>Ga0187894_10000223_pt1 | contig 75888 bp, 77 predicted proteins | sample GBC1701081metaG_FD_136650 | JGI IMG/M metagenome (GOLD analysis project Ga0187894, IMG submission 136650) | White microbial mat communities from a lava cave in the Kipuka Kanohina Cave System on the Island of Hawaii, USA - GBC170108-1 metaG ... | reverse complement strand
CGGCGAAATTGCGCTGGCCCGTTGTGGTGAAGCCTGCATCGCAAGGATCCACGATCGGCGTCACGATCGTGCGGAAGCCGGCACAATGGAGTGACGCCCTGGCCCTAGCCCATCGCTACGACGTGGATGCGATGGTCGAGTCCTACATTCCGGGACATGAGGTCACGGTGTCGATCATCGGCAGGCACCATGCTTCTCCATTGGTGCTCCCTGCCGTGGAAATTGTTACGCCGGGCGGGTTCTACGATTTTTCGGCGAAGTACGAAAAGGGGAACACGCAGTATCTCTGTCCTGCGCCCTTGACCGAGGCGGTGACCCTGCAGATTCGGACGTTGGCGCTGCGTACCTATGAGGTGCTGGGTTGTGAAGGTGCGGCCCGGGTCGATTTCCGTATCACCCCGCGTGGCCGTCCTGTTGTGTTGGAGATTAATACGGCGCCGGGCATGACCGAAACGAGTTTGCTGCCGATGGCGGCGGCACGGGCCGGGATTGACTATGACGAGCTGACCGAACGGATTCTCGAGTCCGCCCTCGTCCGTTCGTCAGAGGAAGGGAGCATGCCATGAAGGTGTTTTTGCGGAAGCGAGCGGTGCCTGCAATCGGCCCTCGGCTGAACCAATGGAAGGGCGCGCGTGCCAGTCAGGTCTCGGCTCAGCGGCAACAGGCGCGTCGGGAGAAACTCGTCTCACGGGGGCGACGTGCGCTGTGCGTGGGGCAATGGATCGTCGGTCTTGCGGCGTTGGCTTGGGGGCTGACCATGGTCATGCGAGAGATGGGGCCGGTTCTTCAGGGCTGGCTGGAAATCCGCGAGGTGGAGGTTGAGGGCATTCACCATGTGACAAAGCCGGAAGTGTTGGAGCGGCTCGCCTTGAATCACGGCCTGGGGCTTCATCAAGTCAGCACCGCGTTTCTTGCTGAGCGAGTGCGGACGCATGCCTGGATCAAAGAGGCGACGGTCGAACGTAGGCCACCGCATCAGCTGCATGTCACCGTATTGGAACGCACGCCGGCTGCCATTATTCGGATGGGCGCGGACCATTGGTTGAGCGATGAGAGCGGATACCTCCTTGCCAAGTTGGGTAGGCAGGATGACCAGACGCTGCCATTGCTAACCGGGCTGGAGTCTCAGGCCATTCAGCGAGGCGAGGCACGGGTCCGCAACGCGGTTCAGTCTGGGGTCGTGCTGGCCAAGCTCATCGCCAATACCCTCGTCGGGCGGGTTGAAGTCGATCTTGCGAATCCCTCGAATGTGGTGGCATCAGCCAATGGGGTGCGATTCCAGTTTGGTGGCGATTCTCTGGTTGATCAGTGGGAGAGGTTCCGGAAAGTGAACCCGTCATTCAAGACTGCCTCCTCCGATGGTCGGAAGCGCGAGGGGAGCGAGATCGATCTGCGTTACGACAACCGTGTCATTGTGCGGGAAAGGGTGTGAGGGCCGTGCCGAAGCGTGATCAAATTCTTGTGGGGTTGGACATCGGGACTACGAAAATCTGCGCCATAGTTTCGGAAGTCACCGATGAGGAGGCCCTCATCATCATCGGAGTCGGATCCAGCCCGTCGCGAGGGCTCCGCAAAGGTGTCGTGGTTGATATAGAGAGTACCGTGGAATCGATCAAGAAGGCGGTCGAGGAAGCCGAGCTGATGGCGGCGGTCCAGATCAATTCCGTCTATACCGGCATCGCCGGCAGCCATATCTCCGCGGAGAATTGCAAGGGGGTTGTGGCGCTCAAAAAGGCAGAAGTCACGCGGGAGGATATCCAGCGTGCGATCGAGAGCGCGCGGACTCTGGCGGTCATCCCCCATGAACGACGGATTCTTCATGTGCTGCCTCGTGAATTCATGGTGGACGGGCAAGAAGGAGTTCGGGAGCCGTTGGGTCTGTCCGGAAACCGTCTCGAAGTCAACGTGCATGTGATTACCGGCGCCGTGACTTCAGCGCAGAATATCATCAAATGTGTGAATCGCGCGGGGCTCGATGTCGTGGATATGGTGCTTCAGCCATTGGCTTCCAGTGAGGCCGTCCTCAGCCAGGAAGAGCGCGACCTGGGGGTCGTCATGGTCGATCTCGGTGGTGGGACGACCGACCTTGCAATTTTTCTCGAAGGGAGTATTCGGCACTCCGCGGTCTTGCCGATTGGCGGGCAGAACCTGACGAAGGATCTCGCAATCGGGTTACTGACCTCTCAGACCGAGGCGGAGAAGATCAAGTTGCAGCGTGGGATCGCCCGAACAGGATTGGTGCAGGGTCATGAAACGGTGGAGGTCCCGTCGGTCGGGGACCGTCCCGCACGGACGTTTTCGCGCCGTGACATTGCCGAGATTCTTGAGCCGCGGGTCGAAGAAATATTCGAGCTGGTTCGTCGGGAAATCACGCGCGCCGGCTATGAGGGCATGCTGGGGGCAGGGGCGGTGATTACAGGTGGAACGTCATTATTGGAAGGGATGCCTGATGCGGCAGAGCAGGTCTTGAATCTTCCGGCTCGCCGAGGCGCGCCCGGTGGGATCGGAGGGCTTCGCGACATCGTCAGTAATCCCATGCATGCCACCGGTGTCGGCCTGCTACTCCATGCCCGGCACCATGTTGAGGAGATGGCCACGGCTGGTCTGCGCAGCGGACGGCCGTTGCATAAGGTATTCGATCGTATGAAGTCCTGGATGTTCGAGTTCTTTTAACCATCGCGCGAAGTGGGCGGCCGCTACGCGGATTCTATAAAGGGAGGTGTCCTGATGTTTTCATTTGAAGAAGATGTCGTGTCCCCCGTTCGGATCAAAGTGATCGGTGTAGGTGGCGCCGGGTGCAACGCCCTCAACACCATGATCATGTCCGGATTGGCGCGGGTAGATTTCATCGCTGCGAATACCGATCTGCAGGCGTTGGATCGGTCGCGGGCGTCGTATAAGGTTCAACTGGGTCCTCAGCGGACCAGGGGACTCGGCGCCGGGGCGAAGCCGGAAGTCGGAAAAGACTCGGCGTTGGAAAGCAAAGATCAGATTCGGGAGTGCCTTGAGGGTGCCGACATGGTGTTCGTAACTGCCGGGATGGGTGGTGGAACCGGGACGGGTGCTGCGCCGGTCGTGGCGAGCATCGCGCGCGAACTCGGTATCTTGACGGTCGGGGTCGTGACGAAGCCGTTTTCATACGAAGGTCATCGCCGGATGATTTATGCGGATGAGGGGATTCGCGACCTCCGTCGCCACGTAGATACCTTGCTTGTGATTCCGAATCAGCGACTGCTCGGCATCGTCGACAAAGCGACCCCGCTGCTCGAAGCCTTCAAGGTGGCCGATGACGTCCTCCGGCAGGCCATTCAAGGGATTGCGGATGTGATCACGACCACCGGCCATGTGAACGTGGACTTTGCCGATGTCCGCACCGTGATGTCGCATACGGGTCGCGCCGTGATGGGCATGGGGGTAGCACGCGGAACGAATCGGGCGATCGAAGCGGCGCAAAAGGCGATTTGCAGTCCGTTGTTGGAGGAAGGCAGCGTGGAAGGCGCGCGTGGTGTGTTATTGAATATCACCGGTGGGCCCAACATGTCGCTGCACGAGATCGAGGAAGCGGCCACGATTGTCCAACAGACAGCCGATCCTGAAGCCAATATCATTGTCGGGCAGGTGATTAACCCCGATATGGGAGACGACCTGGTCGTGACGGTGATTGCCACCGGATTTGAACGGGAGGAGCATTCCGCTCCGGTTCCCGTGGCTGCGGGTCGGACTTCCCGCACCGGACAACAGACGATGAACGGTGCTGGCCAGGCGATGGGAGAACGATCGTATGCGGAGCGGCCCTTCAAAGATCTCGACCGTCCGACCTTCTTGCGGCGGATGGGAGATGCAAGCGTGTCGATGGAGCGAACTTCGGCGGTCACTGAAGATGAGTGGGATGTGCCCACGTTCCTGCGCAAGCAGGTCGACTGAGCCAACAGGTCTGTAGGGGTGAGTAGCCTTAGCGGAGTATGGCCATGAGTGCAGCGGTCATCACGGTTCCTGCATTCGCGTCCGCGCGCGACGGCGTCCGACATTTCTTTGGCACGCGCGGTCATGCAGACTCACTGGCACTCGATGTAGGAGTGCCTGCTCGTCAGTCCGGGACGCAGGGGCATGGTTGGCTGCTGTCCGTCAAGCAAGTGCATGGGACCGATGCCTTGGTGGTTGATCGTCCGCTCACCGAATCGGATCAATTCCCCGGCGGGTGGGACGCGCTGGTGACCGATCAACCCGGCGTGACGGTGGCGGTGCGCACGGCGGATTGCGTCCCCGTACTCGTGCATGACCCACGTCGGCGTGTCGTGGCGGCGATTCATGTCGGTTGGCGGGGCGCTGTCGCTGGGATTGTTTCGAAGACCATCACCCTGATGGCGAACAGATTTGGGTCGACGCGGTCGGATCTGAGAGTCAGTATTGGACCCTCGGCCGGTCCCTGCTGCTATGAAGTAGACGATCCGGTGCTCGACCACCTTCGAGTGGGTTTGCCCGATTGGCAGTCAGTTGTGCGGGACTATCAAGGGCACAAGGCTCGGCTGGATCTCAAGGCCCTGATCCGTCGGCAAGTGGAAGGAGAGAGTGTGTCCGCATCCTCAGTCTCGTCGGTGAATCTCTGTACGATCTGTCTTGATCAGCTCTTTTATTCCTATCGACGGGAAGGCCGGGTGAACGGGACGATGGTGAGCGGGATCACCTTGCTCTCTCACCGATAGGAGTTAGCAGGAAGCTGAAAAAGTCCGCCAGCGGCGTTCTCGCATCACTCTTAGGAACCTTGAAACGTGAGGCGTGAAACGTGAAACGAGGGTCAACTGCGGAGTTGCGGACTTGCCGAGGCAAGTCGCGTTCCAGGGCGAAGAGTCTGTCTTGCCAGACTCAGGGCGGGAGGGTGAAATACCGCCAGAGTTGGGTGGGTGAGAAGTCTGGCCTGTTTGAGCATCATGCGCGCGGTTCTCTCGTTGTTCATGACGTGCGGGTCATTAAATGTTCACCGCGCCACAATGCTTTTTCCGCAGACTCCTAGTCTGGGTCCACGCGCTGACATTTGCCCGGTGGTTTCTGTACAATACTTCAGAACTTTCGAAAGCCGGCGCTTCAGCTGTAGCTGATCAGATGAGCTGGATGTCCGGGGGGAAGGACCACCTCCAGGAGGCGCTTCCAAAAATCGAAGGGCTGCGGGGGGGCGATCCAGCGGCATGGTATTCTCTTTCGCCGGATACCCCTCTTCGAACGAACGCTCAAAGGGCATGTCGAACAATTATTACGTTGCAGTCGAAGAGGGGGCCACGATCATGCGAGTCGACAGGGCTTTGGGGGAAGCGCGGCATGCCTAGTCCAACGATCACGAGCAAGATCACGTTCATCGGGGGTGGCCAGATGGCTGAGGCCATGATCGGCGGTCTCCTCTCAGGACAGGTCTGTTCAGCTGAGTCGATATGGGCGACGGATCCCGTTGCCGAGCGTCGCGATCGCTTAAAAAGTCAGTTCGGTATTCGGGTCGGTTCCTCCAACCGTGAGGCTGTCGCCTGGGCTGATGTGGTCGTCCTGGCGGTGAAACCTCAGACGATTCCTGCTGTGCTCAGTGAGCTTGGCCCGATCCTGGTCCATGCTCTTTTGATTTCTATTGTGGCAGGGGTGACGGTTCGGACAATTGCAGAACAGACGGGCGGGGCCACGAGAGTGGTTCGTGCGATGCCGAATACTCCGGCATTGGTCCGGGAAGGTATGACCGCTCTTGCCACGGGGGCCGGGGTTTCCAACGATGACGTTCGGCTGGTTCGAACAATGTTCGAAGCTGTCGGCCTGGTGGTGTTGGTTGAAGAACGATTGATGGATGCCGTGACTGGACTGAGTGGCAGTGGGCCGGCCTATGTATTTCAGGTCATTGAAGCGTTAGCGGATGGGGGTGTTATGATGGGCTTGCCTCGGCAGACTGCCGGGCTTCTTGCCGCCCAGACGGTGCTCGGCGCAGCTCGCTTGGTGCTGGAATCAGGGGTGCATCCAGCTCAATTGAAAGATCGGGTGGCGTCACCAGGAGGCACGACCATCGCCGGGCTTCATCAGCTCGAACAGGGGGGATTCCGTGCCACGCTGATGGCGGCGGTCGAAGCGGCCACCACACGATCGAAGGAGTTGGGCCGCTGATGTTTGTCATAGGCAATACCCTGAGCGCATTGGCAACGATCATCTATTATGTTTTAGAAATCTATATATATGTTGTAGTTGCTCGCGCGCTCATCTCGTGGGTCAATCCTGACCCATGGAACCCTATTGTGCAGTTTCTGGTAAAGGTTACTGAGCCAGCATTGGCTCCAATTCGCCGAATAGTTGGGACGCGTTTAGGATTTGATCTCTCTTCTTTTGTTCTCATCCTGATTCTGATATTTCTTCAGAGGGCCGTCGTACCTTCGCTACTTCAGATCGCAGTAGCCATGGACGGACATAGTATTGGGGAGGCACCATGAAAATTACACCGCTCGATATTCAACAGATGGTATTCAACGTCAGCTTTCGCGGGTACGACAAGGAAGAGGTCAATCGCTTCCTTGAAGAACTGGCGCAGACAGTCGAATCGTTGAATCGAGACCATGCGGTTCAGCAAGAAAAGATCATATTTCTGGAACAGCAGCTCGCTGAACTGAAGCGGACGGAAGCGACATTGTCGAACACCCTCCTGTCTGCTCAATCGTTGGCAGATGATGTGAAGCGGAATGCTCAACGGGAGGCGGATCTCGTCATCAAGGAGGCTGAACTGAAGGCCGGCGAGTTGATCCGTCAGGCCAGGGTCGCACTGGCCGATACGCAGCACGACCTCTCGTCGCTCCAGAAACAACGACTGCTCATGATTGAACGGTTGCGCGCGTCGTTGCGGATGTTCGAGCGACTGTTTGAAGCGGAAGAACAGGAAGCACTTCATGACGCCGCGACCGCATCGGAGGAGAAGCTCGAAGGACAATCGAGCCCCGCGTTGTGATGTGTTAGAACTGGTCGATCCTTGCTCACTGATGCGGTCCTTGGATTGCCTCGAGCCGCCCACCAGAAGCAGATTTCCCCATTCATGACAGATGTCTCGCCCATGGCTACCCAGCACGTCATTCAGGCGGCACTGCAATCGGCCGTTGACGACGGTGTCTTTCCCGGCGCCCAGTTGGCGGTGCGTCTGCGTGGCGAACTGCAATGTGTGGCTGTAGCCGGGAGATTGTCGTCAGAGCCTCCGGGCCTTCCCGTACAGCCCGCGACTATCTATGACCTCGCCTCTCTCACGAAACCGCTGGCGACGGTTACATCAGTATTGCTTCTGATTCAACGCGGCAAGGTTGAGCTCGGGGATCGCGTGCAAGAGGTGTTAGCCGAGCTTGAAGGGGCGCCGATCGGTCAGGCAACGGTGCGAGAGCTCTTGACCCATCGCTCGGGCTTGCCCGGGTGGCGACCGTTATATGAGTGGCTTGACGCAAAAGGTATTGCCCCGGAGCACTCTGAGGGGAATCAGTCCGTCAAACAACATGTGTTGAAGATGATTCGTGAAGAACCGTTGATCTGTGCGGGCAGAGAGCAAAGGGTCTACAGCGACCTTGGATTCATGTTGCTAGGATTTCTGGTGGAGCGTCTCAGTGGAATGGCGCTGGATCTCTGGTGCGATGAGGCCATCGTCCGACCGCTACGGGCCGACCCACTGATGTTTTGCCCTACGACAGGGCGAGCGCAACTCAATGTGGCCCGCCCAATGGTTGATGTATCACGCATAGCCCCGACCGAACAGGACGAATGGCGCAATCGATTGTTATGTGGGGAGGTGCACGACGAGAATGCCGCGGCGATGGGTGGTGTCGCGGGCCATGCAGGGTTATTCGGGACTGCCGAATCGGTGCTGGCTGTATCCGGAGCCTGGCTCCGCGGCTATCATGGAAGAGAGTCGATTCTTGATGGGGAACTTGTCAGGCAGTTTACGACCCGTCAAGAATCTGACGCGCGATCGAGTTGGGCGTTGGGATGGGACACTCCGTCTGCGCCGTCCTCATCGGGGTCCCATTTTTCCGAGCGGTCGTTCGGACATCTTGGCTACACTGGGACGTCGTTGTGGATTGATCCACTGTGCGAATTGGAAGTGGTGCTGTTATCCAACCGGGTTCATCCGACACGGAGGAACGAGAAAATAAAGGTCTTCCGCCCGTGTATTCACGACCTGATATATCGGGAGTTTGTGTCTGCGTGATAGTCAGGGCTGCGCCGAATCCTGGTAATCGACCCAGGTTTCTTTTTCGGCGAGATACTTCGTGCCTTTGAAATTGGCGCGAGTTCTCATTCTGCTGAAGCCGAATCCCTGCATCGCTTCGATGACTTCTTGTATCGCAGCGGCTATGGTCGGATGCGAGTGCCCTTCGACAGTCAGAGCTTCATACATGACCTTGGCGGCGTAGCCTGAGGGTGTTCGATTGACCAGGACTGTGCGATTGAAATACCGATCGCTCGGGTCGACTCCTTCAACCTGGTGCTTTTCAATCAGGCCGTCTTTTTTGAAGAGCAGCGGGAGCGAACTCATTACGACCTCCATAACACTCAACTCGAATGTTCTACGGCTCGATTATAGGGAGGGGCCGGGCCGACTGCAAGCCGTTGACAACCGCTTAACGCCCTCCTATCATTTCTCCCCGCTGTCGTAGCCCGTTGTGTTCCGGAAGATATGAATATCCCCAACAGCTTGACCATCCTCCGTATTCTCCTGATTCCCTGCTACATCGGTTTACTTATCTACGGCAGATTTACTTTCGCGCTGATCGTGCTTATCGTGGCCGGACTCACTGATGCGCTCGATGGGGCGATCGCCCGAGTGAAGAATCAGTATACTCGGCTTGGGGCCGTGTTGGACCCTCTGGCCGATAAGCTGCTCCTCACCTCCGGGTTCATCACGCTCTCGATGATTCATTTGATTCCGTCGTGGGTCACCATCCTAGTGGTAAGCCGAGACTTGATACTGCTGTTGGGAACGGCGGTGGCGCACTTCTCAGATTTTCGCGTGGATCTTACCCCCACCTTCTTGGGCAAGGGCACCACGTTTCTCCAGCTGTCCTATGTCGTGATGGTAATATTTCTGAGTTCCCGTCACATCGATCTCACCGTCTTGCTGCCTCTCTTGTTCGGCATGATCTTCTTCACGTTATTGTCCGGGCTACACTATCTCTACCGAGGCTATCGGCACTCGAGTGCGATCAGCAGCTAACCCGCATTTTTCATGACAGTTCGTCGCGAAATCGCGCAGTCGCCGAGCGAGGCAGGCTCCAGAGCCTCACTAGCGACGGGAGGAAGGCATACCTGAAACAGTATGTCGACCGACCAAGCTGCGAGCCCGCCTGTCTGGACGCGATGTCCGCCGCGTCCAGGCTTGTCACAGCGGCGAATCCGCGATGGCAGCAGAAGCAGTCATGAATAATGCGGGTTATGGCTCTGTATTGCTTGAGCCAGCGTGCCTTGTCGCCTGCGCAGAGATTGTGCATTTGTTTGACAGGTCTGGGGGTGGCCAGTAGACTCGCCTGGTAGGTATTCACCTCAGTTTACAACAGGCCAGGGCGATGGCCACATCGAAGGGTGAGTGTTGCGTATGGCTACCTTTGCGTATGTCGGACGAAGCAGATCGGGTGCCGTCAAGAGGGGCGAGCTGAGCGCAAAAACCCGCGATGAGGCGGTGGATCAACTCCGCAAGCAAAGCGTCGTCGTTACCAGCCTTGAAGAAAAGAAGGGTGGCGCGGGCGGATTCAACCTAAGTTTTGGGTCTGGTCTCACCGAAAAAGACCTGATCGTATTTACGCGACAATTTGGCACGATGATCAATGCGGGTCTGCCCTTGGTGCAGTGTCTCGAAATCCTCTCGACCCAGTCCGAGAATAAAGTGCTGCGAGAAACGATCGGGGAAGTGAAGACTCAGGTGGAAGCAGGTTCGACCTTCTCGGACGCCTTGCGGCGCCATCCTAAAGTCTTCGACGATCTGTACGTCAACTTGGTGCATGCGGGCGAGGTGGGTGGCCTCCTCGATACGATCTTGACGCGTCTCGCCAAGTACATCGAGAAAGCGGCGAAACTCAAAGGGCAGATCAAGTCTGCCATGGTCTATCCTGCCACGATCATGGGAGTTGCCGTTGTCGTTATCACTATTCTCATGCTTTTTGTCATTCCAATCTTTGCAAAGATGTTTCTTGAACTGTCAGGCGGGAAAGTGGCATTGCCCGGTCCTACTCAATTAGTCATTGACCTCAGTAACTTCTTTATAGCGTACTGGTATGTCATTCTTGGGGTCATTGTGGGGATCTTTATTGGCATTAAAAAATACTATGGCACCGTTCAAGGACGGATGGTCATTGACAAGTTGCTTCTCAAGTTGCCAGTGGTTGGAGACCTAATTAGAAAAGCCTCGGTTGCCAAGTTTACCCGTACGCTCGGGACTTTGCTCGCTAGCGGGGTCCCATTACTCGATGGAATGACCATCTGTGCAAAGACCTCGGGCAATAAGGTTATTGAAGAAACGTTGATCAATGCTCGCGTCAGTATCAGTGGAGGAAAGACCATCGCGGATCCCTTGGCAGCAAGCGGGGTCTTTCCGAAGATGGTTACGCATATGATCGCAGTCGGTGAGTCAACTGGCGCGCTGGACGCTATGTTGGGGAAAATTGCCGATTTTTACGAAGACGAAGTTGACCAGGCAGTTGCTTCGTTGACGGCACTACTTGAGCCAGCGATGATGGTATTCCTGGGGGTTGTGATTGGGTTTATCGTGATTGCGATGTACCTCCCGATTTTCAAAATGGCGTCTGCAATCGGATAGAGGCTGGCGTTTCGTCCGTTCCCCTCACGGTGCTGGACATAGCTCCCAGCATGAAGGCTCTAAACCTTTCCGGCTCAATCACTCGGTGCCCCGTCGGATGTGCGATGACACGGTTTCTGGCCCCAATCCGAGGAGAATGAACAAGGCACATCTCTCTTCATGCCCCGCCGATCTCCTTCTCGCCCGGTGGTCTTCCACTCATGAATGATTTGCGCATAAGACTGTATTGGATCATGGGGCTTCGGATGGCTTTCGTGACCCTGATGCTCGGCCTGTCTCTCGCTTTTCAAGTCGGGAAAAGTGGGCGGGTCGAAACGTTCTACACTCTGATAATTGTCACCTACATCCTGACGATCCCTTCCGCCATTCTGCTCCGTGCGCTTACCTCACCGGCAGTTCTCACGATACTTTTTTGGGCTCAGGTGGGGATCGACTTCCTCCTTGAAACGGTGTTGGTTATTAGGACAGGGGGGATCGAGAGTCCTTTTGCGGTGCTGTATGTCATGACGGTGGCGGTCGCCAGTCTCGTTCCCCGTCGACGAGTGGGGCTTCTTACCGCTTGCTTCAGCATTATTTTATTTGGGCTCTTAACGAACATTCAATTGTATGGTCTTGTTGAGGGGTGGGGGTGGATGTCGCCGAGTCGGCTGACTGTGCCTGAAACATTTCAAACATTCGGCGTCTATGCCCTTGCTCTTCTTGTCGTCGGGATTCTTGGCGGAACTTTAGCAGATCAACTTCAACAGGCGGACCAATCGTTACGTGAGAAGGAACAGGGACTGACTCGCCTCCAAGTCTTTCACGAGAATATCATCCACAGCATCAGCAGCGGTGTGTTTACGGCAGATGCCACTGGGTGTATCACCTCGTTCAACCCAGCGGCACAGGAAGCGACCGGGTATACGATCACTCACGTTGCCGGGCGTCCCTGGCGCGAGGTCTTCAACTGGCATCCTAGCCAACAATCAGACGAACAACTCAGTGGTGCCGTATCGACGACAAAGCGATTCGAAGTGGAATGTAAGCGTGCTGACGGCAATCGCCTGATTCTCGGTATGACCCTTTCCCCATTGCACGAACAGGGGCGGCAGACGGGCTTGGTTGGTGTGTTCAAAGATCTGACACAGATTCGGGATCTCGAAGAGGAAATGAGGCGCAAGGATTGGCTGGCGAGTTTGGGTGAGATGTCTGCCGGGATGGCCCATGAGATTCGGAATCCGCTTGGCGCATTGGCCGGCGCGATGCAAATGCTTCGTAGAGAGGCCATGGAAGACGAAACCAATCGCCGGTTGATGGACATTGCGATTCGGGAGGCCACCCGGCTCGACAACATCATTACTGAATTCCTTCAGTATGCACGTCCGCCGGCGCTTGATCTCGTAGAGCGTGATCTTAATAAAGTACTTGCTGAGACGCTCGATCTCGTTCAACATGAAGCGCGAACACGTTCTAAGATCAAGATCGTCACGTCCCTGGCAACCGGGGCGCTCACGGCCCTGGTCGATCAAGATCAGCTTCGGCAGGTCTTCTGGAATATGGCGACAAATGCGTTTGAAGCGATGCCGGAGGGAGGACAGTTGACGATTTCGACGAGCAGTCGTCACTTCGATGCCGGCGGCCGCAAGGGCGACGTCATCGAAATTGCGTTTCAAGACACTGGGGAAGGTATTCCAAAACAGAACCTCGACAAGATCTTTCTTCCGTTTTTCACGACGAAGAAAGAAGGGTCAGGGTTGGGTCTCGCAGCGGTGCATCGCATCGTCGATCTGCACGGGGGGTGGATCAAGGTCGAAAGTCAGGAGCGTCAAGGCTCACGGTTTGTCGTATGTATGCCGCGTTCCGGGGATTCCGGGGTGCGGTTGTGGCATGAGGGACGGACGCCGTGGAAAAGATCCTAGTTGTTGATGACGAGAGGGGGTTGCGCGAAGTCCTGAGCATCATGCTCAAACGCGCGGGCTATGTCGTGACCGAAGCGTCGGATGGCGAAGAGGCCATCGGTCATATAAGCAAGGAAATCTTCGATCTTGTCATCACCGACCTCCGCATGCCGAAAGCCAATGGCATGGCGGTTCTGAAGGCGGTGAAGTCTTCTTCTCCTGAAACCGTGGTCCTCGTCATCACGGCGTTCGCGACCGCGGACTCGGCGGTCGATGCGATGAAACAGGGCGCGTACGACTATCTGACCAAGCCGTTCCAGGTCGATGAAGTACAGTTGATCATCCGCAACGCCCTGGAGAGGCGGCGTCTCTCGACGGAAAATATTCTATTAAAGCGCGAGATGGCAAGCCAATCGTCATTCGCGCAGATCGTCGGCCAGAGCGAGAGCATGCTGAAGGTTTTCGACATGGTGCGCAAAGTCGCGGACGCTAAGAGCAATGTGCTGATATGTGGGGAAAGCGGAACGGGAAAAGAGTTGGTGGCGCGCGCGATTCACTATAATAGTGCCCGGAGCCCGATGCCGTTTGTGGCGGTGAGTTGCAGTGCAGTGCCGGAGACGTTGCTCGAAAGCGAACTCTTCGGGCACATGAAAGGGTCCTTTACCGGCGCGATGGCCAATAAGGCGGGGTTGTTCGAAGTCGCCAACGGCGGCACGATCTTTTTGGATGAAATCGGCGATACGACCCCAACAATTCAAGTCAAGCTGCTACGCGTCATTCAGGAACGAGAGTTCCGGCGTGTGGGCGGCAACCAGGATGTAAAGGTCGATGTGCGCATTGTGGCCGCGACCAATAAGGATCTTGAAAAAGCTGTGGCCGACGGCTCATTTCGCGAAGACTTGTACTACCGCTTAGACGTGATCCCGATTCGGCTCCCACCGTTGCGGCTTCGAACGGGAGACATCCCGCTTCTCGCGAAGCATTTCCTCGAGAAGTTTTCACAGGAAAGCGGCAAGACGGCTCCCGTGTTGACATCGGATGCGATGCACGTGTTGTTGAGTCATGAGTGGCGCGGTAACGTGCGCGAGCTTGAAAACTTGATCGAGCGCGTTGTCACCTTTTCCGTCGGTGCGCCTGTGTCGGATGAGGATATTCGTAGCTGGCTTCATAGAGTCGTGACCCCTCAGCAGCAGGGGGTGCCCACCGATTTGCCTGAGGACGGGTTGGATTTGGAAGAGCTTATCAACGGCATTGAAAAAGACCTGCTCTTGAAGGCGCTCGAACGGGCCATGTGGGTGAAGAAAAAGGCTGCGCGGCTTCTGAAACTCAACACGCGATCCTTTCGCTATCGACTAGAGAAGTATGCCATCAAGGGAGGCCGTGATTAATCCGCAGCCGAGTCCCTCCGAGATCACCGTCCTCGCTCCTGCCAAAATTAACGTGATCCTGCGAATCCTCGGCCGTCGCCCTGACGGGTACCACAATATCTGGTCGATCATGCAGACGGTTGCCCTCGAAGATGAGGTGCAGATCAGGTTGCGTGCTGGTCGACAGGATATTCGGTTGAGGTGTGACGCGACGCAGCTGGCCGCAGACCAGAGTAACCTCGTCTATCGCGCAGCCACAGAGGTGTTGGCGCGGGCCCAGCAATCGATCGGGCTCGACATTGAGCTGCGTAAGCGCATACCGATGGGAGCCGGCCTCGGCGGCGGGAGCAGCGATGCCGCGGCCACCATTATAGGGTTGAACCATTTATTACGCTTGGAGTGGTCTCCTTCGCAGATGTCTGATGTCGGACAATTGTTAGGCAGCGATGTGCCTTTTTTTCTCTTTGCCCCCTCAGCGTTTGTGGCGGGCCGGGGAGAAACTGTTCGGCCGGTCGTCGTTGAAGGGGCGCGATGGGTCGTGCTCGTCAACCCGGGATTTGGGATCAATACCAAATGGGCGTATCAAGAATTAGCCGCCGCCAGGACCGCTGTGACGCCGCTGTCGCTGGTCCAGCGAGAACTTGACCGGCAATCCCGGGTGAGCTGGGCCCAATTGATTGCTACTGCAGAGAATGATTTCGAGGCGCCAGTCTTTGCCGCACATGGGATGCTTCGGGAGATTAAACGGAGCTTGCAGGCCCACGAAGCCGAGATCGCGCTGCTGTCCGGAAGCGGGGCGACGGTATTTGGGGTGTTCGCGGACGAGGCGCGCGCGCGCCTGGCCCAGGCCCAGTTCGTGAGCGAGAATTCGATGAGCGTTTTTGTCGCTCCCACCTGTTCAGGCCCGCTCGGCTGGCGATATGAACGACCACAATAAGCCGTGGCTCGGTTGACAACTCCACGTAGATTCCGTTAAAGTCTGACCCCTTAGCTGGCTGCCTCAACAGCGCGGAACGAATTAGGTAGGCGGTCACGATTACGCCCACCGACGCCCGCCGTCGAGACGAACCCTATACGAAATCAGAACGTGGCGCAGTCGCGTCCAAGGACCCTCTGAGGAATCGATGAGCGGAGAGCTACAGATATTCTCTGGCAACGCTAATCCGGCCCTGGCCCATGAAATTTGTGCCTACCTTGGGACCAAGCTAGGGGAGGCTACGGTCGGGTCATTCAGTGACGGTGAAATTCGCGTCAAGATTGAGGAAAACGTTCGTGGCGGCGACGTGTTTGTTGTGCAGTCGAGTTGCCAGCCGGTCAACGACTCCCTTATGGAGTTGTTGATTATTATTGATGCGCTCAAACGGTCCTCTGCGAGTCGTATCACCGCGGTCATCCCGTATTTCGGCTATGCCCGTCAGGATCGTAAAGATCAGCCACGTGTGCCGATTTCAGCAAAGCTCGTGGCCGATCTCATCACCACCGCCGGCACCGACCGGGTACTGACGATGGACCTCCACGCGGGGCAGATCCAGGGGTTCTTCAATATACCCGTAGACCATCTCTATGCACTACCCGTGTTGTTGGATTACATTACGAAGCAGAAGGTGAAGGTGAGTGATCTGGTGGTCGTTTCGCCAGACGCAGGTGGAGTCGAGCGGGCCCGCGCCTTTGCGAAGCGGCTCGAAGCGAATTTGGCGATTATCGACAAGCGACGTGAAGGACCGAATCAGACGCAGATCATGAACATCATCGGCGACGTCGCAGGCAAGAGTGCGCTCTTGCTGGACGACATGATTGATACGGCCGGCACCATCGTGAAGGGGGCGCAGGCCTGTATGGATCAAGGGGCTCGGGAAGTATGGACAGCTTGTACGCACGCGGTGCTTACCGGGCCGGCATTGGACCGGATCCAGCAATCCTGCCTGAAGCAAGTGATCGTGACCAATTCGATTCCGTTACGGGGCAAAGAGCAGAGCTGCCCGAAGTTGCATCAATTATCGGTCGCTCCACTGTTAGGTGAGGCGATTCGGCGAATCCATGAAGATGAGTCGGTGAGTTCATTGTTTGCCTAGCAGGCTGCGGAAAAACTATTGTGGCACGGTGGCAACTCAATGACCACACGTCGAGGGCAATAGGAGAACCGCGCGCAGGATGCTCAAACAGGCCAGCCTTCTCACCCGCCCAACCCCGGCGCGTCAAGACGCGCCGTTCCGCGGGCAAGGCCGCAGCGAGCGAAGAGGCGAAGGCGTACGCTTCGGTACGTTGAGCTTCTGAGCGAAGCGAGAACGCCGCTGGCGGACTTTTTCAGCATCCTGCTAGCTCGAGACCGAGGCATCTAAAGACCAGCGAGAAGGGTACGGAGGCCTGTCATGAAGTTTGATCTAGCAGTCACAGTGAGAGAGAAAACGGGAAAGGGTGCGGCCCGCCAACTTCGACGGGATGGCAAGGTCCCGGGCGTGTTGTATGGGCAGGGTGAATGCCTGCTCTTGACGATTGAACCCGATAGCCTGGTCAAGATTTTGAAAGCACAGGCGGGGGGAGCCGCGCTCGTGTCGCTCACGCTCACTGGTGCGAAGTCGAAACCGAACCGGACCGCACTGTTGCGCGATTTCCAGGTCGATCCAGTCGAAGGGAATGTGCTCCATGCGGATCTGTTTGAAATCTCGATGAACAAGCCGATTCGCGTGAAGGTGCCCCTGCATTTGACCGGCGGAATGCCTGCCGGTGTCAAAGAAGGCGGCATCCTTCACCACAATATGCGCGAGTTATATATTGAGTGTCTCCCAGCTGTTTTGCCTGACTTCATCGATGTCGATGCCTCGGGGCTCGCCATCACGCAAGGACTCCATCTGAAAGACGTGGCCGCGCGCGAAGGGGTCCGCTTTCTCGACGATCCTGAGCAGATGGTCGTGAGTGTGGCGGCGCCGATGACGGAAGCCAAACTCGAATCACTCCTCGTGAGCGGCGCAGCCGGGCCGGAGGGTGCGAAAGAGCCTGAGGTAGCCGCGAAGGGAAAGGTGGCTGGTGAAGCAGCTGAGGGTGGCGAAGCGGTGAAAGCTGGTGTGGCTGCTGCTGATGCAAAAGGCGGCGAGAAGAAAGCCGGTGCGGCCGCTGTTGCTCCAGCTGATGCAAAAGGCGGCGAGAAGAAAGGCGCTGTCGCGCCAAAAGCTGAGAAAAAAGAAACCGAAAAGAAGAAGTAACGTTGCGCCTCATCATTGGGCTGGGCAACCCGGGCGCTGTCTATGCCCAAACCCGCCACAACGTCGGCATGTGGGTCATCGAGCGGGCTGCAGCTCGGTGGTCCATCCAGCTCGCCAAGCGCGGCATGGCTCATCGTGGATCGGGACGGCTTGGCTCGGAACTCCTCGAACTCGCCGGCACCCTCGACTGGATGAACATCACCGGTCCTCCGCTCAAAGGCCTCCTGCGTGAGTTTTCGCTGACCGCCGACGACCTGATCCTCGTCCACGACGATCTCGATCTTGATCTGGGGCGTCTCCGGATTAAACAGGCCGGTGGGCATGGGGGACACAACGGAATCAAGTCGGTCATTGACACAATCGGGACACCCCAGTTTGTGCGGGTCAAGATCGGAATCGGCCGACCGGCACTGCATCAGGATTCGGCGGACTATGTGTTGCAGGTGTTCGCGAGAGAAGAGATCGAGGTGTTGAATCCCTGTCTCGACCGGGCCGTCGATGCACTGGAATGTTTGATTCATCGAGGAGTTGCGGTGGCAATGAACGAGTACAATGTACGGGAACAAAACGGTACGAATGAGGAATGAGGAATGAGAAATGTGGAATTTGAAGTTGGCTGGTCGGCGTTCTCAACATTCACCATTCCTAATTGCTAATTCAACATTGGGTTAACGCATGGGTCTCTGTTGCGGCATGATCGGACTCCCGAACGTGGGGAAGACCACCGTCTTCAATGCACTCGTCGGCGCGGGGGCGGTGGTGGCGAATTACCCGTTCTCAACGGTCGAAACGAATGTCGGGATCGCACAGGTACCCGACCCGCGGGTGGATCGGCTCGTCGAGATTTTCAAGTCCAAGAAAAAAACACCCAGCACATTGGAAGTCCGTGACATCGCGGGTCTGGTCGAGGGAGCCAGCACAGGAGAAGGGCTGGGCAATCAGTTCCTCGGACAGATCAGGGAAGTCGACGTGCTGATGCACATCGTGCGCTGTTTCCAAGGCGGGGATGTCGTTCATGTGAGCGGTAGCGTCAATCCGATTCGCGACATCGGCGTCATTGAAACCGAACTCATGCTCGCCGATCTAGAGACGCTGGACCGCCGCAAGCAAAGGACCGAAAAGAAAGTCCGTGCCGGGGATAAGAAAGCTGCGTTTGAGTTGGCCTTCGTCCAGAAGCTGATGGATCTCCTCGACAAAGGCGAATGGCTGGGCAATTTGCCGTATACACCAGAGGAACGGGTAGTGTTGGACGAGTGTCAGTTGCTCTCCGCCAAGCCCGTGCTCTTCGTCGCCAATGTGTGGGAGGGAGCCAATGTGGATGAGGCGATGGTCAAGACGGTGCGAGAGTTTGCTGAGAAGCGAGGTGCGAGCGTGGTCACGATCTGCGGGCAGCTCGAAGCGGAGTTGTCCACACTTCCGGACAGTGAGCGGGCCGATTATCTGAAAGAAATGGGGCTGACGGAATCGGGCCTTGTTCGCCTCGCGCGCGAGGCCTACGCACTTTTGAACCTCATCACGTTTTTTACCGCCGGCGAGACGGAGTCGCGTGCCTGGCCGCTGCGGAAAGGGCTTACGGCCCCACAGGCGGCGGGAAAGATTCACTCCGATATGGAACGAGGGTTCATCCGCGCCGAGGTGTATACCTATGACGATCTGATGGCCTGCGGGTCAGAGGCGAAGGTGAAGGAGAAGGGGCTGTTTCGCCTCGAAGGCAAGGATTACGTGATTAAAGAAGCCGACGTTGTGTACTTCCGATTCAATGTGTAGTTCCAGGGCGCGGGTCCTGTCGCCGAGCAGCCCAACCGTCCTCGCGCCCCGCCCGGTGTAGGAGGGGAAGGGTAGCCCGTTAGTCTCCTTTGCTCGCGCAACGCGCGGCCTCAGAAGGATGGAAAGGGCAGCCTAGTCGTCCTCCTGCTCGCGGAACGCGCACGATAAGAATGTGCTCGTTCGACGCGCGCAATCGAGGATCAACTAGGCTACCCTTGAAATTGAAATGGGGATTAGGAAGGCGCGCGCAGTCGGGATCATCCCAGCCACCCCTTATAAATGATAGGTCGCTGCGGCCTTGCCTGCGGAAAGGAGCGTCTTGGCGCGCCAGCGTGGGCGGGTGAGAAGTCTGGCCTTTTTGAGCAGCCTGACTACGGTTCAGTATTAATGCCGTGTTCTCGTTGCCTCCGGAGCGGAAAGCTGTAGAATCTACCATCAGACTGTCCCGTAGCATTAACGGTAGGGGTGTAAGTGTGATTGCAAGACCTGACATTCATTGGGCTCTTGAGCCAATCCTAAAACCACCGCTGTCCTACTTCTCGGGTGTTTCGTCTCTGATAATACTCCTGTTGCTGAGTGGACCGGCGTACGGTGAGTGGGTGGCTGTTGAGAAAAACAATCCTTTACCAGGATTACAGACGGTGTACGTCGATCCAGACACCATTCGCAGAGAAGGGAGCCTGGTGACGATGTGGCTCTTAATTAACTTTGATAAGGGCTTAGGACCTTTCGGGCATGGGCCTCGTCCATTTTTTTCCACGAAGACCCACAAGCAATTCGATTGCGTGGATAAACGCCTTCGGTGGTTGGCATACACGGAGTTCACAGGCCATATGGGAGCAGGCTTAGCCGCAAAGAAGGATGTAGACAAGGACAACTGGTACCCAGTTGAACCAGCGAGTCTTAATCTCGCTATGTGGGAAGTAGCCTGCGGCAAGAAGTGATCACGCCGTACATGAGTGGGTGGAAGAAACAGGGCCACCTATGAAAAACGCTGTCAAGGGGTCCACGGGGCGTCTGGCGATCGGCGGCTGCGAGTCTCAACGGACTAAGGTCAGACACCTATGCATGCTCCGTGGCACACGAGGCAATGGGACGCCGGTCGCGCAATCATTCTGCGGCCGTTCTCCCCACGCCTGAGGAAACAGGGACATTCTAGTTTTCCAGCGGCTTGCCTGGGCTCAAAGCGGACTTTGCCGAAGGGGCGGGGACCCACCGAGGCTGAAGTGAGAGGGAAAGCTGGAACTGACTGAAGCCCCGCGGTCGTGAGACCGCGGCTGAAGGAATTCCAGAAGGCTTCCATTCGACGAAGCCCGGTAGGGTCGCTCCGAAGGCGAGGGAGCGGTTGAGCTCAGGCAGGCCACGAGCTACTATTCTCGTCCGTCTGCGCAAGGCTTCTTATCTGCCAGGACGCCGGAATAGTGAATGGAGTCAGACACAGTTCTCAGACGCAGATTCGTGCTGAATCGTTGTTTTCCTTTCTCGTCACGTCTTGCACGCCGGGGCGAGTCGCGTCGATGTAGTGATTCCCGTTGGTAAATTTTCTAATATCTTCTACAAGTAAAGATTCCTACAATGTGGCGTTGTTTCTCGGGGGGGACGCAGGACTGGTCGTTGTAGTGGGAGAGAGATTTCATGATCAGAGCCCTGTTGGTTGGGGAGAATGAAGCGGAGGCGCGAGATGTTCGAGCCATGCTTCATCAACAAGCGGGGCAGGGACTAATTGAAGTGACACATGTAACGCGACTCAGCTCGGCGCTTCGGCGTTTGAGTACCGAATCCTTCGATGCCATCTTGCTGGATGGCGCACTCGTCGATACCCATGGCCTCGGCACCTTGGATCTCGTTCAGGCCGCTCTGGGTCGTATGCCGATTGTCGTGATGACCGATCAACATGATCCAGCGTTGGAGCGCAAAACTATTCAGCGGGGCGTGCAGGATGTCATATTCAAAAAGCAGTGGACGGCTGAACAATTAGCCCGAGCAGTGCACCATGCCATCGATCGCAAACACGCCGAGCGAAGCCTGGCCTACCTTGCACAATTCGATCCCTTGACTGCATTAGCCAATCGGGCACTGTTCCGCGACCGGCTCGCGCACGCCCTGGCGTTGGCCAAGCGGAAGAAACACGAAGTTGGGGTTGTGTTGCTGGGATTGGACCGCTTCCAGGAAGTGGCGGAGCAACATAGCCTTGAGGTTGGCGATGCCCTTCTTACTGCCACCGCTGACCGTCTGAAGCAATGTATGAGGGAAGTCGACACTGTTGCGAGACTTGGCGGCGATGTCTTTACCTGTCTGCTGGAAGGTATCACGTGCAAGCATGATATGGAGATCGTGGCGAAGCGAATTCTTATCTCGATGGCCCAGCCGGTCAAGATGACTGATCAGGAAGCCGTTGTCACGGTCAGCCTCGGACTTGCAGTGTACCCGCTGGATGGGCAGGAAGCCGACGAATTGTTGGATCGGGCCAAGGAGGCTATGACCCGGGCCCAGGAAGCCGGCGGCAACGGGTACCATCTCAACATTACGCAGGGATGAGAAGAGGAGTGAACAGGCACTCGCCGCCAGCAATATTAATTCCCCTTAATCCAAGCGGTTTTCCTTCCCCACCTCCTCGCATTTCGCCAAAACCTCGTAGTAGAATAACCCCAAGCCTCGCTCATGGAGCACACCATGATGCACTCGGGGTGCGTTCGACAGCGGTTCTTCCTCAGTCTCCTCCTCCTGCCAGCCTTATCCTCGATTACGATTCCGGCGCAGGCTGAATGGTATGTGGCAGGCCAAGCCGGGTATAGCTTTGCTGGTCCCTTGCGCAACGTTACAACCACTGGTCCGTTCAGTGGTATAGAACTGCAAGATTTCGACTTGAACAACAGTGTCGCTTATGGCGGAAAGGTAGGTGTGTATCCTTTTCACGGTTCGCTAGGGTTCGAGTTGGATGTCAACCACAGTACTCCGCACGTGAAGAGTCTCGGCGATAGCCCAGGCATCCATCTGGCGGTGACGAATGTCGGCGCGAATATTCTGTTGCGGTACCCCGGGGTGACCTTTCAGCCTTATCTCGGCGCCGGCCCGGGAATTATAATCGCGCGCTTGAGTCGTTCGGCGGAGACGCAGCAGGACACACAGGTCTCGATCGGGTTTAATTTTCTTACAGGCATTCGCGCATTCGTGATGCCTAAAGTAGCGCTGTTCACGGAATACAAATACACCGGTGCAAAGTTTGGCTTTCATGACGCCTTCGGCTCGTTCGGTGGGTTCGACAGTACGTACAGGGCGCACCAACTATTTGTCGGCGTTTCCTACCATTTTTAAGGGAGGGTGCCATGTTGGTCCGATGGATGACGGCCATGATCGGTGGAGTTGTGCTGTTAAGTCTCACGGCCTGCGCGGAGTCGCTGCATCAGACGCAACGGATGACCATGCTAAGTCAGGCTCCGGAGAACGGATACGCCGACGTGTATAACCCGGCCAGCCCCTTCTACGCTAATCGCGGGTTCTGGTGGAGCCCCTTTGGCTACTATCCAGGATTCTACGGGTATGGTCCTGGGTATCGATCGGGCTACCCCTATTATTATCCCCATTCCGGCTTTTCCTCCGGCAGACCGTCTTCTGGTTTCAATGGATCAAGCTCACGCCCTTCGCCTCCAGCGAATGCACCGTCACGAATGTTCAAGCGAAAGAACTAGACGAGGCGAGAGCCCATCGGTGGCTGTTTATTGACACTTTCTCAAGGCCTGTGTTAGCTTCACCCCTTCGCGCTGGCTGAATCCAGCGTGCCCACACCTTGCTCCGGGCTAGTCCCGGGGCCTTTGTCCAGGAGGATTGCTGCATGGAGCTCTACGAGTCTCTGTTCATTATTCGTGCGTCTGTTTCCGACCAGGAGACTGCTGCCTTGATCGAGAAGATGAAGGCGGTTGCAGAGAAGACCGGGGCGCAGTTCATTAAGTCAGAAAACTGGGGTAAGAAGAAGCTCGCCTACGAGGTGAAGCGGGAGCGCAAGGGGACGTACGCCTATTTCTACTTCAGGGCGCCCAACATCACGGTTGGAGAATTAGAGCGGTCCTACCGGCTGGAAGATTCCATCATCAAGTTTTTGACCGTCCACCTCAAAAAAGAACTGGTACCGGCACGACCACACGAAACGCCATCGGAGGAGTTTGCCGGTGGCCGGGTTTAACAAAGTCATTCTCATCGGGAATCTCACGCGGAATCCTGAACTGCGGTACACGCCGAACGGAACGCCGGTGGCCAGTTTGGGCCTCGCGGTCAGCAGGCGGTACAAGCAGGGCGATGACTTGAAAGAGGATGTCTGTTTTGTCGACATTGTCGTCTTCGGCAAGCAGGCGGAACATTGCGGGCAGTATCTCAGCAAGGGGAGTGGGATCATCGTCGATGGGCGGCTGCAGCAGCGTCGGTGGGAAACAGAAGACGGCCAGAAACGCAGCAAGCACGAGGTGGTGGCCCAAACAGTGACATTCATGCCGAAACGCCAGGATAGCGGTAGTGGTAGCGGGACTGAGGTGCCGGCGCATGATGATCCCGGGTATGAACATGACGAGCACGTCTAACAGGCTGCGGAAAAACTATTGTGGCACGCGAGAACTTCGACGATTCGCACATGTGACATAACGGAAGAACATCACGCAGGATGCTGAAAAAGGCCGTCCAGCAAGGCTGCAGCGAGCAAAGAGGCGAGGAGGTACGTACCGCACTTCGTGTGGGCCGTTCGCCCTTCGAATGGATCTTGGCGAACGGAAAAGCCCCGCCAGTGATTCCGATATCCGAGGCTTTCCTCGGTAGCGTTGAGAGCCTCTGAGCGCTGCGAGAACGAAGCATGGGAAAAGGCGCGTCCCTGGGTAAAGAGGCTGTCTTGGCAGACTCAGGGCGGGTGGGTGAAGTAGCCGCCGGGGTCGGGCGGGTGAGAAGAGCGACTTTTTCAGCATCCTGCTAACAAATAGGGAGACGGTTATGGAGCGTGAGCAGAGCGGAGACCGAGACGGCGGCGGACGGTTTTTTCAACGCAGACGGCCTTGCAGATTTTGTATTGATAAAGGGTCGATCGATTTCAAAGATGTCGGGCTGCTGAGAAATTTTTTAACTGAGCGGGGTCGGATCGTTCCACGGCGTATCTCCGGCAATTGTATGAGGCACCAGCGCGAATTGACGGCCGCCGTCAAGCGGGCTCGGCACATCGCTCTCATCAGCTTTGCGGAAGAGCGATAACCGGTCACGTTGGGGATGGGAATGCAGGTAGGTGCCGCGATGGAACTGCTCAGGCCGCTGCTGTCTGACATACCTGCCGATGGGCTTTCGCTGGTCGGCGAGGTCACGGCTGAAGAACTCGGCCTCACCGAGGATGATGCCATGGTCCTGGGTCCGCTGGCTGTGAGTCTGGACCTGACCAACGTCGAAGGGCTGGTCGCCGTGACCGGTGTGCTGGAAGGCACGATCGTCCGCGAATGTGTGCGGTGCTTGAAGGAGTATGAGGATCCGCTGGCTTTTTCTGTGCGGGCGGCCTTTATCCCGGAACCCAAGTCGGCGCCGCGTCATCCGAAGCGAGTCGATTCACGAAAGGCGCGTGCGAAGGGCTTGGAGACCGAACCAGAAGAGGAGCCGGACGATCAGTATCAATATCAGGGCAACCAGTTGGAACTGGCTTCCATGTTGCGTGAGCACGTGATCCTGTCCGCGCCGATGCAGCCTCTCTGCGGCAACGACTGCTTGGGACTCTGCGCGCGATGTGGGAAAAACTTGAATGAGGGGTCCTGTCAGTGTGCCGCGGAACTACCGATCCCGACATTTCGGGTGGTCCAGGTCACGAACCGCAAGAACGGCGGACCGTCAGCATCATAGCGTGACTAGCTGCTATCGATAGTGAGAAGGAGTTGCCATGCCTAATCCGAAACATAAACATTCCCGGGAACGACGCGACAAGCGGCGCACACAAAAACTGCGCATCACACCGCCGGGCATGTCCGTCTGTCCGCAGTGCCACGAGATCAAGTTGCCTCATTATACCTGCTTGAATTGCGGAACGTATAAAGGCAAGGCAGTCATCCAGGTCGAAGAGTCCTAAGCAGGTGGTGGAAAAGACCTCCAACGGCCATGGACCGCGACGCGTGACGCGCGAGACATACGAGAAAGGCGCGACGTAGACACATTGGGGTCCCATCTCGGTTGGCCCGTCTCGCTCATCCCGCCAGTCTTGCACGGCTATCCTGCGAGGTCGTGTCCTGTTGTCCCAGACATGCGGACCATTGGAATTCCGGCGGGCTGACATCGTTTTTCCGCAGCCTACTAAACTCCTGCAGTATGTATCGTGGTGACGGCTGCTTTTCTTTTGTGACCACGTGACACGTCATCATTCGATGAGTACTCAGCCGTTATGAAGATTGTACTTGACGCCATGGGCGGTGACGATGGACCGGCCCCGGCCATTGAGGGCGCCCTCCAGGCTGTCAAGGAATTGGATGTCGAGATCATTCTCGTCGGCGATGAAACTACGCTGAAACAGGAATGTCGCCGCCTCGGTTGCACGGACTCCCGCCTGTCTATTCGGCATGCCTCGCAAGTTGTCGAGATGCACGAGTCGCCGGCTACCGTAGCTCGCAAGAAGCGGGATTCCTCTATCTGGGTTGCCACTGAGTTGGTCAAGCGTGGCGAGGCGAGTGCCGTGGTCAGTCCCGGGAACACCGGCGCCAGCATGGTAGCGTCATTCTTTGTGCTCGGGCTGACGAAGGGCGTCGAGCGTCCGGCGATTGCGACAAGCCTGCCCACTCTGACTGGTACGGCGATCATGTTGGATGTGGGGGCTAATGTGGACTCTACGGCTCAGCATCTGGCCCAATTCGCCATCATGGGGAATGAGTATGGCAAGTATCTCTTTGGGAAGCCCAACCCACGTGTCGGGCTGCTGAGCATCGGGGAAGAAGACAGCAAAGGGAATGAGGTCACGAAGGAGGCGTTCAAGCTTCTCAAAACCAGTCCGCTCAACTTCATCGGTAATATCGAAGGCCGTGATGTGTACAGCGGGAGTGCTGATGTGGTGGTGTGTGATGGCTTCATCGGGAACGTCGCGCTGAAAATTTCCGAGGGAGTGGCCGATACGATCAAGAAGTTGTTGTTCAAGGAAATCTCCGGTTCCTTCTTCGGCCGCTTGGCTTATCCGCTCATTGCCGCGCCGTTGCTTAGCTTGAAGAAGAGAATTGATTACGCGGAATTCGGTGGGGCGCCGCTCCTGGGGGTTAACGGCATTACCATGATTTGCCATGGACGTTCGTCTGCCAAGGCGATCAAGAATGCCATTCGCCGCGCGAAGGGGCTGGCAGAGAGTCGCGTCCACGAGCTGATTCAACGCGCTATTGAAGAGAGCCATTCACACACCAAGCCCACCGAGGATATGCCAGCATGAGGGCCCGCATTGTAGGAACTGGATCGTACGTGCCGGCCAAGGTTCTGACCAATGCCGATCTCGAACGGATGGTGGCCACCTCGGACGAATGGATTGTCGAGCGGACCGGTATCCGCGTGCGACATGTGGCCGATCCCGGTGAAGCCTGTTCTGATCTGGCCGTGAAGGCAGCAGAGAGGGCCCTGACGGCCGCTGGGGTGAGTGCAGCCGATCTTGACCTAATTCTGTTAGCCACCTGCACCGGTGATTATCCGATTCCTGCCACCGCGTGCCTGATTCAACATCAGCTGGGGGCGACGCGTGCGGCGGCTTGTGATCTGTCGGCTGCCTGTTGCGGATTCGTCTATGCGTTATCGGTGGCGGATGCCTATGTGAGAACCGGCATGCGCCATGTGTTGATCATCGGGTCGGAAGTGATGTCGGCGATTACCGACTGGACCGATCGCAACACCTGTATTTTGTTCGGCGATGGAGCTGGTGCGGCAGTCGTCAGCGCCAGTGAGAACGACCGGGGCATCCTGTCTACGCATCTTCGTTCCGATGGCGCCCTCTGTGAGTTGATTGCGGTGCCAGGGGGAGGATCGCGTATGCCGCCCTCTGAAAAAGTCGTGGCGGAACGGATGCAGTACATCAAGATGAAGGGGAACGAGACCTTCAAGGTGGCGGTTCGGACCCTGGAAGAGATCGCACGCGAAACCTTAGCTGCGAATCATCTCCGTGTTGTGGATCTTGATCTCTATGTGCCGCACCAAGCGAATGTGCGTATTCTCAAGGCAGTGGCCGAGCGTCTCGGACTCCCGCCAGAGAAATTGATGCTGAATCTCGATCGGTATGGAAATACGTCAGCGGCCTCAATTCCCATTGCCTTGGATGAAGCCGTACAACAGCGACAAATCAAAGAAGGCTCGCTCGTCATGCTGGGTGCGTTTGGCGCGGGACTCACGTGGGCGTCGGCACTTATCAGGTGGTAGCAGGGGAAGCGATCAGCGTTCAGCTCAAAGGATTGGCTGATAGCTGAGTGCTGACAGCTGACAGCTGACAGCTTCAAACCAACTTTTCCCGTTGACATTCAAAGGAAATTCGACGATATCTAACCCCACGGAGAGGGCGCCGCGCCCTCTCCAGCTTCGAATATTACGATGACGAGAGTAACCAGTAGCCTCGTGCAATCACTCCAGTAGTATGGCGACTCTCCAATCAACAAGGTCATCCAGTATTGGGTTGGTCTTTCCAGGCCAGGGGTCTCAGTCAGTCGGGATGGGAAGAGCGTTGGTGGAGTCCCATCCAAGCATCAGGAGTCTCTACGATGAGGCATCGTCGGTGCTGAGATATGACATTGCCGCGCTGTGTTTTGAGGGACCAGCGGAACGATTGAACCTCACGGAATTTACACAACCGGCATTGTTGGTGAGCAGCATCGCCGCGCTCCATGCCTTCAAGCCATTGGGCATCACGCCGGTCGCGGTGGCCGGTCATAGCCTGGGTGAATACTCGGCTCTTGTCGCCGCTGGCGGAATGACCTATCGTGAGGCGGTGGCGATCGTGCAGAAGCGAGGCCGCTATATGGCCGAAGCGGTGCCGCCGGGGACTGGACTCGTCGCCGCGCTGCTCGGTCTCACGGCAGACATAGTGAGAGAGGTGTGTCGAGACGCCTCATCTGTGGGAGTTGTGGCCGCGGCGAATTTCAATTCGCCTGGTCAGGTTGTCATTGCAGGGGAAAAGGCCGCTGTGGAACGTGCCATTGAACTGGCGAAAGCCAAGGGATGTAAAAAGGCGATTCCCCTTCCCGTGAGTGTGCCGGTGCATACGCCCCTGATGCAGAAGGCGGCAGATCGACTCGCCGAAGATTTGGCGGCGATCACATGGTCCGATCTCAAGATGCCATTGGTTAACAATGCTGAGGCCAGGGCGATCACCAAGGCCAGTGACATCCAGGCATCGCTGGTACGACAACTTCCTTCGTCGGTGCTCTGGGAAGATTCGATGAGGGCCATGGCCGCGATGGGTGTGACGACGTTCGTCGAGGTTGGGCCGGGAATGGTGTTGAGCGGCTTGATCAAACGGATTCTGCCGGACGCGGTGACCCTGAATGTCAATGATCCTCATTCGTTTGAGGCGACCCGCGCTGCGTTCAGAGCGTGAAGGGATGTCAGGAGCGAGCAGATGTCACTCCATGGTAAGGTTGCAATTGTCACAGGGGCGGCGCAAGGGATCGGCCGGGCGATAGCCGAGTCATTGGCTCAAGCCGGGGCTGATATTGTGGTCGCCGATCTTGATCCGAGCCGGTCGAAGGACACGGTTGCGGCCGTGGAGCAGTTGGGGCGCAAGGCTTTGAATGTCAAAGTCAATGTGGCGAACGTCGCTGACACCAAAGCCATGGTCGACCAGGTCCTCAAGGAATGGGGGAAGGTCGATATTCTGGTGAACAATGCCGGGATTACGCGTGACGGGCTGCTGTTGCGGATGAAGGAGGAAGATTGGAATCTAGTGCTGCAAGTAAATTTGAACGGGACGTTCAACTGCACGAAGGCGGTATTGCTCTCGATGACCAAGCAGCGGTATGGTCGCATCGTTAACATCGCTTCGATAGTCGGAATGATGGGCAATGTGGGCCAGGCCAATTACGCGGCATCGAAGGCGGCGGTCATCGGGTTGACGAAGACAGTTGCACGGGAATATGCCAGCCGCTCAGTCACGGTGAACGCAGTCGCGCCTGGATTTATCGATACTGCCATGACGCAGGGACTATCGACGGAGGTGAAAGACACGCTTCAGAAACAGATTCCATTAGGACGGTTGGGTACCGCGGCTGATGTTGCGGCGGCGGTTCGTTTTCTCGTGTCGGATGAGGCGGCCTATATAACTGGGCACGTGTTGCACGTGAATGGGGGAATGTTGATGTCTTGACGACTGGGCGATCAGAATATTGTAAGATGCTGCGGTGGCAGGCTCGCAGCGACAAGGAGGGTCTAGGATGGGGAAGGAGGCGGGAAAATCAATGGGTACTGTGGATGAACGGGTAAAAAAAATTATCGGTGAGCAACTCGGAGTCGAAGAGGATGAGGTCACGCCCGAAGCCAGCTTCGTGGAAGATCTCGGCGCCGACTCGCTCGATACGGTTGAGCTGGTGATGGCCCTCGAAGAAGAATTCGGTATCGAGATTCCCGACGAAGACGCAGAGAAGATTCTGACGGTCGGGAAAGCGTTGGACTACATCAAGGAAAAGGCCTAGCGGTCGTAGAACGTGATGAGTCCTCGTTCGACCAGGCGGATTGTGGTAACCGGTCTGGGGCTGATCACGCCTCTGGGAACGGGTGTCGAAAAGACCTGGAAGGCCCTCTGCGCCGGTGAATCCGGCATCGGTCGAATCACGAAGTTCGATCCCGCGGCATATGATGCCCAAATCGCCGGCGAAGTGAAAGACTTCGATCCAGCCGAGTTCATCGAGAAAAAAGAAATCAAAAAGATGGATACGTTTATCCATTATGCCGTGGGCGCTGCCCAACTGGCGGTGGATGATGCGGGGTTTACCGTGGCGCCGGAAGAGGCCACGAAAGTCGGTGTGTATATCGGATCGGGCATCGGGGGGCTTGGGTCAATCGAGCACTACCACAAGATTCTGCAGGAAAAAGGCCCCGGGCGTGTCTCGCCATTTTTCATTCCGATGACCATCATCAATCTTGCTTCCGGGCAGGTGGCGATCAGACTGGGCGCCAAGGGGCCGAACTCCTGTGCAGTGACGGCTTGTGCGACGGGCAATCACTGTATCGGCGACGCGTACCGGCTGATTCAGGCGGGCGATGCCGATGTCATGATCGCGGGCGGAGCGGAAGCCGCCATTACGCCGTTGGGGGTTGCAGGGTTTGCGGCGGCGAAAGCCTTGTCGTTTCGAAACGATGACCCGACGAAAGCGAGCCGACCATTCGACAAGGACCGCGACGGATTCGTGCTCGGCGAAGGCGCTGGAGTCGTGGTCCTGGAGGAACTGGAGCATGCGCGTCGGCGTAGCGTTCGGATCTATGCCGAATTGATCGGCTACGGCCTGAACAGCGACGCCTACCATATTACTGCCCCGTCTGAAGAGGGAGAAGGCGCAGTCCGGTGCATGGAGCTGGCGCTTAAGGATGCCGGTATCGGCAAGGACCAGGTCGGGTACATCAACGCGCACGGTACCTCGACAATGGCGGATGCGATTGAGACCAAGGCCATCAAGCAGGTGTTCGGTGAGCAGGCCTACCGCATCCCGGTGAGTTCGACCAAGTCGATGACCGGCCACTTACTCGGGGCAGCCGGCGGAATTGAAGCGGTGTTTAGTGTTCTGGCGCTTCACCACGGGATACTTCCTCCGACGATCAACCTGGATCACCCGGATCCTGTCTGCGATCTGGACTATATTCCGCACAGGGCCAGACCGGCTACGGTGACGGCGACGCTGTCGAATTCTTTTGGATTCGGCGGGGTCAATGCCTGCCTGCTCTTTAGGAAACCAGGTGCCTAGAGGTGGTAGAAAAGCTTAGCTTAAACAATATACCGTTAGAATCTTGCACAATGGTGTCGATGTCAAAATATCTTCAGGATGCTCAAAAAGACCGTTCAGCAAGGCCGCAGCGAGCGAATAGGCGAGGCGTACGCTTCGGTACGTTGAGCCTTTAAACGATGCGAGAACGCCGCTGGCGGACTTTTTCAGCATCCTGCTAACAGGCCTGTGTGAGGGATGTGCTCGCCGTTATGACTTCGGCTTCATCTGCCGACTCGCTCCAATCCTCGTTGGGCTATCGATTCAAGGCCCTTGCCTTGCTTGAGGAAGCCTTGACTCACTCCTCTCTCGTCAACGAACAGAAAACGGCTGCGCCTCAACATAACGAGCGGCTCGAATTTCTCGGCGACGCCGTGTTGTCACTTGTGATGAGTGAGTATCTGGCCTCCGCGTTGCCGCAGTCTTCAGAGGGGACCCTCTCGAAGCTGAAAGCACAGGTGGTGAGTGAGGCATCGTTGGCGCAGGCAGCCCGCCGGCTCGGACTGGGGGAGCATCTCAAGCTCGGGCGCGGGGAGGACCGTTCGAAGGGGCGTGAGAAAGATTCGTTGTTGGCCGATGCGCTGGAGGCGGTGCTTGCGGCGGTTCATCTTGACGGAGGATTCGAGGCAAGCCGCACGGTGACGCGCCACATTTTCGCAGAGGAACTCACGCATATTGCCGCGCAACAGGAGCAGCCGGGAGCAGGGGACTACAAGACCCAGTTTCAGGAGTGGTGTCAAAAGCGGCATGACACATTGCCACGTTACGCGACCGTTCGAGAAACAGGGCCCGACCATCAGAAGTTATTCGAGGTGGAACTGTCCATTCAGGGCGAGGTTGTGGGCATGGGGTCCGGGCGAAGCAAAAAGGAAGCAGAACAACAGGCGGCGAAGCAGGCCCTCCGACAGACAGGGACCTGATCCAGTCGTCATGGCAGGGAACTGTCGCAGCGAGATCAGTAATTATTCCAGGGAGGCTGATGATGCAGAGACGAATTCTAGTGAAAATGGTGGCCGTGACGCTCGTGCTCGGTGGGAGTCTGTTGCTGGGTATGGGTGCCCTTTTAGCAGCTGACAAGTCCCCAACGGGGAAAACAGGGGATGCGAAAAGTTCCAAGGCCATTATCAAAACAAAGTTTGGCGACATGGACATCGTCTTCTTTCCTGAGAAGGCTCCCAAGCATGTTGAAAATTTCCTCGCGTTGGCGAAATCCGGCTTCTACAACGGCACGATTTTTCATCGGGTGATTCCAGGGTTCATGATCCAGGGTGGCGATCCCAACACCAAAGATCTGAATAAGCCGGAGACCTACGGCCAGGGGGGGCCGAGCCAGCGGCTCAAGGCTGAGTTCAACGACATTCCTCACAGACGTGGGATTCTCTCCATGGCACGCACGAACGATCCCAATAGTGCCGGTTCGCAATTTTTCATTGTCGTCAAGGATTCGAACTTTCTCGATGGGCAATATACGGTCTTTGGCGAGGTGGTAAAGGGAATGGAGGTGGCGGACAAGATTGTCAGCTTGCCAAAGAACAGCCGTGATCTTCCGACGGAACGGGCGGAGATGACGATCGTGGTGGTCGAATAAACGATGCTAGGTTGGTGGGACATGACGCGCGACTCAGCCGCCATGAGAAGTATCAGACTGTTCGGAGTGCTATTGGCGATCGGTCTCCTGACGGGTTGTGGAGGGAACGCCGACGTAAAACCGGTTGCTCCTCCGTCAGCCCCTGGTCCGAAAGCCATTATCAAGACTAAGTTCGGAGACATGTATATCAAGTTGTATCCGGATGTGGCCCCGAAACATGTTGAAAACTTTGTCAAGTTGGCCAAGTCCGGTTTTTACGATGGGACGATCTTCCACCGGGTTATCCCAGGTTTTATGATCCAGGGTGGTGATCCCAATACCAAGAACTCGCTGCACAAGGATACTTATGGGCAGGGTGGGCCCAAGGATGAGAAGGGCAATCCCATCTTGCTCAAGGCTGAATTCAGCGATACTCCTCACAAGCGTGGCATTGTGTCGATGGCGCGAGCGAACGAACCTGACACCGCAGGGTCGCAGTTTTTCATTGTCGTTGAGCCGTCCCCCTCCCTCGATAGAAAATACACGGTGTTTGGCGAGGTGACCAGAGGCCTTGGCGTCGCCGATAAGATCGTGAACGTGCCGAGGAACGACCACGACTTGCCGAACGAGCGGATTGAGATGACGGTGACGATTGTAGAATAGCACCGCGGTCTCACGGACTCCTGTGTGCCAATAAGAAGATGCTCGCCTGATGTGCGCAGTGGGAGTCCATGAGGCCGCACTGCTTGTGGAGTGTGGAGGGTAGAAGAGAGAAGGCTATTTTCTGTGTTCGATGAATGTGCGGAGGCGGGCTCGCTCGGACGGGAAGAACAGAATGAAGCCCAGGCCAAAGGCACGGCCTGAGACCCAACGTACTGAGGCTCGTTCGACTTTCACTGGTGGTGACTGGTCGGGAAGCTGAATTGTGATCTGAACGTTGAGTCCTTCCGCTATATTGATGTCAGATTCAGCTCGACAGCCGGACGTCGAGATGTTTGTGATCGTGGCGTCGCCGTTGACCTCACCGGAGAAGAATCCCAAGGTGCAGCGTAACTCTACTCGGCGTGCTTTTCTAATCTTTCGTTCTTTATCTGCGCTCATAGTGTCTGGCCTCCGTCCTCGGGAGTGGCGACTCGTCAGTGGTGGCGACACCCCGGTCCATGGGTATGGGGCTCAGACGCCGGGGGCGGCATGAATTGCTGCCCGGGCAAGATGATGTGGCCCGGTTCACGTTGCTTGGTCAGGTGTTCAGCAATTTCCGGATGGTAGGCTCGCACATAGCCGATGAGCCCACCGAGGAACCGTTGTGATTGGAAGTCCGTACCAGAAAATCGTGAGACGAAGGCGATCGCACGGTCCAGTATCTCCGGTGCGGAAGACATATCGACAATCTGCTGAGGGTTCTGTTTCTTGAACGTGTCGTACTCCCTCTTAAGATGTCCCGCGAAGACCGGCATCGGTGCGGCAGGCACATGGAGGGGGCTGAGCGTTCGCCGCAAGGCCTGCAGCGCCGCCACGACTTCCGCATCTTGTCCGTCGCGGCGTCTCTGGAAGTAACTAAAGATGACGACTTCGACGAGATTAAACAGGGCTACGGCCTTCTCGCCTCCCAGCTCCGCCAGCTCGCGATAGAAGTCGCGGCGCACCGGCATGAACTGTACCGCAAGCCGTTTCTGCTGATAGTCGCTCCCGGATTCGAGATAGACGCAGTCAGCCGGGCATGAAACCCGCACGATTCGGTGTTCGCCGCAACACTGGCTGCAGATCAGCCCTGCCAAGGCGGGGCAAGGCCGCTTGCCTTTCCGTTGCGTGCAATAGGCGCATTGGCTCATTTTTTTGCGGGCTCTTCCGGTACCGGTTTCGGTGGTGGAGAGATGAAGCCATAGTCCGCCAACGTCCGTTTTTGTTGCTTGGGCTTCCCATCGCTGGGGGTTTCAAGCCCGTTCATCTCGGCCGCATGGGCCAATTCAAACGGTACAAGGATGAGGTTGTTTGCACGGTCGATACTCAGATCTCCCGGCGAGGGTAAGAATTCGGCGATGACTTGAAACCGCTTGTCCCAGGTCATGCGCCAGACCTTTCCCGTCGTGAAATCCGACACGTACATATTGCCCCAACGGTCGAAATCCACCCCGCGGAGATTCTGAAAGCGGTTGGAGAAGAATCCGTTGGAGAAGAGCTCCGTCACCACGCCATCCGGCGAGATCTCGGAAATATTGCCCTTGTCCCAGCTCACGGCAATAATCTGGCCGGACTTGGGATGGACGACAAGGCCTGAGGGGCCGGCGAGGGCGCGGTCTGTGACCAGCACGGAAAACGTCTGGGCGACCGGATCGACGCGGTAGATCGTGTTGGCTTTCTGATCGGAGCAATACAAGTGGCCCTTACCATCGAAGGTCACGTCGCTCAAGGAGGTCTGTGACGGTTCAGATTGTGAGGCAGTGGACGATCGAATGGTGAGCGTCAGAACTGGCTTGCCGGTGGTCGTGTCGAAGCCCCGTAGGGTATCGAGGTCGGCCACGTAGAGCACGTGTTCCACCACGGCCATGCCTTTGGGGGCATGGAGGGTGACGTCGTCCTTCCCGCCTTGAATGAACTTCAGATTGAGGAGTTTGCCATTGGGATCGAGTTTGGTGATGAATCCGTTGTTATCGGCGCTCTCCGCCTCGCCGTTTATACTCGAGATGAAATAGCCCTTATCGAGGGGATCATGCACGAAGCTGTAGGGAGATTGCAGTTCCGTTACGGTGATCTGGGCGCCAAGCGAATTGACGATCACAATGGGTATGACCAAGATAAGCCAGGCCGCTGGATGGCGCATGACGCGTGTCAGAATGGACATCACGTAGGAGGTTTTGCTCACAAGGGAGATGGCTGTTGATCGTGGTTGACGAAACCATCGTAGCTGTCAGGCGAAGAGCCTGTCAAGAAATGGACGTAAGGCGTTAGGGGTGAGACGTAACCCCTCACGGCTTGGCTGGTCGTTGACTTGCGTAAAAATGCCCTGCTATGGTGCCATGATTTTTTGAATCAGGTTAAGGTTAAGGCCGAGACTGAGCGGGACATGTCGGTGATGGTTTCCCTTGACCTTAGCCTCAACCTACAGTCTCGTGTGAGGAGGGAATTGTGGCGGCACGATTGATCGACGGCAAAGTATTGGCATTGCAAGTCCGTGAGCGATTGGCAACCGAATCCGCGGCGATCTTGGCTAAGACCGGGACGAAGCCCGGTCTGGCGACAATTTTGGTGGGCGACGATCCCGCCTCGCATCTCTATGTGAAGAGCAAGCAGAAAGCCTGTGATGCGGCGGGCATCTATATCGATGACCACAAGTTGCCGGCGAGCACGACGCAAGCAGAGTTGTTGGCCTTGATCGAAAAGGTGAACGCCGATCCAAAGATCCACGGGATATTGGTTCAGTTGCCGCTCCCGAAGCATATCGACAGTAAAATCGTTCTCGAAGCGGTGTCGCCCGACAAGGACGCAGACGGGTTTCATCCCTACAATTTCGGTCGACTCGTTGAGGGGCATCCGGTGTTTGAAGCCTGTACGCCAAAAGGCGTCATCAAGATGATCGAATCCACCGGTGTGAGCATCGAAGGAAAGCGCGCCGTGGTATTGGGACGAAGCAACATCGTCGGCAAGCCGTTGGCGCTCATGTTGCTCCAGCGCAACGCCACAGTGACGATTTGCCACTCCAAGACGAAGGATTTGCCGGCGGTCTGTCGCGAAGCCGAGCTGCTACTGGTCGCGATCGGGAAAGCCAAGTTTGTGACGGCCGACATGGTGCGCGACGGGGCGGTCGTGATCGATGTGGGAACAAACAAAACTCCTGAAGGCAAATTGTGTGGCGATGTAGATTTTGAGCTGGTCAGCCAGAAGGCAGGCTGGATTAGTCCTGTTCCTGGTGGTGTAGGCCCAATGACGATTGCCATGTTGCTGGATAACACGGTGGAGTCTGCTAAGCGTATGGCGGGAATGTAGGAGGGCCATCGGGGCTCCCTTCGCTCGCAGAACGAGCACGGTGAGGCGGTGCTCGTTCGATGCGCGCGGTTGGGAGGCCCCGATCGCGCTCTCTGGTGGAGCAAGAAGAGAGGAGTTACGCTGGGAATGAGTCGGGAGCCGAGGCGATTACGAGAGGTGCTCGATCAGGGACAGTTTGCTGTCACGATTGAGTACAACCCCCCCAAAGGCACAAATATCTCTGGCGTGTTAGAGAATGCCAAGAAGTTGGTCGGGCGTGTGCAGGGGGTCAACGTGACGGACAACACGGCCGCCGTTGTGCGGGCCGGATCTCTCCCCGTCTGTCGACTCCTCTACGAACTCGGCCATGATCCGGTCATGCAGATGACTTGCCGTGATCGGAATCGGATTGGGATACAGTCGGACCTCATGGGCGCCTCCATGCTCGGCATCCAGAATATTCTGTGCCTCACTGGGGACTATCCGACAGTCGGAGATCACAAAGAAGCAAAGCCGGTATATGATCTGGACTCTGTCCAAGTGATGCAGCTCGTGCAAGGGCTCAACAACGGGCGGGATCTTGTGGGGAACAAGTTAGATGGTGCAACGCAGTTTACTATTGGGGCTGCGGTGACTCCGGAGGCCGATCCGCTGGGTCCTATGCTCGCCAAGTTTGAAGTGAAGGTGAAAGCGGGCGCCCAGTTTTTCCAGACGCAGGCGATTTACCGTCCGGAGCAATTTGCGTCCTTCATGAAGGCGGTTCGCCCCTTCAAGGTCAAAGTGCTGGCGGGCATTCTCGTCCTCAGGAACGCCAAGATGGCGGAGTTCATGAATGCGAATATTCCTGGCGTGTCAGTCCCCCACGAGATGATCGACGAACTCAGGGCTGCCGGCCCCGAGCGCGCGGAGGATGTGGGGGTGGACATCGCGGTGCGGACGATCAAAGCGGTGCGGCCGTACTGCGACGGGGTTCATATCATGGCCATCAAGGCCACGCACCGGCTGGCTGACATTATCACCAAAGCGGAAGTGGGTTGATGACGATCCCCGAATTTCAGCGCTACAAGCACGACAAGAAAAAGCTCATCGTCGTCACGGCATACGACGCGCTTTTTACACGCATTGTTGAACAGGCCGGCATCGAGGCGATTCTGGTCGGGGATTCACTGGGTGTGGTCGTACAGGGGAAGACCAACACGCTCTCTGTGACGATGGATGACATGCTTTACCATATGAAGCTTGTGGCGGGGGCGGCCAAGCGAGCGCTCGTCATAGGGGATATGCCCTTCATGTCCTATCAAGCTGGCAACGAAGACGCGCTTCGTAATGCGGGACGGTTTCTACAGGCCGGGGCTCAGGCAATCAAGCTGGAAGGCGGCGCGGTTGTGGCCGATCATGTGGCTGCGATGACCAGTATCGGTATTCCGGTAATGGGACATATCGGCATGACTCCCCAATCTGTTCATCGATACGGAGGCTACAAAGTACAAGGAAAAGAATCAGATCATGCGCTAGTATTGCTGAATGATGCCAAGGCCCTTGAAGCAGCCGGCGCCTTCGCTATCGTGCTCGAAGCGATTCCCGCCGAGTTAGCCAAGACTATTACAGAGCAGGTTGCCATTCCTACCATCGGGATCGGCGCCGGTCCGCACTGTGATGGCCAGGTCCTTGTGCTCTATGACCTCCTCGGTCTGTTCGATGAGTTCGTGCCGAAGTTCGTCAAGCCCTATGCCCATCTTAAGGCGGATGCGCTCCAAGCCCTTCGCCGCTATAAAGAAGAAGTTGAGCAGGGCAAGTTTCCGTCGGACACAGAAAGCTATCACTAACAGATCGTTCGATTCCGGAATGTACAGGAGCAAGGCCAGGCCGGCCCTGTGCACCGTGAGTCTTTGTGCGAGCGTGTGTGTGGTAGCCTTCGACGAATCCGTTCCCAAGTTCGTCAAACTCACTGCATCCGTTTCAGCCCATGCAGTCGAATGAGCGGCGCACGAAAGTCCGAACCGGCCACGTGCTGCCGAAAGTCTTCTGTGAGTCTGGCCGCGCCCATCCCCATATAGAACTTCGGCGCCCTCTGCAATCGAGCTATGCCTTTGGAAAGCAAATTTCCCGCTGCCCGGTGATTGCCGAGGAATCGCTCGAGATTGGCGACGGCGAACTGGATGAGGGCATGGAAGAAGTTCTCTTGTTCGGAGTTGTGGCCCGCTGCGTGCCAGAGCCCTTCGAAAATTTCGTGGCATTCCCACCAGTAGGCGTAGTTGTAGAGGTCGATTCCGTACAAGTAATCCTCTGACCGTTGCCATTCATTCAGTGTAGAGGCGAGGGGCTTCGGCTCCGGCTGACCGTAGGAATGACCGAGGGGATCGCGCCGCGGGTGCGGATTTTTCCCCGGAAGGAATCGATAGGGTGGAAATGGTCTCGTTGAGTCACGAGGCCAAGTCGGATTAGGTGGGTGAGGCTCAATCACCGACGCGCTCGTCGAACACCCGCGACCTGGAAGATTTGGCGATCTTCAAGTCGCACAGCGGTCAGTTCCTTCCCCCATACGCAGCCACTGTCGATGGCTAACAGGTTGGGCTCGATGTGCAATCCCAACGCAGCCCAGTGGCCGCAGATGACTGTTGCATCGGAATTTTTGCGGTTTGTAATGTGGAACCAGGGAAGATATCCTGCGGGAGCCTGCTCCGGCGGGCCGGAGAATCCCGACATCTCACCGTTTGGGGTGCAGGTCCGTAGTCTCGTCAACACTCGGGTGATACTCGCGAGACGTTCGTCCCCAGTCAAGGCAGGGTCCCATCGAGGTGAGAGTCCGCGGAAAAGCGCTTTAAGGACGGTTCGATAGTTCGGGCCGGATAATACCGCTTCGACTTCTCTGGCAAGGTTTACTACTTCATCGATGGTCCATTGAGGGAGGAGACCTGCGTGCACCATGAAGAACGATTGCTCGCGATAATGGAGGGGCTGGCGACGAAGCCAGTCCATTAGTTCTGCTCGATCCTCTGCTCCCAGCACATCCTGAATCGTGTCTTTTGGCCGAAGTGTGACGATGTCTTCTGCGACAGCGAGGAGAAATAGATCATGGTTTCCCAGCACGATTTGTGCGGCAGGGCCAAGCTGTTTGATGTATCGAAGGACCTTGAGCGAGTGCGATCCTCGATTCACCAGGTCGCCGACGAACCATAATCGGTCTGCCGTGGGATCAAAGTTGATGCGATCGAGGAGTTGACTCAGCTGAGTGGAGCAACCTTGGACATCGCCGATGGCATAGGTGGTCATGGATAGGGTAGCAGGTTAACTGAATCAAAATCGTGCGGAAGAGTGTCTCACGGAAATCGTGCTTCGATCACACTTCTGAGTCCGCCGCGCGCTGCGAATGTACCTGTGACTTTCGCCCATCCAGGGCGGCAGGCTTTGATGATGTCCTGCAAGATGCGATTGACGGAATTCTCATAAAAAATGCCCACATTACGATAGGCATGAATGTACATTTTGAGTGATTTGAGTTCCAGGCACTCCTTGTCGGGCATGTAGTGCAGCGTGATGGTGCCAAAGTCCGGAAGACCAGTCTTCGGGCAGATCGCGGTATATTCAGGGATCTCGATAGTGATTTCGTAGCCTTTGTATTGGTTCGGGAAGGTTTCGATGTCCGGCAGTGGAGTGGTAATACCGCTCATTGCATGCCGCTCGTTATAACCTAGTCTTGTCGCTGATTGAATCTTTTTTCTCTTACCCCTCACCCCGCACCCCGCACGTCTTTCTAGACCTGTTTCATCCACTCCACCTGTCCGATTTTTTCCAGTTGAATGTAGAGGGTCACCCAGGGGCAAGCCATCTCGGGGTACACCTCACATAATCCCCCTTTTCGCACGCCTCCGCAGGGGCCATGGCTCATGAACTTCGGGCACTCGGCTTTGAGCGAATTGTCGGGAATCGGGGGGCGCTTATGGATCCCACCGGCGTGCTGAGCGCCTTCGTCTTCCCCCGGGATGATCACGCGTGTTGACATATGTGCCTAGTCTAGACAGGTTTTGTGGAATCGGCAATCTCTCTTTCCAATACCATGAAGCCGGTCATACATTCGACGGCTGCAACACGTTGCGAAACTCACGTTGTTAGGGCAAATGGCCTACTGGCTTGGGCGGTGCTAGGGCTTCTTTCTGGCATGGTGGGCCTTCTGAGAAGTTGCGTTGAATATCAGGACGTTATAGTATCTTACGATGCCTATGTGATTCCAGGTTGTGTCGACGTTTCTCATTGACAGTCTTTTTTAGTCTTTGCTACCATGCGCAGTCGTGTGAACGTCGTTGAGCGGGTCAGCCCAGTTCATTTTACCTCGAATTCCTGCGGGCTTGTTGCATCTAACTATGTCTTTCCGATAGGCAATGGAATTCCGTTGCCACGATAGAGGGAGGTGTTCCGATGAGTCTTGATTATGTAAAGTTTTCCGGTGGATTTGAGAAGTTCATGCCCAAAGAATATCGGGACATGGTCGAGCATGGCCCGTTTGGAAAGAAAATTGCGGTCTCCCAAATGGGGAGCTTCAAGGAAATTCTCGAAGAACATCCCATGTGTGCCGGTTGCGCGATGACTCTGTTCATCCGGCTGGCGATCATTGCCTTCCCCAACCCAGAAGATACGATCACTGTTGGAACAGCAGGCTGTGGACGGTTAGCGATTTCACAGGCTGCGATCCCGTTTGTGTACGGCAACTACGGCGATCAGAACGGTGTCGCGAGTGGACTGTCCCGCGGGCTGCGGCTGCGGTTCGGTGACAAGCCAAAGGATGTGGTGGTCATGGCGGGGGACGGTGGGACGGCGGATATCGGTTTCCAGCAGGTGCTCCACTCCTGGTTCCGAAAGGAACGGTTCACCACGATCATGTTGGACAATGAAGTGTACGGCAACACCGGTGGACAGGAGAGCGGAATGACCAACCGCGGTGCCGTCTTAAAGATGGCTCCGTTGGGGAAGAAGTTCGAGAAGATGGACATGTTGCAAATGGCGAAGGTGTCCGGGTGTGCCTACGTGGCGACAGTGGTTCCAAATAATCCCCGCCGCGTCGAGAGTGTCATCAAGAAGGCCGTGCTGATAGCCCGTGAAGTGGGCTCGACCTACATCCAAGCCTACACCTCCTGCAACATCGAGTACGCGATTCCGACCGACAAGGTAATGGAAGACGCGAAGACCGTTGAGAATGATCGGTATCAGTTCACAGAATACGTGAGTGACGAGGCCAAGCAGTATCTGACTGAGCGGTATGGCTACAAAGACTATCTTCCGAAGCCGGCTGCTCCTGCTGCCGCAATTTCAACCCAGGCGTAAGCGACTCGGAGGGAGGCTCGGACATGGCAAAGCGATTCAACATTCGGATGGCAGGGGTCGGCGGGCAAGGTGTCGTGACAGGGTCACACATTCTGAGCACCGCAGTGATCCATGCCGGCGGTGAAAGCACGATCGTCCCATTTTACGGATCGGAAAAGCGGATGGCACCGGTCGAGAGCTATGTCCGTGTGTCAGATGAACCGATCTATGAGATTGGGGAAATTACCTTCCCGCACATCATCATTATCTTCCATCCACAAGTTATTACCCACGGCAAGTCGTATACGATGCCTTTCTACTTCGGATTGAAGGAAGATGGGATTGCGCTGATCAACAACGATGGTCCGATGAGCCTTCACAGGGATCAGCAGCGTGAGTTGGAAGAGCGCCGTGCAAAACTCTATTACTTCCCCGCCACCAAACTATCTCTCGAAGTTGCAGGGATGGACCTCGCGACAAACATGGCGCTGATGGGCTGCATCGGAGCCATCACAGGGCTGACTTCGGTCGAAGCGCTGGAGCAGTCGGTGAAGGATCGATTCCTTGGCAAAGGATTTGTCGTCTCCGGTGGAACCGCGGCCTTGGACAGCGTCGTCGAGCGGAAGTTTAAAAAGAAGCAGGAGTTGATCGATAAAAATGTGGCGGTGATTCAGGCCGGCTGGAATTACGCGGTTGATCACGGTTGGGCTGCGGCATCGGTCAAACGGTCGGAAGCTCGTGCGACCGTAGGCGCCTAACCAGGATTTAGCACGAAGGAGTCACCATGTATCTGGTCGCCAATATCGACGTTGAAATTTGTGCCTCGAAAAGCTGCAAGCTCTGCACGCAATATTGTCCTGAAGCGAACACCATTCAGTATAGTGAAGACATGGGGAGGGACAGGGGCTTCAAGTACGGCACTGCCTACGTGGCGGTGGACCGCTGCAAGGGCTGCGCGCAGTGTGTGTGGGTCTGTGACAATATGGCCAAAAACAATGCCATCAAGATGATCATGATTGATCAATTGCCGCTGGCTGCCGTGACCGACAACATTCGCTATGAAGAGAAAACCACCGTTGCAGTCCTGTCTGATCCAATGATTGTAGTGGGTAATTAGGGAGGTACGGGAGTGGCAACGATGATCGATGCAAGAGAACGCATCATAGTTCCGGGGCCGGCCGGATTCCATCCGCCGTCGGCGGCTCAGCTGGGAGTCACGCTGCCCGACCCAGGGCAGGGGCTCTACTATGGATTGCTGGAGCTCAATGAAGACAAGGTCATCGAAGAGATGGCCCGTAAAATGCTGACCAGCCCCAACGCCACGATCTTCCCGGGACCGTTGGTTCTCTGGGCCTGGAACGATCATGCAATTGAAAAGGCCAAAGCAGTGCTGGAGATCGCCGCCCAGATTCCGAACGTCATGATTATCCCCATGCCGGACTATCGTCCGAAGTATCCGAAGATCGACCCGGAAGAGGTCATCAATCCGAATCATCCGAACCTCACGATTTGGGGCAACAAGATCGAGGCCTGCATCTTCATCGGCGTGCATTGTCATTACGCCAACTTAACCTTGAAAATGATTCGTGCGGGGACGAACTGTTTGACGATGGCGATCTGTGCGGAGCAGGGACATGAAGATGCGATGCTGACGATCAGGGACTCGGACACGATCAAGTTGAAGAAGACCGCGCAGGTTTTCAAGCGGGTGCGCGAAGAAATGGGCATTAAGTTGCCGGAAAATGGCGAGAACGTACGATTTACCGGTACGCAATCAAGAGTGCACGGCGGGAAAACTCACACAAATCCCCTCACCTTTGCGCCAGCAGCGGTGGGCCTTGCCGGCGCGGCTGCCTTTGGCCATTCCGCCGAGCAGATGAAGCGTGAAGGTTAAGTAAGGTCGAACAGCACGGGCGATATAGCAAGAGGTGTCATGATGAGCGAAGCACTCGAAGCAGAGCAAAAGACCAACCCGCAGGGCGATCCCATCACGAGTGTTGCTGCGCCTAAACCGGAAACGGGCGCGAGGAAGGACCCCCATGCCGAAGCGAAACGGCAGAAGGTGGTCACGCCGGAATACTTGTTCCTCGAGGCCCCGCGGACCAAAGAGTTCATTACGGGCAGCGAATCGGCGAAAGAGGCCGTTCGGCGCTCCAACGTGGACCTGGCCATCGCCTATCCGATCACCCCGCAGAGCGAAACGATGCAGCTCATCGGCGTGCTCTACGGCGAAGGATACGTGAAAGAGTACTACCGTGGTGAAGAAGAAGTCGGTGTGATGGCGGCGATGGCAGGTGGATCCCGATCAGGTGTCCGCTGTTTTACGGCGACTGCCGGTCCCGGTACGCTCAGGGGTCTTGAAGGCATCTCGTCATGGCCCGGGCATCGGCTGCCCATTGTAGCCATGTTTACCTGCCGCGTTGTCAACGCTCCATTAGCCATTCAGCCGGACAACGTCGAAGTCGCCTATCTTATCAATAACGGCATGATCGTGCTCCATGCTGAAAACCAGCAGGACATGTATGATTTCATCATGGCAGGATTTGTGATCAGTGAGAAGAACGATGTAACGCTTCCCGTCGGTGTCTGCTGCGACGGCTTCTTCGTGACCCATGCCCGTGGGTACGTCCGGATGCAGGACCGCAGCATGAAGCTTCCTCCTCGTGAAGCCTGGCGCGGCGCGGTACCGGTACTCGATGCGGAGAATCCGCCCGCCCGCCTCTCCCGCGACGCCCCGGTTCAAAAGTCCAACTTCATGGCCTATAACATCCATGCCGTCTGGCAGCAGGAAGTATGGGCCGCAGTCGAGCGGTCTCGCAAATACATCAATAAATATATAGGTGGCTTGCTTACAGCTGAAAATGTGGACGATGCCGAGGCGGTCATCATTGCCTCGGGCAGTGCCGCGGCCCAGTCACGGGAAGCCGTACGTATTTGCGCGGAAAAGGGCATTAAGATCGGATTGATCAAGATCCGGTCGCTCCGTCCGTTTCCGACGAAGGAGTTGCGCCAGCTCTGTGCCAAGGCGAAGCTCATCGTTGTTCCGGAGTTCAATTATGTCGGATGGCTGGCCAAAGAAGTGGCCACGGCGATCTACGGGTACTCCAACGCCAAGATCATCGGTGGGCCGCGGGTGTACGGCGGTCAGTCGATGCCGGTTGAGTTGATCGTGGATGAAGTCGAGTCCGGTCTGACCGGGAAGAAGTCGACCAACGTGGCGATGTCCTCAATCATGGGTGGAGCTGTTAATCAGGATGACGTGGCGCATTTCATGCGCAGTATCTGACACCCTTGAGCTGAATAGCAAAGGCCCGATCCTTCGCGGGATCGGGCCTTTTTATTTTCAGCGCGGGGTGCGTTATACGTGGATGGTTAAACGTTAATCGTTTCGAAGTTCGTCTTGTTCAACGAATAACGGTTACCGTTGAACGGTACTCACCCCTGCAGCTCGTCTTGCACCATATCCTCACTCTCCGGCATGCCATAGGCCACGTACTTGGCGTAGGAGAGGTAGATCATTGCACTGTCCCTCATTGCCTTGGAGCCTTGTGACAGTCGGAAGACTTTGTCGGCGTCGTGGGATGGGGCCGCACCCATCGTATCCACGTGGCTTTGGAGGAGTTGGGTGAATCGTTCCATTGAGTGTTCGACTTCTTTGTAAGCCAATAGAATTGCATCTGTCATGGTTGTCCTCCTAGTCCCTATCAGCTTACACTATGCCCGTGCAACCCTTCAACGAGAAGAAGCCGTCCAGTCTGTCATCGCACATTCTGAGGCTCATGGCAAAGGCGTCTCCTGAGGGGGACCTTCATGATGACGCCATGACCCAGGCGGTCGTGGACCTTTCGCGTCTATTTACGACAGCACGCACAATGCTGCCTTTGCGTTACCTGGATAATCCCGCCCACGCTTCTGCCTATCTCTCGTATTTTTTCCCTGTGAATCTCTCCAAAGTCCAAGTCCTATTGAACGAGCTGCCTGAAGACAGCGGCATGGAAACGTCGGATCATCCAATGGCCGTACTGGACCTCGGTTGTGGCCCAGGGACTGGGGCTTTGGCCCTATTAGATTGGCTGTGGCATCGCAGTCCTAAGCGGGCGAAATCTCTGTCGGTCCTGGCCACCGATGCGTCCCACGCGCCATTGCGGGACACGATGAGGCTGTGGGATGCCTATTGCCGGGAGGTTGGAATATCACCATCAGGACTTCGGTGTGTCGAGGGCAATCTGGAACATCCGCTCAAAGGCGATCTCGGTAAGCAGATTGTGCGGGGTGGGCCGTATGACCTCATTATCATGGCAAATTGTCTCAATGAATTGTTCCCTGCAGCAACCGATTCTCCTAAAGAGTGGGCCGCGGTTGTTAGCCAACTACTGCCGTTTCTCGCACCGCACGGCACCATCATGATCATCGAGCCGGCCTTGCGGCAGACGGCTCGAGCGTTGCATCATATGCGTAATCACCTGCTCATGCAGGGCCTGTGTACTGTGTATAGCCCCTGCCTGCATGAAGAGGCCTGTCCCGCCTTAGACCATCCAGACGATTGGTGTCATGAAGAGCGACCCTGGCAGACACCACCAATAATAGCTGCGCTCAATCGGAAAGTGGGCTTCATAAAAGACGCGCTGAAGTTTTCCTATCTGCTGTTGCGCACAGACGGTCGCACCATTGTGACGCGCAGCCCACAAACATTCCGGGTCGTGAGCGAACTACGAGAATTGAAGGGGGAGAAGCGAGCCTGGTTGTGCAATGAAACAGGACGACCTGAAGTCGGTCGGCTCGATCGGAAGGCCTCTCCTCACAATGCGGACGTCGATAGCTGGCATCGCGGCGCCATCGTGCAGATCGAGCGGATCGTTCGCAAGGAACGAGACGGGAAAGTCTCACCAGTTGGAAGAATTGAGAGTGATGCGGCGGTCAAAATCATTCGCTCCGTTTAAGCCATCGAAATTATGGCGAAGGAAGCATGCAGCTGCTCGCTTGAGCGCCTCCCGCGGCACCCATTCCACGGCGCTCTGAAGCGGAAGGATGGGGAGGGAGCGGCCAGGTGCCCCTCTTGCTCGCAGAACGCGCACGATAAGAATGTGCTCGTTCGATGCGCGCAGTAAAGGGCAGCCTTGGCCACTCCCTCTAAGAAAAATATAAAGGATCGGAAGGCACTCGTTGAATGCGCGCACGTAGAGATAAGCCCGACGTTCCAGTGCAAGTCCCTCGATGCCGCATACTTCCTTGAGGGCATGGAAACGGGGCCGGTCGTTTAGAGACCGGTCCCGTTTCTCGGGCAAGATTGCGCACTGAGGGCAGACTGTTGGTGACCTGTTACCGTTCGGAAAAACTCCGGTGATAGAATCTGCTGATGTCTGATTTGCGACCATATAGATATATGGCTATTTGTATGGCTTCGTGGTAACTTGTCTCGATGGCCGAGGTTAGGTTTGAATGGGATACCAAGAAAGATTGGGAAAACCAGGAAAAGCATGGCGTCTCTTTCGCAATGGCCCAATTCGCATTTGCAGACTCGCGCCGCGTCATCGCGGAAGATCTCTCTCATAGCTCGAGCGAAAAGAGATATTACTGTTTTGGTTGGATCGACGGCGGAATTCTGACCGTGCGGTTCACGTTTCGCGATGATGTAATTCGGATATTCGGGGCCGGTTACTGGCGGAAAGGCAGGCGAATCTATGAGCGAGAAAATAAAATACACGGACAAACCTCTCGGAGACCTTAGAGTCATTCCTGATTTCCTGCCTCTGCCCGAAGAACTCGTCTTTCGGGACGAAGGAATCAAAGTGACCATTGCGCTGAGCAAGAGAAGCGTCGAGTACTTTAAGGGAGAAGCCCGTAAACATCACACCCAGTACCAGCGCATGATCCGGCGGCTACTCGATGCCTATGCCGAGCATCATTCGCGACCGTCGAGTGCGCGATCAACTCGGACACGCGCAAAGCTGGCGCGTACAGGTTAGCTCGGCAATCCTTACGGAAGCGTGAGGCCTCTAACGGAAACCCCTATACGGCGTTCTGAAGCAGGAGGGGAGGCGGCTTGGTCGTCCTCCTGCTCGCGGAACGCGCGCCCTTGGAAGGGCCTCGTTCGACGCGCGCAATAGAGGATCAACCAGGCCACCTCCTGGAAAAACAAACGAACAAGCTTGGAGGGACTATTGTCCGTTAAACGCGTGCGCGTATGGAATCAAGCCCCGCCGCTCCGGCGCAACCCGCTCGCCGCCGCATCCTTCCATAGAGTGTTTGGATCCTGCCCGCCGCTTCTAGACCGGTAACGAGTCTCGGACTAGGCTGTTGACAATGGATTGAATGCGCGAAAGAATTGCCTCCAGCATATGGCCTGTCTCCGTGTACTCTGTCAGTGAGCATACTCAAAGAGACAGTCTTCACCAATCGCAGACTTTCGATATCAGAATGACCGATCGCACCCCAGAGGAAGTCAGAAGGCAGCTTGAGTTATTAGTGCCCTCCTTGCTCCCCTATGTCGCACCGGTTCTCGTCTATCCAAGAGTTAGCCCTGGGTTCGATGGCTGGATAACCGGTGGCACAGTCTTACTCGCTCGAACAAAGCACCATCGATTTTTGGTTACGGCTGATCATTTCGTCACCGAGATCGACAAACTTCGTCAGAGATCTGATGTTGTAGTGTTGCTTGGCCAGCCAGGCACTTCACTAACCGATATCACACTGTGGCCCATTATCGCCCGTGATGATCATGTCGACATTTGTACAATTCAGATTCCGCAAGAAGCTGAATGCGAGGGGTTGGACGAACATTGTTTCAAACTCGATTTGTGCCAATCCACCAGAGCCCGTGTTGGTGATAATGCGTTGATCCTGGGTTTCCCAAAATTACACAGAGGCTGCTGATAAGGGGTCGGGAGTCTTTTTCTTGGACGGTATTCCGCGCTGATTCCAAACACGGTCTCACCAGCAAGGTCACATCCTTTGTTAAGGTGACGGGTCTGTGGGCAACTCGTCGCCTTCTCTTTTTCTTTTCGAGTAGCAGCACGTAGCAGGGTGACCACTTCTGCATCGCGAATCGCGTAGGCGAGGGGCCGTGCATTGTGCGAGGCCAGTTGTAATCCGTAACGCAATGGGTTACAGTCGATCGTGTGATCCGTGGGTTCAGGCACAAAGGTTTACGTCGGTTCTTTGAGACCGGAAGCAAGTCAGGCGTTCAGGCCCAGCATGTGGACCGACTTCGTCTGGTCTTGGCTCAACTGAACGCGGCCACTGCACCGCGCGATATGGATTTGCCGGGGTTACATCTTCATCCTCTCAAAGGTGAGCGCAAGGGTCTTGGGCTGTCTCTGTGAGCGGAAACTGGAGGGTCACGTTTCGATTTGTCGGCAAGGAAGCCGATGCCGTGGACTATGAGGATTATCACTAGCGAGGTTGTATGATGCGCATGCACAATCCCCCTCATCCTGGAGAAGTCATCAAACAGCTGTGCCTGGACCCGCTTGGTGTCAGTGTCACGGAGGCGGCTCAAGCGCTGGGCATCAGCCGTAAGACTCTGTCGGCTATTCTGAATGGCCGGGCGGGGATCAGCCCTGAAATGGCCGTTCGCTTGTCCATAGCGTTCGGCACATCGGCTGAAAGCTGGCTCAATCAGCAAACCCAGTATGACCTGTGGCACGTCGAGCAACGCCGTAAGCAGCTTCGTGTTGCCAAACTTGCGGTGTAACGGGACGCCTACCTTTCCCTCTGGTTCATCCATGTGCGGTGAGCCGCGCCTCTTTCCCGCGGCAGGCCGCATTCTTCTGGTAAGGCGACGGGTCTGTATGTGACTCGTCGCCTTGGTTCGACCCTCTCAGGGGTGGCGCCTGGCAAGAATCAAAGGCGGAGCACCTACGAGCAGGTACAGGTCCATTAGCGACCTGTACCTGCACCCTCCCTTTTTAACCGCGGATGGAATTCTTTTCAAAGGAGACATGCGGGCTTGAGCGACGTCCGCCGGAGCGGCGGGGGTCCCGCCCGGCATCGGGAGGTGGAAAGCTGGAACTGACTGAGGCGCCACGATTGAAAATCGTGGCCGACGGAATTCCAGAAGGCTTCCGCTCCTGACCGCCGTGGATGGGGTGCCGCGGGAGGCGTGGAAGCGAGAGACCGTATGCCTCCGTCCTTTCGCCAACAGCTGCTCTGTCTGTTTCGAGCCGAAGCGTCTGTGCAGGGCAGGAGCGGTCAGCGTGGCTAGAGATCAGAGGTTCAACTAATGATTGGGGTTGGGAAGATTCGACTAAAAACTAGTCTGCTTCCGGTTCAGAACTTCCGTGTTGGTGGGAAACTCTGTCCTCATCAAAGAGCTCGGCCATTTCTTCGGCGATCATGTCACGGTCGTTCGGAACGGAGATGAGCGGGATTTCCTTGCGAGTCTTAGGGGCGCTCTCAGGCGAGGGTGAATCGGACTCTGGCTGTTTTGGCTTGTCGTCCATCCTAAAAGTATACACTGCCGTGGCGGTGAAAAGGGGACTTATTCGAAGGCTTCCAGCGAAGAGCGCTCCGGGAATTGCCGCTTGCAGCCTAAGCAGGTGACGAAGTAGAAGGCGTCTCGAACGGACATTGTGGCCCGAAACTCGAGACTCACACCCTTGTGGTTACAGGAGGTGCAGGAAATCTCTTTCAATCTGAGGGGTACGTCGGGCTGTGTGCGCAGATAAAACTCCATATCGGTGTAGATGGGGAAACTGTAATAACATTTTTTACAGACGCCGCGCCATTCACCGTCCGCCTGCATAGAGCGTTCATCAATTCCAAAGCTTGACCCCTTACAAATGGCGCACTGGACGGTTTCGAGCCTGGTTTCAACTTCTTTGACGGTCGGGCTTGGCATCGGAGAGGCTCCTTGTGCAGAATTCGGCGGCATCGTGTGGCCAGTATAACGTTCATGTGGAAGAGACCGCAACGGGGAAGGATCAAGATTTCTCCTTGACCTGGAATGTGCGCTGCCTATACTGAGGGTGCAATGCACTATATTACCGAGACCCTTCTGGTCGGAAATATCAACGATGCGAGCGCACCGCCGCAGCAGGTTAGTGCGGTGCTCCTGGTCGCCGCTGAATTTACCATACAGCCGCCGAGTTGGTTGCTGTATCGCAGGATTCCATTTTCGGAATTTGCCGAAGCCGAGCCGCTTTTGTTGGACCAAGCGATAAGCTGGGTTGAACAGCATATTTCAGACCATCAGGTCATGGTCTGTTGCCGTGCCGGCATGGGCCGATCCGTGTCGGTCGTGGTGGCCTATCTCTGTTGTGTCCAAGGGATGACGTATGCTGAGGTCATGAAGTTGGTCATGAGGCGCAGACCCGGTGCCATGCCCCTTCCTAATCTCGAAGAAGTCATCACCCAGGTTCGTCTTCTTCGCGAGGTTCGCGCGAAGGACAAGAAGAACATTGCATCATGCCCGGCCCGCATTATTCACGAATCCTCGTGAATAAGCGGGTTAGCAGTTCTTCACACACATTGCCTTTCCTGTGCTGCTCATGGCCTAATCTAGCAGGATGCTGAAAAAGAGGGTGGGGTGACTGGGACGACCCCCGTGCTCGCGCAACGCGCGGTCGCGGACTCCCCTCGTTGGACGCGCGCAATTGGGATGATCCCAGCCACCCCTTGAAGCGATAGTTACTCCGGCCTTGCCTGGGATAAGGCGCGTCCCAGGGTAGAGAGTCTGTCTCGGCAGACTCAGGGCGGAGGGTGAAATAACCGCCAGGGTTGGGCGGGTGAGCATCCTGCTGGTTATTCTGATGCTGTTCCCATGCGTAATATCACAACGGGCTTTGCACAAAAACCGAGTTTTTCCACAGCCTTATAGAGCGCATGGCACTCATGCGGCCACTTCACTGAGGACCTCTCACCATGCCGGAATTGCCTGAAGCCGAAGTCGTTGCTCGGCAGTTACGAGACTATCTCCTCGGCGCGCGACTCGACGAGTGTTTGGTTGGACGAGCGGATATTGTTCGGGAAGGGTTGCTCACGCTCTCGTGGTATCACGGCGCGCGGCTGGAAGCGGTGGAGCGATACGGCAAGAGCATCGCACTGGCGTTGAAAAAAGAGGACGAGCTTAGATATGTCGTCACGGAGCTTGGTATGACAGGCCTCCTTCTCTTTCGCGCAACGCAGACGAAGTATCCGCAGCACGTGCATGTCCGCATGTCGTTCACGGGGGGCCGTGAATCAGAACTGCGCTATTGGAACCCTCGCCGTTTCGGACGGCTTTCCTTGCTCGATCGGGCAGGACTTGACCGCTACCGTGCTCGCCGCTTTGGGGTCGATCCTCTCACGGTGCCGCGCGACGAGTTTGTCCGTCTCATGCGAGCCAGGCGTGGACGATTGAAGCCGATGTTGATGCATCAGCAAGTGATCGCAGGGATTGGGAATATTTATGCGAATGAAATTCTCTTTCGCGCCAAGCTCCATCCAAACCGTGAGGTGAATCGGCTGCGTGAAGCCACGATTATCACGCTCTACGGCACCATGCAAACGGTGCTTCGAGAGGCGATTTCCTGTGGCGGATCAAGCGTCAAGGATTTCTATGCACCAGATGGCACGGAAGGCCGATACAAGCGCTGCCATCTCGTCTATGGAAAAGAAGGTCAACCCTGTCCCAACCGCTGCGGACGGATGATTCGCCGTCTCCAAAGTGAACGCAGTTCGTTTTTTTGTCCCGCCTGCCAATCCAACCGCCTTCCAGGATAATCTGTGCTGCACGCACGTGAGATAAATTGTGAACAAACATGGTGATTGTCATATATTTTCATGCACTTAGATCGAGCGTGGTCTGCCACCTTTGACACTAGGTCTTTTGATCTGAGAAAGGTCTAGTTCCTCTGACATATTGAGTCCTCCACCCGATTTGGTTAGAATCCTCCTCCTTTATTATTGTTTCCACCATTCCTGAAGGAGTGACGTCATGGCGAAGGTGCTCGAAGGTCCCGGAATGGGCCTGATGAAGAAATGGGGTATCACGGTTCCGAACTACGTCGTCGTCACGTCGGTCGACGAGTTGGAGAAGCTCGGCCAAGCCAATGAATGGCTGAAGAAATCCAAGTTGGTGGTCAAGGCTCATGAAGCGCTCGGTTCACGGTTCAAACTCGGGTTGGTAAAGGTCGATCTGGACCTCAAAGAGGCAGAAGCGGCAACTCGTGAGATGATCGGTCGCCATGTCGGCAGTATCACCGTCGCGCAAGTGATCGTGTCTGAAATGATTCCGCATAAGGAAGAATTTTATTGCGCGGTGAAATCCACCCGAGAAGGGACGGACATTCTGGTTGCCAACTGTGGCGGTATTGAAGTCGAATCGAACTGGGACCGCGTGAAGCGCTTGTCATTGGAGATTGGACAACAGGCCTCGCCGGACGCGTTTGAGAAGCTGGCCAAGGATGCGGGTTTCACCGGCCCATTGGCGATGAAGATGGCTGATTTTGCGAGCAAGATGTTTGCCTGTTTTGACAACGAAGATGCACAGTACTTGGAAGTGAACCCCGTGGTCCTGCGTGAGCAGGATCATGAACTGATCGCGTTGGATGCGGTGACGCTGCTTGATGGTGATGCGAAGTTCCGGCACCCCGATTGGAACTTTGCCTTTGCCGCAGAATTCGGCCGTGCCTATTCCAAGCACGAAATGGAAGTAATGGCGGTTGATTCAAAGATCAAAGGGTCGGTCAAATTTATCGAGATTCCAGGCGGGGACACAGCCATGCTTCCCGCCGGCGGTGGCGCCAGCATCTACTATTCCGATGCAGTCGTCGAGCGTGGTGGCAAGTTGGCCAATTACGCCGAATACTCAGGCGATCCACCAGACTGGGCGGTCGAAGTGTTGACGGATAAGGTGTGCTCGTTGCCTGGGATCAAGAACATCATCGTCGGCGGCGCGATTGCCAATTTCACCGACGTGAAGAAGACGTTTGGCGGCATCATCAATGGATTCCGCAAGGCGAAGTCCGAGGGTAAGCTCACGGGCGTCAAGATTTGGGTGCGCCGCGGTGGCCCGCGTGAGAAGGAAGGGCTCGATGCGATGCGCGCGCTCAAGGACGAAGGGTTCGACATCAACGTCTTTGACCGCAATACACCGCTCACCGATATCGTCGATAAGGCACTCCAAAAGTCGTAGAGAGTGCTGAGTTCTGAGTAGGAGGAAGCTCCGTCAGCTCAGGACTCAGCACTGAAGAGAAGGGAAGATCCTGATGAGTATCCTGGCAAACAAAGATACCTATGTGGTCATTCAAGGTGGTGTTGCAGGTGTGAATGCCGCGCGCCGGATGGCTGAGTTCTGCTACCTGATCAAACGCTCGCTGAATGTTCTGGCCTTCGTCTACCCTCCCGACGCCGGCAAAACGAACGAGATTCCCTACGGCAGCGGCTTAGTGGCTGTTCCCATTTATAAGACCATCGGCGAAGCCACGACGCATCATCCACAAATCAACACCAGCCTGGTTTACATCGGCGCAGATCGGGCCATGAAGGGCGGGATGGAAGCCTTGGACGATCCCCACATCAAGGTCGTCTCGATGATCACCGAGGGTGTACCGGAAAAAGATGCCAAGATCCTGGGCCGTCATGCGACCAAGCTCGGGAAGGTCTTCAATGGCCCTTCGTCAATTGGTATCGTCTCTGCCGGCTCCTGCCGGTTGGGAGTCATCGGCGGCGCCTTTGATAACCTGGTCCTCTCCAAGCTCTATCGCGAAGGCTCGTTCGGTGTCATTACCAAATCAGGCGGCCTTTCCAACGAAATTATCTGGATCTGTTCGCAGTTTGCCGACGGTATTACCACGGCGATCGGGATCGGAGGCGATGCCTATCCGGGGACCGATTACGTCAGCTATCTCGAAATGTTCGAGAACGATCCGCAAACGAAGGCGGTCGTCATCGTCGGCGAAATGGGCGGCGATCTCGAGGAGCGGGCTGCCGAGTGGTACGGCACCAAGAAGCGACGTGTGCAGTTGATTGCCGTCGTGTCCGGCTTCTGTCAGGAGAGTTTGCCGAAGGGCATGAAGTTCGGCCATGCCGGCGCCAAGGAAGGCATGAAGGGCGAGGGGTCGGCCCGTTCCAAGTCCGATGCCCTCAAAAAAGCCGGCGCGATCGTGCCGGCGACATTCGGCGCCTTGGGCCCCGCCATCAAGGAGACCTATCACGAGCTTTTGAATTCAGGTCAGATCAAGGAACCGGTTGAACCGGCTGTGCTGCCGAAACTGCCGAAGAGTATCGAAGAGGCGATGAAGGCGGACGAAGTCATGGTCGCCCCACTGATCCGCACCACGATCAGCGACGATCGCGGTGACGAACCCTGCTACGACGGGTACCCCGCTTCAGAGCTCATCAACAAAGGGTACGAAATTCCCCATATCGTGGGCCTACTCTGGGATAAGCGACTCATCTCGAAACAGGAAGCCGAGATCGTCAAGCGAATCATGATGCTCTCCGCCGACCATGGCCCCTGCGTCAGCGGGGCCATGGGGACGATCATTGCAGCTTGCGCAGGGATCGGCCTGTCCCAGTCGGTGGCAGCCGGTCTGATCATGATCGGTCCTCGCTTCGGCGGTGCCGTGACCGATGCCGGACGCTACTTCAAACATGCGGTCGACAACAAGCTATCCGTCGATGAGTTCCTCACCTATATGAAGAAGAACGTCGGGCCGGTGCCGGGGATCGGCCATCGCGTCAAGAGCTTGCGCAATCCGGACAAGCGAGTGAAGGAGTTGGTCGGGTACGTCAAAAGTTTGAACATCAAGACTCCCTGCCTGGACTTTGCGCTCGAAGTGGAAAAGATCACCTCGGTGAAGAAGGATAACCTGATTCTGAACGTGGACGGAACGATGGCAGCGGTGCTCGTCGATATCGGGTTCCCGGTTGACAGCTTAAATGGCTTCTTCATTCTCTCACGCACGATCGGATTGATCGGGCATTGGGTGGATCAGAAGCGTCAGGATAGCCGCTTGATCCGGCTGTTCGATTATCTGGTGAATTATGCAGCACCCAAGCGGCGGGAAGTGCCGCCGCTGAAATAAGTGCTGAGTAGCGAGTGCTGAGTTCTGAGTAAGAGGCTGGTGTGTCTCCACTCAGCACACAACACTCATAACTTCAAGGAGTACAATCATGTCGATGGATCTTGCCAAGAACCTCTATGCGAAGATGCCGGATGTGTTTGCCAAGGCCAGGAAGAAGTTCGGCCGCGGTCTGACACTGGCGGAGAAGGTGTTGGTTTCACACGCTGATAATTTCGAGATCCAGACCTGGGAGCGCGGCAAGGCGATGTTGGCGTTGCGGCCCGATCGCGTGGCGATGCAGGATGCGACGGCTCAGATGGCCATGTTGCAGTTCATGCAGGCCAACAAGGCAAAAGTGGCCGTGCCGAGCACCATTCATTGCGATCACTTGATCCGTGCCGAGATGGGTTCTGAGAAGGACCTTCTTCGTGCGGTGGACGAGAACAAGGAGGTCTATAGTTTTCTCGCCTCGGCGGCCAAGAAGTACGGTATTGGATTCTGGAAGCCTGGCGCCGGGATCATTCACCAAGTCGTGCTGGAAAATTATGCCTTTCCAGGCGGCTTGATTATTGGAACCGACTCGCATACACCCAATGGTGGAGGGCTTGGGATGTTAGCCATCGGTGTCGGTGGCGCCGATGCCGGCGAAGTGATGGCCGGCCTGCCCTGGGAAGTCCTCCATCCGAAACTGATCGGCATCCGCCTGACCGGAAAGTTGAGCGGCTGGACCTCGCCGAAGGACGTGATTCTATATCTCTGCGGCTTGCTCACGGTGAAGGGCGGGACGAACAAAATCGTCGAATACTTTGGCCCCGGCGCCGAAACCATCAGCGCAACCGGTAAGGGGACGATCTGCAATATGGGAGCTGAACTGGGCGCCACGACATCGGTGTTTCCCTTCGACCAGAAGATGGTCGCCTATCTGAACATCACGGATCGGGCTGATCTGGCCAACCTCGCGATTGCCAACAAGTCATTGCTTGTGGCGGACCCCGAGGTCTTTCAGTCGCCTGAGAAGTACTACGATCAAATCGTCGAAGTCGATTTGTCGACGCTCGAGCCTCATATCGTCGGGCCCCATACACCGGATCTCGCCAGGCCCATCTCCAGGATGGCGGCGGAAGCCAAGGAGAAGGGTTATCCGGTCGAGCTCAAGGCGGCGCTCATCGGAAGCTGCACCAATTCATCCTATGAAGACATCAGCCGTTCGGCCTACATTGCCCAGCAGGGGTTGAAGGCCGGGATCAAAGCGAAAGCCCCGTTCCTCGTGTCGCCTGGCTCCGAGCGCATTTATCATACGATGAAGCGCGACGGGTTTCTGGACACATTTGAAAAATTGGGCGGCACGGTTTTGTCGAACTCCTGTGGCCCCTGCATCGGGCAGTGGAAGCGGGCCGATGGCGTAAAGGGGAAAGCGGATTCGATCGTCAGTTCCTTTAACCGTAATTTCCCTGGCCGTAACGACGGCATCAATGAAACATTGTCATTCCTTGCGAGTCCGGAAGTCGTGACGGCCTACGCGATCACGGGCGATCTTGGATTTGATCCTGTGAATCAGACCCTCAAGGGGGCGGACGGGAGGGAATTCAAGTTCCTGCCGCCGGTGGGTGAAGAGCTTCCTGCCAAGGGTTTCGCGAAGGGTGAGGAAGGGTTTGTTGCGCCGGCAGCCAACGGCGAAGGCTTGACTGTTGAGGTTCCGCCGACCAGTGAGCGGCTGCAGTTGTTACAGCCCTTCCCGCGCTGGGACGGGAAGGATTTCGAGAAGCTTCCGCTCTTGATCAAGACCAAGGGGAAGACGACGACCGATCACATTTCTCCAGCCGGTCCCTGGCTTAAGTTCCGTGGCCATTTAGACAAGATCAGCGACAATATGTTCCTGGGGGCAAACAATGTATTTTCTTCCGAGCCAGGCAAGGGCACGGATGTCTTGACGGGCGAAGCGGGGCTGACCATGGCACAGATCGCCCGCCGGTATAAGGCAAAGGGCATCGGTTCTATTGTGGTGGGGGATGAAAACTATGGCGAGGGCAGCAGCCGGGAGCATGCCGCCATGTCGCCGCGATTCCTCAACGTCCGCGTCGTCATCACGAAGAGCTTTGCCCGCATTCACGAGACCAATTTAAAGAAGCAGGGGATCTTGGCGTTGACCTTCGCTGACCCGAAGGATTACGAGAAGATTGAGCAGCAGGATCGCATCAGCGTGACAGGGCTAAGCAGTCTGGCTCCTGGCAAACCGGTGCAAGTGACCATCCATAGGGCGGATGGTACGTCACTCACCATTCAGGCGAACCACAGCAGCACTGAGCAACAGATTGCGTGGTTCAAGGCCGGTTCCGCGCTAAACGCGCTGAACTAAAAAGGAGTAAGGAGAGGAGTAATCATGACCACTACCGCATCGAAAATTATTTATACGAAAACCGATGAAGCTCCCATGCTGGCGACCTATTCCTTTCTGCCGATCATCAATGCCTTCAGCAAGGCGGCTGGCGTGTCCGTTGAATTGCGGGATATTTCATTGGCCGGTCGCATTCTCGCGGTGTTTCCCGAATACCTGGCGCCGCAGCAAAAACAGGCGGACGCGCTGTCTGAATTGGGCGAGATCGCCAAGACCCCGGAAGCCAATATCATCAAGCTCCCGAACGTCAGCGCCTCGCTTCCTCAGATGCAAGCGGTCATCAAGGAATTACAGAGCCAGGGCTATAAGCTTCCCGAGTATCCCGAAAATCCGAAAGACGATAAAGAGAAGGACATCAAGGCCCGCTACGACAAAGTCAAAGGCAGTGCCGTCAACCCGGTGCTGCGCGAAGGCAACTCCGATCGCCGCGCCCCGCTCTCTGTGAAGGCTCATACCAGGAAGCATCCGCATAAGATGGGGGCCTGGAGTCCGGATTCTAAGACGCACGTCGCCCATATGAAGGGCGGAGATTTCCTGTCCAACGAAAAGTCCATGACGACGACTGCGGCGACCGACGCGAGGATCGAATTCATCGACCAGGACGGGAAGACCACGGTGCTCAAGCCGAAGTTGGCGCTACAGGCCGGTGAAGTCATCGATGCCACGTTCATGAGCAAGCGGGCCCTGCGCCAGTTCCTCGAGGAGCAGATCGAAGATTCCAAAAAGCAGGGCGTCTTGTTCTCGCTTCATATGAAAGCCACCATGATGAAGATCTCAGACCCCAAGATCTTCGGACATGCCGTGACAGTGTATTACAAGGACGTGTTTGAGAAGCACGGCGAGACGCTCAAAAAGCTGGGCGTAGATCCGGACAACGGTATCGGCGACCTCTACTCGAAGATCAAAGCCTTGCCGGACGATCAGCGCAAGGCGATCGAAGCCGACATCCAAGAGGTCTACAAAAAGCGGGCTCCTATGGCGATGGTGAATTCAGACAAAGGGATCACCAACTTGCATGTGCCCAGCGACATCATCATCGATGCCTCCATACCGCCGGTCATTCGCGACTCGGGGAAAATGTGGAATCCGGAAGGCAAACTGCAAGATACCAAGGTGGTCATCCCCGACGGCAGTTACGCGCCGGTCTATCATGAGGTCGTTGAGTTCTGCAAAAAACATGGCGCCTTCGATCCGAAGACGATGGGCAGCGTGCCAAACGTCGGGCTCATGGCGCAAGCGGCCGAGGAATACGGTTCGCACGACAAGACCTTCAAAGCACCTGGCAATGGCGCGATCCGCGTGCTGGATGTCTCAGGAAAGACCTTGCTGGAACATAACGTCGAAGAAGGGGATATCTGGCGCATGTGTCAGGTGAAGGATGCACCGATTCGGGACTGGGTCAAGCTGGCAGTGAATCGTGCGAAAGCCACGGGAGCTCCGGCGATTTTCTGGTTGAATAAGACCAGAGCGCACGATGCGCAATTGATCACGAAGGTCGAACGCTACTTGAAAGATCACGACACGCGGGGCCTCGACATCCGGATCATGAAGCCGGCCGATGCGATGCGCCTTTCGTTGGAGCGGATTAAAGAAGGGAAAGACACGATCTCTGTGACAGGGAATGTGCTGCGGGACTACCTCACGGACCTGTTCCCAATTCTCGAAATCGGGACCAGCGCCAAAATGCTCTCGATTGTTCCCTTGCTGAACGGCGGCGGGCTGTTCGAGACCGGGGCAGGCGGCTCGGCGCCCAAGCACGTGCAACAATTCCAAGAAGAAGGCTATCTGCGGTGGGATTCGCTGGGAGAATTTCTGGCCCTCGCCGCCTCATTGGAACATCTCGCCAAGGTGGCGAATAATCAAGCAGCAAAAAATTTGGCCGACGCGCTCGATCAGGCTAATGCGAAGTTCCTGGAGAGCAATAAGTCGCCGGCCCGCAAGGTGGGAGAGATCGATAATCGCGGAAGCCATTTCTATCTGGCGTTGTACTGGGCGCAAGCTTTGGCCCAACAGACTCAGGATAAGGACCTGGCAGCACGCTTTGCCAAGATCGCCAAGGATATGGCGGACAATGAAGCCAAGATCTCGAACGAATTACTTGGTGCTCAGGGGAAGCCGGTCGATGTCGGCGGGTACTATCATCCTGATGATGCGAAGGTGTCAAAAGCGATGCGCCCAAGCCCAACCTTGAATGCGATCGTGGATGCGATCGCCTAAGGTGAGAGAAGGGTTGGTTCGCTGAGCCGCTGCTCCTGCGCGGCGGGTCGACCGCACTAAGCCTCACGCAGCTTCGCTGCGGAACTTGTTCTATCCCTTATCTTCGCGGGATAAAACTTCGAACAGTCCTCTCGGTCCATAAGACGAGGACCGCGGCGTTTCGGCAAGTGCGGAGCCTGAGCCTTTGCACAAGTCGCAACGCGGCTCAGCGAACCAGCCCTTCAATGGGATAAGTGGAAGAGAATGGCACAAGAAGATACCAATGTGATCGATCAACCCGAGGTGCTCAAGCCTCGTATGGTTACCATCGAGATTGCCGGCAAGAAGTACGAAGTGCCGGAGGGGATCACGATCATTAAGGCCCTGTGGTACTCGGGGCAAGAAGTCGTCCGCGGGGCCGGCTGTCTTGGCGGGTTCTGCGGCGCCTGCGCGGCCTACTATCGGACCAAGGACGATCCTAAAGTGAGGACCTGCCTGGCCTGCCAAATGGCAGTGCAAGACGGCATGTCGATCACGATGATGCCGCCGTTTCCAGCCCGGAAAGCCATTTACGACATCCAGACGCTCAAAGATCCGAAGCAAGACCTCTTTAATCTCTATCCTGAAGCGCCGCTCTGCCGAAACTGCAATGCCTGCACCGAAGCCTGCCCGCAGCAGATCGATGTGCGGGAGGGAGTCTGGAAGGCTGTCTTTGGGGATTTTAAGAGCGTGTCCGAGATGTTCATGGATTGCGTGATGTGCGGCATGTGCGCACCGGTCTGTATTGCGGACATTGCTCCCAACCTCGTGGCCCTGTATGTGAGCCGGGCGCAGGGGGCTCATTTCACCGAGAAGCCTCTGGGCCTGGATACGCGCATCAAAGAAATCAAGGACGGCCGTTTCAACGACGAGTGGGCCAAGATCCTCAAGATGACCGAAAAAGAACTGGCCGATCACTGCGCAACCGTCAAGTGAGACGTCATTGGTCAATGGTCAACCGTCAATGGTGGGAAATTCGTCGCATGCTCCCACTCTTGACCCTTGACGAATGACGATTGACGGATTGAAGCGATGGACATCCACGCCCTTCAACAGATTGTGCACCAAACGCGGGATGCTCGACGTAAGCAGACCCTTCCCAAATTCTCTCCAGCAGATCGTGACCAACTGATCCACAAATATCATCCTGATTATCGTGAGCGAGCATATCGGCCGATCCGTTTCGGTCCCAATGAGGGGGATAAGACGGTTGTCGAGTTGGCGACATTGCTGGAGGGCGATAGCCCGATTGCCGACAGTTTCGACCTGACGGCCGACTACACGACCGACGTCCTGGTGGTGGGCGGCGGCGGCGCCGGCTGTGCGGCGGCGCTCCATGCGCATGCGGCGGGTGCCAAGGTCATCCTGGCTACGAAGCTCCGTCTCGGTGACTCCAACAGCGTGATGGCTCAAGGGGGCATGCAGATTTCGGTGGCGCCCGAGGACTCGCCCGTCACGCACTTCGTGGATACGCTGAAGGGTGGCCACATGCAGAATGACCATCAGCTGCTCAAGGTGATGGTCGAAGAAGGTCCCTCGATTGCAAAATGGCTGTTGAGCCTGGGTGTGCTGTTCGATCGTGATGGGGACGGCAACCTCCATGTGAAAAAAGGCGGCGGGAGTTCGAAGCCTCGCCTCCTGACTTGTTCAGACTACACCGGCCTTGAAATCATGCGGGTGCTCAAGGACGAGGTGCTGAATCAGAACATCCAGTTACTCGAGTTCTGCGCCGCGGTCGAGCTCACGAGTGACGAGAAGGGGAACTGCACCGGCGCCATTTTGAAAGACCTCGACAACCATCGTCACTTCGTCGTGGCCGCCAAGTCCGTCATTCTGGCGACCGGCGGGATCGGTCGGCTCCACATTCAGGGATTCCCGACCAGCAATCACTACGGTGCGACCGGCGACGGGCTGTGCTTGGCCTATCGACTGGGCGCCAAACTTATGCACATCGATACGTTCCAGTACCACCCCTCCGGTGCGGTCTATCCCGAGCAGCTCATCGGGGCGTTGGTGACAGAGGGCATTCGATCCGAAGGCGGACACTTGGTCAATGCGAAGGGTGAACGGTTCGTCAACGAATTGGATACCCGCGACGTTGTGTCCTCCTCGATTATTAGGGAGTGTGAAGAGGGGCGCGGCATCCGCACGATGTCCGGGCGCATCGGCGTCTGGCTCGATACCCCGTTGCTCGATGCCGAACATGGCCCCGGCACCGTGGAGAAACATTTCCCCGCGATGATGCTGCAGTTCGAACGATTCGGCATCGATATCAGCAAAGACCCCGTGTTGATTTATCCGACGCTGCACTATCAGAATGGCGGCGTGAAGATCGATACCAATTCAGAAACCAATGTGAAACATCTCTTCGTCGCGGGCGAGGCCTCCGGCGGATTGCACGGACGAAATCGATTGATGGGCAATTCGCTCCTCGACCTGATGGTCTTCGGAAAGCGGTCTGGGTTGACGGCCGCAGCTCGTGCCGCTGCTATGCCGCAAGGGAAGTTGACGATCGGGCATCTGAAGGGGTTCCGTGCCGAGGCCAAGAAGCACGGCAGTGTGAGCGGAGTCGTGTCACCCATGATCCTGCCGCCGTACACACGCAAGGAATAACGACGTAGCAAGTGCTGAGTGCTGGGAAAAGAACAGAGATTCTTCGTTCGCTGACTCAGCACTCACGTCTCAGTACTCAGCACTAGACCGATAGTCAGCATTGAAGCGACAATAGGAGCGATATGAACGTCCATGAGTTTCAGGCGAAGCAGTTGTTTGGGCAGTTCGGGATTCCGGTTCCCCGCGGGAAAGAGATTACCTTGCCCGAGGCAGGAGCGGCATGGGCGGCAGAACTCAATACCCCCGTGTTTGTCGTCAAGGCGCAGATCCATGCAGGCGGTCGAGGCAAAGCCGGCGGTGTCAAGATTACGAAGGACAAGACGGCTGTTCCAGGCCTGGTCAAGGACCTGATCGGCAAGACGCTCATTACCCACCAAACCGGTCCGAAAGGCCGAGAGGTCCGTCGCCTCCTGATCGAGGAAGGGGCGGGCATCGCCAAGGAACTCTACCTCAGCATCCTCGTCGATCGGGATAGTGGGTGGCCTGTGTTTATCGCGAGTACAGAAGGCGGAATGGAGATCGAAGTAGTCGCCGCCCAGACACCGGAAAAGATCATCCGGGAAGCGATTGACCCGGCCGTTGGCTTCCAGGGGTACAACGGGCGAAACATCGCTTTCGCGCTTGGACTTCCTGCCATGGAAGCGGCCGTCGTGACTCCCTTCATCCAAATGCTGGGGAACCTCTATCGCCTGTTCATGGACAAGAATGCGGCCATGGTCGAGATCAATCCGCTAGTCATCACCAGCGACAAGAAGCTCATTGCACTGGACGGCAAGGTCTCGTTCGACGATAACGCGCTGTTCAGGCATGCCGATGTGCAGCAGATGCGTGATCTCCACGAAGAAGACCCGCTCGAGATCGAAGCGGGAGAAAATAATCTGAACTACATTAAGCTCGACGGGAACATCGGCTGCATGGTGAACGGCGCAGGCCTCGCCATGGCGACGATGGATGTGATCAAGCTGGCGGGCAGCGAGCCGGCGAACTTTCTGGACGTCGGCGGCGGCGCCACCAAGGAGACTGTGGCTGCGGGATTTCGGATCCTCCTCAAGGACCCGAACGTCAAGGGCATCTTCATCAACATCTTTGGTGGGATTGTTCGCTGCGAGCGGATTGCCCAAGGCGTCATCGAAGCGGCCAAAGAAGTGAAGATCAATGTGCCGTTGGTCGTCAGACTGCAGGGGACGAATGCAGACGAAGGCCGCAAGTTATTGGCCGAGTCTGGCCTCAAGCTTGAGGTGGCCAACGATTTGTGGGAAGCGGCGCAAAAGATTGTGAGGTTGACGGGCAAGGCGGCGTAATTGGGATGCGGGTCCTGTCGCCGAGCAGCCCAAGCGTGCTCGCACCCCCGCCCGGTGTAAGAGGGGAGGGGTAGCCCGTTAGTCTCCTTTGCTCGCGCAACGCGCGGCCTCAGAAGGCCCTCGTTGGACGCGCGCAGTAGGAGACCAATCGGGCCACCCTTTAACAGGAGGATGAAAGCAAGCGCGCTTGGGCGCCCAGATCGGCGCCACCCGCCACGGAAAAGCTCTCCGTCTAGATGAGGAGAGAAAAGGAAGAAGCGGGTCCCCGCTCCTTCGGCGAGGTCGCTCTCGACAGCCTGACGCCGCCTTGCCCGTGGAAGGGAGTAAGGATGTCGAGAGGAACCTCAATGGTTTGTAAGTTGGGCCCCGCTTAGACGAGATCGGATGAACTGTGAAAGTCATAACGGCAAAACAGTGGGCTCATGAATTTTATAACAGGTATTACAAAGATGCCAAGATTTCGAGACTATGCGAGGAGCGCGAGCAGATTGAATCGAAATGGACGCAAGCAACACTGAAAGTTTCAGGAAACATGGGGCGTAGCTATCGTTGCAAAATAACAAATGAAGAATCTACTGCGGGTGGAGGAAGATCTGATCAAAGATGGGTTAGGAGTAAAACAAGCGTCGCATTTATTGAACATGAGAATCGGTCAGAGGATCTTTCCAGCGAACTAGCAAAACTCTGCAATGATGTTAGTGCGTTGAAAGTTCTGATGACTTACGTCGCAGATAGAGACTTCAGTGCGAATCTTAGGCGTATAAGGGAGCACGTAGGGAAGGCCATAAGGGATCATATAGGTTCGTTCGCGGGGGAATTGTTATTAATGGTCGGTGGTTACAATAATGAAGATTGGATGGCCTACAGTTTCGTAGTAAAGAGCGGGAAATGTAATGTTTGTTCAATAAGATTGCCAAAGGATTGAGACAATGAGCATTCTCGTTAATAAGAATACGCGGGTGGTGGTGCAGGGGATTACGGGGAAGGAAGGCTCGTTCCATGCGACTCAGTGCAAGGCCTACGGAACGCAGATCGTCGCGGGTGTGACACCGGGCAAGGCCGGGCAGGAGGTCGAAGGTATTCCGGTGTACAACACCGTGCGCGAGGCGGTCAAGAATACCCAGTGCGACACCTCGCTGATCTTTGTGCCCCCACCGTTTTGTGCCGATGCGATCCTGGAGGCCGCCGATGCCGGCATGAAGTTGATCATTTGCATCACAGAAGGCATTCCAGTCAATGACATGGTCAGGGTCAAGCGCGCACTCCGTGGCCGCGACGTCCGCCTGGTCGGACCAAACTGCCCCGGCGTCATCACGGTTGATGAAGCGAAGATCGGCATCATGCCAGGCTTCATTCATAAGAAGGGTGTTGTGGGCGTCGTCTCACGCAGCGGGACCCTTACCTACGAAGCGGTGCATCAACTCTCGATGATTGGGTTAGGTGAAACAACTTGTGTCGGCATCGGCGGCGATCCGGTCAATGGAACAGGCTTCGTCGATGTGCTGGCATTGTTCGAGAAAGATCCCGAGACTCAGGCGATCGTGATGATCGGCGAGATCGGCGGCGATGCGGAAGAGAAAGCCGCTGAGTTCATCAAGAAGCAGGTGAAGAAGCCGGTCATCAGCTTCATTGCCGGGATCACGGCCCCTCCAGGCCGCCGCATGGGCCACGCCGGTGCCATCATTTCCGGTGGGAAGGGCACGGCAACTGAGAAGATGAAGAGCTTGGAAGCAGCGGGTGTCCGAGTTGTGAAAAACCCGGCTGAGATCGGCAATGCGGTCAAGATTGCACTCGGGCGGTAGGGAAGAACCTCGCCTCGTTCGTGCGTCATAAGATCTGTAAGTGTGGATGTGGTGGTCTATCACCCATCCAAACTACGTGTTTTTGGCTAAGCTCTGTTTGGTTCCCCCTCCAGGAGTGGCAAGTAATTTCCCTTTTCATGCCATGATATTCATGTTAGGGTGACTGGATGCGAATATTTCTCATCCACATTCGAGACCCACAGTTCTACGCTCTCCCGGCTAAAACACGCGCGGAAAATGGTCGTATCCGGGTAATGGGTTTCCCGCCCATCGGCATTATGTCCCTCTCATCGGTGCTCAAGCAGGCCGGCCACGAGTGTGTGATGTTCGATCAAGCGAACCCCGACACGCCGAACGAGGTGATCCTCGAGGAAATCAACCGACAACAGCCGGCCTTGGTCGGCCTCAGTTTCCTCAGTACCACCAGCTATCCCTACGCGAAGATCTTGGCCCGTCAGATCCGCGCCGCAAACTCGAAGGTCAAACTGACTTTCGGCGGCGTCTTTGCGAGTTTGAACGCCGCATTGGTCAAACTGCAGTGCCCTGAAGTGGATTTCGTCTGTCGCGGAGATGGTGAGCAGTTGCTTCTCGATCTACTCGAACGGATTGAGGACCCGGCTGGCGTCGCTGGGTTGACCTGGGCCAAGGACGGCCAGGTCGTGCAAAACTCAGGCCGGCCGATGGAACGCCATCTCGATCAGTGGCCTTTCCCCGATCGCGAAGGTCTCCCACTCGACTTTGTGGAGTCTATGCCGCTCGACGTGCCGGTGGTGCTCTCGATGGAGCGGTTCACGACGATGCAAACCTCCCGAGGCTGCCCTTGGCCCTGTGTATTCTGCGACATTCCGATTTTCAACGAAGGCAAGTGGCGCGCGCGGAGTGCCCAGCACGTGGTGAGCGAACTCAAGTACCTCGAAGAATGCGGCTACGGGTCCGTCTATTTTGTCGACGATCATTTTCTGTTGCAACCCAAGCGGATCGAGGCAATTTGCCAAGGCGTTATGGATGCGAAGCTCACGATCCAATGGGGCATCGAAGGACGTGTGGACTCGGTTGCCCAGCATTTGTTTCCTGCCATGGCCAAGGCCCATTGCCGGACGGTTATGTTCGGGATTGAAAGTGGGAGTCAGAAAATTCTCGATCGTCTTAAGAAAGAACAGACATTGGAGGAAGTGACCACAGCAGTCAACAACGCCAAGCGGGCCGGTATCGAGATCGTGCACGGATTCTTCACCGTGGGCAACCCCGATGAAACGGTCGAAGATATGAACGCCACGTTCGACCTGGCCTCCAAGCTGCCGCTCGACACGTTCGGCTTCAATCGACTCTGTGTGTATCGGGGGACCCCGCTCTGGCAAGAATATGTGCGGCGCGGGTTGGTCAGCGAAACTACCGATTGGTACAAGTATTTCAAATGTTCGGAAATCGATCCGACCTGCTTGCCCGGTGAAGTGATCAATGAGGTCCGGCGTAAGGGGCTCAAGCGACTGTTCAGCTACAAGCTCCTACATTATCCCCTCCAGACATTCCAGTTGCTGCGTCGGTTTCTCCGCTTCATGCCAGCGCGGGATGTGGTCTATCTCATCATCAAGCCGTTTCTGGGCCAAAAGAAAGGCGCCACGAAGGCAGAGGTGCTTTCGCGGGCGGTTGAACATGGCGAGATGAAAGATGCTGCGGCACAGCTGACCCAGATGACGGATGAGATGCTCCACCACGTTATGGAGGAGTCGCGACTTGAACGGTTACGCATTCAGCAGGAAGCAGAAAGTTCTCGCGAACTGCCGATGGTCCACAGCCGCTAGCGAACGACGCTGAAAAAGTCCACCAGCGGCGTTCTCAGCTCGCAAGATTCCTCAACGGGGACCCGGCCGCCTCACTACTCGGCGGCGCGCACAGACGTGGTGCTCCTTATTCGTCGCGCCGTGCGCCCCAGAGGGTACGCCTCCGGTTCTTGCTCCGCCTGCGGCCTTGCTGGACGGCCTTTTTGAGCGTCCTTCGACGAGGCTCTTCTGGTGAACTGCAATCCCCCGGTCAGCTGATCAGGAAGTAGGCTCCAACGCCGAAAGCTGCGAGCAGGGCGACGCACAGCATCACCTTCTCATGCCCGCACATCCCATCCTGTGCCTTGCAGACGGCCAGGGAACATATAACTGACATCGTGGCCTCCTTCTTGGAGTGGGTGAAACGATACGCCGCTCAGAATGCGTAGTCAACGACGATCCGGTTGACCCTCTGCCGTTTACATACCGTCACTCCAGTCAATAGTCCGGTAGACGATTATGAAGCGAGTCGGTCAGAAGGGCCTACTGAACGAGCGCCTGTTTCGTTTCATCTAGATGTTTTTGGAGATACGTCATGAATGGCGTCCCGCCTGTTCCCACGGCCGTGGGGTTGCTTGCGTGGGCTTGATGTTGGCGGTAAATATAGCTGTCGGCATAGCCGATGTGGATCTCGCGAAACTGTGCGAGGAGATCGACGCAGGCGCAATAGGCAGTCCAAAGATCAGGGGTGCGGAGTTTCCGATTGTGGACATAGCCGGAGAGCACGGGGCGACCCAGGTCATCAGTGGCCTTCTCTAGGACCTGTAAGAACGCACGGTGGCGCGGATGCATGTAGTCGCGCATCTCTTGTAAATACAGGGTCAAGGGGTCAGGGGCATGGGCGATCCCAAGTCCGGCGTCGAGACTGGGCACAATAGAACTTTGTGCGCCGGTTTCACCTCGAAATTGTTGCGGCTGACCGGCATAGGACTCGACGCCCTCATAGACGAGCCCGTTCGGTAATGAAGGACTGTTCTTCCAGCCGTGGATATAGGGCCGCACGCGGTTGTAGTATACATAGGGATCGCAGCGCTCTTTCATCATGAGCAACGTATCGCGCATTGCCGTTTGGGCCAACGCCAAGGATCTGAGCCCAAGCAAGATCTCGTCCTCCTTGTCCTCGGCCGCACCATTCATCGCCCGTAGGAGTCCGGCCAGCCCTGGTCCCGCTTCCCGCTCGATCTGGATGTGAACCACGACAAACCACTCTTCATCCAAACCGCCGAGAAAATTTTGGAGCAGCACAATGTTATCGAGCTGAATCGGCTTAGTCTGGTCGAGTCGCCGCCAGTTGTCGAGTGCGTAGGACGCGTAGGAGAGAACTGGAGGGCGGCCAAGCCGCTGCGCAACTTCGTGCCAGGGTTTCGCCAATTGTGGTGGCAAGGTCGCAACCGGTTGGTCCGGCACTTCCCACACGTAGGCATGCCCGGCGAACGAAAGGGTCCGCATCGCGGCCCGATAGTCTTCTGTGCGCCATGTTGGAGGAATGGAAGGGAGCAGGTGGCGTTGCTCGTCGATGTACCGCCGGACCGTGCGAGTACTCAGCAATTTCGGCAATTCGCGCCCAAGCTGGGTGAGAGTCGGCAAGTCCGGAAGATTTTCAAGTGGGTCCTTCGGGAGAAAACCCTGTTCAGGGGAGATTTCGTAATCGGAGAGGTCGAGAGGAGAAAAGTTCGCTGATTTCATAGGAGCCTCCAGTATTCACGATCTCAGCGCCCGTCCTCACCCTCCTACGCAGACAGCCACGGCTGCCCCTCCGCTGAAGTAGTCTGCTACGGAGGGTGGATGAAGCCCTGGGGCTCCACTCTACCACACCCAGCATGAATCACAATCGGTTCATGGATCGGAAAATCAGCAGGTCCCTGTTTGCTTTCTTACCCAGCGGACTGACAATATTTGCCGGAGGTTTTCAGAACGAAGGAGCATGTCATGCTGAAGGAGCCAACGAATAGCTCATGGATGTGCGTGGGTCATCAGCTAGCCGGCGGGCTCATAGTGCTGTGCGTGCTGGCTGGTGCGGGGTGCGCTGCCGGTCATTCTCGACTTGATCGTCTTGCCTGGGAGCAGTCGCAGCTCATCGATCTCACTCATTCCTTCGGGGCGGACACGATTGTATGGCCGACTGAACAAGACTTCCGGCTCGTCCTCCAGCAGGCGGGGGAGACGCCGGGTGGGTACTACTACGCCTCGAATCGCCTGGAGATGGCCGAACATGGAGGTACCCACATCGATGCTCCCATTCACTTTGCCAAGGGTGGGCAGACCCTGGATCAGGTCCCAATCGAACGCTTGGTTGGAGCTGCGGTCCGTATCGACGTCAAAGCCCAATGCGCCCGTGACAGGGATTACCGCGTCACCGTCCAAGATTTCGAGCAATGGGAGGCAGGGCACGGGCGAATTCCAAACAGAGCGATCGTGTTGCTCGACACAGGCTTTGCCCGATACTGGCCGTCGCGGCAACAGTATCTGGGAACTGAGCAGAGAGGGCCGGAAGGTGTACGAGCGCTCCATTTCCCTGGCTTACATCCCGAGGCGGCGGCCTGGCTCATGCGCGAGCGGCAGGTCAAGGCTCTCGGCATCGACACCGCCTCGATTGATGATGGTCAATCCACCAAATTCGAGACGCATGTCGCGCTCCTTTCCCAAAACGTGCCGGTGTTCGAAAATCTGAGCGATCTACGAGGTCTTCCACATCGGGGATTCGACGTGATCGCACTACCGATGAAAATTGCCGGTGGGACCGGAGGCCCGCTACGCGTCATAGCGGTTCTGCCTCCAGCGCACTAGCAGGATGCTGAAAAAGGGAGCGGTGTAGCTAGGACGATGCCCTTGCTCGCGCAACGCGCGGCATGAGAATGCCCTTGCTGGACGCGCGCAGTTGGGATCATCCCAGCCACCCCTTGGTAAGCGGTAGTTGGCTGCGGCTTTGCTGGGAGGTCATTAAAGTCGGGCGACTCGTTTAGTTGATTCCGGCCTAAGACCAGCGCGGTGCCCTCGCCTCCTCTCCATTCACAAAGGCAGGCCCAGCACCCCACAGCCTAAGAAGTTGGGGAAGCATGTACTGCGTCCCGGCCATTACCTGCAGTAATACGGCAAAATGTTCCCGCTTCTGTCTCTGGCTTCGATTCCCCGCTGACTCTTCATCAGCGGAATACAGACTTTGCCACGTCTTTACCCCACACCTTCTGTATGGATTTCACTACATTCACTTTCGTCACATGATGCGCTATGATTCTTCGAACCCATTATTATTCACATTTATCTGTCATTGGTTGTCCGATATTCGACATTGACCTTGCTGGACCAGGAGACATGATGAAAGTGATTTGTGCGTGGTGTGAACGAGAAGGCAGGCAGACCCTCATAGGTGAAGTGGGACTGTACGATCGAAAAATGACATCTCATGGTATTTGTCGCAATCACAAAAAAGTGGTGTTGAAGCAGATTCAGCAGCTACCCAATGTCGAGAATCCAAGACTTCAAAGACGGAGGCTTTTCCGCATGAAACTGAGATCATCGACCTGGTTACCGGCATCGCAGACAACTCGCATGCACACGCCGACTCGCCGCCGTCTCCTTAAAGATCGCCTGTCCAGTGCACAACTGCAGCTTCCATTCGGTGGCTTCTAAGGACGCTGACTGGCTTCGTTTTGCGTTTCAATCCGTGCTGACACCTTGTCAGCGGAACCCTTCTTCTATGTTCCACTACTTTCCCAAGTTCAGTCAGGCAAAAAGTGAGGGAAAATTTAGCGCCAAGCTGGCGCCAAATCACCCTGCGCACCATGACCCATGGCCACCAAATCAATTAACGACTTCTGCATCCGTCTCATGTTAAAGTGAATTTCAGATTTCCCACAGTCTTTTTCGTCAGTGAATTCTAATCATGGAGGGGAGGCAAAGATGACCAGCAAATTCTACTGTGGCGCCCTCATTCTGGTTGCGCTTGGAGCGTTCGTTAGTGTGCCAACGCTGAACGCCCAGCCGTCCCCCGCCGGCAATATCAGGGACGCCATCATGGAGGCGAAGCAAGCGGTGGACCATGGCAAACAGGGTCATGCTGAGGTGCTCGTGACACATGCGGAAAAGTCGATGAACTATGCTGAGAGGGGAGGCAAAAACCCGCATTTGGACGAAGGGATTAAGCATCTGAAGGAAGCCATTGAGCATGGTAAAGCGGGTCACGCCGACGTCGCCACGGAACATGCCGTAACTGCTCTCACGCATCTGACTGAAGCAGAAGCAGAATAATAAGGTATCAACGTCTACGGCGGAGGTGGGTTTGTACGAACGGGTGGGGGAGAATAACCCTGCCCGTTTCTGTATGAAGAGTCGTGAGACCGCAACCTTTCCGCACCCGCCTTTGGGCTGACTCGGCAAAGGTGTGGTACCAAGCTGGTGCCAAAACACCCTGACACACGATGATTCATGATGACGTGAGCCATCAAGAATCTTCCACTTTTTCTAAGGATTCGTTCCGCTGAGTGTCCTGTGGTAGGTCTTCGGCGGGACTCTTAATCAGCGGACTTTGTATGAAATGTTAGCCGACGAGGCTTTAGGAAAACAAAAAGGCCACCGTTTCCGGTGGCCTTTCCGTTTATTCTCTCTATGCAGGTGTGGTGCGGGTTGCTCTCAAGTGCGCGCGTCTATAAGTTCTCCCCAGGTGGGCCCGAGGCTCTCTGGAGCGACCTTGGCGGAGGAATGGGGACCCACCGAGCCTCGGGCGATGTGAAAGCTGGAACTGACTGAGGAACCGCGGTTGAGAAACCGCGGCCGATGGAATTCCAGAAGGTTCGCCTCGCTCGAGGCCGGAAGGGTCACTCCTGGAGCCTGAGAGCGACAGCGAGCCTCAGGCCCGCCGCTACGTCCCCATTTCCCAGGATGCGAGATACTTCTCCTGTTCCTTCGTCAGCTTATCGATCTGCATCTCCATGCCGGCAAGTTTGAGGCGGGCGATTTCCTTGTCGATCACCGGCGGCACCGGATAGACCTTTTTCTCCAGCTTCTTATAATGCTTCACCAAGTACTCTGCGCCGAGCGCCTGGTTGGCGAAGCTCATGTCCATGACGCTGGAGGGGTGGCCCTCGGCCGTCGCCAGGTTCACGAGTCGTCCCTCGCCGAGTAGGCTGACCCGATGGCCGGTCTTCAGCGTGAATTGCTCGACGCCCGGTCTGATGAGGCGCTTCTTGCGGCTCAATTTCTCCAAGGCGGGAATATCCAGCTCGACGTTGAAATGGCCTGAGTTGCAGACGATGGCCCCTTCTTTCATCTTGGCAAAGTGCTCACCGCGGATGACTTTGAGGTTGCCGGTGACCGTGACGAAGAAATCTCCCACCAGTGCGGCCTCTTCCATGGGCATGACGCGGAACCCATCCATCACCGCTTCAATCGCCTTGACTGGATCGATCTCGGTGACGACGACATCGGCGCCCATGCCTTTGGCGCGCATCGCGATCCCGCGCCCGCACCAGCCATATCCGGCGACCACGAAGGTGGTGCCGCAGATCAGCCGGTTCGTCGCGCGGATGATCCCGTCGATTGTGCTCTGGCCGGTCCCGTAGCGGTTATCGAACAGGTGCTTGGTGTCGGCGTCGTTCACGGAAATGACCGGGAATTTCAGCACTTTTTTCTCGGCCATGCTGCGGAGTCGGATGACGCCGGTGGTGGTCTCTTCCGTGCCGCCGATCACGTGTTTCAGCAAGTCTTTGCGCTTGGAATGGATCAGCGAGACGACATCGGCCCCGTCGTCCATCGTGATCTGCGGTTTGTGGGCGATAGCCGATTGGATGTGCTTATAGTAGGTCTTGCTGTCTTCGCCTTTAATTGCGAAGGTCGGAATGCCGTCATGTTTGACGAGCGCCGCCGCGACTTCATTCTGCGTGCTGAGCGGATTGGAAGCGCAGAGCCGGACATCGGCTCCGCCCGCCTGGAGCGTTTTCATCAGATTGGCGGTCTCGGTGGTCACGTGGAGGCAGGCCGTAACGCGGAGCCCTGCGAATGGCTTCTCTCGCTGAAACCGTTTCTTGATAAGGCGCAGTACCGGCATGGTGGCTTCGGCCCATTCGATCTTGAGTTTGCCCTGGTCTGCTAGCTTGATATCCTTCACATCGTATTCCACGGAAACCTCCAGTACAGTGATGAGTGACTGGTGATGCGTGATCAGTAAAAGGGGGGCGGATTTTTCAATCCGTCCCCCTTTGTGATCGGTTCGGTACTAACCTACAGCCCTGCGTCTTTGCGCAAAAGTTTGGCCTTGTCGGTCTTTTCCCAGGTGAACTCCGGTTCGCTCCGACCGAAGTGCCCGTACGATGCGGTCTTCCTGAAGATCGGTCGGCGGAGCTTGAGATAGTCGATGATGCCGCGCGGGGTTAGGGGGAAGTGTTTCCGTACGAGCTTGTCCAGACTTTCGACCGCTACCTTTTCCGTGTTCTTCGTGTCGACCAGCACTGAGACAGGATCGGCAACCCCGATCGCATAGGCAAGCTGCACTTCGCACTTCTGGGCCAACCCGGCGGCGACAACGTTCTTTGCGATGTAGCGGGCCATGTATGAGGCCGACCGGTCCACTTTCGTGGGATCCTTGCCGGAGAAGGCGCCGCCTCCATGGCTGCCGTGACCGCCATAGGTGTCGACGATGATCTTGCGGCCCGTCAGTCCGGTGTCGCCCATCGGACCGCCGACCACGAAGCGGCCGGTGGGATTGATGTGGTGTTTCACGCTCGCAGGGTCGTAGAGCCCTTTTGGCATCATGGGCTTGATGACATTCTCCATGACGTCATGCTCGATCTGCTTGTTGGTCACATCGGGACTGTGCTGCGTCGAGACAACGATGGTGTCGATCCGCACTGGTTTTCCGTTCCGGTACTCCACGGTCACCTGGGATTTTCCATCGGGACGGACCCAGGGCAGGATGTTCTTTTTCCGGACTTCTGCCAGCCGCTTGGTGAGCCGATGTGCGAGGACGATCGGCATCGGCATGAGCTCAGCGGTCTCGTCGGTGGCATAGCCGAACATCAGCCCTTGGTCGCCGGCTCCGCCGGAATCCACGCCCATGGAGATATCGCCCGACTGCTGGTGAATGGCGGTGAGGACGGAGCAGGTGTGGTAGTCGAATCCCCAGGAGGCGTCGGTGTAGCCGACATCCTTAATGACATCGCGAATGATATCGGGAATCTCGACATAGGCTTTGGTTGAGATTTCACCGGCGACGAAGGCAATTCCGGTGGTCAGAATCGTCTCGCATGCCACCCGGGAATACTTGTCCTGGGCAATGATCGCGTCGAGGATTCCGTCGGAGATCTGGTCGGCGATCTTGTCCGGATGTCCTTCCGTGACAGACTCAGACGTAAACAGATAGTTATGTCTCATTAGCCCCTCTGGGTTCAGGTGATCGGTAATCGGACAAAAGGCTGAATCCGAGCGATAATAACTGAATGAGTCCCCTGTTGTCCATTCCTCCGTAGGTAGGGGATCGACCGGGATACTGACGCCCCAGCTTGCTTGACACCCCTTTTCCAGCACTTGTAAAATTAAGATAACCTGCGTTTCACGCCTCCTTTGACGATTTAGGCTTCAACGCGATCACGGTCGGGTTCCCTTTACTGGCCTTTGGCAGCATTCTCGGGGCAGGGCGTCATCCGCACGATTGTCATCAGGTCACGTGACAGGACGAGACTCGACAGCCTGCAAGTCCTGACCAAGTGGCTCAACGTTACACCCAAGGTGGCGGGCGCTGTGCAATTGGATCGTGGAGTGAGGAAGGGATGATGAGGTTCGCGTTTGCTGGAATGATCGTCTTCCTGATGATCGCGCTGGTTGGAATAGGCGGTGCGGCAGCGCCGGATATTCTGTCGGTCGCTGGGCGCAACGGCGTCAAGCTGGGTGAGCCGGCGCCGAACTTCCAGCTCCCAGATTTGAAGGGCCATCTCGTGACGCTTTCGGACGTGCGTGGCAAAGTGGTGCTGTTG
>Ga0187894_10000222_pt1 | contig 76064 bp, 79 predicted proteins | sample GBC1701081metaG_FD_136650 | JGI IMG/M metagenome (GOLD analysis project Ga0187894, IMG submission 136650) | White microbial mat communities from a lava cave in the Kipuka Kanohina Cave System on the Island of Hawaii, USA - GBC170108-1 metaG ... | reverse complement strand
CGTGTTATCCTGCTTGAGGGCGACGAGGGATTTGCTCAGATCACTTGGCATGGCTCACTCCATCCATGGTGCAACGACACTGGGCATCCTACCCTCGTCGTCCGCCCCATAGAATCTTCTCCCGCGAGCGGGAGAAGGGAAAAGTCTGCTGGCACTCGTCACAGCTTTACACGCATCTCAGGCGAACCGCCGGTCATATTCCAGCACGGCATTGAGCAGCACCTGGGCACCCGCCCCGCATTCATCGAAGGACGTCGATTCCGCTTCATTATGCGAAAGCCCGCCGAGGCAGGGCACGAAGATCATGGTCGTCGGCGCGACGCGGGCGATATAGGCGGCGTCGTGGCCGGCGCCTGAGGCCATGTCGCGGGTGGCGAAGCCGGCCTGGTCGGCGCCGTGGCGCACGCAATCGATGAGGTCGGCTGCGAATCTGACCGCCGGTGACTTCCAGATCCGCTTCTCCTCGATCTCGAGCTTGAGCTCTTGCGCGATGCGCGGCAGGGCCGCCTGATAGGCCGCCTCCATCTTGTCGAGCACGCTCTCGTCGGGATGGCGAAGATCGACGGTGAAGAACACTTCGCCCGGCACGACATTGCGGCTGTTCGGTCGGTTTTCGATGAGGCCGACGCTGGCGACGCCCGGCAGGTGATCGAGTCCGACCTGGTTGATCGCCTCGATCATGCGCGCCGCACCGACGAGCGCGTTCTTGCGCAAGAGCATGGGGGTGGCACCCGTATGTGCTTCCTGGCCTCTCACCGTCACCTCATACCAGCGCATGCCCTGCACGCCGGTGACGACGCCGATCATCTTCTGCTCGGCCTCCAGGATCGGCCCCTGCTCGATGTGAAGCTCGAACATCGCCTGGAACTTGTGCGAGCCTACGGGATCTGAGCCCTTGTAGCCGATGCGTGTCAGCTCCTCGCCCAGCGTGATGCCGTCGCGGTCGGCTCTGGCGTAGGCATAGTCTTGCGTGAACACACCGGCATAGACGCCCGAGCACAACATAGCGGGCGCGAAGCGCGAGCCTTCCTCATTGGTCCAGTTGACGATCATGACCGGCGCATTGGTCTCATAGCCGAGATCGACCATGCTGCGCAGCGCTTCGAGCGCACCCAGGACGCCGAGTACGCCGTCGAATTTCCCGCCCGTCGGCTGGGTGTCGAGATGCGAGCCCATGGCGATGGGTTGCAGCTTGTTGTTCCTGCCCGGCCGCAGCGCGAACATGTTGCCGACGCTGTCGACCGACACCTTGCAGCCCAGGGCCTCGCATTGCGCCTTGAACCAGTCGCGCACTCGTCTGTCTTCGTCGGAAACCGTGAGCCGCTTGATGCCGCCTTTCGGTGTCGCTCCGTATTTGGCGGTTTCCATGATCGCGTCCCACAGACGCTGCGGATTGATGGTGAGATTGCTCTTAGCGGTCATGGAACGGCCTTTCGAAGCGACAAAAGATTACTGCGGAGGATTGTCAGGCGTCTTCGGCCAACTCAAGAAAAAAGTCCACAGCGCATAGCAGAGCATCGCGGCGGCGATGGCTATCCACAGGCCGCTTTCGTTATAGATCTCGAAAGCGAGCCACAGAGCGACGACGGCCGTGATGGCGATGCGCCGCCACAAGGGCCGGTAGAAAGGCGATGACTGTTCGTAGGTGCGCTTGCTCTCTCGACTATCATCCATCGATCTGCTTGCCCATGATGGCAATCGCCTTCTGGTAGACGGTCGCGGCGTTCCACCCCTGGATGGCGCTGAAATTGGTCTGGCCCGGCTGATAGCCGGCACCCCTCACCCAGCCATGGCCTTTCAGGAAATTGGCGGTGGAGGCGAGCGCATCGGCCTTGGAATTGAGATTGACGCGGCCGTCGCCGTCGCCGTCCGCGCCATAGAGCCGGACATTCTTGGGCAGGAACTGGGTATGGCCGACCTCGCCATGCATGGCGCCGCGCGCCGAAGCCGAGAGCGTGCCGCGGTCGATGAGGGCAAGGGCGGCATAAAGCTGCTCGGTGAAATATTCGGTCCGGCGGCAGTCATAGGCCAGCGTCGCCACCGCCGACAGCGTGTTCTGATTGCCGGTGACATTGCCGAAACCGGTCTCCATGCCCCATATGGCCAAGAGCGGCCCCGGCGGCACGCCATAGCGCTTTTCGAGGGAGGCAAAGAGAGCGGCATTGGATCGCTTGAGCGCCCGCCCGCGCGCGACGATGGCAGGCGCCCCGCGCTTGGCCATGAAGGCCGAGAGCGACAGCTTGAAGCTCTTCTGGCTGCGGTCGGCCCTGATCGTGGCGGTCGAATAGCTGGTGTTCATGAGGGCGGCGATGGCTTTCGGCTTGACGCCGTTCTGCTTGGCCTCGGCGCTGAAGCTTTTCTTCCAGCTCTCGAAATTGGCCCCGGTGCTGCTGCATCTGGCGGCCTCGGCCGCGCCTGCCGCCGCCAGGAACACGCCTAAGGTTGCGAGCAATCCCATCCATGTGCCGAGCTTCATGCCGTCCTCCACCTTTCATCTCTGATTTGAGGGAACCCGAATGTGCCATCAAGCGGCGGCCTTGTCACCGCTTGGATGAGATGGCATCAGGGGGATGGTTGAGCCCATGCCGAAGCCATCGTCCGCCCATATCGAGGCGCTGTTTCCGACCCTCGTCTACCGCACCGTCATCGAGGGTGCCGGCCGCCTTAACCATGACCTCGAACAGGCCGCCCTGGCGCTCGCCGAGAATGACACGGCCGGGCGGCGCTGGTGCGAAAAGCACGGCTATTCGGGCTATACCTCCTATGGCTCGCTCGCCGATCTCCCCGACCGGAGCCCGCTTTTCGCCAGGCTCAAGCGCGGCATCGAGCGCCACGCCGCCCGCTTCGCCAAGGAGCTTCATTGGGACCTGCGCGGCGGCAAGCCCGTCTGCGATACGATGTGGGTCAATGTGCTGCCGGAGGGCGGCTCGCACAGCTCGCATATTCATACCAATGCCGTGCTGAGCGGCACTTATTATGTCACCGCGCCCGAAGGTTCCGGCCCCATTGTGTTCGAGGATCCGCGCCATGGCCTGATGATGGCGGCACCGCCGCGCAAGGCCCAAGCCCCTCGCCCCTTACGGACCTATGTCAGCGAGACGCCGGTTCCGGGCTCCCTGATCCTGTGGGAAAGCTGGCTGCGCCACGAAGTTCCCCTGAACCGGGCCAGGGGCGAGAGAATCAGCGTGAGTTTCAACCTCGTCATCGGGTGATCCTGCTTTCCGGCACATGGAAAATGTGTATAGTCCGGGCGAGGCAAAAAATCCGGATACCGTCCCTATGAAGGCTCTCCCGTCCGTTGTTCTGGCGCTCCTGACGATTGTGCTTGCCGTTGTCCTGCCGGGCGGTCCGGCCGATGCGGCGAAAAAGAAGAAAGAGACGCCCGTCTACGATCAGCCGATGCGGGTCGTCATCGTCCGCAGCGTGATGGGGGGCTGCGAGCCCTCCTGCCCTCAATGGATCTCGGCCGAGGGCCAGATCACATCCAAATCACCCGCCGTGTTCAAGAAGGCGCTCGCCAAGGCGAAGGATCTGCGGCTGCCGGTGGTCGTCACCTCGACCGGAGGCGATGTCGATGCCGCGCTCAGGATCGGCGAGATGATCCGTAACGCGCATCTCGATGTGGCGGTGGGCTGGACCTATTTCGGCGGCTGCGCGCCGCATCAGACGAACTGCAAGCTTCCCAAGGCGCAGAAGGGCGTCTATCGCGGCGTCATCATGTCGGGCCAGGGATTTTGCGTTTCCGCTTGCGCCTTCATCCTGGCTGCCGGCGAAAAGCGCTTCATGGGCGAGGGCACGGCCGTCGGCGTGCATCAGATCAGCCGAACCATCACCCAGGAGAAGGTCCGCTATTATGAGCGCTACCGCATCGTCCGGGGCAAGAAGCAGGTCCTGAGCCGCAAGGTCGTCAGCCGCAAGCCGATGAAGAGCTATGTCTCGACCAAGCTCGACCGGAGGCTCGAGAAGAAGCTCAATGCCTTCTTTGCCAAGATGGGCGTCGACAAGTCGGTGCTCGGATTGTTCAACAAGGCGCCGCCCTCATCCATGTACATACTGACCTGGGTCGAAGCGCGGAACACGAAGCTCGTCACCGATCTCGCCCCGGCGACGGATCTCGTCGCCGGCAGCCGCTGCAAGAGCGATCCGCCGGCCGACAACTGCGTGCTCATGGAAGATGAGCAGGCGGCCGTCGCCCCCTGATCCATCACCGCCTCACGGTTTGGAGTTCACCTTTTCGAGCGCCCGCTTCATCTGAGCGTCAAGCTCTCTGAACTCGCTCATCATTGACTTGCACGCTGCTTTGCTCGCGGTACATTTGGCATTGGTCCTGACATACCACGCCCCATCTTTCTGCCGGAAAGCATGGCGGCAGGCGACGGCGGGGTGCGCCTCGTTTGTCGGCGTGGTGATGGTCAGCGTTGTCAAGTCGGCTTTATTGGCATAGGCCACGTAACGGGCATTGCCGCCAACTCTCTTGAATGCCTGGGTTTTGGCCACATTGGCCGCAATTTCCTGCGGAGACTGGCCAGCGACACCGCAGAACTCCGCTTGGGCGGCACTCGGAAGAGCGGCTCCCGCCGCACTAAGGGTCAGCAGGATCACTTTTCGCCACTGTTTCATGACTGCCTCCAACTCAAGGCGTAACAGCGCCTGCCCTTTTCACCGCGCGGGCCGCCAAGCCCAGATCATCGCCCCATCATTGTGGGGCCTTCTTTTGCCACTGCGCATCGTGAACCTTGAACTCGGCAAAGAATGCCCTGCAGGCTTCCCGGCTCGCCTCGCATTTGATTGTGTGCCAAGCCTCCCAGTCGCCAGACTTCCGTGTCACGCGGCGGCAGGCGACAGCGGGGTGCGCCTTGTTGCCCGGCATGGTGACGAGCAGCGTCAGCACGGCTTTCCGGTTGAAGTAGGACACGTAGCGGGCATTGCCGCCATATCTCTTGAACTGCTTCGTTTTGACGACATTGGCGGCGATCTCCTGCGCGGAGCTGCCGGCAACGCCGCAGAAATTCGCCTGCGCCACGGATGGAAATGCAAAGGCCGCTGCCCCGAGCATCGCCAATATCAGCTTTCTTGGACGTATCATGCCTGCCCCCTGACCATGTGACTAAGGCGTCACCACCCCTGCCCTTTTCACCGCGCGCGGCCGGTTGATTTCGCGCCAGGTCGAATTGGCGACATGCACGGCGGGATAGGGATCGCGGCGGACGAAATCGCCATCACCCGCTTTGGCCCTGAGATCGCCGTCCTTCCAGGCGATGCGCCCGCGCGACAGGACGACGACCGGCAGGCCTGTGCATTCATAGCCTTCGAACACATTGTAGTCGATGCGGCTCACTTGCGTCTTGGCCGAGATCGTCTTCGTCCTGTTGGGATCCCAGAGGACGAGATCGGCGTCGGAGCCGACGGCGATGCGGCCCTTCTTGGGATACATGTTGAGGATGCGGGCGATATTGGCGGACGTGACGGCGACGAACTCTTCCTTGGTGAGCCTGCCGCTATTGACGCCGGCCGTCCACAGGACCGGCATGCGGTCTTCGAGGCCGCCCGTGCCGTTGGGGATCCTGGTGAAATCCTTGGCGCCCATGCGCTTCTGCTCGGTGGTGAAGGAGCAGTGATCGGTCGCCACCACCTGCAGCGAGCCCGATTGCAACCCGGCCCACAGCGAGTCCTGGTGCTTCTTGGGCCTGAAGGGCGGCGACATCACGCGCCTTGCCGCATAGTCCCAGTCCTTGTTGCGGTACTCGTCCTCATCGAGGGTGAGATGCTGGATCAAGGGCTCGCCATAGACGCGCTTTCCGGCTTCCCGCGCGCGCTTGATCGCTTCATGCGCCTCGCGGCAGGAGGTGTGCACGACATAGAGCGGGCATCCCGCCATGTCGGCGATCATGATGGCGCGGTTGGTGGCCTCGCCCTCGACCTCGGGCGGACGCGAATAGGCGTGGCCTTCGGGCCCGGTGATGCCTTGCGCCAGGAGATCGCCCTGCATGCGGAAGACGACGTCGCCGTTCTCGGCGTGGACCAAGGGCATGGCGCCGAGCCCGGCGCAGCGCGAGAAGGAATGATAGAGCTCATCGTCATTGACCATGAGCGCGCCCTTATAGGCCATGAAATGCTTGAAGGTGTTGATGCCATAGGTCTTCACCACGGTTTCCATCTCGTCGAAGACCTGCTTGTCCCACCAGGTCACCGCCATGTGGAAGGAATAGTCGGAGGCCGCCTTCTCGGCCTTGCGCCGCCAGTCCTGATAGGCGGCGAGCATCGACTGCTTGGGGGCGGGAATGCAGAAATCGACGATCATGGTGGTGCCGCCGGAGAGTGCCGCCTTGGTGCCCCATTCGAAATCATCCGCCGACACGGTGCCCATGAACATGAGCTCCATGTGGGTATGGGGATCGATACCGCCCGGCATCACATAGAGGCCGCCGGCATCGATGATCTCGGCCTTTCCCGGCGCCTCGAGCTTCTCGCCCACGGCGACGATGCGCCCCTCCTCGATCAGCACATCGGCGCGGCGCGAATGATCGTGATTCACTACCGTGCCGCCACGGATGAGAATGGACATGAGAGGCCTCCTCTTAAATTTCCCTCCCCCTTGCGGGGAGGGCCAGGGTGGGGGTCGGGTGGTCTCTCCGTCTGTTGTTCAAGTAATACGGAGAGACTGCCAGACCCCCACCCCTAACCCCTCCCCGCAAGGGGGAGGGGAATGCGGGTGCTACATCTTCTTCATTTCGTCGGTGACGACCGCCGACCAGGCGCCTTCCGGCTTCTTGGAGATGACGGGATCGGAACCGCCCTTCATCAGCGTGTCCACCGTGCGGTCGGCGGCGGCGGTGTCGAGCGTGCCGTCCGAGCCCTCGGTGAGCTTGTTGATCTCCTGCATCATCGTCTTCTGGTGGCCCTCGGTCTGGGCACCCGTTGCGTCATTGTCGAGCACGATCTTGGCCGCATCGTCCGGATGCTCGCGCGCCCAGTCCCAGCCCTTCATCGACGCCTTGACGAATTTCGCCATGGTGGTGACGAAAGCCGGATCCTTGAGCTTGGCTTCGAGCACATAGAGCCCGTCCTCGAGAGTGGCCACGCCCTGATCCTCATATTTGAAGACGATCAGGTCTTCCGGCTTCACCCCCGCTTCGATCACCTGCCAATATTCATTGTAGGTCATGGTCGAGATGCAGTCGGCCTGCTTCTGCAGCAGCGGATCGACATTGAAACCCTGCTTCAGCACGGTGACGCCGTCCGGCCCGCCAGTGGTCTTGAGGCCGAGCTGGCTCATCCACGAGAGGAACGGATATTCGTTGCCGGAGAACCACACGCCCAGCGTCTTGCCCTTGAAGTCTTCCGGCTTGGTGATGCCGGTGTCCTTGCGGCAAGTGAGCATCATGCCCGAGCGCTTGAAGGGCTGAGCGATATTGACCAGCGGCACGCCCTTCTCGCGCGACGCGAGTGCCGAGGGCATCCAGTCGACGACGACATCGGCACCGCCGCCCATGATCACTTGCGGCGGCGCGATATCGGGTCCGCCCGGCTTGATCGTCACGTCGAGCCCGGCGTCCTTGTAGAAGCCTTGCTTCTCAGCGACGTAGTAGCCGGCGAACTGGGCCTGCGTCACCCATTTGAGCTGGATGGTCACCGCCTCGGCGTAAGCCGCGGCGCTGCCCGCCATGAGCGCCGCGGTCGCCGCCGCGGCCATCAGAAATTTCTTCATGCTGTACGTCTCCTCTTCTCCCTGTTTGCCTACTGGTCTTTGCGCGACCGGTAGGACGGATGCCAGAAGGTCACCGCGCGTTCGATAAGCGCAATCACCCCGTAAAAGGCCGAGCCAGCGATAGCTGCGACGGCGATCTCGGCCCAGACCAAGTCGAGATTGAACTTGGCGACCTCGGTTGAAATGCGAAAGCCCATGCCGACAATGGGCGTTCCGAAGAATTCCGCAACGATGGCCCCGATCAGGGCCAGAGTCGAGTTGATCTTGAGCGCATTGAAAATGAAGGGCATCGCCGCCGGAAGCCTGAGTTTCACCAGCGTGTCGAAGTAGCTTGCGCCGTAAGACCGCATCAGGTCGCGCTCGAGATGGCCTGCCGCCTGAAGGCCTGCCACGGCATTCACCAGCATGGGGAAAAAGGTCATGATGACGACGACGGCGGCCTTGGAATGCCAGTCGAAGCCGAACCACATGACCATGATGGGCGCCACGCCGACGATCGGCAGGGCGGCGAAGAGATTGCCGAGCGGCAGCAGTCCGCGCCTGAGGAACCCCCAGTAATCGCACAGGATCGCCACCACGAAACCGCTGAGCGAGCCCAACGCCCAACCGATCAGCACGGAGCGCATGAAGGTCTGGACGAAATCCGCCTCGAGCGTGGCAAAGGACGTTGTAATTCTGGTCCAGATGTCCGAGGGCGCCGGCAGGAATACCGGCGATATGCCGAAACCCTTGACGATGAGCTGCCACAGCAACAGCAGGGTCAGGCCGAATATTGCGGGAACGGTCAAGTTGCGCAGCCTCATGGCCAGAGGCGACGACGCAGCCAGACCTGAAAGCGCGTCATTGCCGGTCCACACCAGGGCCCACAGCACCAGGACGCCGATCCAGAACGGAACGCCCGGTTGTGCCGTCACCTGATGCGCCATCAGCCACAGGAGTCCGCCGGCGACGAGCAGAATGGCGATCACGGCGGGCGGGCTGCGACGCAGGGCGGCGATCATGGCTTCGCCCCCATGGCGCGCGCCACCTGGCGCTCGATGAAGCCGACGAGCCAGACGAGCCCCGATGACATGACCGCGGCGGCGACCAGCGCCGCCCAGATCTGCTGGGTCTGGCCGTAATAGGAGCCATTGAGCAGCCGGGCGCCGATGCCCGCCTGGGCGCCGGTCGGCAATTCAGCGACGATGGCGCCGACGAGTGCGATGGCGATCGCCACCTTGAGGGAGGTGAAGAGAAAGGGCACCGCAGCGGGCCAGCGCAGTTTCCAGAAGGTCTGCGCCGTGCTCGCATTGTAGGTGCGCATCAGATCGAGCTGCATCGGATCGGGCGAGGTGAAGCCCTTCACCATGCCGATGGTGACCGGGAAGAAGCACAGATACATGGAGATCAGCGACTTCGGCACGAGACCGGTGAGCCCGATCGCGCCCAGCACCACGATGATCATCGGCGCGATCGCCAGGATCGGGATGGTCTGCGAGGCGATGATCCACGGCATCAGGCTGCGGTTGAGCGCCTTCACATGGACAATGGCCGCGGCAAGGGCGATGCCGAGGAGCGAGCCCAGCACGAAGCCGAGCAAGGTGGAAGAAAGCGTCACCCAGCAGTGATAGAGAAGCGACCGCGGCCGCCACGGCTCGACCGTGAAGATCGTGTTCCACAATTCGGCGATGATCTGGTGCGGCGCCGGCAGCACCGGGCGCGGCAGCGACCAGGAGATCGACAGCGTATTCATGAGACCGCCGCCCGCGGCATCGATCAGGGGCTGGGTCAATACCCTGTTCATCGGGATGGCGGCGAGATACCAGATGACGAGGACGATGGCGACGATCACCGCGACAGGAAAGGCGTGGCCCGCGGCGAGCGCGCTCGCGAAAGACGGCCGCTGTGCCGTGATGGCGAGGGTCATGGAAGGACTCTCGCGCATACCCTCTCCCCCCACGGGGGAGAGGGAGGGGCCCATTGCGCAGCAATGGGAGGGTGAGGGGGAACGGACGGCGCAGCATTTCGCTTCAGCAAGACTCCGGCTGTCGGCTCCCCCTCACCCTGCCCTCTCCCCCGCAGGGGGAGAGGGTAAACACCCTCAATCATCATAGCTGTGCCCTTGCCTCAGGCCCTCGCGCACGCGCTGTGCGACTTTCAGGAATTCCCGGCTCTCGCGGATATCGAGCGTGCGGTCTTTAGCGAATTTCGTCTCGATCACGTCGATGATGCGCCCTGGCCGCGGCGACATGACGACGATCTTGCTCGACAGGAACACCGCTTCCGGGATCGAATGGGTGACGAAGACCACCGTCTTCTTGGTGCGCGCCCACAGCTCCAGCAGTTGCTGGTTGAGCTTGTCGCGCGAGATCTCATCGAGCGCACCGAAAGGCTCGTCCATCAGGAGGAGCTTGGGATCGAAGGCAAGGGCGCGGGCGATCGACACGCGCTGCTGCATGCCGCCCGAGAGCTGCCACGGAAATTTCTTCTCGAAGCCTTTCAGATTGACGAGATCGAGATTGCGGGCGATGCGCTCGGCCCGCTCACGGGCGCCGAAACCCATGATCTCCAGCGGCAAAGCGACATTGCGCTCGATGGTGCGCCAGGGATAGAGCGCCGGCGCCTGGAACACATAGCCATAGGCGCGCTTTTTCCGCGCTTCGTCGGGCGTCATGCCATTGACCGAGATCGTGCCGTGTGTCGCCTGCTCGAGGTCGGCGATGACGCGCAGCAAGGTCGTCTTGCCGCAGCCCGACGGCCCGATGAAGGACACGAAGTCCCCGTCCTCTACGGTGAGATTGACTTTCGACAGGGCATAGACCGGCCCGTCGGCTGCTTCGAATGTCAGGCTCAGCTCGCGCGCCTCGATAACGGACGCTGCCGCCATTCAACCTCCCCAGATCGCTTTTCTTTGAGACTCGTTGGAAAAGGATGCTATGCGGTCTTGACCATTTGATCAAGAATTAACACCATCGGCCATGGCCCAACCCAAGCAGAAGCTCATGGGCAAGACCCGCATCCAGGCGATCAATGAGGACATCATCCTCGCGGCCGCCCTCGAGGTCTTTTCGGTCTATGGCTATCGCGGCTCGACGGTCGACCAGATCGCCGAGCGGGCTCAGATGTCGAAGCCCAATCTGCTGTATTATTTCCGCCGCAAGGACGATATCTACCGCGCCGTCCTGGAAAAGACCCTGGCCGACTGGCTCAAGCCCCTGCGCGGCCTCGATCCGCACGGCGAGCCCCTGGCTGAGATCGAAAACTATGTCCGCGCCAAGATGGCCATGTCGCGCGAGAATCCCAAGGCCTCGCGGCTCTTTGCCAATGAGATGCTGCATGGCGCGCCCGCCATCGGCGACTTCCTCGCAGGGCCCATGAAACTCCTGGTCGACGACACCGCGAAGATCATCAAGGGCTGGATCGCCAAGGGCCAGATCGCCGCCATCGATCCCTATCACCTGATCTTCACCATCTGGGCGATGACCCAGCATTATGCCGATTTCGATATCCAGATCCGCGCCGTCCTCGGCAAGAGCAGCGATCACTTCCCCGATGCCGAGACGACGATCATCCGACTGATCCAGGATGGGCTCAGGCCGCGGCCCTGATCGCAAATCTGCACATCGAGCCACCGTCCGATTCCACTACCCGGACCTTGGCGAGATCGATGCCCTGCAGGCAGCGTATATTGACATAGGCCAGGCGGTCGACCTTGTTGGCGGTGTCCTCCGCGAATGGATGCATGCCGCAAGTGCGGCAAAAGCGATGCGCGATCGCATGCCTGTTGAAGGTGTATCTCTGCAGGTCGGTTTCCGGCGACTTGAGGCTTAGCGCGTCGCGCGGGACGGCGAGCAGGAGCGCCCCTTTGCGCGAGCACATCGAGCAGTTGCAGACGATTGCGCCGGCGGAAATATCGCCCTCGACTTCGAAGGCGACCTTGCCGCAATGACAGCTTCCCTTGTAGCGCATAGTCCCCTCCCGCAGGTTGAGCCGTCCCGCGAACTATAGCGATGCGACTCAACGTCAATCAAGCCGGAATGTTGCCGATGAGCCGGAAGAATGTGTGTGAAGTCACCAGGACATTGGGATCGGCGAGATGGCGTTCGAGATCGGCCATGTCGCGATCGAGTTCGCTCTCTGTGATGAAGCCTTGGGCAACGAGCTTGTCGCGGACATTGTTGATGAAATCCCTGAGGATCGGTCGCCGGTCATGGCCCGGCGGATAGACATGCATGATCGCGTCGACGCGGATATCCTCGACACCAGCGGCGCGGAACAGGCGATGGGTTCGCCGCCCGATGGAGAGGTCGATCTGCTGTGCTGCCGTATGGGCTTTGTAAGCATCGAGCAGATGATCCCAGGCCGGCAGCGGCGGATCGCAGACATGGCCGACGAAATCGGCTTCGAAGCTCGCCACCCAGCCGCCGGGACGCACCAGCGCCACCATCTCGCGCACGATTTTGTCGGGCTCGGGAACATTGACGAGGACGAGGCGCATATGGGCGCCGTCAAAGGACGCGCGCGGCAGTCCGGTCGCATAGGCATCGCCCTCGCGTACCTCGACCTGGCTCAGCGCGTGATCCTGGACGAAGCGGCGGGCCAATTCGACGAAATGCGGGCTCCGCTCGATGCCGAGCACCGAGCCTTTGGGCCCGACGCGCTTGCCGAGGAGATGCAGCACGCCGCCCGGTCCGCAGCCGAGATCGAGCACGCGCTCGCCGGGCTTGATGCCGATCTTCTCGAACTGGGCATCCGAATCGGGCGCCAGATTGGCGATCTGGCGTTTGAGGCGCGCTTCCTCGGCTTCGGCGCGCCCCAGCAGATACTGGTCGGGTTGCGTCACGGCACGTTCCTCTTCTGAAACCCGGATACAGGGAAAATACAGGGTAAAGTCAAAAAATCACTCTTCCGGAACGTGGAAAAAGTCAGAAGAAGTCTGATTTTTGAGGGCTTAGCCCGAGCATGCAGGCTTTTGGAGAGCAGGGAAGTTTCGCCCGATGACCAGGGACCGTACCGCGAGCTAGCGAAACTGCGACACCCTGCGGGCCGTCTCGGGATCGAGGAAACCCTTCACCGTCGCCGCCGTTTCCTGCACCATCGCCGCCTCGAGCCCGGCGCGCTCGGGCCTTGCCAATATGCGGCGCAGATCCGCGACGCGCTCCCGGGGCAAGGCGGCGAGCCGCCTGGCGAGATCGATCGCGGCCGGCAGGAGTGCCGCATCGGCGACGACGTCGCGGACGAGGCCCCAGGACCTCGCCTCAACGGCATCGAACTTCTCGCCCAAGAGAATCATCTCGCGCGCCCGGGCGAGGCCGACGAGGCGCGGCAGGAGCTCGGTGACGCCGCCGGTGACGAAGACGCCGAGTGCGATCTCCGGGAAGAAGAAACGCGTGCCCTCTGCGGCGATGGCGAAGTCGCAATTGATCACCCATTCGAGGCCGCCGCCCGCGGCCCAGCCGCGGATCGCGCCGATGACCGGACGCTCGCCCAGCATGATCGCGCGGGTGACATCCTGGATGCGCTCGACATAGGCGGTCGTCTCTTTCTCACCTTCCGCCTGCGCATTGAATTCCTTGAGATCGTCGCCGGCGCAGAAGGCGCGGCCTTCGCCGGTGAGCACGATGGCGCCGACTTTGCTGTCGCGATTGGCGTGATCGAGCGCGGCGATCAGATCCTCGAGCAATTCCGGCACGATGGCATTGAGCCGGTGCGGCCGGTTGAGCGAGATCTTCTGGACGCCGTCGCCGAGATAGTCGCTGAGCACGGTCTTCGTCATGTCTATCTCCTGATTACCCGGCGGGTCTTGCCCTCGCTCCTGGGCAGGCTGTTGAACGGCAGCACGGTGAGTCTGGCGGTGACGCCGATCTCGGTTTTGATACGTCGCTCGATCGTCTGGATCAGGCTTCCCCCTTGCCCATGGCCTTGGGCGAGCTCCGCCTCGACCGGCAGGACGTCATAGGGTCCTTTGCCGTCGAGCATGATGCGATATTCGCCCGAGAGCTCGGCGAAGGAATTGAGGACGGCCGCGATCTGCGTCGGGAACACATTGATGCCGCGCACCACCACCATGTCGTCGCTGCGGCCCGCGACGCGGAAACGCGGCGCGGTGCGCCCCGAGCGCGCCTTGCCGGTGCCGGTGATCTCGATGATGTCGCCGGTGCGGAAGCGCACCAGCGGCTGGCATTGACGCGTGAGATGGGTGAGGACGAGTTCGCCCTTGACACCCTCTTGCCAGGCGAGCGGCGCGCCATTGGCCGGATCGATGAGCTCCGGGTGGAGGATGTCGAGCGCCAGGAAATGCAGGTCGTTGTCGACCTCGCTTTGGCCGGCGAAGACGCTGAACACATCGGTGACGCCGTAATTGGCATTGCGGGCGGCAATGCCCCAGGTCGTCTCGAGCCGGCGGCGGAATTCCGGATCGTCGAGCCCGGCCTCGCCGCCGAAGAGCCCGAGCTTGAGGCCGAGATCCGAAGGCCTGAGCCCGGGAAAATTCTCGACGATGACGCGTTCGAGCACCGCCGGATAGGAGGGCGTGCAGGAAATGGCGGTGATGCCCAGTTCCTTGATGGTGCGGATGAGCAATTGGGTCTCACCGATCCCGAAGGGCACGACCGCAGCACCGGCGGCTTCGAGCGTCGAATGATCGGTGTAGCCCCCCATCCACAAACGGTAATTGAGGCAATGGACGACGCGGATGCCGGGTCTTAGCCCCGAGGCCCTGTGGGCGCGGGCGCCGAGCAGCGCCGTCTCCTCGGCATCGCGCCGCGACAGAGCGAGATTCATCGCCGTGCCGGTGGTACCGGAAGTGCGGTGCACGCGGGCGATCTCGTTGTCTGCGGCGGCGAGATAATCGCCGAAGGGCGGATATTCATGCTGGCTCCGGCGCAGCATCTCCTTGTCGATCAAGGGCAGCTCGGCGAGGTCGGCGAGCCGTTCGGGCGGCCTCTTGCGGCCCCAGGCCCGCCGATGCAGCGGCGATCTTTCGGCCACATAATCGCGCTGGCTTTCCCACAGGCGCTGGCGATGCGCCTCGAGATCGTGAAGATCGGCAAAATCGGCCCGGTCGACCAGCATGGCCGTCGTCTCCAAAAAAATGACTATGATATCATTTCCATTATTTCACAAATCATGTCAATATGCTGGGAAGATGATCAAGCCGATACCGATGTCCCATGCTACAATGGGCGATCAGGATCTCGATTTCGCGGCGACCCTTCTCGCTCGGGCAGAGGATCCCTCTTTGCGCAAGGTCGAGCGCACGGAGCTGCGTCTCCTGGCAAGCCTCGCCCATGAGCTCATGGCCGGCGTCGAAAGAGGCGGTCTCAAAGTGGCCGAGGTCACCCGCAAGGCCGGCCTCGCCCATGGCACCTTCTATCGCTATTTCACCGACATCGAGGCCGCGACCGCCCGGCTGATCGAGGATTTTTCGGCTTTCGTGCATGAGAAGATTGCCGGCGCCCGCCGCGGCGAGGCGGGCTCGCGCGAACGTGTCAGAAGCGCCACCTTGCTCTATGCCCGGCTCTTCCGCCGCAATGCCGGCTTGATGCGCTGTCTTCTGGGCCTCGGCAATGATGGCCTGTCTTTCACGTCTTCCTATCAGCGCCTCAATCGCGACTGGTATGGCCGCGTGGCGACGGCCATCGCGCGGCAACGGGACGACGGGACATCGCCGCAGGACCTCTTGCCCGCTGCCTATGTGCTGGGCGGCATGATCGACGATTTCCTGAGGCAGATCTATCTACGCCACGATCCGGCGCTCGCTCATCTCGCCGATGACGAAGAGAAAATCGCCGACCTTCTCACCGACCTCTGGTGTTTCGGCGCCTATGGCAAGCGGTCAGAATGAAAACCGCTTACCGACCGCGAGCGGCACGAGCGTCTTGTCGCCGAATTCATTGGCGAGCGCCGTGACGGCGCGCCATCCGGTGCAATGGCCGGCGGCGATGACGGTGAGGCCGAAGTCGCGCAAGGCCGCGACCGTCTCGGGGATGATCCGCTCATTGGTCCCGGACAGATGGAGCCCGCCCGCCACCGCATAGAGCGGCACGTCGGGAAACGATGCCTTGGCCTGTTTCAGCACATTGACGACGCCCGCATGCGAGCAGGCGGTGAACACAATGAGGCCCTTGCCCGCGACATTCACCGCGACGAAGCGCTCGTCCATGATGAGCTCGTCGAGCTCCCAGCCTTTGCCGTCGAGCGTGCGCCTATGTTGACCCCGAAGCCCACGCTCGAAGGACGTGACGCGCGCAATCTCGCCGCTCACATAGGCCATGCCGCCGAACAGCGATTGCGCCTCGGTGGTGTTGACGACCTTGGCGCCATAGGCGGTCAGAGCCTCTATGCTGGGAACGTCTTCCAACATCCGCATCGATCCATTGGGCATCTTCAGTGCCCGGGTACGGAACATTTCGGGATGAGCGTAATAAGGAACTTCCTTGCCACCATTGCGGTCGCGGATGATCTGAAGGGCCCGCAGCATGGCGCCGCCATGGTCGAAATGACCATGCGACAGCACGATCGCCTCGACCGTGCTCAGATCGGCGCCGAGGCGAGAGACATTCTGCTCGAAAGTGCGGTCTTCGGGGCCGGTGTCGAAGAGGAGCGTCTTCGCCGCATCGCCTTGCCGGACGGTGATGAGGCAGGAAAGGCCATGCGCGGCGCAGCACAGGCAGCTGCCGCTCAGCACCCAATGGCCCTGGCGCCGCCGACCGAGGCCGGCGAACTCCGTCTCGACGAAGGACGGCACGGAAGACAGGCTGTCGGTGACATTGTCGACAAGGACATGGACCTCGGCGCTGTCGACTTCATGGAGCGCTGTCATCGCTCAGGTCCTCCGATCAGGCGAAACGGGCTTTCGACCTCTCGCGCGCCTTGATGGCTTCGATCTCGCGGTTGCGCGGCGGCGCCTGGGTCTCGAGCGCGAAGATGAGCTTGCGCGCCGCGGCCGTCACGTCCTTGACGGCACGATCGAAGGCCGCTTCATTGGCTTTCGACGGCTTGTTGAAGCCCGAAAGCTTGCGCACGAATTGCAGCGCCGAGGCGTGGATCTCGTCCTCACTCGCCGGCGGCTCGAAATTGAACAGAGTGCGGATGTTCCGGCACATCGTGACCTCCTCTTGATTGGCTTCTTATGATAGAGCAGTGAGGCGAAAATGGGAGCCCCTCCCCGCCAATCGGGAACACTGCGATGACGCAACGCGATCAAGAGCCCGTCACCATCGAGATTTCAGGCCAGGCCCGTGTCTCCGGCCTGTTGCAGAGGCCACCCAAGGCGAAGGCGCTCTATGTGCTGGCGCATGGCGCCGGCGCCGGCATGACGCATCCATCCCTGACGTCCATCGCCAATGGCCTGGTCGAGCGCGACATCGCCGTATTGCGCTATCAGTTCCTCTATATGGAGAAGAAGACGAAGCGGCCCGATCCGCCGAAGCTCGCGCAAGCGACGGTGCGTGCCGCGGTCGCCGAGGCGCATCGGCTTCTGCCCAAGCTCCCGCTCTTCGCCGGCGGCAAATCCTTCGGCGGGCGCATGACCTCGGGCGCGCAAGCCGCCGAGCCTTTGGGAGGCGTGCTGGGCCTCGTCTTCCTGGGCTTCCCGCTGCATCCCGCCGGCAAGCCCGGACGTGAGCGCGCCGATCATCTGGCAGAAGTGCATATACCGATGCTCTTCCTCTCGGGCACGCGCGATGCGCTGGCCGAGCTCGATCATCTCGAGCCGGTGATCAAGGGCTTGGGGAAGCGCACGACGCTGAAGCTTTTCGATCAGGCCGATCATTCTTTCCACGTGCCGGCCAAGAGCGGCCGCAAAGACGCCGAGGTGCTGAAGGAGATCCTGGACGATTTCGCCGGGTGGGTAGACAAGGTGATCGCCGCATCATGACCTATGACGATGTGCGCAAGATGGCGCTCACCTGGCCGGGCGTCGAGGAAGCGACCTCCTATGGAACGCCGGCACTCAAGGTCAAAGGCAAGTTCCTGACCCGGCTCAGGGAGGATGGCGACAGCCTGGTGATCAAGGACGTCGATCTCGACGAGCGCGACATGCTGATGGAAGCAGCACCTGAGGTCTTCTACATCACCGATCACTACAAGCGCTGGCCGATGGTGTTGGTGCGCCTGTCCAAGGCGCATCCGCGGCAGGTGAAACCACTGCTGCTCCGATCCTGGAAGGCGACCGCGCCCAAGCGCCTGGTGAAGAATTTTACCGGGGACTGATTTCAGCGCGCATGCACTTGGGCTTTCTGAAGCAGCGCAAGGGCCGCATCGTGGGCCTCCTTGACCCAGGCGGCCATGGCCTTGGGATCGGGCGGGAATTCGAGCTCGATCGAAGCGGCGCCCTGAAAACCCGTCTCGCGAATGGCCTCGAGATATTCGTTGAATGGCGTGTTGCCGCGGCCGGGCGGCATGTCGCCGTGATTGACGCCATCGCAATCCGACATATGGACATGGGCGATGCGGCCCTTGAGCCTTTTGGCGACATGCTCTGGCGGAATGCGCATCAGCCAGAAATGCGAGATGTCGACCGTCGCCTTGACATTGGCGAGCGCCACTTCGTCGAGGAAGCGCTCCATCGTGTCGAGCGAATTGATGAAGGAGAATTCGAATGGCAGGAGCTCGATGGCGAGCTCGCGATGTCGCCCCGCCGCGTGCTTGCCTACTTGCCGCGTCGCATCGACCACTTTGTCCCATTCGCCCTTGGCCGGGATGAGCTTCTTCTGGAACATATATTCGCCCGGCACGAAGCAGAGATTGCGGGTGGTCGGAAAATCGGCGGCGAGGTCGACGACATTCTTCGCCCGCTCGATATGATAGTCGCGGATCGCCGGATTGAAGTCGCTCAAGCCGAGACAGGTGCAGACCAGCGAGACGACCGGCAGGCCGGCCGAGAGATTGTCGTCGATATAGGCCTGGCGCTCACGCCCGGAGAGCTTGCCGGGATCGAAGCCGACAAAGAGGTCGAGGCTCTCGAAGCCGATGCGCTTCGCCTCCTCGCGCCCGCGCCTGCCTTCATACTCCGTGCCGAACCAGGCCGAATCGATGAGGCCGAGAGTCCAATCGCCACTTCTGTGCATAGATATCTCCCACGCGAATTAACGAGGTGTGAAGACGGTCAACGCGAGAAAGGCCTTTCTTTTCGTAGCATTCGCCGCCCGAAATTTTGCTAAAGCTGTGCGTGCGGTTCCGATTGCAAGGATCGCATCAGACATCGTCGCGCGGAAAAGCGGATCATAGTCTGCCAAGTGACGTCTCTCTTGCAGATCAGACACTGCAGCAGCGAAGGCAATGAGCTCCGCATCAAATCCACCCATCGGGGCATAGGCTGAATACTTAGACGGCAACGTGCTCTTCACGGCATCTTCGCAAAGCTTGCGAAGCGATCCGTGATCAATGCTGCGATAGACCAAAGCATACCTTGGTGAGGAACGCTTGGTGCGTCCTACAAAATCGTCCGCCGCCGCGGTGACAACCGCGTGAAACAGGCTGTAGTAAGCATTGGATATCGCTCGCCTGAGATCAGCTTGGCGAGGCGCGCCAGCGGGCGGGACTATGAGCCGATCAGCTTGGTCTAACAAGTGCTCAGGACTAAGTATCGGCATCCTGTGCTAGTTCCGCCTCTGTCGCGAACTCTATGATTGGCGTTCCCTCGATCTGCATCTCGCGAAATCTCTTCTGCAGCGCGACAACTGAATTGAGCGCCGCATCGCTCGCCAATCGTCGTGTTGCGTTCGGACTGATCACAACTAAAATCTTGAAAGTTGACCGCCCTTGAGAATCAGTGGTCGGTTCGTATTCCAAGCGTACAACATTGTTGCGCCCCAATTCATCCGCAAAGGGCTGTTGGACGAGCCTGCGAAATGCTTCTTTCGGGCTAACTTTCGATCTGTAGAAGCCGGCCTTCCAACCTTTACGCTCTTCCTCAGGTTCAACCTCTACCAGAACATGCTTGTAACCAGCGTACCAAAGGTCGCGAGTTACATCTCCAAAGCGGGGAACTACGCTTACTCCGGGCAAAAGGTCACTGGGTCTTAAATCAAAGAGTGCAATAGCTTCCGGGAACGGCAAAAGGATCCACGGTCCTCCTGTCGTGGGATTCTTACCGTCATAAGCTCGCCAAATTTTAGCTATGTGAGGTCCCTTTCACCAGTTTTCAAAGTAATCCTACAACACATATAGAGACCTTCCAAGCCTGTGCAATACACCACTACTCCGCCGCGATCTTGGACGCCGGATTGTTGGGATGCGTCGTCCAGTTGGCGTAGCGCTTGTCGATCTTCTTGCCGGTGCGCGGGTCGACGCCGTCGGTCAGCCGCACCATGGTGATGCAGCTCTCGACCGGGCAGACTTCGATGCACAGATTGCAGGCGACGCATTCCTCGTCGATCACCTCGAAATGGCGCTGGCCGTTCTTCGGCTTGTTGGAGATCGCCTGGTGCGATGTGTCCTCGCAGGCCGCATAGCAGCGCCCGCATTGGATGCATTTGTCCTGGTCGATCTTCGCCTTGGTGACATAGTTGAGATTGAGATACTGCCAGTCGGTGACATTGGGCACCGCCTTGCAGACGAGCTCGTCGAGCCCTCTGTAGCCGCGCTCGTCCATCCAGTTCTCGAGGCCCGAGATCATCTCCTGCACGATCTTGAAGCCATAGGTCATGGCCGCGGTGCAGACCTGCGCCGTGCCGGCGCCGAGCAGGATGAATTCGAGCGCATCGCGCCAATTGGTGATGCCGCCGATGCCGGAGATCGGCATGCCCTTCGTCTCGGCATCGCGCGCGATCTCCGACACCATGGAAAGCGCGATCGGCTTCACCGCCGGGCCGCAATAGCCGCCATGCGTGCCCTTGCCGTCGATGGTTGGCTCGGGCGCGAAATTGTCGAGATCGATGCCCATGATCGAATTGATCGTGTTGATGAGGGACACAGCATCGGCGCCGCCTTGCTTCGCCGCGCGTGCCGGCTTCCTGATGTCGGTGATGTTCGGCGTGAGCTTCACGATCACCGGCATGCGCGTATTGGCCTTGCACCAGCGCGCCACCATCTCGATATATTCCGGAACCTGGCCCACCGCCGAGCCCATGCCGCGCTCCGACATGCCATGCGGGCAGCCGAAATTGAGCTCGACGCCGTCGCAGTCGGTTTCCTCGACGCGCTTCAGGATCTGAGCCCAATTGCTCTCCTCGCAGGGCACCATCAGCGAGACGACCATGGCGCGGTCCGGCCAGTCACGCTTGACGCGCTTGATCTCGTCGAGATTGGTCTGCAATGGCCGGTCGGTGATGAGCTCGATATTGTTGAGGCCGAGCAGCCGCCGGTCGCCGGAATGGATGGCGCCGTAGCGCGGCCCGTTCACATTGACGATATGCGGGTCCTCGCCCAACGTCTTCCACACGACGCCGCCCCAGCCCGCCTTGAAGGCGCGGACGACATTGTATTCCTTGTCGGTCGGCGGCGCCGAAGCGAGCCAGAAGGGGTTCGGCGACTTGATGCCGACGAAATTGCTGCGAAGGTCTGCCATGGGGTTCTCCTTACGCGGGCCTTGGGCCGCAGAAGTCACCCTCGCGCCCCACGGGGGAGAGGGAGGGGCCCATTGCGAAGCAATGGGAGGGTGAGGGGGAACGGACAGTGACAGTGCTTCTCATCTCAACGAGATTGCGCTGTCCTTTCCCCCTCACCCTAGCCCTCTCCCCCGCAGGGGGAGAGGGAATGTTAAACAGCGGTGCCATCACTTCATTCCGCCTGACAGAAAACTATTGATCGCTTCGGCGGCACGGCGGCCGTCATCGACGGCGGCGACCGTCAGATCCTGGCCGCCCGCGGCACAGTCACCGCCCGCCCAGACATCGGGCAGGCTGGTGCGGCGGGAAGCGTCGACCTTGATGCGCCCGCCGTCAAGCATGATCGCGTCCTTCATCGGCTCAGGCTGGAAACTCTGGCCGATGGCCTTGAAGATCATGTCGGCCTTGAGCTTGAAGGTCTCGCCCGTGCCCTGGAGCTTGCCCTTCTTGTCGGCGGTATATTCGCATTCGAGCCCTATCGCCTTGCCGTCCTTGACCAGGACCTTCTTCGGCATGACCCAGTGCTTGATCTTGACGCCCTTGGTTTGCGCCAGCTCCTGCTCGAAGTCGGACGCCTTCATCTGGTCGGCGCCGCGGCGATAGAGGATGGTGACCTCCTCGGCGCCCAAGAGCTTCGACTGCACCGCGATGTCGATGGCGGTCATGCCGCCGCCGATCACCAGCACATGGCGCCCGACCGGGAGCTTGCCCAGGTCCTTCGCCTGGCGCAGTTCCGCGATATAGTCGACGGCATCCTCGACGCCGTCTGTCGTCTCGTGTCTGCTGTTCAGCGCATTGACGCCCTGCAGCCCCATGCCGAGAAACACCGCATCATAGTCCTGGCGCAGGCGCGCAAGCGTGATCTGCTTGCCGAGCGCCCTGCCATGCTCGATGGCGATGCCGCCGACGCCCATGATGAATTCGACCTCGGCCTGGGCGAAGCCGTCCACGGTCTTGTAGGCGGCGATGCCATATTCGTTGAGGCCGCCCGATTTCTTGCGCGCCTCGAAGATGGTCACGTCATGACCATGGAGAGCGAGGCGATGAGCACAGGCGAGGCCCGCAGGCCCCGCCCCGACGATAGCCACTTTCTTCCCGGTCGCGGCCGCTCGTTGGAAGGGTTGCCGTCCCGACCGCATCAGCGTGTCGGTGGCATAGCGTTGCAGAAGCCCGATCTTGACCGGCTTGCCTTCAGCCGTTTCGCGCACGCAGGCTTCCTCGCACAGAGTCTCGGTTGGGCAGACGCGGGCGCATATGCCGCCCAATATGTTCTGCTCGAAGATCGTCTCGGCGGCCCCTTGCGGATTGCCGGCGCCGATCTGGCGGATGAACAGGGGAATGTCGATCGAGGTCGGACAGGCCTGCTGGCAGGGCGCCTCATAGCAGAAATAGCAGCGATCGCTTTCGACCAGCGCCTCATGCGCGCTCAGGGGCGGGTGCAGATCGGCGAAATTCTTCGCATAGGCGTCCTTGGACAGACGGCGTCCCGCAATATCGGGGTGGCCCATGGCAGTCTCCTCGCATACCGGTCTTGTTATGTCCGCCGGATGCTGCGGATAATGAGTTAATTTTGTCTTTTGGTCAAATAATTTATCAAAAGGTCAAAAAAATACTACTACGTCCGCTCGCCTCTGATCTGTCGGCGCTGTGCCCGGAGCCGCACCACCGCAAAGTCCGCGAACCGCCGCGCTTCCGGCATGCGCTGCACTTCCGGCGTCATCAGGAGCCACCACATGCCCGTCAGTTCCTCGCGCGGCTCGAAGCAGCGCACGAGCCCGGCATTGTCACCCTCGATGCAGGGAAGAAGCCCGACACCGAGCGACGCCTTGAGCAACCCGAGCATGTTCACCACGGCGTTGCTGCGGGCCACGATGCGCGAAGGCTCGGCCTGCGCCACGATCCAGCGCCCGCGCGGGGTCTGTCCCAACTCCTTCTCATAGACGATCACCGAATGCCCGCGAATCTCATCCGGTGATGCCGGCATTCCGTGCTTGGCGGCATAGGCGGCGCTGCAATAGAGCGTCCAACCGAAATCGGGCAGCCGCTGTCCGATCAGGCTTTCGCTGATCGGCCTCTCGGTGGCGCGAAAGGCAATGTCCGCCTCGCCCTTCTCGAGATCGCAATGGGCATCGCTCGACACCTGCTCGATCTGCACCTGGGGATGCTCCTGGCGATAGGCGGCGACGATCGGCGCCAGAAGGTGTGTGAACATGGTCTCGGGCGCGGTGACGCGGATCAGGCCGGAGACCAGCCGGCGCAGCCGCTCCGCCTCGCATTCGAATTCCAGTGCCGCCGTCTCCATCCGGGCCGCTGCCGCCTCCAGGGCGCGGCCATGCTCGGTCAGGGCATAGCCGGTGCTGCGCCGGGCAAAGAGGGCAAGACCCAACTGGTGCTCCAGCAGCTGGATGCGCCGGCTGACCGTGGTCTGGTTGAGCCCCAGGCCACGTGCAGCGCCGAGCGTCGAGCCGGCACGGACCACGGCCAGGAAGATGCGCAGGTCGCTCCATTCGTACATGCGCCAATTCTGCAATAATGCAGAACCATTCTTCAAGGCCGTATATACCCAAACGTCATATTTTCTGCGACATGGCGCCCCCTCGATTGTCCCAGGAGGAAGCCATGACCACCGCTACTGCTTCGGCCCATCCGGTGAAAACCCGGGAAATGCACAGCCACCATTTCGACTCGACCATCTGGAACGACTTCAACTTCCGGGACGACGACATCGTCATCTCGACCTATGCCAAATCCGGCACCACCTGGGTGCAGCAGATCGTGAGCCAGCTCATCTTCAATGGTGCGCCTGGCCTGCCGGTTGCCGAGATGTCGCCCTGGCTCGATTTGCGCGTGCCGCCCAAGACCGAGAAGCTCGCGGCGGTCGAGACGCAGGCCCATCGGCGCTTCGTCAAGACCCATCTGCCTGTCGATGCCCTGGTCTTCTCGCCCCGCGCCAAATACATCTATATCGGCCGCGACGGGCGCGACGTCGTGTGGAGCATGTACAACCACCACGCCAATGCCAACGCCCTCTTCTATGAGGTGCTGAATGAGACGCCCGGCCTCGTCGGCGAACCCATCGCGCCGCCGCCCACTTCTGTCCGCGACTATTATCACGACTGGCTCGACCGCGATGGCCATCCCTTCTGGCCATTCTGGGAGAATGTGCGCTCCTGGTGGGCGATCCGCGACCTGCCGAATGTCTACCTCACGCATTTTCAGACGCTGAAGGACGACATGCCGGGCCAGATCCGCCGCATTGCCGACTTCCTCGGCATCACCATCGACGCGGCGAAATGGGAGGCGATCCTGCGCCATTGCAGCTTCGACTATATGAAGGCCCATGCCGCGGCGAGCGTGCCGCTCGGCGGCGCATTGTGGGAGGGCGGAGCCCAGACCTTCGTGCACAAGGGCACGAACGGACGCTGGCGTGACGTGCTGACGGTGGCGGAAAGCGCCAAATACGAGCGCCTCGCCCTCAAGGAGCTCGGGCATGACTGCGCCCGCTGGCTCGCTTCAGGTGATCTCGCCGACGGCCTGGGCAAGGCCGCTTAATCCAGCGCGCGATCATCCCATCGCGCGCATTCACACTTTCGGCGCGTAGTCGGCCGCATTCACCGTCTTGGGCCGGTCCTCGAGATGGAGCCGCGTCACCCGTTCCGGCGTTTCGGCGATGACCTCGCCACGCCGGACGACATGGAGCCGCGCCGGCTTGAGCCTGATCGCCTCGACCGGGTCTTTGGCCTGCAGCACAACGAAATCGGCATGGCAGCCTTTTTCGAGCCCATAGCCCTCGAGCTGCATGGCTTTCGCCGGATTGACGGTGACCGCATCGAAGCACCAGCGCATCGCCTCGCGGCTCGTCATCTGCGCCACATGCACGCCCATATTGGCGACTTCCAGCATGTCGCCCTGGCCCAGCGAGTACCAGGGATCGAGCACGCAATCATGGCCGAAGGAGACATTGATCCCTTGAGCGCGCAATTCCGGCACGCGCGTCATGCCGCGGCGCTTGGGATAGGTGTCATGCCGGCCCTGGATCGTGATGTTGATCAAGGGATTGGGCGTCGCATGCAGGCCCGCTTCCGCCATCAGCGGCAAGAGCTTCGAGACGTAATAATTGTCCATCGAATGCATGGAGGTGAGATGCGAGCCGACCACGCGGCCGTTGAGCCCGAGCCTCTGGGTCTCACTGGCCAGCGTCTCGACATGGCGCGACAAGGGATCGTCGGTCTCGTCGCAATGCATGTCGACCATGAGGCCGCGCTTGGCGGCGATCTCGCACAAGGCCTTCACGCTCGCCGTACCCTCCTCCATCGTGCGCTCGAAATGCGGGATGCCGCCCACCACATCGACGCCGAGCACCAGGGCGCGCTTCAGGTTCTTGGCGGCAGTGCCTGAGCGGAAATAGCCGTCCTGCGGGAAAGCGACGATCTGCAGATCGATATAGGGCGCCACTTTCTGGCGCACGTCGAGCAGCGCCTCGACGCAGAGCAGACGGTCGTCGCAGACATCGACATGGGTGCGGATGGCGAGCAGGCCTTGCGACACCGCGAGATCGCAATAGCGCAAGGCACGCTCGATGACGGCCGCATGGGTGAGGCGCGGCTTGAGCTCGCCCCACAGCGCGATGCCTTCCAAGAGCGTGCCCGTTACGTTCATGCGCGGCTGGCCGAGCGACAGGGTCGCATCCATGTGGAAATGCGCATCGACGAAGGGCGGCGAGACGAGATAGCCCTTGGCGTCGATCTCACGCGCCCCTTCGATCTGAGGCACGGTGCCGATCTCGGCGATGCGCCCCTTGCGCGCGAGGATGCTCACCCGCGTGCGCCCGTCCGGCAAAGTCGCATTTCTGACGATCAGATCGCTGGTCATGTCTCCCACCCCACCCTGACGGCGCCATGTGAGCAGGAAATTTTTGTGGCGTCTATGCGTCTTCATCCTTCCCCCTTGCGGGGAAGGTGGCTCCCCGGCTCTTAGCCGGGGAGCCGGATGGGGATCGGCGCCGAAAGCACGATCCTAGTGCCTCATAAGCACCACGCCCAAACTGAACCAGCTATTCCTATTGCGCGGATACCCCCATCCGGCGCTTCGCGCCACCTTCCCCGCAAGGGGGAAGGAGGACCTGCCCTAAACCTTCCTCGCTTCGAGCGAGAAGGCGAGCGGCAGTTGCACATGATCGGCGGGCAGGCGGTAGAGCCCATCTTCCGAGACCGTCATATTGGGGAAGAGCGGCCAGGTGAGCGCTGCATGCTCGTTGAGCCAGGCGAGCGTCAGCCCCGCAACGATAAGGCCGTTGACGATGTCCGACAAGGGATGCTGCCAGGAATAGGTCGTCTTGTTGTCGAGCATATCGGCCGCACCCGTATAGGTGTTCGCAGTCTCTTCGATGATCGGCCGATCCTTAAGCGTGCGCCAGTCGAAGCGCGGCGCGATGCGGCCATCGATCCAGTCGAAGCTCAGGATCGTCGGATGGCTTTCGGCCAGATAGAGCCGGCCGCCGGGCTTGAGCAGCGAGGCCACGACCTTCGCCCATTGCGCGATATCGGGCAGCCAGTTGATGGCGCCCCAGGTCACATAGGCCATGTCGAAGTCGCCAGCGAGAAGCTCCCGCGCATCATAGACATTGCCCTCGACGAATTCGGCATCGACGCCGAGCTGCCCGGCGAGAGCGCGCGCTTCCGCAACCGCCGCCGATGAGAAATCGAGGCCGACGACGGACGCTCCCCGCCTTGCCAGGCAGATCGAGTCCAGGCCGAAATGGCATTGCAGATGGGCGATGCGCAGGCGCCGCACATCGCCGATCTCGGCGGCCTCGATGGCATTGAGCTTGTCATGGCCGTCGAGAACCTTCTGGACGTCATAGAACTTCGTCTCGTCGCGGCGATGGATCGCCACGCGCTCATCCCAGCTCTTGCGGTTGGTGTCGAAATAGATCTGCTTGTCCATGGCCGCCTCTATGCATCCATTCCCCTCCCCCTTGCGGGGAGGGGTTAGGGGTGGGGGTCTGGTGGTCCCTCCGACTTGCTCGTCACGTGGTGGCGTCAGTCAGTTCTGCAACACCACCAGACCCCCACCCCGGCCCTGCGGGCCTACCCTCCCCGCAAGGGGGAGGGTAGATATGAAACGGGCCAGCTCGATGAGCTGGCCCGCGCCAAATCAGAGCTGAAAAGAGAATTATGCCTTGTCGGCTTCGCTCGCCTCGGTGACCGGAACGGCATCCGAGTCTGCAGCAGGCGCCATCATGGAACGCTGCTTCTCGGCGATGCGCGCCGATTTGCCGGTGCGTCCGCGCAGGTAATAGAGCTTGGCGCGGCGCACATCGCCTTTGCGCACCACCTTGATCGAGTCGATCAGCGGCGAATAGACCGGGAAGACGCGCTCCACGCCTTCGCCATAGGAGATCTTGCGAACGGTGAAGTTCTCGTTGAGGCCGCCGCCCGAACGCGCGATCACGACGCCTTCATAGGCCTGCACGCGGCTGCGGTCGCCTTCGACGACCTTCACATTGACGATGACCGTGTCGCCGGGGGCGAAATCGGGAACGGCGCGCTTGGCGGCCACCGCCGATGCCTGCTCTTTCTCGAGCTGCTCGATGATATTCATGGGCGTAAATCCTTTTGGAGTTGGCGGCTCTTTACCTGCTCGCCTTGGTAAAATCAATTCTTTCTCTGCACATAAGCCTGCCAAAGATCGGCGCGGCGTTTCTCGGTCAGACGCTCCCTCTGCTGCTTCTTCCACCGGTTCATCGCCTTGTGATCCCCCGAGAGCAAAATCTCAGGGATTTCAAGACCTTCCCACATCCTGGGCCGGGTATATTGCGGCTGCTCGAGAAGCCCGTCCTCAAAACTTTCCTCAAAGCCCGACCGCTCATCGCCCATGACGCCCGGCAGAAGCCTGACCACCGCGTCGAGGAGCGCCAAAGCCGCCGGCTCTCCACCTGAGAGCACGAAATCGCCGAGCGAGACCTCACGCAATAGCCGCCGCTCGATCACCCGCTCATCGACGCCCTCGAACCGGCCGCAGATGATGAGGGCGCCAGGACCTGCCGCCAGATGCCGGACGAGCCCCTGGGTCAGGCGCTCGCCCCTTGGCGACATCAAGAGACGCGGCCCCACATGCTCCGCGGCATCGATCGCCGCCGCCAGGACGTCGGGCTTCATCACCATGCCGGGCCCGCCGCCCGCCGGAGAATCGTCCACGCTGCGGTGCCGGTCGGTGGCCGATGCCCTGATGTCGCGCACCGCGAGCGACCAGATGCCGCCGTCCAGCGCCTTGCCGGCGAGCGATGTGCCGAGCGGTCCCGGAAACATCTCCGGGAACAGCGTCAATATGGTCGCCTGCCAGCTCATCCTTTTTGGCCGTCATCCTCGTCGAGCCAGGTCGCCGGCAGATCGATGACGATCCGGCCCTTGGCGAGGTCGAACTCAGGCACATAGTCTTGGGCGAAGGGCACCAGCACCGTCTCCTCAGCGCCATCGCGGCGGATCTCGATCAGATCGCCGGCGCCGAAATTCGGCACCGCCACGACCGTCCCGAATTTTTCGCCGCTCATGTCGACCACCGTCACCCCCAAGAGATCATGGATATAGACTTCATCAGCCTCGGGCTCCGGCAATTGCCGGCGCTGAACGAAGAGTTCTACACCTTTGAGCGTCTCGGCCCGGTTGCGGTCACCGACACCTTTGAGCGTCGCGATGAAGCCGTCCTTCTGGGCTTTCAGCTTTTGGATCTCGAAGCGCTCGCCGGTCGAAGCGAGAAGCGGGCCATAGGCCGCGATCGCTTGCGGATCGGCCGTGAAGCTTTTGAGCTTCACCTCGCCCTTGATGCCATGCGCAGCCGTGATGACCCCGGCCAGCACTCTATCGTCGGGCGAGGCCATGGCCTCGAACTAGCTCTGCGCTTCGGCCGGCGCGGCAGCGGCAGCAGCAGCGGCTTCAGCGGCCTTGGCGGCGGCGTCGGCTTGGGCCTTCTCGCGCTCCTGGCGCTTCTTGCCGGGCAGGGCCTTGTTCGGATTGTTGCGCGCCTCGCGCTTCTTGAGGCCGGCCTTGTCGAGGAAGCGCAGCACGCGATCGGTCGGCTGGGCGCCCTTCTTGAGCCAGGCCGCCGCCTTCTCGGCGTCGAGCTGCACGCGCTTCTCGTCGGTCTTGCCGAGCATCGGATTGAAGGCGCCGACCACGTCGATGAACTTGCCGTCGCGCGGCGATGCCGCATCGGCGACCACGATGTGGTAATAGGGCCGCTTCTTCGAGCCGGCACGCGACAGTCTGATCTTGAGTGACATTCAGTTTCTCCTTGGATTTGAATCAGTCGTTGTTGGGATAGAGATAGATGAGGTGAGGCTTGCCGTGCATGAGGAATTCTCCGTCAGGCAAAGCGCCAAGCTTCTCGGCAACCTTGATTGATGCCGTGTTGCCGGGATCGATGTAGCTGACAAGACGGGCAAGCCCGATCTCGCGATAGCCGTAGTCGCGCACGCGCCGCGCCGCTTCCGCGGCATAGCCCTGCCCGCGGAATTCCGGCATGATGCCATAGCCGACCTCGACATCGCCCCAGCCGTCAGGAAACCACAGGCCGCCAAGGCCGGCGATCTTGCTGGTCGCTTTGTCTTCGAGCACCCACGGCCCGAATCCCCGCAGGTGCCAATGACCGATGGCGAGCGCCATGCGCCGCCACACATCGCTGCGCTTGATATCCTCGCCATAGACCGCCGCCGACTGGGGATCGCGATAGAATCCGAGAAGCAGATCGACGTCGCTTTCGCGCCAATGGCGCAAGCGCAATCTCTCCGTCTCGAGCTCGGGGAAGGGCGACATGTCATTTCTTCTTGCCCAGGCCCGGAAGCCCCTTGAAAGGCGCGCCGCCGCCGAGACCCGGCAGGCCGCCAAGACCCGGGAGCTTGCCGCCCAGGCCCGGCAGGCCCGCCGGCAGCTTCGGCATGTCGGGCAAGGCGCCGCCTTGCATCATGTCTTTCAGCTCGGGCGGGATCGCATTGGGATCGAGCTTGGCGAGCTCGGCCTGCATCTTCTCCATCTCGGCCGCGTCGGGGGCACCCTTGCCGCCGAACATGCGGCTCATCAGGCCTTTGTTGCCGCCCATCTTCTTCATCATATCCGCCATCTGGATATGCATCTTGAGCAGGCGGTTGATCTCCTCGACCTTGGTGCCCGAGCCCGCGGCGACGCGCTTCTTGCGCGAGGCGTTCATGACCTTGGGATTGCGCTTCTCGAACTTGCTCATCGAGCCGATGATCGCCATCTGGCGCTTGAGCACCGAATTGTCGAGGTCGACGCCTGCGAGCTGCTTCTTGATCTTGCCCATGCCGGGCAGCAATCCCATCATGCCCGACATGCCGCCGAGCTTCTGCAATTGCTGCAACTGCTCGGCGAGGTCCTCCAGATCGAAGGCGCCCTTCTTCATGCGCTCGGCGATGCGCTTCGCCTTGTCGGCATCGATCGACTGCGCCGCGCGCTCGACCAGGCTGACGACGTCGCCCATGCCAAGGATGCGCCCGGCGATGCGCTGCGGATGGAAATCCTCGAGCCCGTCGAGCTTTTCGCCGGTGCCCATGAGCTTGATCGGCTTGCCGGTGACGGCGCGCATCGACAGCGCAGCACCACCGCGGCCATCGCCGTCGATGCGGGTCAGGACGATGCCGGTGATGCCGATCTTCTCATCGAAACTCTTCGCCAGATTGACGGCGTCCTGGCCGGTGAGCGAGTCGGCGACGAGCAATGTCTCATTGGGCTTGGCGATGTCGCGCACCGCCGCCGCTTCGGCGAGGAGCTCTTCATCGATGTGAAGACGGCCGGCGGTGTCGAGCAGGACGACGTCGAAGCCGCCGCGGCGCGCTTCCGACATGGCGCGCTTGGCGATCTGGACCGGGTTCTCGCCCTTGACGATGGGAAGCGTCTCGACGCCCGTCTGCTGGCCCAATATCGCGAGCTGCTCCTGGGCCGCGGGCCGCCTCGTATCGAGCGAGGCCATCAGAACTTTGCGCTTCTCGCGCTCTTGCAGGCGCTTGGCGATCTTGGCCGTGGTCGTCGTCTTGCCCGAGCCCTGGAGGCCCACCATCAGGATCGGCACCGGCGGCGAGGCTCTGAGATTGAGCGTGGCCCCTTCCGAGCCCAGAGTCTCGATGAGCGCGTCATGGACGATCTTGACCACCATCTGGCCGGGCGTCACCGACTTGACCACGTCGGCGCCGACCGCCTTGGCCCTCACCTTGTCGATGAAGCCCTTCACCACATCGAGCGCCACGTCGGCCTCGAGCAGAGCGCGTCTCACTTCGCGCATCGCCGCATCGACATCGGCTTCCGACAGCGCACCGCGGCCGGAGAGCTTGTCGAGAATGCCGGAAAGGCGCTCTTGCAGTGTTTCGAACATACCCAGTTCCTTTTCGCCCAAACGCAAACGACACCCGGGGGCGCCACGCGCTGCCGGATGTGGGCCGCATCACCTCCCGGGGATGGAACCCATGTGTGATGAGGCCTCGAGACGTTCAAGCGTCTTGAAATCGGGCCGTGTTCTAGTGTCCCAAGCCGCAAAAGTCAATTCTGGGATATGCTTCCTATTTCAGCGCCTCGCCGGCCTTGAGCGCGGCCGCTTCGCCCGAAAGCCTGGCCCCGGCGCAGGTCTGGATCAGCGACCCGCCCAGCGCCTCGCCGGCGAAGAAGATGCGGTTCCCGACAGGCTCCATCAGGGTCTTTCGCGCCGCCGCATAGCCTGGCCGCGCCGCCGCATAGGCGCCGCGGGCGCAAGGATTGGCGCCCCAGTCGGTCATGGCGCTGCGCCCGATCTGCTTTTCGATATTGGCACCGAATGTCCGCGTGAGGTTCTGCACCGCGAAATCGACCGCCGCCGCCTCTCCCGCCGCCGACAATTCCCAGGCGAAATCGCCGCCGACGAAACCGATCAGGAGATCGCAGTCGAAGGGAAAGCACAGGAAATACACATCGTGGTGGCCATGGTGCTCGATCAGTATGTCCTCGAAAGGTTTCAGGCCGAGCCGGTCGCCCTTGATCTCGAGCGGGATCTTGGTGAGTAGCCCCATCGGCAGATTGTGGACCGCCTCATCATGCGCGGGCGGCAGATCGGGCGCGAAGCGCAAGCCGCCAAAAGCGAGCACGCCCGTCGAGACGGTGACGATCGCCGCTTTGGCCTCGAGCTCGCCGCGCGGCGTTTCGGCGACGACACCGGGCCCGTCCCAGCGCAGCCGCTTGACCGGTGTCTCGAGCTCGACCGGGACATCGCGCGCCCACTGCGCCACCACCGTGCCAAACCCTTCCCGCACCAGGAAATTGGGATCGAGATCGGCGGCGGCCATCAAGTCGGCGGCCGATATCTCATCCATGTCCTGGGCGAAATCCATCGGGCCCGCATAGGTGCCGGCCGCGGCACCAACGGGGCTCACCTCGAGAAGCTCGGCGAGCCTGTCGCCTTTCGCCGTCTTGTGCTCGAGCAGCGAAGCGAACTGGAAATCGGCCTTGAACATTTGCGCCATTTCGACCGCGGTGGCGCGCCTGGCGCCGAAATAGAGCCGGTCGAGATTGAGATCGTGATGTTGCAATGTCGCATTCTGGGCGATGGCTTCGTCGAAGAAGGGATTGCGGTCGGCGGCATGCATCCAGGCACAGCCCCAGTCGAAGGGCACGCCGAACCTGGCCGTCACCGTATGGGCACGCCCGCCGATGCGGTTCTGCGCTTCGAGGATGCGGACCGATTTGCCTTGGGCGATGAGGGTCTTCGCCGCGCCGAGGCCGGCGGCGCCGGCACCGATGATGATGACGTCTGTTACTGAAGCCATGCCGCGTTTATTTGACTTGAGCGCCCTCTCGCTGCGTCAGAATGTCTGTGCGCGCCGGTTTAGGCAAGCCTCAATTTGAGATCATTCGGCGGGCGCCAGTATTAACCCTCTTTGCCGCCGGTTCTCCTTGACGAAGAACACCATGAGGCCGGCGAGCACGGCCGTGCCGAAGGCCGCCCACCACATTTCCGTATAGCGGGCGAAGAGGTCGAACAGATAGCCGCCCATGAAGGAGCCGAGCGCGCCCCCCAGCGCATGTCCGCCGCTGATCAGCCCCATGGCGAGGCCCATGATCTTGAGGCCGAGATGCGAAGCAGCGAGGCTCGCCGTCGGCGGCACGGTCGAATAGTCGAAGATGCCGTAGATGACCGCGAAGACGAACAGCATCTCATAGCTCGTTCCCACATGCATGAGCACCAGGAAAGAGAAGGAGCGCACGATATAGATGCTGCCCAGAAGCAGCGGCCGGTTGACCTTGTCGGTGAGCCAGCCCGAAAGGAACATGCCGGCGAGATTGATGGCCATGATGCCGCCATAGACGCCTGACGCCGGCACCGGCGGGAAACCGCAGAAGGCCGCATAGGGCAGGAAATGCGTTTCGATGGCGCCGGTGGTGGTGACGCCGCAGATGAAGAAGCTCCAATAGAGAATGTGGAAGGTCGGATTGAGAGCAAGGAATTTGAGCCTTGTCCACAGAGGCTCCTGGGACAGGGTCTCGGCCTTCCGGGTTTCGGCCGCCGCATCGGCGCCGGGCTTGAGCGCTACCCAGATCACCACGGCCATCCCGACACAGACCAGCGCCACCGCGATGATGCTCCATTGCCAGCTCACATAGGCAAGGCCCGCCGTGACCAGGGGAACGGTGATGAACTGCCCCGCCGTGGCGCCCGAATTGGCGATGCCGGTGGCGAGCCCGCGTTGCTCGGTGAAGAGCTTGGCGATGGCGGTCGAGATCAGATGCATGTTCGCCGTGGCGAAGCCGATGCCGCCGACGAGGCCGTAGCCGATAATATAAAGTGCGGCGACCGGGAAGCTGGCGAACAGGATCAAGCCTGCCGCGACGACAAGGAGCCCGACTGTCAGCATCACCCGGGCGCCATAGCGGTCGGCGAGATTGCCGGCGATCGGCGCCGCGATGGCGACCATCACCAGGGCCACCGACTGCCCCGAGCTGATGAAGGTCTTCGACCAGCCGAGCGTCCTGGTCCAGTCGTCGGTCATGATCGCGACGACCTGGCGCGCCGACATCACGATGGAGAGCACGGCGAAGCACAGCCAGACGACGACCCAGGGATTGAGTCGGCGCGAGCCCGGAAGGGCGGAAGACATTGCAGGGGTCATGCCCCTCCCTTGGCGTGGCGGGCACGGCCCGGTCCAGCGAAATTATTTGATGGATATATCGCCGGTGCTGATGGGTGGGGACCGTGCTTAGCTCGGCGGCCGGTTTCGCAGCGCTTCCGCTTCGGCGTAGAAGCGCTTCTCCCATTCCTTGTGGTTGTCGAGGCCTTCGCGGATGAAGGGCGTGAACAGCGCGATGTTCATCAACAGCCAGTTGACGAAATTGGCCGGGAAGCGGAGCGGCTTCACGAAGTCGACGAACAGCACCACGCGCGTCTTGTCGGAATGATTCCACGCTTCATGCTCATAGGCATCATCGAAAATGAGGACCTTGCCCTCGCTCCAATGGCAGATCTGATCCTTCACCCGGATCGCGATCTTGTCGCGGGGCTCGGGCACGATGAGGCCGAGATGGAGCCTGAGCACGCCATTATAGGGACCGCGATGCGCCGGCAGGTGCTTGCCCGGCTCGAAGATCGAGAACATCGCGGTCTTGAGTCCGGGAATGGCCTGGACCGCCTTCCAGGTCTCAGGGCATTGCGCGATGTTCTGCTCGGACTTCATGCCGAAAGCGAGCAGGAAGAAGGTCTTCCAGCCCTGATCGGTGCTGATGGTCTTCACATCGGAAGAGATGTCCTGAAAATTCGGCAACTCTGATTTGCGTTTGAGGACACGCTCGAGCTCGGCCCGGATCTTGGGCGCGGCCTTCTCGACCTCGGCCGCCCAGGGGAAGACCCGGTTGTCATAGACCGGCGGGTTGCCGAGCTTGGCATATTTCAAATTGAGCCTTTCGGCCCTGGCGACGATGCCCATGAAGAAGCGGGTAAGGGCGCTGGGCCTCTCGAGCGGTGCGATCCCGGCGGTGGCGTATTGCTGGTCGGCGCCGTCGTCCCGTCTCCCGGCGGCGAAGGCGTCCTGCGTGGTATTGGCAGTCATGGGAATGATTGCTTATGTCTGCTTCGTGGCGGCTCTATGGCAAAAACTTCATGGCCGGCTAGGACCCCGGCTATCCATCGTACAGGCTTCCTCATCGTCACGCATCCAATATAAGGGGCTGGCTTTCCCGGACGCTTTCACCATATAAACCGGCCATGAACGGGTTGGCCCCCAGGGAATTCCGCAAGATGAACGGGCTCGGCAACGACTTTGTCGTGCTCGACGCCCGCTTGCGTCCGGCGGTGATCAGCGAGGCACAGGCCCGCGCCATCGCCGACCGCAAGACCGGGGTCGGTTGCGACCAGCTCATTGTCATCGGGCCTTCCAGGACGGCCGATGTCGAGATGCGCATCTGGAACAATGCCGGTTTCGAGGTCGAATCCTGCGGCAACGCCTCCCGCTGCATCGCCGATATCCTGTTCGCCGAGAAGGGCTCGTCCACCGCCTCCATCGATACAATGGGCGGCTTCCTCGTCTGCGAGAAGGGCGAAAACGGCATGGTGACGGTCGACATGGGCGCCCCCCGCTTCGGCTGGCAGGACATCCCCTTGTCCGAGCCCTTCCCCGATACGCGTCATATCGAATTGCAGCTCGGTCCGATCGACGCGCCGCTGATCCATTCGCCCTCGGTGGTCAATGTCGGCAACCCGCATTGCATCTTCTGGGTGAAGAACCTCGATGTCGTCGATCTCGTCAAGGCGGGACCGATGCTCGAGCACCATCCGCTGTTCCCGCAGCGCGCCAATATTTCTCTGGCCCGCGTCGATGCCAAGGACCACATCACGCTCAAAGTGTGGGAGCGCGGCGCCGGCCTCACCCGTGCCTGCGGCACGGCGGCCTGCGCCACCATAGCGGCGGCGGCGCGCATCAAGCTTACCGACCGTAAGGCGACCGTGACCCTCCCCGGCGGCGATCTCGCCATGGAATGGCGCGACGCCGACGATCACATTCTGATGACCGGCCCCATTGCCTATGAATTCGAGGGTACATTGCCCGCTCATCTCGCGGTGTGATGCCCCATGTCGAAGCCTGACATCATCACTTTCGGCTGCCGCCTCAACGCCTATGAATCGGAAGTCATGCGCCACGAGGCCGAGAAGGCCGGTCTCGAAAACGCGGTCATCTTCAACACCTGCGCGGTGACGGCGGAAGCGACGCGCCAGGCGCGCCAGGCGATCAGGCGGGCGCGCAAGGAGAACCCTAAAGCGCGCATCATCGTCACCGGCTGCGCAGCGCAGACGACGCCTGAGATGTTTTCCGAGATGCCGGAAGTCGACCTCGTTCTCGGCAATGAGGAGAAGCTCGATGCCAAGAGCTATCGCTTCCCCGATTTCGGCTTGGGCGCCGAGGAGCGCGTCAAGGTGAACGATATCATGTCGGTGCGCGAGACGGCGCTCCATATGATCGACGGCTTCACCGAGCGCACCCGCGCCTTCGTGCAGGTCCAGAATGGCTGCGACCATCGCTGCACCTTCTGCATCATTCCCTTTGGCCGCGGCAATTCGCGCTCGGTGCCGGCGGGCGACGTGGTCGAGCAGATCCGCCGTCTCGCCCATAACGGCTATTCCGAGATCGTGCTGTCGGGGGTCGACATCACGTCCTGGGGCGCCGATCTGCCCGGCCGTCCGCGTCTCGGCAATCTCGTCCGCCGCATCCTCAAGGCGGTGCCCGAGCTCAAGCGCTTGCGCCTCTCATCGATCGATTCGATCGAGGCGGATGAGGATCTGATGCGCGCCATCGCCGAGGAGGAGCGGCTGATGCCGCATCTCCATCTGTCGCTGCAGGCGGGCGACGACATGATCCTGAAGCGCATGAAGCGCCGCCATTTGCGCGGCCATTCGATCGCCTTCTGTGAGGACGTGCGCAAGCTCCGGCCCGACATCATCTTCGGCGCCGACATCATCGCCGGCTTTCCGACCGAGACCGAGGCGATGTTCGAGAATTCGCTGAAGATCGTCGAGGAATGCGGTCTTACTTATCTGCATGTCTTCCCGTTTTCGCCGCGCCCGGGAACACCCGCCTCGCGCATGCCGCAGCTGCCCAAACCCGTCATCCAGGACCGTGCCCGTGCCTTGCGGGCGAAGGGCCGGGAGCGGCTCGATGCGTTTCTGGGTCAGGAGGTGGGCGCCTTGCGCTCGATCCTCATCGAGACCCCCTCCTCAGGCCGCACGGAACATTTCGCCTCGGTGAAATTCGTCCAGCGCATGAGCGCCGGTGCCATAGTCCGTGCCAAGGTGACGGGCCGCGGCAGCGATCACCTCGAGGCGAGCCTGGCGGCATGAGCTTTTTCAAGAAACTCTTCAACCGGGGCGTCGGACTAAAGGACGAAGCCGCCCCGCCTCCTGAAGAGCTGGTCGAGGCTATGCAGCCCACGCTCGAGCCCGAACCGCAACCATCGCCCGCCGCGGAACCGGATGAAGCGCCGGTCGCGCCGGCGCAACAGCGGGGCGGCTGGTTCAATCGCCTCAAGGCGGGGATGGCGAAATCGTCCCGCTCGCTCACCGGATCGATCACCGCCATCTTCACCAAGCGCCGGCTCGATGCGGCGACGCTGGACGAGCTCGAGGACGTCTTGATCCAGGCCGATCTCGGGGTCGAGATGGCGACCCGCATCGTCAAGGCGGTCTCGGCCGGGCGCTATGACAAGGAGATCGAGCCGCAAGAGGTGAAGGCGATCCTCGCCGGCGAAGTCGTGAAGGTCCTGAAGCCGGTCGAGGTCCCGTTCAGCTTCGGCGCCCAGAAGCCTTTCGTCATTCTGGTGGTCGGCGTCAACGGATCGGGCAAGACCACGACCATCGGCAAGCTCGGCGCCATCGCGGCGGGCGAAGGCTTTTCCGTGATGCTGGCCGCCTGCGACACGTTCCGCGCGGCGGCGATCGAGCAGCTCTCGGTCTGGGGCAAGCGCATAGGCGCCAAGGTGATCGCGCGTCCGACCGGAGCGGACGCTGCCGGCCTTGCTTTCGATGCGATGCGGGAAGCCAAGGCCGAGGCCGCCGATATCCTCATCATCGACACCGCCGGCCGGCTGCAGAACAAGGCCAATCTCATGGCCGAGCTCGACAAGATCGTGCGCGTCATCAAGAAGCAGGACGAGACGGCGCCGCATGCGGTCCTCCTCGTGCTCGACGCCACCACCGGGCAGAACGCCATTTCCCAAGCCGACGTTTTCACCAAGGTGGCGGGCGTCACCGGCCTCATCATGACAAAGCTCGACGGCACGGCGCGCGGCGGCATCCTCGTCGCCATTGCCGAGCGATTCAAGCTTCCCATTCACGCCATCGGCGTCGGCGAAGGGATCGAGGATTTGCAGCCTTTCGACGCCAATGCCTTTTCGCGCGCTATTGCAGGTCTGGAAGAATGAACCCGATTGTCAAGATCCTCATCGAGGCCGGCCCCCTGATCGCCTTCTTCCTGTCCAACTGGCTGGGCGGCATATTCTGGGCGACCGGCATCTTCATGGCAGCGACCGCCTTGGCCCTGCTTCTGTCCTGGATTTTGACCCGCAAGCTCGCGGTCATGCCGTTGATCAGCGCCGGCTTCGTCGCGGTCTTCGGCGTCTTGACCCTCTGGCTTCATGACGAAACTTTCATCAAGGTGAAAGTCACGCTCATCAATGCCCTGTTTGGCGTGGTTCTCCTCGGCGGCTTGTTCTTTGGGCAGACTTTTCTCAAATATGTGATGGGTGAAGCCATCAAGATGACCGATGAAGGCTGGCGCGCGCTCACCATACGCTGGGGAATTTTCTTTTTGTGCATCGCCGTCGCCAATGAAGTAGCATGGCGGATGGTATCGACTGATACCTGGGTGAATTTCAAGGTGGCGTTGCTGCCCGTGACGCTGGTTTTTGCCCTGTCGCAAGCGCCAATGATGACCAAACACATGGTTCAGGACGATCCCAAGACGCCGAATTAGTGTTCGGATCATGCGATAGCACTATTTGTCGCATTTCGAGACCGTTCCGTATGCTGACGATGAGTTCCGGCGCAAGCGAGAATTGTTTCTCGCAATTGCAAAACAGCATTTTGCTTTATCCTCTTGCCGTCCTGGCTATGAGGCGCTAGGACAAATGGCTTCGGGTGACGGTGACAACAAGCTTGAGCGTTTTCGGGGCGAAAAGGCCAAGCGATAATCATCCGGAACGAGGCATCAGATACGCGGGGCGAGGCTGGCGGCTTGCCCGGCGGCAGGAGTAGGGGTCGATGACAGGCAACAAAGACGTGAAGCAGCTTTCACGCTCGCCATATCATCTTTTGAAGAGAGCAGCTCAGTACGCAGCCTATGTCTATCAGGGGGAGGTCGGCAAAGCCGGCCTGACACAGCGCCAATTCACCGTTCTCATCACCGTCGACCAGAACGAAGGCGTCAGCCAGACGGCCCTGGTGAAGATGACCGGCATCGACCGTTCGACCTTGGCCGATCTGGTGGCGCGGCTTCTGGCGCAGGGCTATCTTCAGCGCCGCCGCACCAAGGATGACGGCCGCACCAATTCGGTGCGCATCACCTCGGCCGGCAAGCGCATGCTGAAGCTCGCGCAACCGGGAGCCGATGAAGTCGACAAGCAAGTGCTTGCCGCGGTGCCGCCCGGCCACCGCAAGCCGTTCACCGAGGCCTTGACGCTTCTCGCCGCCGAGATGGACCGCATCGAGGACGAGAGCGAGGTCAAGCCCGCCCTCAAGATCAAGAACCGCCGCCGCGCTTGATCGCTTCGATCTTTGGAATGATTTCGTTGTTGAGGGCTTCTCCGGTGAGAGGCCCGATCCATTTCAGGCGGATCACGCCCTCGCCGTCCACCAGGAAGCTCTCCGGCACGCCATAGACGCCCCAGTCGACGGCCGCCCGCCCGGCGGGATCGCTGCCCACGGCGGCGAAGGGAACCCCGAGCGTGATCAGGAACCGGCGGGCATTTGCCGGATCATCCTTGTAGTTGATGCCGACGACGCGAAGATCCTCGCGCTTGGCGAGCTCCATGAGCAAGGGATGTTCCGCCCGGCAGGGCACGCACCAGGATGCCCAGACATTGACCAGCGTGATCGCGCCCTTTTTCAGATCACCAGTGGCAAGCCCGGGGAGGTTCAAGCCCTCGACCGGGCCAAGCGTGAAATCGGGCACGGGCTTGTTGATCAAGACCGAGGGAACCTCGGCGGGATCGCCCGACAGGCCGCGATAGAACAGGGCGGCAAGCACGAGGAACACCGCCACCGGCAGGATGGTGAGCCAACCGCGCGACCGGGACTGCGAGGGGGCATCGGTCATGGCGCGCTGGGTCTGTCGCGATCGAGAACGGCCGCTTGCCGCTTGAGCTTGCGGTCGCGCAGGAAGATGAAGAGCACCAGCGCCGCCAGCCCTGCGAAGCTCGCGGCATAGGCGGCGATCACAAAAGCGATATGGGCGGCGGCGAGATCCATCAGCGGCCTTCGAGCCTCGCGAACTGCAGCTGCCGGATCTTACGCGATGTAATTTCGCTGCGCATCGCGATGAGGAGCAGCCCCAGGAACAGCAGGAGATAGGCGAGCGCCATGACGAGCAAGGGCCACAGCATGCGCTGATCGATGGTGGGGCCGCCGATGCGGAAGACGGAGGCGCCCTGATGCAGGGAATTCCACCAATCGACGGAGAATTTGACGATCGGCACGTTGATGAAGCCGGCGATCGCGACGATGCGCGCCACGAGTGCGGCGCGATGCGGATCCTCGATCGCCTGCCAGATGGCCATGTAGCCGAGATAAAGAAGGAACAGCACGAACATCGAGGTCAGGCGCGCGTCCCACACCCACCAGGCGCCCCACATGGGCTTGCCCCACAGCGATCCGGTGACGAGTGCCAGCAGGCAGAACATGGCACCGATGGGAGCTGCGGCCTTGGCCGCCATGTCGGCCAGCGGATGGCGGAAGATGGCGGCCGAGGCGCTCGCCACCGCCATCGCGCTATAGACCATGAGCGCCATCCAGGCGGCCGGCACATGAACGAACATGATGCGGACCGTCTCACCTTGCTGGTAGTCGGCGGGCGCCGTGACCAGCGCCATATAGAGCCCCACCGCGAAAGCGATCGCCGTCAGGCCCCAGATCGGCGCGAGGACCGCCTGGGCGAGCTTGAGGAACCGGGCCGGGTTGGCGAGTTGCTGCATGGCGCTTATTTAGGGTTCCTGGCTCATTTCAGATAGGCGCGCAACGCCGCAGCGGCCGCGACCGGAACCAGGACGAGGCCGGCCAGGACGAGCGCCGTCAGGATGAGGAGCGACGGCCCGATGAGCTCGGAATTGGAGCTTGCCGCCACACCGAAGATGAGACAAGGCACATAGAAGGGCAGGATCAGGAGCGAGACCAGGAGGCCGCCGCGCCTGAGCGCCACGGTGATCGCGGCACCGAGGGCCGCGAGCAGCGACAGGAAGAGCGAGCCCAGGATCATGGCGAGGCCGAGCGGCGGGATGGCCTGAGGATCGAGATTGATCAGGAAGCCGAACAAGGGTGCGGCGATGGCGAGCGGCAAGGCGGTGGTGAGCCAATGCGCTGAGGCCTTGGCCAGCACCACGAGCTCGAGCGGCACCACGCCGAGCGCCATCGCATCGAGCGAGCCGTCCTCATAGTCAGATTGGAAGATCCGCTCCGCCGACAAGAGAACGGATAACAGCAGCGCGATCCACAAGGCGCCCGGCGCGATGCGCTGCAGCAGCGCCTGGTCGGGGCCTAGCCCTAAGGGCAAGAGGACGATCACCGTCACGAAGAAGCCGATCGCCGTGCCGGCGCCGCCGCCTTGCCTTGTGGCGAGCCTGAGGTCACGCCGGATGAGCGCCCAGATCAGCTTCACCTGGCCGCCCCCAGGACGATTGTCGCATCCGCCGTGAGAGCGAGCGCCGCATGGGTGGCGATGATGGCGAGGCCGCCGCCCGACAAATGGCCGCGCAGGAGCTGCATCAGCCGCTCGAGCGAAGCCTGGTCGAGGCCGAGCGTCGGCTCGTCCAGGAGCCAGAGGAGACGCGGCACCAGAGCGAGCCTCGAGAGCGACAGGCGGCGCTTCTGCCCGGCCGAGAGGAGGGCCGCCGGAAATTGGGCGAGATCGGCGAGATCGAAGGCGGCAAGGGCCCCGTCGAGATCGCCGCCGCCCAGGAAGTCGCTCCAGAATTCGAGATTCTCGGCCACCGTCAGCGGCGATTTGATCGCCTCCTGATGCGCCGCGTAGTGGGCCTGCTGGCCAATGGTGAGATCGGCGCTGCCGCCGTCGAGGACGATCTCGCCCAGGACCGGCTCGCCGAGCCCGGCGATCAGGCGCAGGAGCGAAGACTTGCCCGAGCCGTTGGGGCCCCGGAGCTCCAGGAGCTGGCCCGAGGAGAGGGCAAAATTCACATCGCTGAAGACCGCCCGGCCGCCGCGCTGGCAGGCGAGGGATTTTGCCTGAAGTTGGACCATCATCCACCCGCTTAACCCATCGGGAGACGGGAGGCAAAGCCGGACCCAGTGTCCCGAATCCGAAGTTCGCATCGTCTCGCAGCACCACCACTTACTCCTCGAAATTGCTAGCCCTTTGATGGGAACCGAACTTGCCCGGATTTGTGATCGGGTTCCAGAAGGACTGAGGCTCTGTCAGTCTCGGTATCGCGATGAGCCCCACTGCAATTGGGGCACATACGCCTTCAGCTCCAGACATGGAGGAGAGAAGGGCGGCGCAGTCAGCAAGAGCAAATACGCTAGGCGTCCCGCCTCGACGAAGAAGGCAAGCGGGCCTTAAGCTTGAAGTCGAGCAGGGTTTGCGGGGATGCGGTCCGGTCGGTGTACGGGCATCTGTGGAATAAGTGAGCGGCGGCAGCGTTTCCGTGGCTGGTAACGGCAAGGAAGCGGCGCTGATGGCACAACGCGGACAGATCGCCATGCCGCGGTCCGGCGAAGCAGCCCGGAGCGGCGCGCGCCTGCGCCATCTGCTAGATGGCCTCACCCACCATCTGTTCTCGCCGATCGATACGGCGTCGATTGCCGTCTTCCGAATGTTGTTCGGGGCGATCATGGTGTGGGAAGTCTGGCGCTATTTCGCCTATGGCTGGATCGACTCGCACCTTATCGGGCCGGAGTTGTTCTTCAGCTATCCGGGGTTCCACTGGGTGAAGCCCTGGCCCGGTACCGGCATGTATTGGCATTTCGCGGCGCTTGGCGTGCTGGCGGTCCTGATCGCGATCGGGCTGTTCTACCGCGTGGCGATGGCGCTGTTCCTTGTCGGCTTCACCCACGTCTTCCTCATCGATCAGGCCCGCTATCTCAATCACTTCTATCTGGTCGCGCTGATGGCGTTCCTGATGCTCTTCGTCCCGGCGGCCCGGATCTGGTCGGTGGACTCGCTGTTCGCGCGCCGCGGTCGCCAGGCTCAGGTCCCGACTTGGAGCCTTATCATCCTGTGCGCGCAAATGGAGATCATGTACCTCTACGCCGGGCTCATGAAGATCGACCGCGACTGGCTACGGCTCGAGCCCTTGGGAACATGGCTTGCCGGCAACGCCGAGCTGCCGCTGATCGGCCCGCTACTGCTCAATGATGCCGTCGTCGCTGCGGCGGCTTATGGCTCGATCGCCCTCCATCTCCTTGGCGCTCCGCTGCTCCTGTTCAAGGCGACACGGCTGTGGACCTTCCTCGTCTATTGCGTTTTCCACGGCCTTAACGCCCTCTTCTGGAACATCGGCATCTTCCCCTGGTTCACCATTGCCGCGACGCTCCTGTTCTTTCCGCCCGACTGGCCGCGGCGGCTCCTCGGCAGGACGGCAACGGCATGGACGGCGCCGCTGCCATGGCCGCCGTACGCTCGTACTCCCTCGCCGCTCATGCGCGGCGCGGTCACCGCCTGTGTCGGTGCCTGGATCGCCCTGCAGGTCGCCATCCCGCTTCGCTTCCTCGCTTATCCGGGGTTCGTGAGCTGGCACGAGCAGGGGCACCAGTTCTCCTGGCAGATGATGCTACGCGACAAGGACGGCATGGCCGTGTTCCTGATCCGAGACCCGGACAGCGGGCGCTCCTGGCTCGCCGAGCCGAGCGAGTACCTCACCGAACGCCAGGTCCGCACCATGGTCGGCCGGCCGGAGATGCTGCGCCTATTCGCCCATCATCTGGAACGCATCTGGCGTGATCGGCACAGCACCGGAAATGTCGCGGTGCACGCCCTCACTGCCGTGTCGCTCAATGGTCGCCCCTCGCGCCCGCTTGTCGACCCCGAGCGAGATCTGACCGAGATTGCCTTCAGCATGCGGCCCGCAGACTGGATCGAAGACTTCGGCAACGAGCCGTTACCGCCGCGCGAGGAACGTTGGCCGGACGATTTCGAGGATGCGCTGGAGCGGCTTGTCGCCGACCATGCCGCATCGGCAATGAACGTTGGAAACCCCGGGTGAGCGGCTCACTCGCATCTATTCCAAGGGGAGACCCACACCGCGCCACGGGAATAATGCACCGGTGGCACCGTTCTTCTCCACACAGCCGGGTGGTCCGGCCACAAGGAGGACAACACATGCGTTCCAGCATCGCACTAGTCACCGCGGGCGGACTGCTGATCGGCCTCGCAGTCGTGCCGCACGACGCCCTTGCCGCATCGGCAACCATTCGCGGCGCGACCTCGCCAGTAGCCCAGGCGGGTCATCTCGTTCTCATCGATGATGATGACGATGATGGCCGCAGAGTCCGGCGTGGGCCGTCCAGAAAATATTGCGTCGGCGACGATGACGACGATAATCGCTGCGTCCGACGGTACGTGCCGCGTCGCGACCACTACGTCCATCCCCAACGCAGCTACCGCAAGTACGTTCCCCGCAAGCGCTGGCGCGGCGACGACGATGACGATTGAGACGCGTCATGGACGATCACCCCTGCTGCGGAAGGGGTGATCGTGTCTCATCCAGGATGACGGACGCCGCATGCGTCCAGCATCCGGCGGGAGAGACTGGTTCGCGTCAGACTGCGTCCGCCACCGAGCGAACTTCGGATTCGAAAGGACACTGGAAAACTTAATGATTCCAGTGTGTTTTTGAACGCGAAGGTCCTGTTGGTGCAGGCGGTTGGATATCAGGAACCTCGCGTTCAGCACACTGGTCTTTTTTCCCATCGCCTATAGCTTGTGTGACATTCCGACAGTCGGGACCGCTATGTCTTGGCATTGTGAGGGAAATGGAACTATATGCTGGGCATCCCGCCCAGAGACCAATTTGCACCAAGGATCAGCCTATGACCGCGACGTCCCTCGACTCCTTCAAAAGCCGCAAAACGTTGAAGGTGGGCGCCAAGACCTATGCCTATTTCAGCCTCAAGGCGGCCGAGAAGAACGGACTGACCGGAATTTCTTCCCTGCCCTATTCGCTCAAGGTGCTGCTCGAGAATCTCCTGCGTCACGAGGACGGCCGCTCCGTCACCAAGGAGAGCATCACCAATTTCGCCCATTGGCTCACCAATCGCGGCAAGGCCGAGAACGAGATCGCCTATCGGCCGGCGCGCGTGCTCATGCAGGACTTCACCGGCGTGCCGGCGGTCGTCGATCTCGCCGCCATGCGCGATGCGATGCGCAATCTGGGCGGCGATCCGAAGAAGATCAATCCGCTGGCGCCGGTCGATCTCGTCATCGACCATTCGGTGATGGTCGACTTCTTCGCCAATTCGAAGGCCTTCAAGCGGAATGTGGCCCTCGAATATGACCGCAATGGCGAGCGCTACACTTTCCTCAAATGGGGCCAGGGCGCCTTCGATAATTTCCGCGTCGTGCCGCCCGGCACCGGCATCTGCCATCAGGTGAATCTCGAATATCTCGCCCGCACCGTGTGGACCAAGAAGGTCAAGGAGAAGGGCAAGAGCGTCGACTATGCCTTCCCCGACACGCTGGTCGGCACCGACAGCCACACCACCATGGTCAACGGCCTTGCCGTGCTGGGCTGGGGTGTGGGCGGCATCGAGGCGGAAGCGGCCATGCTCGGCCAGCCGACCTCCATGCTCATCCCGGAAGTGATCGGCTTCCGCCTCGAGGGTCAATTGCCGGAAGGCACGACCGCTACCGATCTCGTCCTCACCGTGACCCAGATGCTGCGCAAGAAGGGCGTGGTCGGCAAGTTCGTCGAATTCTATGGCCCGGGCCTCGCCAATCTGGCGCTCGCGGACATGGCGACGATCGCCAATATGGCGCCCGAATACGGCGCGACCTGCGGCTTCTTCCCGGTCTCGGCCGAGACGCTCGACTATCTGAAGAGCACCGCGCGTCCCGCGGGCCAGGTCGCTCTGGTCGAGGCCTATGCCAAAGCCCAGGGCATGTACTGGACAGCCAAATCGGCCGATCCCGTCTTCACCGATACGCTCACCCTCGATCTCGCGACCGTCGAGGCCTCGATGGCGGGGCCGAAGCGCCCGCAGGACCGCGTCACGCTGAAGAATGCGGCATCCGATTTCGCCAAGGTCATGGCGAATGAGTTCAAGAAGGCGGATGAATTGCACAAGCGCTTCAAGGTCGATGGCGCGAATTTCGATCTGGGCCACGGCGATGTGGTGATCGCCGCCATCACCTCCTGCACCAACACCTCCAATCCTTCAGTGATGATCGGCGCCGGGCTTCTCGCCCGCAATGCGGTGAAGAAAGGACTCACCGTCAAGCCGTGGGTGAAAACCTCGCTCGCCCCCGGCAGCCAGGTGGTGACCGAATATCTCAAGTCGTCGGGCTTGCAGAAGGATCTCGACAAGCTCGGCTTTGATCTCGTGGGCTATGGCTGCACCACCTGCATCGGCAATTCGGGCCCCCTTCCCGAGGCGATCTCGGAGTCGATCAAGAAGAACGATCTCGTCGCCGCCGCGGTGCTTTCCGGCAACCGCAATTTCGAAGGCCGCGTCAATCCGGATGTCAGGGCCAACTATCTGGCCTCGCCCCCGCTCGTCGTCGCCTATGCGCTGGCGGGCTCGCTCAATGTCGATCTGAGCAAGGATCCCTTAGGTCTCGGCAAGGACGGCAAGCCCGTCTATCTCAAGGACATCTGGCCCGGGGCCAAGGAGATCGAGGCCAGCGTGCGCAAGAACGTCACCCGCAAGGCCTTCGCCACCAAATACGCGGATGTGTTCAAGGGCGACGCCGAGTGGCGCAAGATCAAGGTCGAGGGCGGCCTCACCTTCAAATGGAGCCCCTCTTCCACCTATGTTCAGAACCCGCCCTATTTCGAGGGCATGAAGATGACGCCGGATCCGGTGACCGATGTCGTCAATGCCCGCATTCTGGGTCTCTTCCTCGATTCGATCACCACCGACCACATCTCGCCCGCCGGCAACATCAAGGCGACGAGCCCCGCCGGCATCTATCTCACCGAGCACCAGGTGCGTCCCGTCGATTTCAACTCCTATGGCGCGAGGCGCGGCAATCACGAAGTCATGATGCGCGGCACCTTCGCCAATATCCGCATCAAGAACCAGATGGTGCCGGGTGTCGAAGGCGGCGTCACCAAGCATTACCCTTCGGGCGAGCAGATGCCGATCTATGACGCGGCGATGCGTTACGCGCAAGAAGGCGTGCCGCTCGTCATCTTCGCCGGCAAGGAATATGGCACCGGTTCCTCGCGCGACTGGGCGGCGAAGGGAACGCGGCTGCTCGGCGTGCGCGCCGTGGTGGCGCAGAGCTTCGAGCGCATCCACCGCTCCAATCTCGTCGGCATGGGCGTGGCTCCGCTCCAGTTCAAGGACGGCGAGAGCTGGCAGGCCCTCGGTCTCAAGGGTGACGAAATAGTAACCATTCATGGGTTAGCTGAAGGGCTGAAACCGCGGGCCACGCTTCAGTTGATGATCACCGCACCTGATGGCGCGGGCCGCATCATAGATGTGCAGTGCCGGATCGATACGCTCGACGAGCTGGACTATTACAAGCAGGGCGGCATCATGCCCTATGTCCTGCGCAGTCTCGCAAAAGCGGCGTAATCTCCGTCACCAGCTTGTGAGTGGGCTCACCTGAACGTGACTCGATGGGGTGTCATCTTTACGTCATATAGGCCGGGATGCAGAACTCGCTTGAAGTGACCCGCCGGGGTGTGCTGGCGTTAGCCGCCGGTGCCGCGGCGTCGGGCCTCGTGGGCCGCGCCAAGGCCGACGCGCCGGTACGCCCGGCGATCGTCGAATTGTTCACCAGCCAAGGCTGCTCGTCCTGCCCGCCCGCCGATGCCTTCATGGAAGAGGTGCGTGCCATGAAGGACGTCGTGGCGCTGACCTACAATGTCGATTACTGGGACTATCGCGGCTGGCGCGACACGCTGGCGGCGCCGGAAAATTCCAAGCGCCAGTATAAATATGCCAAGGCGCGCGGCGACATGGATGTCTATACGCCGCAGATGATCATCGACGGCGCTTCGCATGTGGTCGGCAGCCAGAAGGCCGCGGTGATCGGAGCCATCAAGCATTCGCTCCTGACCCCGCCGCCAATGTGGATCCCGCTGTCCATTTTTGCCAATGACGCCGAATTCCAGATCACCGTCGATCCCGCACCGCCCGACGTGCCGGCGCCCCTCGCCACTCTCTGGTTCGTGTCGGTCGCGCCGCAGATGCCCGTGGAGATTGAAAAGGGCGAGAATGCCGGCCAGAAGATCACCTATCTGAATGTCGTGCGTCGGCTCGTGCCGGCCGGCATGTGGCATGGCGAGAGCACAACCTTCACGCTGCCCAAGGACAGCGTGATGGCGGAAGAGAGCACGAGCTGCGTCGCCTTGCTGCAGATGAAGCCCTTGGGCCGCGTGCTCGGCTGCGCCGTCTGGGGCCGTCTGAGCTCATAATCATCCACAGGCCCCGCCTTCCGGACACAGACTAAGGCTCGCAATTCCTATCCCGATGATTATATATTGAGTATGTTCCTGCGCATTGCGCAGGCATGCCCAACCCGGGAGAAGGACAATGTCCTACAAGACCGTTCTCGTCGCCCTCAACGAAATCAACCGCCTCGATGCCCTGAATGCCGCAGCCGCGCGGATCGCCGGGCTCGACGGCGCCTTCGTGCGCGGCCTCTACACCATCCCGGCCGCGCAGATCTATCCTTCGACCGGCTTCGAAGCCGTCCCGCAGATGTTCGAAGGCCATCAGACCTTCTTCAAGAACAATCTCGTCAAGGTGCGGAGCGCCTTCGAAGCGGCCATGAAGCAAGCCAAGCTCGAGCAGGAATTCGTCTCCGTCGAAGGCCGCTCGCCTCTGATCTCGGACGAGATCATCAGCCATGGCAAGTCCGCCGACATCATCATCGCCAGCGCCACCGACCCGTCGGAGGTCTCGGGCGTGGAGCTCGACTGCATCGAGCGCATTCTGGTCGGCGCCGGCCGCCCGCTTCTGGTCCTGCCGCGCAGCAACGAGCACAAGCTCGATCTCGACCGCATCGTCATCGGCTGGAATGGCGGACGCGAGGCCGCCCGCGCGGTGTTCGACGCGCTGCCGTTGCTCCAGGCGGCGAAGTCGGTCGACGTCGTTTGCGTCGATTCCAAGAATGAAGAAAGAGTGACGCCGGAGCAGCCGGGCCGGCGCATCGTGGCGACGTTGCAGCGGCACAAGGTGAAAGCCGAGGCCAGGACGATGGAAAGCGGCGGCGAGAGCGCCGGCAAGGCGCTGCTCAAGCGCGCCGCGGAGATCGATGCCGGCCTTCTGGTCATGGGCGCCTATGGCCACAGCCGTTTGCGCGAATTCGTCTTCGGCGGCGCGACGCGCCATGTGCTCGACGACATGACACGTCCCGTACTGATGTCGCATTGACGCATACTCCTCAAGAGTAGAGAAGACGGGTAGCGCATGATCCGGAAAAGTGGATACCGGTTTTCCGAAAAGATCATGCGCAAACTAAGAGCTAAGGCGCGAATGGCGACTCGCGGTGAAGTCATCGCGCCTTAGAGGAGATTCATCATGCCTGTGCCGAAACCCGCCTTCCTGTTCGATCTCGACGGCACGCTCGTCGACAGCGTCTATGATCATGTGCTCGCCTGGCATGATGCGCTCATCGCCGAAGGCATCGAGCTGCCCGTTTGGCGCATCCATCGCCGCATCGGCATGTCGGGCGGCCTCTTCGCCAACATCCTGCTCAGGGAAATCGGCGGCGAATTGAGCAAGGAGCGCATCGATCACATGCGCCGCATCCATGCCGAATCCTATGCCCGGCGCTCGGGGAAAGTCAGGCCTTTGCCCGGCGCCCAGGCGCTGCTCAAATATCTGAGCGATGCCAAGATCCCCTGGGCCATCGCCACCAGCGGCCGCATGGAGACCGCCGGCCCCGTGCTCAAGACCCTGGGCGTCGATCCGAAGACGGCGGTGGTCGTGACGCGCGACCAGGTGCGCTTCGCCAAGCCCGATCCCGATCTCTTCATCGAGGCGGCCGACCGTCTCGGCATCGACATCACCACCGCTTCGGTGGTCGGCGATGCGATCTGGGACATGCTGGCGGCGCGCCGCGCCCGCGCTCTCGGCATCGGCCTCCTGTCGGGCGGCTATGGCGAGGAGGAGTTGCTGCGCGCCGGCGCCTATCGCGTCTTCACCGAGCCCGCCGACATGCTGCGCCATATCGACGAGATCGGCGGCCGGCAGGTTTAAGCCATTGGAAGCGGATGCGGCTAGGCAGCCCTTTTCTTGCGTGACTTGGGCGTTGCCGCAGCGGGCACGACCGACAATTTCAGCCCAAGAGCCTTCATTACCTTGACGATCGTGGTAAATTCCGGATTGCCGCTGTCACCGAGGGACCGATAGAGACTTTCACGGTTCAGCTTCGCAGCGCTGGCGATTTCCGACATGCCACGCGCACGCGCGACGAGCCCCAAGGCGTCGCGAATCTCCTCAGCTTCGCCAGTCTCAAGTGCCAGGCTGATATAGGCAGCCTGTCGTTCGGGCGTGTCGAGATACTCGGATGCGTCGAAGCGCTTCAGTTTCATGGTGGTATATCCTTCCAAATATCGGCCAGCTTCTGCGCCTCCCTAATGTCCTTTTGTTGAGTCCGCTTGTCGCCTCCACACAGCAAGACAACGACGGACGCGCCGCGTCGGACATAATAGACCCGATATCCTGGACCATAATCTATTCTGGTTTCCATGACGCCATGTCCACCGGCCGGCTTGAAGTCGCCGAAATTTCCGCTCTCCATGCGGCGAATGCATCGAACGATCCGTGCATGCGCGTTGTCGTCACGCAAAGATGCAAGCCAGCCCGAGAATTCCCGCGTTTCGAAGACTTGGATCACATCCCCGTTGTAGCCCATGGGCTACTATCCCGGCAAGAAGAAAATTGCTCACGACCCACAGGAGATCAACGGGTCGCGGGCAAATTCGGCCTACATCACTGTCTGACCACCTTCAGACTCGATCGCAGCACCAAGGCCGGCGCGGCGAGGATTGCCGCGAAGCCCGCAATATCGGTGAGGCTGGGCCGGTCGCCCACCAGGAGCATCGCCGAGAGCACGCCGACGACGGGAACGGCAAAGCTGAGCAGCGCCGAGGTCGAGGCGGCGTTGCGCGAAAGGATCGTGAACCACAGAAGATAGGCGCCGGCCGTGGCACAGACGATGTGGAACAGAAAAGCGCCGGCTACCTTGGCCGAAACCGCGGCCGGCAGTGCTTCGCCCGAGATCGCAAGGCCGGTCAGGGAGATCGCGGCACCGATCATGAGCTGATAGGCCGTGGTGGCGATGGGATCGCCCTTGAGCGGCCATTTCTTGAGAACGATGGTGCCGAGCGCCCAGGCCAAGGCGGAAAGCAGCGGAAAGATCACGCCGATGGTCTTGCCCGATCCGAAGATGGGAATGGCGAGAAGGCCTATGCCGATCGCGCCGATGATGACCGCCATCACCTTCTCGCGGCCGATCGGCTCGCGCAGGATGAGTGCCGCCAACACGACCGACCAGATGGGCATCGTATAGGTGAGGATCGCCGCCCGCGATGTCGTCGTGCTGAGCTGGGCGAAGGCCGTGAAGATATTGAAGGCGGCGATATTGAGCGTGCCCGCCACGAGCAAGGGCAGAAGCGACGTGCGTTCGACGCGAAGGCGACGGCGCAGCAGCAGCGCGACGGCGAGCAGCAAGAGGCTGGCGCTGCCGAGCCCGATGCTGCGCAGGACGAAAGGCGGGAATTCCTGCAGGACGATCTTGATCGCCGGCCAGTTGAACCCCCACAGCAGAGCGAGCAGGACCGGAAAAAAGCTCTCTCGCCGGATCATTTGGGAGCGGGCTTAGATGTTCTTGCGATAGACGATGAAGGACGAGCGCGGCGTGATCGTGTCATAAAGCGAGCGCGCGGCGCCGTTATATTCCTGGGTCTGCCAATAGACGCGGAAGGCGCCTTTCTCTTTCGCCTTCTCCTCGCAGGCGAGGATCAGCGCCTTGGCGGCACCGCCGCCCCGCTTTTCGGGATCGACGAAGAGATCCTGCAGGTAGCAAATGGGCTTCAGGCTCCAGGTGCTGTCATGGAAGAGGTAGTTGCAGATGCCGATGACCTGGCCGTCTTTCTCAGCGACCAGGCCGTCGATCTTGCTCTTGGGATCGAGGATCGCCGCCCAGGTATTGGCGGTCACGTCTTCCGCCACCGTAGCTCGGTAGAATTTGAGATAGCCCGCCCAGAGCTTGCGCCATCTTGCTTCATCCTTGGGCGCGGCTGACCTGATAACGATATCGGACATTGTGGAATTCCTCTTGCAGGGTTATGGCCCTTTATGTCCCGACGATGCACGCCCGACAGGGCCACTTTCGCGAAACCGAACCATACCACCATCACGCAGTCGGCAGGGACTGCCGGTATTTCTCCGCGTCCCAGTTGACAAGGGCGAGCTCGTCTTCACGGGCGAGTATGCGGATGGGGTCGTCCTTCGCCAGCCTCACCGCCACATCGGCGAGGCAGCGCGCCATGGCGTGGATCGCAGGCGTCGCACCCTGAGGCAGAAGCACACCCTCGCCTGGCACTACGATGAGCTTGGGCTCCGGGCGGCCGGTCAGGCCGATGCGCCGCGCGGCGGCCCCTGGCGCTTCACCGGGCTCGGTGACGGCGATGCCGGCGCCCAGGAAGACGATATGGTCGGGATAGAGCGTCCCCTTTCGCGCCTGGGCAAGGCTCACCGGATCGAGGCCCAGGGAATGCACGCCGGGATCGGGCGAGGGGGCATAGACGCTGCCCTGGGCGAGGCTTGCCAGGCGGGGCTCAGGCCCGGCGCGCATTGGACGCGCCGGCCGGGTCAAGGCTCTGACGACCCGGTCCAGGAGCTCTTCCGCTTCGGCGACCGTTTCCGCGGCCACGACCAGCCCGTGATTGCCGAGAATGAGCACATCCGTGTCGGGCTTGAGCCTCTTGCGGATCTCGCGGGCGAGCGGCAGGCCCGGCCGGCGGTAAGGCACGAAGGCCCAGCGAAAGCCTTCGAGCATCGGCGCGAGGATGGCTTCGGCATCTGCACGCACCGCGAGCGAGATCGTGGCGATGCAATGGACATGCACCACGATCCTTTGCGCGAAGCTCGCATGCACCGTCGTCTCGATCGAGGGCCGCAAGCCCAGACTGTTCAGATCGCCGCGGACGAAACCGGCGCAGGTCTCACAAGCCGGATCGTCGCGTCCAACCGCCGCGAGCAAAGGATCGAGGGCGACGGGAACGAAGATGTCGCGCGCCAGCGCATGCTGAAGCCAGGTGCCCGAGGCTTTGATCCACATGATGCCGTCCTGCTTGAGCGACGTATTGCCGCCCGCGGCCTGGACCAGGAGCGGATCGGTGCCGACCCTGGCCGAGAGCGCTTTCAGCGCCGACATTTCACGCATCGTTCCAACCTTTGAGATAGTTGCGGACTGCCGTGGCCTCATTGGGCTTCAGATGAAGTCCGTGCTTGGTGCGCCGCTCCAATATGTCTTCCGCCGTCTGCGCCCATTCCGCCTCGCGCAAATAGGAGATCTCCCGCTCATAAAGCAAGGCGCCGAAATGGCGGCCGAGATCGGTGAGCGATCGCGCGCCGTGAAGAAGATCGAAGGCCATGCCGCCATAGAGCCGGGCATAATGGTGCGCCAAGGGGGCGCTGATCCAGGGATAATGCTTCTCCAACAGGGCGATGAAATCCGCAAGACTCCTGGCGCCCTTGAGATCGCCGCCGGGCAGATGCGCAGCACTTGTCCAGTCTCCGGTCATTTGCGGGAAATAGGGCTTGAGCTTCTCCAGCGCATGCTCGGCGAGCTTGCGGTAGGTGGTGATCTTGCCGCCGAAGACCGAGAGCAGCGGCGGCCGCCCCTCGCCGCCGTCGATATCGAAGACATAGTCGCGCGTGACGGCGGAAGGGTTGGCGGCGTTGTCGTCATAGAGCGGACGCACGCCGGAAAAAGCCTGGACGATGTCGGCACGCTTGAGCTCGTGCGTGCAATAGCGATTGACCACCGCCAGGAGATAATCGATCTCATTGTCGTCGATGGCGACGTCTTCCGCCTTGCCCTCATAGGGAATATCGGTCGTGCCGATGAGGCAGAGATTGTCCTGATAGGGATTGACGAAGATCACGCGCTTGTCGTGGTTCTGGAACAAATAGGCATGAGGTCCGTTCCAGAATTTCGGCACCACGATATGGCTGCCCTTGACGAGGCGGATGCGGCGGTTGGAATTGACACCCGAGATGCGGCCCAGCACGTCCTGGACCCAGGGGCCGGCGGCATTGACCACGACGCGGGCCTCGACGCGCCGCGATCCTTCCGCGCCCTTGAGATCGACCTGCCACAGCCCGTTCTCGCGCCGCGCCGACACCGCCGCCATGCGGGTCAGGATCTCCGCCCCCCGGTCGCGGGCGTCGATGGCATTGAGGACGACAAGCCTTGCGTCATCGACCCAGCAATCGGAATATTCGAAGCCGGTCTTGAATTCCTTTTTGATGATGCGCCCTTCCGGATCGCGCGCGAGATCGACGCGCCGCGAGCCCGGCAGCAGCTCGCGCTTTCCCAGATGGTCGTAGAGAAAAAGCCCAAGCCTGATGAGCCAGGCAGGCCGCTGCTCGGGCGAATGCGGCAGCATGAGCCGCATCGGCCAGATGATATGGGGTGCGGCCTTGAGCAGCACCTCGCGCTCGGTCAAGGCCTCACGCACCAGCCGGAATTCGTAATATTCGAGGTAGCGCAGGCCGCCATGGATATATTTGCCCGAGCGCGAGCTTGTCCCTTGCGCGAGGTCGTCCTTCTCGGCGAGCACGACCGAGAGGCCACGGCCGGCGGCATCGCGGGCGATGCCGGCGCCATTGATGCCGCCGCCAATGACCAGGAGATCGACCGGGCCCCGCGTCGCCATGACCTCAGCACCGGTTGACGGGCGGCTCACCCGCGAGATAGCGCCTGACTTCTTCCGCGACGAGCCCTGCCGCGTAAGTGACGGTCTTGACCGACGCGCCGGCGATATGCGGGGTGAGCGTCACATTCTCGAGCTTGAGCAGCGGCCAGTCGGGCGGCGGCGGCTCGACGGCAAAGGTCTCGAGCATGGCGCTCCTGATGCGCCTGTGGGCGAGCGCTTCATAAAGCGCGTCATAATCGACCAAGGGGCCGCGCGCCGTGTTGATGAGGATGGCGGAGGGCTTCATCTGCCTGAGGGTCTCGGCATTGATGAGTTTCTCCGTCTCCTTGGTCACGCGCGGATGCAACGTGACGACATCGGATTCCGCGAGCAGCTTTTCGAGCGAGACCTGCTCCACGCCATCGGCAAGATCGGCGGCCGAGAGCTGGATATAGGGATCGGCCACCAGGATGCGGCAGCCGAACACCTTGAGAAGGCGCACCACCCGTGTGCCGATCTCGCCATAGCCGATGACGCCGACCGTCATTTCGGAAAGCTCTTCGCCGGTGCGGTCGGCGCGGTAGAGATCGCCACGCCATAGGCCCTGGCGCAGAGCGTCGTGCCCCCTGGTAATGAGCCGCGTCTCGGCGAGGATGGCGCCGATGGTGAATTCGGCGACCGCCGAGGCATTGCGGCCCGGGGTGTTGACGACGGTGACGCTGCGCTTCTTCGCCGCTTCCATGTCGATATTGACCGGGCCGCCGCGCGACACGGCGACGAATTTGAGCTCGGGACACTGGTCCATGATCGATGCCGACAAGGGCGCCAGATGCGTCACCAGGATCTCGGCCCCGTCGATCAGCGCGATCGTCCCCTCTTCCGTGCCCATATATTCCTTGAGGCCCGCCATGCCGGCCTTGGCATAGCCGTGCTCCATCGGCTCATCGGGCCAGGCGAGATCATGGGCGCTGATGTCGAGCTCAGCCTTCCGGCATTTCTCCCGGATCGCCTTCTCGAACATGTCGGACCGCATGAAATGGTCGCCAATGATCACCAATTTACGCATGAGCACCTTGCCTTGAAGCCGCGAGCGCGCGCCAGACGCCGCGCATCTGCTCCCGGGTCTCCTGATAGACCGGGAATATCGTGTCGAAGAACTGCATCAGGCCCGCATCGGGCTTCGTCTCGGGTCCGAGCACCGGATCGACCCATATGCGGGCGCAATCGTCCATGCTGGAAAAAACTTTCTGCTGGACGGCGGCGATCATCGCAGCACCCGCGGCGCCTGCTTCCTCGCGCAATACGCTGCGCACCGGCGCCTTGAGGACGCTGGCGAAGAGCAGCCGCAAAGCCTTGGAACGCGCCCCGCCGCCGGTGAGCCGGATGTCGCTGGGCAACGGCCCCATGGCGGCGTAGCAGTCCCGCGCGGCGAAGCTCAGGCCTTCGAACACGGCGCGCATGAGATCGGCATAGCCCATGCCGGCCTCGAGACCGGTGAATTGTGCCCGTGCCGCCGCATCGAGGAAGGGCCCTCGTTCACCCGCTTGCGAGATATAGGGATGGTAGATGAGCTGCCCGCCCGGCCGCGCCAGGATCGTATCATCGAGCCCGTCGAGCAGGTCCTTGCGCGAGCGCTCGATACCCTGGCTTTTGAGCACATCGCGCCCGACATCGAGAAGCCAGTCGATATTGAGAGTGGACGCCATGTTGGATTGCATTTGCGCCAGCATGCCCGGCGCCGGGAAGGCCATGGTGTAGCCGGTGCGCTCGGGGTTGAGCTTCACCTTGGCGGCAGAGGGTGCGAGCCGCATATGCATGCCGGTCGAGCCCGCGATCGAGCAGCCGACCCGGCCCTCGCGGTCGAACAGGCCGCCGCCGAGCCCGGTGCAGACGACATCGACGAAGCCCAGAACAACGGGCGTGCCGGCGGCGAGGCCCGTGGCCGCTGCGGCATCGAGGCTCAGCCCATGCGACTGCTCGGTGCCGTCGACGATCTCGGGCAAGAGCCGCTTGGCGTCCGGAGCGCCGAGCGCATCGAGAATAGCGGGCGCATATTTGCGGGTGCGGTAGTCGCCAAAGGTGAAATTGGCTTCCGAAGGATCTGAGACGCGGGCACCCGTGAGGTTGAAATAGAGCCAGTCCTTGCAGTGATGCGACGAGTGCGCGCGAACGAGCACCTCCGGCGCATGGCGCTTGAGCCAGGCGAGCTGGACATTCTGCTGGCAGGCATTCACACCCGTACCGGTGCGCTCATAATGCGCCGCGTAGGATGGGGAGCGGGTGAATTCCTCGGCGATCGATGCGGCGCGCGAATCGAGCCACAGCCAGGCGGGAGCCACGGGCTCGCCCTCCTTGTCGATCAGCCACATGCCGTCGCCTTGCCCGGTGACGGCAATGGCGATCACGCGATTATTGAGATTGTCGATCTTGTCGGCGAGGTCGCGCAGCGTCTGGGCGGCATCCTTCCAGGTGCGCGCCATGTCCTGCTCGACCCCGCCATTCTTGAGCGTCGCATAGCTGTTGGCAATGGCGGTCACAGCAAGCTGCTCGCCCGAAGCCGAAAAGGCGACGGATTTGATCACCGAAGTCCCGGCGTCGATGCCGATGAGGATATCGGCCGTCATACCAGCGAGGCCCCGTGGGCGATGGCGGCGCCATCGCCGGAGGTGAAGACATGGAGCTCCTGCGGCGCGATGCTGAGGAACACCTCGCTGCCGGGCTTTGCGCTGATCTGCTCATGCGAGACCGAGACGACGGTGCGCCCGGCGATCTCGGCGGCGATATGGGTCTGGTCACCGAGCCACTGGCAGGTCACCACCCGGGCTTTCAGGCCCTGCCCGCCGATATGCACCGCATGCGGCCGCACGCCGAGCATGAGCGAAGGCTCCCGCTTCAGGCGCTGGCGCAGCGGGTCGGAAAAATCGACCGCCTTGTAGACGAGGTTCTGGCCCTCGCCGCCTTCGATCATGAACGCGATCCGGTCCCCGTCATCCTTCATCCGGACCGGGAAGACATTCATCGGCGGCTCGCCGATGAATGTGCCGACGAAGAGATTGGCGGGCCGGACCTTGAGCTCGGCGGGCGTCGCATATTGCTGCAGCACGCCGCCTTCCATGACGGCGATGCGGTCGGCGAGCGCATTGGCCTCCGTCTGGTCATGCGTCACCAGGATCGTCGTGCAATTGTGCTCGCGCAGATAATGCTTGATGCGCCCGCGCAGCACGGCGCGCAATTGCGGCTCGAGCTGCCCCATCGGCTCATCGAGGAGATAGAGCCCGGCCTTGCGCACCAGGGCGCGGCCGAGGCTGGCCCTCTGCTGCTGGCCGCCCGAGACCGAGCTTGGATATTTGTTGAGCACATCGCCGATCTCGAGAAGCTCCGCCATGTTCTTGACCCGCTTGCCGACATCCTGGCTGGCAAGCCTCTGGGCCTTGAGCGCGAAGGAGATGTTCTCGGCAATGGTGAGGGGCGGATAGAGCGAATAGGTCTCGAACGCCATGGCGACTTGGCGCTGCGCCGGCGGCAGCGTATGGATGAGCTTGCCGTCGAGCGCGATCGAGCCTTTGGTGACGGTCTCGAAGCCGGCGATCATGCGTAAAGTGGAGGTCTTGCCGCAGCCGGAGGAGCCGAGGAGTGCGGTGATCTCGCCCGGCTTCACCGAAAAGCTCAGATCCTTGACCGCATGCACGGCGCCCGAGCCATAGATCTTGTCGACATTCTGAAGCACGAGTTCGGAGGACATCAGGCGCTTCCTCCCGTCAGCGCTGCGCCCGTTTCGTGATCGAACAAGTGCGCTCCGTTCAGACTGAAGGTGACCTCGACCCCGCTCTCGGCCTTGGGGATCGCCGTCGACGAGGAAGGCAGCGACGCCAGGAGCTCTGCTCCCGCCGCGGTTTGGAGCAGGAGCACAGTACGCTCATTGAGCGGCGTCACCGCCATGACCTGCGCCTTGAGCCCTGTCCCGTTGCCTTGCCTGACAGTGATCGCTTCCGGCCTGACACCGAAAATGACCTTCCTGCCCGCCCAGGCCTCATAGGACGGATCGACCGCCAAGCGCTCGCCGGCGAGAGCTATGGTGCCATCATCGCCGATCGTCGTCTCGGCGAGATTGATCGTCGGGTCGCCGAACAGACGCGCGACGCTCAACGTTGCCGGTTTGCGATAGATGTCTTGCGGCGTCGCCACTTGGACGAATTTGCCATGGGCGAGGACGGCGATGCGGTCGGCGAGCGCCATGGCTTCCTTGTAGTCCTGGGTGACATAGAGCACGGTCGACTTCGCCTGGCGCAGGAGCCGCGGCAGCTCGAGGCGCATCTCGAAGCGCAATTTGGCATCGACATTGCGCAAGGGATCATCGAGCAGCAAGAGCTTGGGCGATGAAGCGAGCGCCCGCGCCAAGGCGGTGCGCTGCTTCTGGCCGTTCGACAATTCCCTTGGCGCATGCCCCAGCACATGGTCGATCTTGAGGAGCTTGGCGACGCGCGCGACGCCGTCCTTGACCTGGGACTCGCCTTGCGCGCGCGCCCTGAGCGGGCTTGCGATGTTCTCGAAGGCGTTGAGATGCGGGAACAGCGCGAAATTCTGGAACGCCATGCCGACATCGCGATGCTCAGGCGCCACGTCCGCCATGTCCTGATTGTCGATGCGGATCTCGCCCGATGACGGCTCCTCGACGCCGGCGATGAGGCGGAGCAGCACCGTCTTGCCGGTGCCGGAAGGGCCGAAGATGACGACGATCTCGCCCGCATCGGCGCTGAGCGAGATGTCGTCAAGGACCTTATTGGTCTTGAAGGATTTGGAGACGGCGGCGAGCTCGATATGCGGCATGATCAACCCTTCACCGCGCCGAGCGACAGGCCTTCGACCAGATAGCGCTGCGCATAGAGCGCGAGCGCCAGCGTCGGCGCGATCGACAGCACGATGGCGGCGGCGATCTGGCCATATTGGATGCCGGATGCGGTGACGAAAGCAAGCGCCCCCACCGTCACCGGCTGCTTGTCGGCGGAAGCGAGGATGAGCGCGAAGATGAAATTGTTCCAGGCGAAGATGAAAGCGAGGAGCCCTGCGGCGGCGATGCCGGGCATGGCGAGCGGCACGGCGATCTTGCGGAAGGTCTGCCACCAGCTGTTGCCGGCGATGCGGTAGGCATGCTCGATATCGGGGCTGATATCCTCGAAATAGCCGCGCACGATCCACAGGATGAGCGGCAGGCAGATGAGCTGATAGACCCAGATCAGGCCGATATAGGTGTTGGTGAGGCCGAGCTGCTTGAAATAGAGGGTGAGCGGCAGGAGCACGAGCAAGGGCGGCGCGAAGCGGAAGGACAAGAGCGTGAAGGCGATGTCTTCGCCGAGCCGGAAGCGGAAGCGGGCGAAGGCATAGGCCGCCGGCACGCCGAGGATGAGCGCCAGCGCCACCGAGGCCGTCGAGAGCAGCACGCTGTTCCCCAGATTCCTCATGAAGGCGATGTCGAGATTGCCGGCCGTGGTCTTGAGCGTGCCGGTGATCAAGGCCGAGTAGTTGGAAAGCGTCGGCTCGAACACCATGCTGGGCGGGATGCGCAGGATCGTCTCATTGGTCTGGAACGACATCAGCACGATCCAGAAGATCGGGAACAGGAAGAAGATCATCACCAGAGCGATGAGGATGCCGCGAACGATCCGTTCGAATGTGGAGGTGTGATCCATGGCTTCACGCTCCGCCATGCGCGCGTTCGCGCAATTTGAGCCACTGCTTGATGAAGATGTTGGAGAGCAGAAAGGTGATCGCCCACAGGATGATGAGCAGCGCCGCCGAGCGCCCGACATTCGTATATTGGAAGAATTCGAGATAGGACTGGACCTGGAACACCATCAGCGTGTCGCCGGGCCCGCCTTGTGTCATCGAATAGATGATGTCGAACTGCTGGATGGAATCGAGGAGACGGAACAGCGAGGCGGTGATGATATAGGGGAGCAGCATCGGCAAGGTGATGCGAAAGAAGACGAAGCTCCTGGGCACGCCGTCGAGGGCTGCCGCCTCGAATGGCGCCTTGGGCAGCGAGCGCAGGCCGGCGAGCAGCAGGATCATGATGAAGGGCGTGTAGACCCAGACATCGACGAGGGTCACGGTGAGGAGCGCGGTCGAGGGATCGGACGCCCATTTGAAATTGCTGAAGCCCAGGAGGCTCACGAAATAGCTGAGGATCCCGAAATTCGGGTTGGTCATCAGCTTCCACATCAGCGCCGCCAGCGCCGGCGCCGTCATCAGGGGAAGCAGCAGCAGGATCGAGGCAAGATTGTTGAAGCGGGTCGGCTTCTGCAGGAGGAGCGCTATGCCGAGACCGAGCAGCAATTCGACGCCGACGGTGACCCCCGCATAGACGAGCGAGATTTTCACCGTGTTCCAGAAGGCGGCGTCGCTGAGGAAGTTGATATAATTGTCGAACCAGATGAAGCCCTTGAGCTGAGGCAGGTTGAGCCTGAAGCGCATCAGCGAGTAATAGACGGCGGTGAAGAACGGGATGAGGATCCCGATGCAGACCAGGAGCGCCGGCAGGCTCAACAGATAGGGCAGCGCCCGGCGCAGGAACCGGCTCGAGGTCTTGGGTCTGGTCATGTGGTCGGCTGCCGCGGTCATGGTCTGAACACCTTACCCTCGCCCCGCTTCAGCGGGGAGAGGGAGGGACCCAATGCGGAGCATTGGGAGGGTGAGGGGCCTGCTGCCAGGATAACGCTCAGAATAACGTTAGTGAATGAAAACTGCGGCACGCGAAATTCCAACTGGTGGTCCCTCCCGCTATGGCGGGGCGAGGGTGTACATCGATCGTGAAGGGTTGCACAGCCCGGCCGGGAGGACATGGCCGGGCTGTGCGGTTGAAGCAGCGTCTAGCCTAGACCGGCATCCTTCAGCTGCTTGTCGACATTGGCGGCGAGCTGGTCGAGGCCTTCATCGACCGGCACCTGCTTGGCCACCATCTTCTGGAGCGTCTCGGCCCACTGGGTAGTGAGGTCGAAGAACAAGGGCTGCGCCGTGAAGTAGATCTTCGCCCCCGGCGCGGACGTGTCGTGCTGGTTGAGGTAGCCCGGATAGGACTTGTCGATGCGGCTTCTGAACTCCTCGTCCTTCCACACCGAGGCGCGGACCGGATTGACGAAGTCCATCTTGCGCGCGCCGAACAAATCATGCTCGACCGAGGACGCCCATTGCAGGAAGTACCAGGCGGCATCCTTCTGGCCTGAGAAGTTCGACAGCGCCAGCGACCAGATCCACACATTGGGCGTGGGCGCGCTCGCCTTCGGATTGGCGGCGAAGGGCGCATAGCCGATATTGCCCTTCTCCTTGTTGTCGCCGCCATTCATGAAGTAGCCGAGAATGTCGGCATCGAAGATCATGGCGGAGGCGCCGGCGCCGAGATCGGTGCCGACCTGATACCAGGTATAGGTCGACCAGTTCTTCGGCCCCGATTCCTGGATCATCTGCACCCATTGCTTGTGGAAGGCTTTCGATTCGGCGGTGTTCATCGCAGCGGTGAGCTTGCCGTCGGCGACGGTGAAGTCCCTCTGGCCGAAATTCGAATAGCCCGACAGGAAGCCCGGATGGATCGTCGCCCAGGAGCGCGAGCCGCGCACGCCGACGCCATAGGGACCGCCCAGGTCCTTGGTGAGCTTGGCCGAGGTGGCGAGCAGCTCGTCGAGATTCTTCGGCGGCTGGACGCCCGCCTTCTCGAACATCTTCACATTGTAGGAGAGGTTGTTGAGCTCATAGCCCCAGGGGATGCACCACTGCTTGGCGTCCGCCGAGCCGAGCTCGCCGCCCGGCACGCCGTTCCAGGCGGTGGACGCGCGCAGGCCCGGCAGCACGTCGTCCCAATTGTATTTGGGGTTCGTCTTCGCCGGATCCTTGATATATTCGTTGAGATCGGCGATCCAGCCGGCCGGGCCATAGGTCCAGGTCATATAGGCGCCGGTCATGAAGGCATCATATTCGCTCGAGCTCGAGGAGAGCGCTGCCGTCACCTTGTCGAAATAGACGTCTTCCGGGAAGACGTCATAGGTGACATCCATGCCGGTCATGTCCTTGAAGGTCTGCAGATTGGCGATCATCGCATCCGCGTAAGGATGCTTGTTGAGCAGGAGTTTCAGCTTCGTGCCCTTATGGGCCATCCAGTCGAAATCGGCCGCCATGGCGCGCGATTGCGCGGCCGTCAGCAGCATGCCGCCGGCGGCGGCTGAAATTCCGAGCTTGGCCGAAGTGCTAAGCAATTCGCGCCGCGAGAGCTTGCCGGCGACGAAAGCGTCGAACAGCCCTTTTTCTTTCTCGTACATTCCCATTTTCCTCCGTTGGTTGGATAGTCGTCAGGCAGATGCGGTCTTGGCGCCGTTCTGGCTCGCGGGTTCTGCGCCCGCTTCCTCCCCCGTCAATTGCCGGGCGGTCGATTCGTCGGTGATGAGGCCGGTCAGGAGACCGCTTCTCAGCACCGCGCGAATGGCTTTCATCTTGTTGCGGCCGCCGGCGATGGCGACCATCTCGCGCCCGCGCAACGTCTCGATATCGGGCGCGAGCGCACGGTCGGAGAGATCGTTCGGCACGCGCTTGCCATTGTCGTCGAAGAACGACCCCAGCACTTCGCCGAGCGCGCCGGCGCGCGCCACCTCTTCGATCTCCTTGGGCGCGATCATGCCGGCGGACGTGATGAAGCCCTGATTGTCGACCTCGCCGATGCCGACGAGATGCAGGCTCGCCTCGCGCGCCAGCGCCACGACATCGGCGATGCCGAATTGCGACAGCAGCACGGCCTTGTCCTGGACGCTGTTGGCGAAGAACGGAACAGGGAGAAGATAGGCTTCGGAGCCCGTGCGCTCCGACAGGCGATGGATCACGTCATAGGGATTGGCGGCGAAGCGGCGCGTGAGGCCGCCGAGCAGCGAGACGAATTTGACCTGGGGCGCGGGCGAGCTGGGCAGGAAATCGATCGCCGCGGCGAGGGTTCGGCCATGGCCGACGCCAATGGTCTTGTGCAGCGCGCGGTCGATCACATTGCGCAAGTAGCGCGCCCCCGCCATGCCGAGCGTGCGCAAGGGCAAGGCGCCTTCATCGATATTGGGCACGACCTCGCAATGGCCGAGGCCGAACTTTGCCTTGAGCTGCTCTTCGAGCCCGACGCAGCCAGCGATCGGGCCTTCGACAAAGACGCGGATGAGGCCGTCGCGGCTGGCGCGCGCGATGAGGCGATGCGCCTTGGTGTTGGGGATGTTGAGCTTCTCGGCGATCTCGCCCTGGGTCTGGCCGCCGGCGAAATAGAGCCAGGCGGCGCGCGCCGCGAGGGTGGCTTCCTCGTCGAGAGTGAGATTTGACCGTGGCTGGTCCAACGCTCCCATCCGTTTGCAATTTTTTTCGTTGCCTGCAATATTTTTCAATCTCAGACATGAGTCAACGAAAATCGTCGCTGCAGCGCATCAAGCGCGGACGGAAACACCACCTAACTCATTGATATGTTTGTTTTTATGGAGCGCAAACTAAAGATCGATACCCGGATGGGTTCTCCGACCTTCCTTGATGACGGTCTCTAAGTCGAGGTCCGAGCTGCAGTCTGCGGCAAGTCGGGCGTAAAATGACGCCGCTGGCTCGCGGCCGGCCTCATAGGCCTCCAGGGCCCGCTCGACGATCTCGGCAATCGAGCGATTTTCCTTATGAGCCAGTCGACGTGCAAGCTCGAGGGCTTTCGCACTGCGAATGGAAAGACGAGGCTCTGGCATCGGAATCTCCTTCCTTACTGCTTGCTCAGACTCTCCTAAGCCGGCGGCTGGCAGCGTGTATGGAGCCCGGTCTTGAAATCGAAGATCATGCCGTTCCTGTCGAAACTGGGGCTCAGCATGGTGAGGATCGCGGGGGCCAGCGCTTCGGGCAAGGGGACGCTATCGGGATCTTCCTCGGGCCAGGCCTCGACCCGCAATTCGGTGCGGATCGGTCCCGGGCTGATCAGATTGGCCCTGACCGTCGTATCCTCGATCTCATGCGCATATACGCCGACCAGGGCCTCGAGCGCCGCCTTGCTCACCGCATAAGGCGACCAGCCGGCATGGCGCTTCCAGGCCACGCCCGAGGTGACGAACAGGGCGCGCCCGGCAGGGCTCGCCTTGAGCAGCGGATCGAGCCGGTGCAGCAGCCGGAAATTGCCGGTGAGATTGACGGCGAGCGCCGCTTCGAATTCGGCCGGCGGGAGATCGCCCACCAATTGCTTGGGCCCCAGGATGCCGGCATTGCCGAAGAGCCCGTCGAGGCGATCGAAACGGCTCCGAATCAATTCGCAAAGACGGTCGATATCGGCGGCCGAGCTCATTTCGCAAGCGGTAGGAGTGGCCTCACCGCCCCATGATTTCGCTTCCGAATCGAAACCCTCGAGCGCCGCGAGGCTGCGCGCGGTCGCGATGACATGAGCGCCGGCGCGGGCCAGCGCCTGGAAAGCGGCCCGGCCGATGCCGCGCGAGGCGCCGGTCACCAGGATGATGCGGCCTTTATGATCAGACAAGGAACCCTCGCTCTTTTCCTGCGAGGGCCTGCGTCAGCCGATGCGCTGCCCCGCTTCATCGAAGAGATGTGTATGGCCGAGCGTGGCGGTGAGCGTCACGGCCTGGCCCGGCTCGCCGGTCTCGCCACCCCTCACCTCGGCGATGATCGGCTTGCCCGATCCGGTCGAGACATGCGCATAGCCGGTCTCGCCCAGCCTTTCAACGATATCGATGCGGCCTTCGAGCTTGAGATCGCCCGTGCCGCCGACCGCGAGATGCTCGGGGCGCACGCCCAAAGTCACCTTATGGCCTTGTCTGACGCCATTGCCGGTGAAGTTTACGCTGGTCGCGTCGGCGAGCCTCACCGAATAGCCCTTCTCCGTCACCTCGCCGATCTCGCCTTCGATGAAGTTCATCGCCGGTGAGCCGATGAAGCCCGCGACGAACATATTGGCCGGCTTGTAATAGAGATCGAGCGGCTTGCCCGCCTGCTCGATCCTGCCCTTGTTCATGACCACGATCTTGTCGGCGAGCGTCATCGCCTCGACCTGGTCATGCGTCACATAGACGATCGTCGCCTTCAGCATCTTGTGCAGCTTGGCGATCTCGATGCGGGTATTGACCCTGAGCGCCGCGTCGAGATTGGACAGAGGCTCGTCGAACAGGAAGACCTTGGGCTCGCGCACGATGGCGCGCCCGATGGCGACGCGCTGGCGCTGGCCGCCCGACAATTCGCGCGGCCGCCTTTTCATCAGCGCCTCGAGCTTGAGGATGCGTGCCGCTTCGCCGACCCGCCGGTCGATCTCCGCCTTGGGGGTGCCTGCGAATTTGAGCCCGAAGGCCATGTTTCCATAGACGTCCATATGCGGATAGAGCGCATAGGACTGGAACACCATGGCGATCTCGCGCGCCGCGGGTGCGAGATCGTTGACCTTCTTGTCGCCGATCCTGATCTCGCCGCCCGACACCGTCTCGAGCCCGGCGATGGTGCGCAAGAGCGTCGATTTCCCGCAGCCCGACGGGCCGACCAGCACGACGAAGCTGCCGTCCGCGATGGTGAGGTCGATGTCTCTCAGCACTTCGACGCTGCCGAAGGACTTGTTGAGATTGTCGATTTTGACTTCCGCCATGAGAGCCTCGTTACTTGACCGCGCCCGAGGTCAGGCCGCGAATGAGCTGACGCGAGAACAGGGCGTAGAGGATGAGCACCGGGATGATCGCCACCGACAGCGCCGCCAGTACCGCGTTCCAGTCGGTGACATACTGGCCGATGAACTGCTGGATGCCGAGGGTGATCGTCTGCTTGCCGCCGCCCGGCGACAGCAGCAGCGGGAACCACAGATCGTTCCAGATCGGGATCATGGTGAAGACGGCGACCGTCGCCATGGCCGGGCGGATGAGCGGCAGGATGATGCGGAAGAAGATGGTGTATTCGCTGACCCCGTCGCAGCGCGCCGCCTCGCGCAAATCCTTGGGGATCTGGGCGATGAATTCCGACAGGATGAAGATGGCGAGCGGCAGGCTCTGCGCCGTATAGACGAGGATCAGCGCGGTGCGCGTATTGACCAGGTTCATGTCGGCGACAAGCCTGAGGATCGACACGCTGCCGAGCCTGATCGGCACCATGATGCCGATGGCGAGATAGATGCCGAGCAGCGTGTTCCAGCGGAAGCGGTATTCGGTGAGCGCCCAGGCCGCCATCGCGCCGATGAGCAGCGTGATGAAGATGGTGGTGACGGTCACCGAGATACTGTTGAAGTAATAGAGCGGCACGGCCGAATCGGCGAACACCTTCTGATAGCCGATGAGCGAGAAGCTTTCCGGCCCCGGCAGCGCCAAGGGCGAGCCGAAGATCGCCTTGCGCGACTTGAACGAATTGTAGAGCACCAGCAGGATCGGGAAGATCGCCAGCAGCGTATAGGCGCCGAGCACCAGATGGACGGCAAGGGGACCGAGTTTGCGCCGCATCTTCCCCTCCCTCAGAAGCTGTAGCGCTGGATGCGCCGCTGGATGACGAAGAGATAGATCATCACGCCGATCAGGATGATGATGAACATGAGGGTCGCCACCGCCGAGCCCATGGCGGGATCGCCGACCTGGAGCTGGTAGCCGAAGAAGGTGCGATAGAACAGCGTGCCCATGATGTCGGAAGCGAAATTGGGCCCCGCGAGCGCGCCCTTCACCGCATAGATGAGGTCGAAGGCGTTGAAATTGCCGACGAAGGTCAGGATCGAGACGAGGCCGATGGTGGGCAGGATCAGGGGCAGCTTCACATAGAAGAAGGTGCGGATCTGGTTGAGCCCGTCGACGGTCGCGGCATCGGTGAGATCGTCGGGGATGGCGAGCAGCGCCGTGTAGATCAGGATCATCGGCATGCCGACGAACTGCCATACCGAGATGAGCGACAAGGTGACGAGCGCGCTCTCTTCCTGGCCGAGCCAGGGCGCGAACAAGGAACCCAAACCGAAGAAATTCAGGAAACCTTTCGAGATGCCCCAGAGCGGCGACAGGATGAGCTGCCAGATGAAGCCGATGATGACCACCGACAGCATGGTCGGCATGAAGATGAGGGTGCGGTAGCCGGTGCGGAAGGGAAGCCTCGGCAGGCTGAGCAGCGCCGCCAGCGCGATGCCGATCGGGTTCTGCACCAGCATGTGGATGAGAAAGAAGAGGCAGTTGTTGAGAAGCGCGTTCCAGAACGGCTTCGACCACAGAGGATCGAAGAGCAGCGTGCGGAAATTGTCGAGGCCGACGAAGCTGCGCACCCCGCCTTGGCCTTCATCGAAGGTCGACAGCACGATCGTCGCGATCAAGGGATAGATGGAGAAGAGCGTGTAGATCGCGACCGCGGGACCTAAGAAGAACAGCAGCATCAGGGCATGAGAAGCCCGCGATGTGCCGATCACATCGCTGCCGCGCGCTGCCGTTCCTTCAGCCATGCCCTCACCCTGCCCTTGACGGCTTGCCGGGCTTGTCCCGCCCGGTCACACCGCAATCCAAAGAAAAGGGGCGCCGCGCCTCATAAAGCGCGGCGCCCCGATCAGTCTGCTCTATTTCTGATGCGGCGCATACCACTTCGCCAGCCCGTCCTCGAGCTGCTTGGCGGCGTCCTCGGGCGAGAGCTTGCCGTTCAGCACCTGGGCCGAGACGTTCCACATCTCGTTTTCGAGATTGGGCGTGCCGCGCGACAGTATCTGGTAGGAATTGCGGATCGTCGGCTTGCATTCCGCGCGCCAGTTGACGAATTCCTGTGCCACGTCGTCCTTGATCGTGACCTTCGCATTGGAGAGCGGATAGAAGCCCGGCAGCTCATTGGCGAAGATATTGGCGAATTCGTCCGAGGCGACCCATTCGAGGAACACCTTGGCGTCCGCCTGGTTGGCCGACTTGGCATTGATGCCGATGCCGATATCCGTGTGGTCCGAGATGTAGCATTCGCTCGCCCCCTTGGGCAGCGGCGGCTTGAATGCCCCGAACGGGAAATCCGCCTGGGCGCGGAAGGTCGCGATGTCCCACGAGCCCGCCGGATAGATCGCCGCCTTGCCGAGGGTGAACAGGTTCTGGCTGTCGGGATATTTCTGCGCCTGGTAGCCGTCACCCATATAGGGCGCCCATTTGGCGAGCGTCCTGAAGGTCTCGACATACTCGGGATCGGTGAGCTTCGCCTCGCCCTTGATCAGCTTCTGGCGGCCTTCCTCGCCCTTCCAATAATTGGGCCCGATATTCTGGAAGCCCATGGTGGCGGCTTCCCACTGGTCGGCGGTGCCGAGATCGATCGCCACATAGGTGCCGTCGGCCTTGATCTTGTCGAGGACGGCGAAGAACTCTTCCTCGGTCTTGGGCACCGAAAGCCCGAGCTTCTCGAAGGCTTCCTTGTTGTAGATGAAGCCGTGGATGACCGAGCCCATGGGCAGGCAGAAGGTCGTCTTGCCGTCATCGGTCTGCCAGGCGCTCTTGGCGACATCCGAGAAGCCGTCCATGCCCTTGAGATCGTTGAGTGAGACGAGATGGCCCTTGTTGAAGAGATCGAGCGAGGCATCGAAAGGCCGGCAGGTGATGATGTCGCCCGCCGTGCCGCCTTCGAGCTTGGCATTGAGGCTGGCATTGTATTCGGCCGGCGGCGAGGGCGAGAAGGTCACCTGGATGTCCGGGTGCTTCGCGTTGAAGGCCGGGATGATCTTGTCCTTCCAGATCGTCGCATCGTCATTGCGCCAGCTCTCGATGGTGAGCGAGCCGGCGAGTGTTGCGCTCGTCATGCCGGCGAGCGCGGTCGCCGCCAAGAGCAGCTTCTTCAAACCAGATGTCATCATGGTATTCTCCTTCCTCTTCTCCCTGTGCCGCGGGTGAGCGGCGTTACATTGCTTGCAGTGTGTCCTTATCGCCAAAGTCTTCAACATTGCCGGGGTTTGCTCTAAGACCGGCCAGATGTTCGAGCGCACGCCGCAGATTTCCGTTTGTCTTGGCCAGGAGCGCCTCGGCGGCGGCGGCATCCTTGGCGCCGGCGCAGATGAGCGCCGCCGGCGCCACATGTCCGTCGGTCTCGGCAAGCGCCTTTCCGGCGGCGGCTTCATCGACCTTGGCGATGTCGGCGACCATGCGCTCGGCGCGCTTGCGCAATTTCGCATTGTCGGCCTGGAGGCGGATCATCCAGCCGTCATAGATCGCCCCGAGCTTGATATGGGCGAGTGTGGACAGCAGGCCCAGCGCGCATTTCTGCGCCGTGCCGGCGCCCATGCGCGTCGAGCCGACGATGACCTCCGGCCCGGTCGCGAGAAGGATCGCATGATCGGCGACCGCGAGAAGCGGGGTCTTGGGATTGTTGGCGATGGCGATGACATTGGCCTTCGCCGCCTTGGCGGCGCGGGTGGCGGTGAGCGTGAAGGGCGTCGATCCCGAGGCGCTCAACGCGATGACCGTATCCTTGGGCGTGAGCGCGAGCGCGGCGATCCCGGCGAGCGCCGCCTCGGTGTCGTCCTCGGCGCGCGCATCGATGTCGAGGAGCGAAGCCTCGCCGCCCGCGATCACGAAAGCGATGCGCGATCTTTCGAGCCCGAAGGTCGAGGGCAATTCGGCGCCGTCCTGGACCGCGATATTGATGGAGCTGCCGGCACCGGCATAGACGATGCGTCCGCCTTGGGCGAGGCCGTGGGCCAGGGCTTCAGCCGCCTTGGCCACCGCCGGCAGTGCCTCTTTGACGGAAGCGACGGCCTGCGCCTGGCCCTCGGCCAGGAGGCCCAGAATCCGCGCATCGTCCCATTGATCAAGACCGCGCGACAATCCGTTGACGCTCTCCGTGAAACTCATTCCGCCCACAACCTGAGTGTTTATTTTATGGAGCCGGACAATACCAAACTACTACCATATGTCCAATAAAATCTTCGTACTTCCCATAAGGTATTATTTTGGTATTCTACGACCAAGGAGATTGGCGTGACGGACAGGCTTTTTTTAGGGATAGACGGCGGCGGCACCAAATGCCGCGCCCGCATCAGGACGGAAGACGGCGCGCTCAAGAGCGAAGCCATTGGCGGGCTTGCCAATATTTATTCGGATTTCGATGGGGCGCTGCGCACCATCCTGGCCACGGCGCGCGAGGCCCTGCGTAAAGCGGGGCTGGCCGAAACCGGGACGGAGCGCCTCCATGTCGGCTTGGGTCTGGCGGGGGTCGTCACCGAGGAGGCGGCCGAGCGCGTCAGACGCGCCGGCCTCCCCTTCGCCGCCTTCAGCGTCGATGTCGATGCCTATGTCGCCTGCCTCGGCGCCCATGACGGCCGCGACGGCGGCATCGTCATCGCAGGGACAGGCTCGGCCGCACTCGCGCTTGTTGACGGCAAGCGCCATTGGCTCGGCGGCTGGGGTTTTCCTTTGGGCGATGACGGCTCCGGCGCCATCTTGGGCCGCGCCGCCTTGCGCCGCGCCGCGCTTGCTTTCGACGGCATGATCGAGAGTTCGCCTTTGCTCGACGAGCTTCTCGCCGAATTCGGCCGTGACCGGCAGGGCTTTGGCGATTGGGCGCTGACCGCCTTGCCGCGCGATTATGCGCGCTTCTCGCCGCGCATCTTCGCCGCCGCCGCCGCCGGCGACCGGCATGGCGTCGAGCTCGTCGAGCAAGCGGCCCAGGGCGTCGCCCGGATGGTCGAAGCGCTCATCGCCCGGGGCGCCCCCTCGATCGCGCTCATTGGCGGCTTGGCGCGGCCGGTGACGCCTTATCTGCCTGACAATCTGCGTAAAGCTCTGATCGAACCGCACCGGGATCCGCTCGATGGCGCCATCATGATGGCGCGCCGCGCCGCGGGCCTAAAGGATTGGAGCCCATGAGCCAGCTCGATCCGATCTTCGACCGCGCCCGCATCGCCGACGAGAATCCGGCGCCGCTCTATCACAAGCTCAAGAAGCTCGTGACCGAGGCGATCGCGCAAGGGCGCCTCACCAATGACGAGGCGATCCCTGCCGAGCGCGACCTCGCTCGCATGCTCGGCATTTCGCGCGTCACCGTGCGCAAGGCCTTCGCCGATCTCGTCGCCGAAGGCGTGCTGGTGCAACGCCAGGGCTCCGGCACGTTCGTGGCGCCCAGGTCGCAGCGCATCGAGCAGCCTCTGTCGCGGCTTACCAGCTTCACCGAGGACATGCGCTTGCGCGGCATCAAGACCGATGCCGACTGGCTCGACCGCTCGACCGGGCTGCCGACGCCCGAGGAATCGCTCGTGCTGGCGCTGTCGCCGGGCGAGAAGGTCACGCGTTTTCACCGCTTGCGCCGCGCCGACGGCAAGCCGCTCGCCATCGAGCGCGCCACGATCCCGCATCGCTTCCTGCCCGATCCCGATTTCCCCGGAACGTCGCTCTATGCGGCGCTCGAAGCCCACGGGCTGCGCCCCATCCGGGCGCTGCAGCGCCTCCATGCCGTGGCCTTGACCGCGAGCGAGGGCGAGTTGCTCGGTCTGGCCGAGGGCAGTCCGGCTTTGTTCATCCAGCGCGTGTCCTATTTGGCCGATGGCCGCATCGTGGAATTCACCCGCTCCCACTATCGCGGCGACTCCTATGATTTCGTCGCCGAGCTTCATCTTACAGCAGGATCATGACCGAGTTTGAAACCCATATGGCGCGTGAGATCGCCGAAGCGCCTGAAGCCGTCGCCCGCATGCTCGCCACCAATGCCAAGGCGCTCACCGAGCTCGGCCGCCTCTATCGCGAAAGGAAGCCGAGCCATATCGTCACCTGCGCCCGCGGCTCCTCCGACTGCGCCGCCTCCTATTTCAAATATCTGATCGAGATCACGCTGGGCCTCCCCTGCTGCTCGGTCGGCGCGTCCGTGGTCTCGGTCTATGGCGCGCGGCTCGCTTTGCGCGACACGCTGCTGCTCACCATCTCGCAATCGGGCAAGAGCCCCGATATCATCGCTTTCCAGGCCGAGGCGAAGCGGGCCGGCATCCCGACCCTTGCCGTCACCAACACGGAAGACTCACCCCTGGCGCGCGAAGCCGATCTCTGCCTGCCGCTCTGCGCCGGGATCGAGCAGAGCGTCGCTGCGACCAAGAGCTTCATCACCTCGGCCGCCATGGCGGCGGGGCTCGCCGCCGCGGCCGCGGGCGACGCCCGGTTTTCCGACGCTTTGCAAGCACTGCCGGACGACCTCGCCAAGGCGCTCGCCTTGCGCTGGAGCGAGGCCGAGGACATGCTGGCCGAATCGCACTCCTCCTTCGTGCTCGGCCGCGGTCCATCCTTGCCCATGGCGCAAGAGGCGACCTTGAAGCTCAAAGAGACCGCAGGTCTCCATGCCGAAGCCTATTCCGCCGCCGAAGTGCTGCACGGCCCCATGGAGCTGGTCACCGAGGGCTTTCCGGTGCTCGTCTTTTCGCCCAAGGACCAGGCCTTGGCCACCACGCGAGACACGGCCAGACGTCTGAGCGATGCCGGCGCCCATGTGATCACGCCCGATTATGCCGCGACACGGCATCCCCTCCTCGACCCCATTTCGCTGATCCAGACCTTTTACGGCAGCGCCGAACGCATCGCGCGGCGGCGCGGGCGCAATCCCGACAGGCCGCGGCTGCTCAAGAAGGTGACGGAGACAAGATGACACGCTTCGCTCTGACCGGCGCCCGCCTCTTCGACGGCGTAAGCTTCCACGACGACAAGGCGGCGGTCATCGCCGGTGGCCGGATCGAGGAGATCGTGCCCCAGGCCCGGCTCGATCGCGGCATCGCCGTCACCGATCTTAAGGGCGGCGTGCTGGCGCCGGGCTTCATCGACGCGCAGGTGAATGGCGGCGGCGGTGCGCTCCTCAACGACAAGCCATCGGTCGCCGTTATCCGCCGCATGGCGGAGGCCTTCCGCGCCTTCGGCACGACGAACATGCTGCCGACCGTCATCACCGACAGTCCGGAGATCACGCGGCAAGCGGCCGATGCCGTCAAGGCGGCGCGCCGGCAGGGCGTTCCCGGCATCCTCGGCATCCATATCGAAGGCCCATTCCTCGATCCGCGCCGCGCCGGGGCACATCCGCCTGAGCACATCCGTCCCATCACGGCGGAAGACGTCGCCTGGCTCAAAAGCCTCGATTGCGGCATCGTGCTTTTGACCGTCGCTCCCTCGCATGTGACGCCTGAGACCATCCGCACGCTCACGCAAGCGGGGATCATCGTCTCGCTCGGCCATTCCGAGGCGACCGCGAAGGAGGCGCAAGCAGCGCTTGCCGCCGGCGCCCGCGGCTTCACCCATCTCTTCAATGCGATGAGCCAGTTGCAGAATCGCGAGCCCGGCATGGTGGGCGCGGCCTTGACCGATGCTGAAAGCTATTGCGGCATCATTGCCGATGGCCATCATGTCCATCCGCTCGCCTTGCAAGTGACGCTCGGGACGAAACCGAAAGGCCGCTTGTTCCTGGTCACTGACGCGATGCCGCCTGCTGCCGGGGGACCGCCGCGTTTCGAATTGCAGGGCCGCGAAGTGATCGCCCGCAATGGCCGGCTCGAGCTCGATGCCGGGACACTTGCGGGCTCCATCCTCACCATGGACGAGGCGGTGCGGTTTTGCGTCACGGTGCTGGGCGTCGATCTCACCGAAGCTCTGCGCATGGCTTCGCTCTACCCAGCCGAATTCCTTAAGGTAGATCGAGAATTGGGTCGCTTGGGCCCGGGCTTCCGCGCTAATCTCGTCCATCTGACGGATAAGCTTTCCGTCACCCGCACATGGATCGACGGAGAAGCTTCTCCCCAATGAAACTGAAACTTGCCGGCCGCATCAGCCAGGGCAGCGGCCGGGTGAACGAGGATGCCGTCGGCTTCATCGGCGAGCCCGACGACGTTGAGGCCGCCTGGGCGCTCGATGGCGTGACCGGCATCAATGACGTAAGCCTCGGTCTTGCCGGCAGCGATGCGCAGTGGTTCGTCACGCGCATCGATGCGCATTTGCGCACACTCCTGCCCGGGGCGCTGGACGTCAAGACGGTCATGTCGGATCTCGTCGATCGCCTGATCGCCGATCAGGCCGAGGCGCTCCGCCGCAGCAAGATGCCCGACACCTATGACCCGCCCGCCGCCTGCATCGCCGCTTTATGCCGCATCGGGTCGGGGTGGCATGCCGTGCGTCTCGGCGATTGCCGGCTCCTGGCGGAAGATCGCAACGGCTTTCGCCGCATCGTCGATTTCGCCAATGACGATTTCGATCACTGGATCACGGCGGAGGCGCAGAGCCTGCGCTCTTCCGGCATGTCGGACATCAAGCAGATTTCGCAGAAACTGCAGCCTGAGCTCTTCGCCAATCGAAGGCGCCGCAACCGCCCCGGCGGCTATGGCGTGATCGAGGCCGACCGCGCCTGCCTCGCTTTCGTCGAGCATATGCCGCTCGCCGATCCCGCTTCAGCCCTCATGGCGAGCGACGGTTTCTTTCGCCTGGTCGATCACTATGACGCGGCATCGGAGCAGGAGCTTTTGGCGCGGGCTCAGCGTGGCGAAGTCGCCGATCTTTACGCAAGGCTCCGCGAGATCGAGGGCAGCGATCCGGACTGCGAAAAATTCCCGCGCTTCAAGCCGGCGGACGATGCCAGCGCGAT
>Ga0187894_10000221_pt1 | contig 76534 bp, 89 predicted proteins | sample GBC1701081metaG_FD_136650 | JGI IMG/M metagenome (GOLD analysis project Ga0187894, IMG submission 136650) | White microbial mat communities from a lava cave in the Kipuka Kanohina Cave System on the Island of Hawaii, USA - GBC170108-1 metaG ... | reverse complement strand
ATGCGCGGATGGGATGCTTCCAATGGACGTGGGAGACCGAGCATAAGATGGATTTCTTCGGCTTCCCGGCGGCTGGGAAGAAAACCCACACACGAGGCATGACCCTGATGAAATATCGCGACGGCAAAATCATTCTGGAGCGCAGCATCTGGGATGTTGGCGCGATCTTGCAGCAGTTAGGTGTCATGGGAACCGTCAAACTGGAGTTCTGAGTATGCGCTATGATCCTTTGAACCCCGCAGTTAATCGCAATCCCTATCCACACTACGATGTGTTGCGCCGGGAGGAGCCGGTCTGCTGGATCGACTCCATGCAGGCGTTTGCAGTGGCACGCTATGACGAGGTTAAAGCGGTTTTGATGGATCCCAAAGAGTATTCCTCCGAGGCGTTCTGGGATGCGCTCCTGGGAGAGTATAATCCGGTTCCCAACGCCAAGTGGATGATTTCAACCGACCCACCAGATCATCTGCGGTTACGGAAACTGGCCAACAAAGCGTTCTTGCCCAAGCATCTGCTGGGGTTGACCGCGCGTATTCAGAGCCTCGCACATGAGATTCTTGATCATGCCGTAACTAAGGGTGACGACGTGTTTGATTTCATGTGGGACTTTGCTGCGCTGTTCCCGGTCAGCGTTGTAGCGGATCTCCTCGGAGTTGACGTTGAGCGACGCCTGGAATTCAAGCACTGGGTGGACGATCTGCTCGGGGCCTCAAATCGCGCCACGTTCACTCCAGAACAGAAGGAGCACACGCGCCGGAGTGTAGACGACTTGCGTGACTACTTCGTCGAGTTGATCGCGCGACGGCGCTCAGCTCCTGGTCCGGATCTGATTAGCGGTTTTGTCCAGGCCGAAGAAGAGGGACAGACGCTGACTGAAGAAGAAATCCTGGCGATGGGGATTCTCCTGCTGATCGGCGGCACGGAAACGACGACCAACCTCCTCGGCAATACGCTGATCCTCCTGCATGAGCGGCCGGATGTGTACGACGCTATCAAGCGAGATGTTACGTTGGTCCCTGATCTGTTTGAAGAAGTCTTGCGGTTTAATACGCCCGTACAGATGGTGTTTCGCAACACCGTGCGTGAGGTGGAACTGGCGGGGGTGAAAATTCCTTCAGGTTCTTTGGTACTACCCTTGCTAGGCTCCGCCAACCGAGATGAGACCAAGTATGCCAATCCGAATACGTTCGACTTGCAGCGGAAGCCGAAAGACATCATGACCTTTGGTGCCGGGCCGCACTTCTGCATCGGCGCGCAACTCTCGCGACTCGAAGCGAAACTGGCGATGGAGATTTTGCTGCAACGGTTTGAGAAGCTCACCCTACAGGAACCAACGATTACCTGGATTGATTCCTATTTCGCACGCGGACCGCAAAGGCTGCCGATTTGGTTCGAGGCGGCAAGGAACTAGGTGAGAGGTATGGCTGGATTGAATCGGTTAGCAGGAAAGGTCGCGATTGTAACCGGAGCTTCAGAAGGCATCGGCGAGGCGATCGCCAAACTGTTTGTAGAAGAGGGTGCACAGGTCGTCACCGTTGCCCGTCGCTCGGACAAGCTTCACGCCACATTCGACGGGTATGCACAGGTGCAGACCATTGCCACTGATGTAGCCGCCGCAGATGCGGCTGAGCGTATCGTGAATGCAGCGATCTCCCGATTTGGGCGGCTCGATATTCTTGTCAACAATGCGGGGGTGAACGAGTATCAGCCACTGGCCGCAACGACCGACGACGTGTGGCAGCGGCATTTGGATGTCAATATGACGGCGATGTTCAAGCTCTGTCGCCACGCTGCGCCGCATCTCAGGGCCTCTGGAGCAGGGCGCATCATCAACCTTGCCTCGATTACCGCGGTCCAGGTCCAAGCCGGCCTTTCGGCCTATGCAGCAACAAAGCACGCGGTGGCTGGGTTGACCAAAGTACTCGCAGTGGAATTAGGGTCGGATCAGATCACTGCCAATTACCTCATCCCTGGTGTGATTCTCACGGCCATGACCAAGCCGATCATGGATTCCGACCCTGCGATGAAAGCCGCGTTCGAAAGTTTCAGCGTGCTTGGTCGCGTGGGACTGCCCATCGACGTGGCCCGCGCTGCGTTGTTTCTCGCGTCTAGCGAAGCAAGCTTCATTACTGGTCACGGTCTGGCTGTCGACGGTGGACGGCTCGCTAAGCTGTAGCTGAGGTACCGGAGATGTCTTGGATTTAGACAGAATTGTATGGAGAACAGAACAATGACGACACGGTTTACTGATTGTCTCCGGCATAATGGATGATCTCGAACATATGGAGACCCAACTCAGCCCAGCAGCGAAAGCGAACCTCTTCGGCCTCAACGCCGCGCGCTTGTATCACATCACCGGGCGGCGCGGCGAGGCATAAGCGCGGTGAGCGATGTAATACCGGGGAACTTTCAGTGATTGCTTTCACAACTCATCTTTTTTGTATAGACAAATCTACGGGCGCCGCTGCCCCCCAGCTTTATTCCAGATTCCCCAGATTCGATTGATCGCACGCTGGGAGCCGAGTATAGTCGCGGCATGGATCAGCAGACAATCGAACGCTGGAAGGACGGCGTCGCCTTTGAGCGCGCCAGAAAGGCAGCCCCAGTCGGTTTCCCGGCCCTCCCCGACATCCCCGGCGGCCGCTACTGGGAGCCGGAGTTCTTTGCGCTGGAGCGCGAGGCCCTGTTCAAACGCGGCTGGCTCTACGCCGGGCATACCGATCAACTTCCCGAAACGGGGAGCTTCTTTTTGTGGCGACGGACGGGAACGCCCATCCTGGTGATCCGCGGCGCCGACCAACAGATCCGTGCCTTCTATAATACCTGCCGCCACCGGGGGGCTCCGGTCGTACGGGAGGACTACGGACGCGCCGAGCGCTTCCTGAGCTGTGGGTATCATGGCTGGACCTATGACATGACCGGGGCACTCAAGGCCGTTCCTGACCCCCGGGACTGGGTCAATCTCGACATGTCGTGCCGCAGCCTGGTCCCCGTTCGGTGCGAACTGCTGGGCAACTGGATCTTTCTCTGCGAAGACGCCAACGCCCCATCTCTTGACATATTTTTGGAGCCGGTCGCGCGCTACTTTCGCCATCTCCCGCTGGCAGATTTGCGGTTGGTCCATCAGCGGACCATCGCAGTGAGAGGGAATTACAAGATCGTGCTGGAGAACTTTCTCGAGGCGTATCACTTTCGGTTACTGCACCGTCACACCACCGACCGGATTTTCGACAACCTGGGAACCAGCGTGCACTTGTGGGAGCACGGGCACTCGCTGATGCTCTCGCCCAACCGGCGCCCGGATTGGGTCGATCCGGGGACTATCGGGATGCCTGAGATGCCCACCGCGACCACCATCGAGCGCGATCACAACCCGAGTTACCATGTATTTCCCAATATGATCCTACCGATTGCGCCGACCGGGATTCCCTGCGTGCTCTTCTGGCCCCAGAGCGTGGACCGGACGATCCTCGACGTGGTGTGGTTCACGCCCGATTGGGGGGAGGGCGAGCGGGCGCCGCTGTGGGAGACCCGGATTGCGAACTTTGATCGCATCGTTGATGAGGACATCTCGTTTGTGGAACCGATTCAGGAGTCGCTCGCCTCGCCTGGGTTCCGTGGCGTGCCCCTCAACTACCAAGAGCGACGCATCTATCATTGGCACGAAGAGCTGGATCGGCGGATTGGTGTCAAGCGTGTCCTTGAGCATCTGCGGGTCAAACCCGTACTTAATGGCTGGATTGAGCGGGACTGAAAGAGCAGCCGAGGACGGCAGTGGTAGCACGGTTTATGATTCAAGGATGTAGACAGACGGTGGAGGAGTGAAGCATGAATTTCGCTTGGGCTCACGAGCGGATCAAAACCTTTAGTGAGAGCGTTGACACTGTTGTGGGCTTATGCGCGGTCGTAGCCGAGTGGTCCGTCAGTGTGACGGTGATGAATAGGGAACGGCCATGTCATTCCGGGCGAGCACCGCGAGACCTGGAATCCAGAGGGGAACCAGCCAGAGAGGAGAGACAGAAACCGTGAAAAGCGAGAGGGAAAGGAGACAGAGACCGTGAAAAGAGATAGAGACCGCCCCACCCCTCTCTGTCTGAAGTCTGTCTTCCTTGCTCTGTCTCAACTCTCTGTCTTTCCCGCTCTGTCTCTATCTCTCTCTCTCTGTCATTCCTCCGCTGTTTCTGCCTCCACGCTTAGCGCCCCGCACTATGGGAGACTCGCAATGACGGAGTGAGTCGTCGTTGCGAGGAGCAGAGCGACGAAGCAATCTTTGCCCAGCCAAATCGTTGCTCCAGCCGCCAGCCCCTTAACCGCGCGGGTTGCGCCGGAGACGGGACCAGCGATGCACAGGCCACATATCTTGGTCCTCACCCCAACCGCTCTCGCCATCGAGGTTCCAGCGCATCAGGCTGTTGAGGTCGATAAAGGTGTGGCGATTGATCATGTGGAAAATCTCGTGTTCTGGTAGCGAGGAGTTGCTTTCTTGACAAAAAGTCGTACGGAATATATGTCCTATGGACACCTTCTGAAAGCACCTCAGAGACCAAGAGGAGGGTGTGCTCCGTCCACCCTCTCGTTTTCGATCGCCTGTAGCCTGGACGAGAAAACGGCGACGTTGATGATTGATCTTAGCGCAGGCATTTGCATGAGTTCTATAACCACTGAGCTCTTTCGTTCTGACGGATCTCCTCTGGTCCGTTTGCGCGTTGCGCCCCGTGCCCGCCTACAGGCCCAAGAGCAAGCAGGCCGCTTCGTGTTTACGGGGGAGGAGATCGGCGCCTCACCAAACACTGCACTGCGGGAGGAAGGACGCGAAGACTACGCTGGGCGCTGAGAACGAGAACCATCACCCCCTGCACGGGAAGTTCGGTTCGACCAAACGCAAGCCGATGAAAGAAGTGATCTACTCGGATCGTTGGGAAATAAGACAGATGAGAGACGGAGGTAAAGAGAGAAACGCAGGATATGAAAGCAATATATGGTGTCGAGTCTGGGAGCGTAGTAATCGAGGACAAGCAGAGCCCCAGTGTTTGATATGAGAAATTCAGTCCATCCCTGGGAGTGAGGGAAAAATATGGCAACAAAAGTCACGCAGATGTTTGGTATTGGGTATCCTATCTTTGCCTCTATGCATTGCCGCGATGTGGTCCGGGAAATGATAGAAGGCTATGTCGACGCGGTTGCACGTTTGCAAGAGCAAATAAGGGAATAGGAAGGAAAGTATGACACGTACGCTACAGAACACGCCGGCAGCCGAGACGAAGCCGGTCGAGGAATATGACGCGATCGTCATCGGTGCCGGGGTGACCGGGCTCTATCAGTTGTACCGGCTACTACAGCTCGGGATATCCGTGCGCGTCTTCGAGGATGGCGGCGGCGTAGGCGGCACCTGGTATTGGAACCGCTATCCAGGCGCACGCTTCGATTCCGAGAGTTACACCTACGGCTATTCGTTCTCGGAGGAACTCTTGCAGGAATGGGACTGGAAGGAGCATTTTTCCGGTCAGCCGGAGAACGAGCGCTACCTCAATTATGTGGCGGACAAGTTCGACCTGCGCCGGCACATTCAGTTCAATGCTCGGATCACCTCGGCAGTCTTCGACGAGAGCACTCATCGCTGGGAGATCCAGACCCAGGATGGCCGCCGTGCGCGGGCGCAATTTCTCCTCGCCGCGGTCGGTATCCTATCCGCGCGCTATATGCCCAACATTCCGGGGGTCGAGAGCTTCACAGGGGACTCGTTCCACACCTCCCGCTGGCCTCATGAACCTGTAGACTTCAAAGGCAAGCGGGTAGGGGTCATCGGCACGGGCGCCACGGCTGTTCAGCTCATCCCAGAAATCGCCAAGGAAGTGGGTCATCTCACCGTCTTCCAGCGCACGCCGAATTACTGCGCGCCGCTGAGGAACGCGCCGATCGATCCGGAGACGCAAAAGAAAATCAAAGCCAGCTACCCGGAAATCTTCAAAAGGTGTCGCGAATCTTTTACCGGCTTTTTCCACGAGTCTGACCCGCGGTCCACCTTTGAGGTCTCGCCGGAAGTGCGCCAGACGTTCTACGAAGAAATCTGGGCAGAGCCCGGGTTCAGGAAGTGGTTTGGGAATTTTCGGGACCTCATGACCAACCGGGAAGCCAACGAGACCTACGCCGAGTTCGTGCGCAACAAGATTCGCGAGCGCGTCACAGACCCGGCGGTGGCAGAGAAACTGGTGCCCAAGGACCATCCGTTCGGCGCCAAGCGTGTCCCCTTGGAGAGTGGATACTACGAAGCCTACAACCGGGACAATGTCTTGCTGGTGGACATTCGCGAGACCCCAATCGAGCGTATTACCCCCAAAGGTATCAAGACCAGTGAGAGGGAGTACGAGTTCGATATCATCATCTATGCGACGGGCTTTGACGCCATCACTGGGGAGTTGACCCGCATGGATATCCGTGGCGAAGGCGGGCAACTACTCAAAGACAAATGGGCGGATGGGCCGCGCACCTACCTGGCTGTCCAGACCACTGGATTTCCGAATCTCTTCATCGTTAATGGTGCGGTGTTCTGCAACTTCCCCCGTTGCGCCGAGATTATTGCGGAATGGGTGAGCGATTGCATCGGCTATATGCGCGAGAAGGGTTTTGCGCGCATTGCGGCTACCCCACAAGCGGAAGAAGCCTGGACGGAGCACGGCAACTCGCTGGTCGCTGGCTCGCTCTTTACCGAGACCAACTCCTGGTTTATGGGGACGAATATTCCCGGCAAGAAACGCGCTTTCCTCTTCTATCCGGGCGGCAACATACTCTTTCGGCAAAAGTGTGCAGAGGTGGCAGCCAACGGCTATGAAGGGTTTGCGCTGCAATAAATTCGGTCTGATGGATCTACCAACCAGATGAGAAACTGAATGCTCTCACAGCCATGCAACAGGTCGTGCGTAAGTGATGAAAGATTAGGAGGACATGCAGTGCCCCCGAAAGCTATCGCATTCAACCCTCTGCTTTTTGAGGTGCAACAGGATCCGTACCGGTACTATGCTCAGCTTCGCGCGGCATCGCCGGTCTACTACATCGAGTCGCTCGACGCGTGGGGCATATTCCGTTACGACGATATCCTGCACACGCTGAAGCACCCCGAACTCTTCTCAGCGCGAAACTTTATCAACACCGCGTTCGGAGAGTTCGATCCGGTTCCCGAGGTGCCCTCGATCATCAGCCTTGATCCTCCTGCGCACACGCGCCTGCGGAAGCTGGCCAACAAAGCCTTCCTTCCCTCGGTGATCCACGCTATGGAACCCAGCATTCAGAAGATTATCGATGGACTGTTGGACGAGGTGGCGACGAAGCGCGGCGAAGTTGATTTTGTCTCGGAGTACGCTGCGTATGTGCCCGTCAGTGTGACGGCAGAGATTCTTGGGGTGGATCCCATCCTCGCGCGAGGCGACTTCAAGCGGTGGACCATGGATCTGCTGAAGGCGCCGAGTCGCAGCGCGCTCTCGGACGAGGAGTTGGCGAACATCCGCAAGAGCGTGCAGGAGCTGCGCGAGTATTTCCGTGGGCAGATCGCGTACCGTCGCAAGTATCCGGGCCACGACTTGATATCAGCGCTGGTGCGCGCAGAGGAAGACGATCAGATGCTCACCGAGATCGAGGTATTAAGTCTTATCGTCCTGTTACAATTTGGCGGAGCCGAGACTCCTTCTCATCTGATCACCTCCACGCTCTATGAGCTGTTCGAGAACCCGGCCGCGCTTGCGGTGGTGCGCGGTGATCTGTCGCGGGTGGCGGACGCCGTGGATGAAACGCTCCGGCACATGTCACCGGTGCACTTCATCTTTCAGACCTCGACGCGGGACGTAGAGGTCTCCGGAGCTACGATTCCCGGCGACTCGCTGGTGTTCTCTTTCATCGGGTCAGCCAACCGTGACGAGCGTGCCTTCGCTAACCCGGATACGTTCGACATTGACCGCAAGGCAGCCAACCGTCACTTGTCATTCGCGCAAGGAGCCCATTACTGCATCGGCGCCGGACTGGGCCGTGTGATGTGCACGATGGCGGTGCGTACGGCCTTGGAGCGCATGCCGGCGCTTACACCCTGTGAGCAGAAAATCCAGTGGCTGCCGTCCTTTTGGGTGCGCGGGCTGCAGCGGTACATGGTTTCGCCTTGCTGAGGGATTTCGTCAAAGTTTTCTACGAACGTGAACTCCCCGATGGATTCATCGTGGCTATCGTGGCTCAGTAAGTTGTCATCTAGAAAAGGACGCTATCATCATGCCCAATATGCACGAATGGACCACCGGAATCTCGAAAATCGTCAGCGACGGGGCGGATGAGGATCTCATCATTTATGGCCATCGCTTGACCAAGCTCATCGGCCAGAAGAGCTTCGTGGAATCCACCTACCTCATGATGACAGGCCGCCTGCCGACGCCGGGGCAGGCCGCGACCTTGGACGCCCTCATGACGGCAGCCATCGACCACGCGCTGACGGCCGCCGCTATGATCCCCCGATCGTTTGCGTCGTATGGAACCTCTACGACCGCTGCCCTTGCCGCTGGCATTCTGCTTTTCGGGAATGTCGCGGGTGGCGCGGGCGAACCCCTGGCGCGGGAAATGGTGGAGCGGATAGCGGCGGTGCAAGTCACAAAGAGAGAGGTCAGCGACGACGACCTGCGCGGCATTGCCCGTTCCATGGTGCAAGAGGCGGGGAGCAAGGGAGAACGAGTTCCGGGCTTCGGCATTCCCGTCCACAAGACGGACCCGCGCGCGCCAGTGTTACTGCAGGTCGCTCGGGACAATAGAGTCTTTGGCGTGTATTGTCGCTTGTTGATCTTTCTGGAAGAGGAGGTGGCACGCGTGAAAGGCCGTAAGATCCCTATCAATTTGGACGGGGTGGGTGCGGCCGTCGTGCTGGACCTGGGCTTCCACTGGCAGACGGCGGCGGCCTTTATCATGATCCCCCGGACCGTGAGCATGCTGGCGCATTACCTTGAAGAGAAAAGCCAGGGCACCCGTTGGCGACATGTCCCGGCGTCGGAAGTAGTCTATACGGGTCCGATGCCAGAGGATTAAGTACCGTGCGCAGTAATTACGTATCGGGTTCTGTCGTAGGGATTTTCCTGGGTCGGACATGTAGAGCAGCCCGTCATTCCGACGAAAGTCGGAATCCAGGGGCGGAGGAGTGGATTCCATTGCACTCCATCCAGGCTACGATACTGGAGGAATTGAGTCACTGAGCGATTGCATCATTGAGTCATTGGAGCACTGCGACACTGTTGTTCATCAATGAACAATGATGACGATAGTTCCGCCGCGACGCAAAACCCAGTAATATGGACTTTCCTTCGCCTGCCCTCAAAGAGCAATACCAGGATGCCGGCAATTACCGCCAGCGAACGGCGGTGATCGCGCGGTTCAGGACTAATCGCCATAGCTGGCACCGATGGGTGTTTGATCAGTTCGACTTCGCGCGCGAAAGTTCTATTCTCGAACTCGGCTGTGGTCCGGGCACATTATGGAAGCAGAATCTCGATCGCACTCCAGCCACGGCGACGATTGTATTATCCGATTTCTCGGCGGGGATGCTGCGCGATTGCGCACGCAATCTCGGACATTACGTATCACGTTTTCGCTTTTGCCAAATCGATGGGGCGATCCTACCGTTTCGCGAGCACAGTTTCGATAACGTGATTGCGAATCTGATGCTCTATCACTTGCCAGACCATGCGAGCGCGCTGCGCGACATACGGCGCGTACTTGCTCCCCACGGCGCCCTCTATGCGGCGACTATTGGCCGTCGACATATGCGAGAGGTTTGGGACGCTGTCCACAGCATTCTAGAGATCCCGTCCCTGCTCGATGCGGCAGAGCTATTCGGCCTGGAAACAGGGTATGAGCAACTGCAAGAGGTGTTCAGGCAGGTCGAGATAAGACGGTTTGAAAACTCCCTGCGTGTCACGGAAGTGCAGCCGTTGGTCGACTACTTCACCTCGATAAAACCGTATATCGTGGCACCGCCGGAGCGTCTGGCGGCCTTGCGCGAATACTTTGAGCGCCTCATCGCTCAGCGCGGTGAACTTCTTATTCCGTTGGATACCGGCATGTTTATCGCCCGCAACTGAGATGCCAGGACGGTCGAGCGGTATATTGCAGAACGGAAGCAACGATGATCAAAACGTTCTCCTATCGTATTAAAGACAGCACACGCGGAAAGCATCTCTGTTGCCTGGCTACTGCGGCGATAGTTAGATCGCACACCACATGCAGGACATGCCCATCGCCCAGGGCCTGGGCCACATAGCCCTCGTAGCGATGTACGGCGTCCATCATGAGCTGCAAGGCCGGGTCAATAATCGCCCTGGCTTCTTCTGGGTCGAGGCCTTCAATCAGTAGGGGCTGGCAAGTGTCATTGCGAGGAGCCTTCCTTCGGCTCAAGATAGGCTTCGACTCCCCCTTCGACAAGTTCAGGGCACGCTCAGGACAGGTTCCGGCGACGAAGCTCTCTCTTTTTCGGACAAAGATTGCTTCGCTGCGCTGCTCATGACATGTTTGTCATTCCTCAACGCTTAGCGCCCCGTGCTATGGAGGACTCGCAATGACATCGTGACCATTTGTGCAAGCGAAACCCGCACGCCGCCGTGGCGCACGAGAAGGCTGGCGAACTCGCCCGTCGCATGCTCAAGCTGGTCGGGACAAAGACGACCGATCAAGCAGAGGATGTCTTTGAGCTGCCGGTAGACGAGTATCTCGATTCCACTCGTTTTCAGGCCGAGGGCGAGGTCCTGTTCCGTAAGAACCTGGTGTTCGCCGGATTGAGCGTTGAGCTTCCCGAAGCCGGCTCGCTAAGCTATAGCTGAATGTGCTGGAGACTTCTTGGTTGAGACAGAAGTGTACGGAGGACAGAGCAATGAGGCAAGGCAGGAACACGAAAAGGAAGGCTGGCCGCACGGCAGAGTGTCCATTACCGAAGCCGTTTCAGGATCTCGCACCGTACCTCGCCTGGTCCTTACCCACGGAACGCGAACGGAGCGCCAAACGCCAGGCGAGTACGATGGCGGAGATTACCGCGTTTTATCAGGCGATGTTGCCTCGAATGGAGGAGGTGCTGCCGTATTTAGCCCAATTCTCGCCGGAGAATACGCCAGCGGACGTGAAGAGCTTATTCTTTCTCACGCTGTCGTTGGCCGAGGTTGCTCCTGCCGTCGAGAACTTTGGCCAGCCGAGTGTCGTCGAGGGGTATGATATTGCCCGGTTTATTCCAGTCCATGATTAAACATGTAGACAAACCAAGGAGGGGAACTAATGGCTGCTGTCGCACCGGTGTCGCATCACAACAAGTGGCATGATCGCTATCCAGAGCTTGGGACCAAACCGATCCCCATCGAGCCGTACATCTCGCGGGAGTATTTCGAGAAAGAGCGCGAGCGGATTTTTAGTAAAGTATGGCTGAACATCGGTCGAGTGGAACAGATTCCCCAGCCTGGCAATTATTTTGTCAAAGACCTCGCAGTCTGTCACACCTCGATCCTCGTCGTCCGCGGTAAGGATGGTGCGGTGCGCGCCTTCCATAACATGTGTTCACACCGCGGCAACCAACTCGTTTGGGACAAACAGGGAACCTGTCAGCTGTTCGCTTGCAAATTCCATGGCTGGACGTATGCGTTGGATGGCTCGCTCCGACATATTACCGACGAGGACAATTTCTTCGGCCTCAAGAAAGAAACCCTGGGCATGACCCCGGTCGCCGTCGATACGTGGGAAGGATTTATCTTTATCAATGTAGACCCCAACCCCAAAGAAACGTTAGCCGAGTACTTAGGAGAAATCGGCACCGGCATTACCGGGTATCCCTTTGACGAAGTCTCAGTCACGTGCTTTTCCTGGCAGACCGATCTGAAAGCGAATTGGAAAGTCATCAAAGATTCCTTCCAAGAGGTGTATCATATCTCCACTCTGCATCGCCGCACGGTAGGGAATGTGTTTGCAGGCAGGTCGAATGCCTATTCCCATGCGCTCGACTTTACGCTCTTTCCTCGGCATGGGCGGATTTCGCTGTTTGGCAATGCTGACCGGCAGCCAACGGCGGTTGAATCTTTAGCGCAACGCTATGGCTCGATGCTGGTCAAGCACGACTTCTCTGTAGAGAAAATGCCCAAAGGCGTGAACCCGACGCGAGACCCGAGTTGGTCGGTTGATGGAAACATTCTGTTTCCCAACTGTCTCATCTATGTGTCGGAGGGAACATATCTCACACACATCCTGTGGCCGTTAGCAGAAAATCGGACCTGGTGGGAAGTCCGGGTCTATTATCCCAAGGCAACAACATTGGCGCAGCGGTTTAGCCAGGAATACAGCAAGATCATCTTCCGTGACTTATTGATGGAGGATGGCAGTACTATGGAGCGAACCCAATCGATGTTAGGGTCGGGGGCAAAGCAGGAAATCCAACTGCAAGATGAGGAGCTGCTCGTCCGCCAGCATCACAAGGTGACAGAAACGTATCTCAACGCGTAGTGAGGGCAAGCGACAGATTAGTCGCCCGTGGCTGCCACTCCGTCACGGACGAGCGCAGCAATCGTCGCTTCGCCATACCCAAGATCACGCAACACCTCCGTGGTATGGGCGCCAAGCTGCGGCGCAGCCGTCGGCGGTTGCTTTTCACCTGCTGTGGTAAAAATAGGACTGTTGACGGTCGCCAGCTTGCCATACCCAGGATACTCCAGGTCAACAAACGCGCCTGCAGCGCGCATCTGCGGATCGTTCACGACCTCCTCCAGTTTTGGCAACGGTGCCCATTTGATGTCTGCTTGCTTAAAGAGTACCCGCCATTCGGCCAGCTCACGCGCTTCGAACTGGGATTGGAGGATGGCGAACAACGCCGCCGCATTCTCTGCTCTGGCCTTGGTGGTCACAAACAAAGGGTTCGTTGCCAGTTCCTCGTGGCCGAATGCCCGGCAAAGATTGGGAAATTCTTTATCAGGATCAAGCAGCACGACCAGGAAAGCCTTGCCGTCGCGGCTCAGATACCCCGCTGCCAGCGGATTGGGCGGCGTGCCGTCTGCACCGCGCTGGGGAAACTCCGCCTCGCAGAATTTGGCTTGCAAGTCGCAGGCATTGGCCCACGCGCCGCTCGCTATCAGTGACGTCCCCACTTTTACCCCTTGCCCGGTGCGTTCGCGGTGATACAGACCGAGCATAATTGCGCCGAAGAGGGATACCGCGGTGGGGTGATCACCCATTGCCGGCCGTGGCCCGCCCGGCGTGCCATCCAGACCTACGACACTCATCATTAGGCCCGAGCGCGCCCAATACGCCAGCGCATCATATGACGGCGCGTCGGCATCCTCTCCCGTGTCGCCGTAGCCGGTCAGATGCGCATAAATGAGGCGCTCGTTTTCCGGCCGGAGATGCTCCCAGGTCAACTGGAATTTCTCTAGCAGCGGGTGTTGGTAGTTGGTGACAAAGACATCCGCCGTCTTGATTAGCCGGATGAGGACGTCTCGTCCTTGGGGTACACTGAGGTCGAGTGCCACACTCTTCTTATTGCGACTCGTCAGAATCCAGGCCCAGTTGAGGTCGGCTTTGGCAAATCCCGGCAGGTCCGCCATGAAGCGGTACAGATCTCCCCCTTGTGGCCGCTCGATCTTCAACACTTCCGCGCCAAAATCCGACATGATCGTCGTCGACGCCGGCCCGGCGACGTAAGTGCCGCAGTCGATCACGCGTAAGCCTGACAGAATTCCCCTTTGCATATGAAACTCCTCTGATGTTATTGTCGTAATGTTGCTTTCTCGACCGTAGCGCTGCATCCTCTTCTAACGGTGCAGCATCCGCTTTAGTGCATTGTCACGATCGGTATTGAAGCGCCGCGACACCTCTGCGCCAGGCACGAACCCGTTGAAGCCGTGGAAGGCACCTGGATACACATGCAGCTCGGCCGGCACCCCGGCTGCCAGCAGACGCTGGGCGTAGGTCAGGTTCTCGTCCAGGAACAAGTCGAGATCTCCTACCGGAATATAGGCCGGAGGCAGGCCTTTGAGGTCAGTCGCGCGAGCGGCAGCGGCATAGAGAGATACGTCTACCCCGCCGGGCTCGCGGCCAAGGTAGGCTCTCCAGCCCATCCGGTTATTTTCGCGGGTCCACACCAAGGTGTCGGGGGCCGTATCGCTGGCAGGAGCGATGTTGCGGTCGTCGATCATCGGATAGATGAGCAGTTGAAAGGCCACCTCTATTTCCGCTCGATCTCGTGTTAGCAGGGCAAGGCCAGCCGCGAGTCCGCCACCGGCGCTCGCGCCGCCAATGGCAATGCGAGACTTATTCACACCGAGTGAAGAACTCTGAGCTGACAGCCATGTGAGCGCGGCATAGCAATCCTCGACGGGTGCGGGAAAGGGATGTTCAGGGGCAAGCCGATATTCGACCGACGCCACCACGCACTGCCCGACTCTGGCCAAATGCTTGGCCAACAAATCGTCGCGTTCGACGCTGCCTAGCACATAGCCCCCGCCATGAATCCACAGCAGGGCGGGCAAGCTGTGAGGCCGATCCGCTGGCTCATAGATCCGCACGAAGACATCGGGGGTGCCCGCGGGGCCGGGCACATGCCGATCCTCAGTGCGGATGCCCTCGATCGGAGCAGCCTTGGCCATTTGGGCTGCCGCCAGTTCATCCATCATTCTGCGCGCGGCGGGAATATCGTACAGATTAATCCCGCCTTTGGTCGCGGTGAGCCAGGTTTCCAACGGAGCCGCCAGTTCTGGATCTAGTCGACGAGTCATTGCCATCTCTTTCTTCCTTTCCGGTCCCGAACTCTGTGCCGTAGAGAAACGCAGCTACAGGTCGAGAAAGAGATCATCGTTATTAGCCGAGCCACGTCCGCAGACCTCTCCTGAGCATTCCCGTCTAGTGCATGTGCCAGAGCATGTCAAACGCCTACATCACGACAGTCGCCTCTCTTCCGCGTTCCCGCACTTAGCGCTAGAGCCGCTTGCGGAGCGTCCCCCGAAGGCGATAGGCTTGTCCGTCACAGCCCAACGTGGGCAACGATAGAAAGGACGGTATGCAGACTGAGCAACTGAGTCCAGTAGTGGACGCTGATGGCCACGTTTTGGAGCCCGCTGATACGTGGGTGAAATATATCGACCCGCACTACCGCGACCGGGCGCTGCGCATTGCACGCGACGAGCGGGGCTATGAGGTCCTCCTGTTTGATAACCAACCAATGGAAAAACTCCGCGGGTTGTTAGGGATGCTCGGCGGCATTGGCATGGACACCAAGCCGCTGCAAAGTCGCGGGAAGAAGACCTACGCCGAGGGGAGTCCCCCTGGTGCTTACGATCCGCGCGCGCGTTTGCAAGTCATGGATCAAGAACACATTGACATTGCGCTGCTCTATCCGACCCTGGGTATTTGCTGGGAAGGGGCGGTGCAGGATGCCAAACTCGCTCTGGCCTATACCAGAGCCTACAACCGCTGGTTGGCCGATTTCTGCCGTGAGGATCCGCGACGCTTAGTGCCGATCGCCCATATCTCGCTGCTCGATCCAGACGGGGCGGTGGAGGAAACGATCCGAGCGCGGAAAGACGGTTGTCGTGGTGTGTTTCTGTCGCCCGATATGCCTGCGCGCGGCGGCAAGCATCTCAATGATCCCTCATTTACGCGCTTTTGGGAGACCGTCCAAGACCTGGATATGCCGGTGGCGTTTCATGTGATCGTGCGTGATCAGCCGACCTTTCGTGAATGGGAACTACGCCGCGATAGCTTCGGCCTGTTCGGGTTCGCGTTCTTTGCCATCGACGTTATGGCGGCCTTCACTCAAATGATTGCCGCGGGGATGTTCGAGCAGTTCCCGCGCCTGAAGTGCGCTGTCCTCGAAGCGGGCGCCAACTGGATTTCGGCCTGGTTGGATCGTCTCGATCATAAATACGAAGTCGTCGGTCCCTATACGCCGCTCAAGCGGAAACCGAGTGAGTATTTCTTCCGTCAGTGCTTGATTTCTGCCGACCCGGATGAATCGCTGACGGCGAAGATCATCGAGCATCTCGGCGAGGACTATTTCATCTGGGCCTCCGATTATCCCCATATCGACGCCTCGTTTGATGTTGTCCACACGCTGCGTGAGCGCCTGGCTGGGCTTCCGCTTAGCACTCAACGCAAAGTCCTGGGAGAGAACGCGGTCCGCTTCTACAATTTGTGACGTCGACCACAAAACACGAAGGAGAGAAAATGAGAAACCTTTAACCTTACCCAACCACGTTCGTCATTGCTCAATCATAAGGAGGCTCTGACATGGACAACGTAGAACTCGAAAACCACCTCACGGTCCTCCAGGATATCGAAGCGATCAAACAGCTCAAAGCTGAATATTGTGACATTTGCGATGACGATCACAACCAGGACCGGATTGTGACGATTTTCGCCGAGGATGGCATTTGGGAAGGGCAGGGCATCGGGTGCGCGCAGGGTCATGCGGAAATTCGCAAGCTGTTCAAGAGTTTTGCCGAGCGGATCAGCTTCTCGCAGCACAACGTCTTCAATCCGCGCATCGCGGTGAACGGCACCGAGGCGCACGCGAGCTGGTATTTCCTTGGCCCGTTCACCTTCCGCAAAGGTAATCGCCAGCTCTGGCTCGCGGCTCGCTACGAAGACGACTATGTCAAAGTCAACGGCACGTGGAAATTCAAACACCTGCGCGCGTTCGGCCGGATGGCCGCGCCGTACGAAGAGGGGTGGGCGTCACGAGCCAAAGTGGACGTGTTCTCGAATTAACCCTGACTAAAGAAGGACAACTCATCAGCATCAATGTGACCGTACGTAGCCTGTCACCCGCGAGCACTTCGCCGCGTGCGGGACCAGCGATGCACGGGCCACATATCTTGGTCCTCGCCCCACCCAATCTCGCCATTGAGGTTCCAGCGCACCAGACTGTTGATGTCGATGAAGGTGTGGCGATTGATAATGATGCGACTCACCGGCTCGCCGACGGCCACCAACTCACGCCCCTCGGCGTCCCTGGCGTGGAGTGCGATGCGCGTGATCCAGCCATGCTCAACGTCACGCTCGATCCGTCGCTCGCCCTGGGTCAGCCGCACCGTGCGCCCGTCGCGTCGCAGGAAGCCATAGGCGACAGGGTTGGGCTCGGACTCGGCGTTCGTTACCGCTAGAAACCCATGCGCAGCACTTGCGACACCCGTCACGTACGCCGCCTGGCGCGGGCGATCCTCTGGGCGCCGCCCCCAGGTGCGGTCTCGGACTGCAAGACAATCAATAGGGATGGATTCACCGCGCAGCACGAGCTCTCCGCTCACGCGCCCGATCTGATCGAAATGATGCGCGTGCCCGAAGGTCGAACCGGTATCGGTGAGCGGCTCCGGTGGCATCACGCCGTCGAAGCGCAGTGAGGCGGTTAAGCGCTCACCATCGTGGTAGCCCAGGGCGTAGGACATACAGGGTTCGATCACCCGGATCGAGACGCCGGTCGGCAGGGTGATGTCGCTGAGGTCTTGCTCTCGCGGAAGTTGAAGGGCGGTATAGTTGGCCGAATAGAGCACCTCCCATGGCAGGTGCGCCGAGTGGTCCCAGATCCAGGCACCACCCGCGACCGTACCGATGTTGGGCCGCGCCATGGTGTAGAGCCAGCCACCCAGTCGGCGTTGCGGGTGGTTGAAGGAGAACCACGCAGTTTCGGTCGCCCACCAGTCGCCGCCCATCTCTTCGAAGTGGAAACGGTCGTCGCGTGCCGTGAACACTCGTTGGTCAGTCATGTTTGTCTCCTTGAGAGATAACCTGTCACCCTCGCGGTTACAATAATTTCAGCGCCTGGGCAAAGTCGGCAATGATATCCTCAATTGCCTCGATACCGACGGATACACGGATGAGGCCGTCGCTGATGCCGATTCGCTGTCGCTCTTCCGCCGACAGCCAGCGATGCGACGACATCGGCGGATACAGTACCTCGGTATAGATATCACCTAATGTGGTAGCAGGCAGACAGAGCTGGAGCTTATCCATAAAGCACGTCACTTGATTGCGGGTGCCGTTTTTTAGCTCGAAGGCGACCATTGCGCCGAAGAGCCCCTCGCTGAGCAGAGATTTCGCTAACGAGTGATGTGGATGATCGGGAAGACCAGGGTAGACAACGCGAGCGACCTGGGGATGGGTTACCAACCACTGCGCCAGTTGCAGCGCATTTTCGCACTGTCGTTGTACACGCAAGGTCAAGGTTTTTACTCCGCGGAGAATCAACCAGGCGTCAAACGGTCCCAGCGTCCCGCCGGCAAGTTTCGCCACCGTCCGTACCTCGTCACAACGTGTGCGGGAGCTAATGATCAGTCCACCCATCGCATCTCCATGTCCGCTGAGATATTTAGTCGCGCTGTGGATGACGTAATCAGCTCCGTGCGCTAACGGCCGGCAGAGGTAGGGAGGGGTAAAGGTGCTATCGACCATGAGCGCCGCACCCGCCGCATGCGCATCGACGGCAATCGCAGGAACATCAGCGATGCGTAGAAGGGGATTCGAGACTGTCTCTATCCACACCAGTTTCGGTCGCTCACGAGCGATGGTGGCTTTCAGGCTGACCAGATCTTGGATTTCGACAAATGCGACCTTGATTCCTAACCGAGCGAAAAGAGTCGCTAACAAACTGTAGGTCGCACCGTATACATCTTGACTGCACACAATCGTATCACCACTGCGCAGTCCTATACTCAGCAGCGCTGCATGCACCGCCGCCATACCAGTGGCAAAACCGACTGCGGCTTCTCCTCCTTCCAATTGCGCGATGGCTTCTTCCAATGCTGCAACCGTTGGATTGCCGTAGCGGGTATAGACAAACCCCTCTTGTTCGCCGCCGAAGATGGCATCCAAGTCCTGCATAGGGTGGAGATACGTCACCGACGGGACAATCGGTGCCGTCGTCGTCATGACATCCAGGAGCTTGCGATGCCACCCTGCACGGACGGCCAAAGTGGGAAATTTCCAGGAGGGGCGTTCGGATTTCATAGGCACTCTCGCAATGGTTATCGCCTCTTATGAACGAGAAGATTATCCTGCTAAAAGCTCACCGGCTAATAGCGAAAAGCCCATTCTCAATAAAATGCCAGACTGGCGAAACTCACCGAAGACTGTGTCGTCGGATCGACTGAGCGATCATACTTGAGCAGTTTCCCTTCTTTCGCTCCGACCAAATGTAAGAACGTATACATTGGTGAGAAGCCGCAGACGCGGCGCCGGTCCCCATCCTTGGCGATCTGGGCAAAAAAGTCAGCATGATCGACCTTCTCGAGCGCCTGGATCAGGCGCCGATCTTCGGTTTCTACCCATCGCAGAAAATCTTCCGTCAGCGGTCCTTGGTCGCCGAATTTCTGCCCTACATGCGCAAAGTCTACTCCCGCAACCAGACAAATCTTTTTCTTGCTCTGGGCCATCGTTTTTTGCAGCGCGTTCAGAAACGCGGCTACCCGCGGCACCTCGGCCGGAGGCGTCTGGGTGGCAATCATGTGGTGGAATGAAGATACCAAAATCGGGACCACCGTAAATTCACGTTTTCCCCCAAAGACGTATTGTAGGAAGAGGGTTTGGAACTCTAATGAGTGTTCGGTGCGATGGAGCAACTCATCGGCAAACAAATCTTCGCTATAGCGTCTCTGCAAGGCACCAATGAACTCACGATCAGTTTTTACCACCCCTAAGGGGGTATTGTAATCCTTCTCAGTGGCGACAAAGAGATTTCCCATGCCATAATGGGAGGTACCCAGCAGGATAAAAAGATCGGCGTCACACCGCTCGGCCAACTCTTTATACCCCCAAGCGTACGCGCAACCACCAACCCGAAGGTCAATATGGGGCGCGATGAGCCCACGGATAGACAGCTGTGCCTGCGGCTTGACCATAGGCAATCCCGGCCCTTGGGGGCTAGCAAAGAAAGCTGTCGTCTGCTCGACAAAAGCGTCGGCCTGAGACGAATAACAGGTGTCAGCATGCGCCATCTCGCGCACGGGCGAACAGAGGAAGGCAACGTGGATTTTCTGCCGCCAAGCTGCGAAGCGGCTGCTGTCGAGATAATAATATTCGTCGAGCTGCTGGATGACCTCGTCGATCTTTTCACGCGGAAGAATCTGACCAAATTGCCGGGCAAACCTTTCCTGAATATCAACACGCGAGTGCTGGCCGTCAAAATGCGTGATGATGAAGTAGGTGGGATATGGGAGGAGCAGCGGGGTGTTGGCGTAGTTAAGAGGATCACGGATGTGGATACGCGCGTGCTGATCCGTTTCGACGGGAAACGCCTCGATGTATCTTAGTTTGGGATAGTCCATGATAGACACCTTATTGTTCGCCAATCCAGGGTGAAGGCACACATAGAAGTTTTCCCTGCAGGGATCAAGTTTCCTTGACAGGTTTACCCGAAGAAAACTATAGTCCTCTCGCCTGCAAAAGGAGGTATCATGAAGTTTGCATTAACTGGCGTTGGCAGCGGTTCAACCGCACGTCCGGAATTGCTGGTGCAGGTAGCTCAAAAGGCCGAAGCCCTAGGTTTTGAGTCGGTCTGGATTCCCGAGCATCTTGCCGTTCCTGTCCAGATTACCAGTCGTTACCCCTACTCGGCTGATGGCAAATTTCCCGGTGGTCCTGGTGCGGCGCTGCATGATCCGTTTGTGGCTCTCGGATTTATGGCCGCCTGCACTAAAACCATCAAACTTGGGACCGGTGTGTTTGTCCTCCCGCTCCGCAATCCTCTCACGGTCGCCAAAGCCGCAGCTAGTGTGGATGTGCTCTCTCAAGGTCGCCTGCTCTTTGGTATCGGGATCGGCTGGCTTGAAGACGAATTCAATGCGGTGGGCATGCCTTTTCAGGATCGTGCGGCGCGTACGCGGGAATGGATTGCGCTGATGAAGGCGCTGTGGACAGAAGACACGCCCCAGTTCTCTGGTCGTTTCCACAGTTTTCCGCCGTTAGGATTTAACCCCAAGCCGGTACAGAAACCCCATCCGCCGATTATTTTTGGCGGCGATAGCAAACCGGCACTGAAACGAACGGCCGAGCTAGGCGATGGCTGGTTTGGAGTCCGCTACACGCCGGACAGTGTAAAGCCGGTGTTGGCACAACTCAAAGAAATTGCCGGGAACGTGGGCCGAGACTTTGCCAAGATCGAGATCTCCGTAGGCATGGAGCCCGGCACTCCATTTACGATCGACACGGTCAAGCGTTTTGCTGACGCAGGGGTGCACCGGCTTATGACTTTTGCACCGGGTTTTATCCCTCGAGCAAAATTTGACACTGATCTCTATCCACAGATGGAGAAGTTTGCCAACGAGGTGATCGCAAAGGGGTAGCGGAGGAGGGAAAGCCAGAGAAAAAATGGCGGTCCCTCAGGGACCGCCATGCCGCAAAGATCAGAGGCGAGAAGAATTACGTCCGCTTCCTGCGCCGGTTCAGCAAACCCAGGCCAAGCAAACCAGAGCCAAGCAGTAGCAGCGTACCAGGCTCAGGAACAGGCGTGCTGGAGGTCAGCTTGACATTATCGATCAATAACCCCGAATCGACTATATCATCGTCAACATCGACGACACCCAGTCCTAAGGTGTATATCCCATCGGCTGGAATGACGACAGAGAAGGTTTGGAATCCCGTTTCTAGTGAGAATAAAATACTCTGAGAGCTGACAAAGGTTGAAGAAGCGACATCAGCTAACGTTTCCAAAGAGAGCAGCGACACAAAAGCGAAGTCGTTGAAGGTAACTTCCTCGTCAGGCTCACTAGTCAAGAAATTCCAGTCGAACGAGAGCACGTCTCCAGCCTGGGCTGAAAAGGTCTGCTTAATGGCAGAACCTTCCGTCGCGTCTCCATTGCCTAGTCCATTGAGACTTCCTGGGGCTAACCCCAGGAACGTTTCCAGGTCAGAGGCACTGACTGAGGGGTCGCCGAAGTCTGGGTCACTACCGGTTGTCAGCAACGCGTCATACGTTCCTTCCACAGGACCGCTGCCAAACGTCGAGTCCTGAATCGAGGTATTTCCGGTGGTCGACCAGCCGGTGAAATCGCCAGTTTCAAATCCACCGTTGATAATGACCGCGTGAACAGAGGACGTTATTCCGACGGTTAGGAGAACTATCAAACTAATTGCAACCGCACGTGCGTTGAGCATGCCATCTCCCTCTTTCTTCCACCTTACTAACAAAACTGTGGATCTGGTGCAAAACTTGAGCCATATCGAGCATCGGCAGCAGTCTTCAACTTCCGCGTTTGTAAGCTTCGGTCTTTCCAGCAATATTTCATCCAGAGTGAGAATCTTCTTTTCTCAACCAAAGCCGAGCGGAAATAAAAACTGTAAAGAATTCCAACACTGATCCGTCGCACTCATTCCTCACACGAGAAGAAATTATGGAATAAAACAAACAGTTAGGAAAATTCTTATGAGGTCAGGAAACCGTAAAGATTTCCGACGGTTGTTCGTTTTAAAAAGGAAAATAAAAAAACCTTTCAGGAAAGATAGGGCATTTCTGAGAGGTTTAAGAGGAAAATAAACATGTAAAGATTACCGACGGAAGAGAAGTTACGCAGGCGACGGAGAGTCGCACCTATGCTATAGCTCTGGGAAAGATGGCTACGCAGCAAGGGACAAGGCTCCGTGCAGGAGTGGTAGGAGTTGGCTACCTTGGCCGCTTCCATGCACAGAAATACGCAGCTCTGTCGGACGTGACTCTGGTGGCAGTCGTAGATACGAATCGCTCTCGTGTCACCGAAATTGCCGCTGAGTGCTACACAACGTTCCTGACCGATTATCACGATCTTTTTGGTCAAGTGGATTGCGTAAGCATTGCCGTACCGACTCAGCTTCACTATCGTGTTGCCCACGACTTTCTCTCGCACGGTATTGATGTTCTGGTGGAAAAGCCGATGACGGCAACCGCGACAGAAGGGCGTGCACTAGTCGAACTTGCGGCCCAGAACGATCGCCTCTTACAGGTTGGGCACCTTGAACGCTTCAATCCCGCGTTACGTTCCCTCACGGGCATTCTTACTGGGCCGCGTTTTATTGAGTGCCATCGAGTTGCGCCGTTTGTCGAGCGCGGCACCGATGTCGATGTTGTTCGTGACCTGATGATCCATGACCTTGATGTCATTTTGAGTCTGGTGCGGTCATCAGTTACCTCGATTGAAGCATTCGGAGTGCCGGTTTTGACCGCCGAACCAGACATCGCCAACGTGCGGCTACGGTTTGCCTCGGGCTGTATTGCCAATGTCACGGCGAGCCGGGTCGCTCTTAAGCGGGAACGTAAGATGCGGATCTTTCAGCCTGATACTTACCTGGTCGTCGATTATGGTGAGCATCGTATCCGTATCTGTCGACGTGAACCCGGCCCACACGGAGGGGAACTGCCGAATCTTGTATTTGAAGAGCGAGCCGTGAGTGGTGAAGATGCCCTGGAAGAAGAGATTCGTGCCTTTCTCCGGGCAGTGCGGGAACGGCACGAACCCATTGTGAACGGCCAAGACGGCCTGCAGGCACTTGAACTGGCGGAACGCATTGTGGACTGTTTGGAAATACCCTAGTAGGCAGTAGTCAACAGAGAACGAGGTAATGATGAATGGAGCACGCAGATAGAGACAGAGACAAGGATAGAGACCGTGAAAAGAGACAGAGACCGCTCCACCTCTCTCGGTCTCAGATCTCTGTCTCTGTCGCAAATCTCTGTCTTTCCTCAGCACTCACCCTTCTGCATTCTACATTCGGCATTTTTTCGCCCTTGGACTTTGGACCGTAAATCTGTGCCTGAAATCTGCGCCGTGGAACTCAGCCTGACCCCCAATCCCCACCCCCCAATCCCTAATTGTCCACAGCGTCTTCTGCTCGTTGCTGGAGAAGCCTCGGGCGATGTTCATGGAGGCGACCTCGTCGCCGCACTCAAACGACAAGCGCCAACAGTCGAGGTTTTCGGAGTTGGCGGTCCGGCTTTGCGGGCGGCAGGGATGCGCATCCTGGTTGACGCGGCTGAAATTGCTGGTATGGGGCTGTTCGAAGCAAGAGACAAATTTAGGGCCTTGGTTCGCACGTATCGTCAGCTTAAACAGCTTCTCCAAACCGATCCACCAGATCTTCTGGTCCTCATCGATTTCCCCGAATTTAATCTTCGCTTAGCCAAAATTGCCAAACAGTCTGGGGTCCGGGTTTTTTATTACATCAGCCCGCAAGTATGGGCATGGCGGAAGCGCCGCGTCTATACGATCGCCCGGCGAGTTGATCGCCTGGCAGTTGTGTTTCCCTTTGAGCCGACTTTTTACGCAGCCCACGGGTGTGCGGTTGAATTTGTCGGCCATCCGCTGGTCGATCGCGTGTTTCCTACTCATTCTCGGGAAGAAACGCTCTTGCGCCATGGGCTCGACCCTGTTCGTAAGCTGATCACCCTTCTCCCCGGTAGTCGCTCACAGGAGGTTCACTATTTGCTCGACCCTTTACTCAAGGCGACAACTTTGTTGGGCAATGACTATCAGTTTGTCCTGGTGGCGGCATCCACCCTCAACGGAGAAGAGCTGCAAGCGCGGACCAGTGGTACCCCAGTACGAGTGATCCAGGGCGATACCTATAATCTCGTCCACGCCGCAGAGGTGGCCTTGGTCGCCTCTGGCACGGCAACACTCGAAACTGCCTTACTCGAACGACCGATGGTCATTATTTACCGTCTCGCGCCGTTGACCTATACGCTGGCCCGATTGATCGTGCGCGTCCCTTTCATTGGTATGCCGAATCTCATCGCTGAGCGACAAGTTGTGCCGGAATTGCTCCAAGGAGAAGTCACACCAGAGCGCATCGCGGCTGAGGCGACGCGGTTGCTCACCGATGCGCAGGCGTATAGCCTAGCCCAAGCAGGACTGCGTGAAGTGCGTCACCGCCTCGGTCCCGGCGGAGCAGCGGCGCGTACTGCCACCTTGATCGTAGAGATGCTAAAAAAGTAAATAACCGAGTAGGCAGTTAGCCGTTAGCCTCGGAATATCCTAGTAACTGTTAAAAGCTAAGAGCTGATCGCTCTTCACTTCTTATGAACGTTTATCGTCGTCTCTTCCCGTTCCTTCGTCCGTATCTTTTCCCGGCCTTTACTACTGCCATTGTTTGTATGCTGCTGTTTAGCGCCACCAACGGGGTGCTGCCGTTTATCGTTCAGCATGTGTTCGATGACATCTTTGCCCGGAAAAATCTTGACGCACTGCGGCTGCTCCCTTGGGTCATTGTCGGCACGTTCCTCTTCCGCGCAGTGGTCAATTTTGGTCATGGCTATTTGATCGAATATGTCGGACAACGCATCGTGGCCGATTTACGCAACGCGCTCAACGCACATTTGCAGTCAATGTCGCTTACCTATTTTCAGCGCAATCCTACTGGCACGATTCTCTCGCGCGTAACCAATGACACCACGCTGGTGCGAGAAGCCTTGACCCAGACAACTGCCTCGATCATGCGAGACGCCACGACTTTGATGGCACTGATCGTGGTCGCCTTTGTCAAGGATTGGTTTCTCGCTTTGCTCGCCTTCATTGTCTTCCCGGTGACTATTTTGCCACTGACGCAGACCTACAAAAAAGTGCGCCGTTTTAGCCATAAGGGCCAAGGCTCGCTCGGCTACCTCACCGCCCTGCTGCAGGAAACGATCCAAGGAAATCGCATAGTGAAAGCATTCACCGCAGAGAAGTACGAGCACCGGCGCTTTGCGGCTGAGAATCAGCGCCTCTATAAGTATTATTTGCGAGCAGGACGCTTGCGTGCTTTCGTCCCTCCTATGGTCGAACTAGTCGCCGCCGGCGGTATTGCCGCCGTCGTGTCGTATGGCGGTTATAGTGTGATCGCAGGAGAGCGCACCCAGGGTGAGTTTATTGCCTTTCTTACGGCGCTCCTGCTTCTCTACGAGCCGTTTAAGCACCTGACTCGAACAAGTGCCACCATCCAAAACGGGTTAGCCGCAGCCGAACGTTTGTTCGAAGTCCTTGATGAACGGAGCGAGGTAGAGGAGCGGCCTGGCGCGCAGCTTCTCACCGGTGTCCGCCAAGGGATTGGTTTCGCAGGGGTGCATTTCCGCTACCAACAGGACTGGGTGTTACGCGGGATTGATCTACAGATTCGCACGGGCGAGGTTGTTGCTCTGGTTGGCCCCAGTGGTGGAGGGAAAAGTACGCTGGTTGACCTGATTCCGCGATTTTACGACGTGCAACAGGGAAGAATTACTATCGATGGCATTGATGTGCGAGATGTTACTCTTGCCTCTCTTCGCGCCCAAATCGCCATCGTCTCTCAATCGACGTTCCTGTTCAACGATACCGTGCGCAACAACATCGCGTACGGCGCGGTGGAGCTGCCACTTGAAGAGGTGATCGCGGCCGCCCAAGCTGCTTATGCGCACGATTTCATTATGGCCCTTCCACAAAGATATGACACTATTGTTGGTGAATTGGGATTAACTCTGTCCGGTGGCCAACGTCAACGGCTCGCCATTGCCCGCGCCTTGTTAAAGAACGCTCCTATTCTGATCCTCGATGAGGCCACCTCGTCGCTCGATAACGAATCAGAGCGGTTCGTGCAGGCAGCCATTGAGCGTTTGATGATCGGTCGGACAGTTCTCGTGATCGCTCACCGCCTCTCGACAGTGCATCGTGCTGATCGCATCGCCGTGCTCATCGACGGCAAGATCATCGAAGAAGGACGCCACGAACAATTGGTGGTGCACAATACCCAATATCGCAGGCTTTATGACCTCCAGTTCTACGACACCCCTCTCCAGTAGCCAACCGTCACCCTTCCCATGGAAGGAAGAACTGAAGATCCGGGGTTGGACAGCGCTGGCTCGCGGGGCGTTGTGGCTGTTAGGCAAAACCACGCGCAAACGGCACCTTGGGGGCGAGGAGCTGCTCGCGTATTGGCAGCGACGCGAACAAACCATCTTCGCTTTTTGGCATAATCGCATTCTCTTGATGCCGTTCCCCTATCGCGGACAGAAAGCCTGCATTATGAACAGCGTTCACCGCGATGGAGAAATCATCACGCGGGTGATCAAGCACTTTGGCATTGAGGCAGTACGTGGCTCTTCGACGCGGGGCTGGATGGGCGGTTTGAAAGGGATGCTCGAGGCGTACCAGCAGGGCTATGATTTGATTGTTGTCCCCGATGGTCCGCGCGGTCCACGCTACCAAGCCAAGTCTGGAGTCCTGCAACTTGCCCGAGCTACCGGAGCCCCTATTTTTCCGGTTACTTACGGCGCCGCATGGGAAATGACGGTACGCAGTTGGGATCGCTTAGTGATCCCGCTGCCGCTGAGTCGCGTGCTCTACGTCGTGGGACGACCAATTTTTGTTCCCTCCGATGCTTCACCTGAACTGCTTGAAGAGAAACGCAAAGAGTTGCAAGAAACTCTCTTAGCCATCACCGCACAAGCGGATGGGTACTTTGCCGGCGAGCACCGAGCGACCAGCAGCTCATCACCGATCCTCGTGCCAAAACCACTTCCTCCTCCCTGATGTATTCAGCCAGATCGCTCACGTTTCTCTCATATAGCCATGATCCTTTTCCTCTACAACCTTTGCCTGACAATTCTTGCTCCTCTTGCAGTCCCAATTGTTACCCTCGCGCTCTTGCTCCGTCCACGCTACCGCCGTGGTCTCCAACAACGGTTGGGCTTCTTGCCTCCTGAAGTGGCCGAACGGCTCGGGAATCAAGCCCCGCTTTGGCTGCACGCACCCTCAGTCGGCGAGATGCTGGCAACTCGCCCATTTCTTCGTGCGCTCAAACAAGCGTTACCAGGAAAACCGGTGCTGCTCTCCAGCCTGACACCAACCGCATACACCACGGTGCAAGAGAAAATTCCCGAGGCGGATATGGTGATCTATTTCCCTCTTGATCACCCGCTGTTTGTTGGGAGAGTATTGGCTCAGATCAAACCCGCGGTTTTTTTCTTTACCGAGACCGAGATGTGGCCCAATTTTCTCTCCGCGTTGGCCACACGAGGCATTCCCGCCTTTTTGGTCAGTGGGCGTTTCTCCGCTCGCGCACTTGCTCGGTATTGTCGTTTCTCGCTCCTCTTTACGCCGATTCTCCGTAATCTCACTCTCTGTTGCATGCAGACGCAGACTGACGCTGATCGTATCGTTGCTGCTGGTGCGACACCAGAACGAGTCGTCGTCACTGGCAATTTCAAAGCCGACAGTGTGGGCGAACCGGGAGATAACGGTCGCGCTATCCTTACAGAGGTTGGCCTCAGCGACCGGCTACTGCTGATCGGCGCTAGCACGCATCCCGGTGAAGAAGCATTCCTCTTGCGTGCATACCGTCAACTCCATGCCATCGTGCCACACCTTTTATTGTTGCTGGCTCCCCGTCATCCACAGCGGTTCGCTGAAGTAGAAACGCTCTTGCAAACAGAAGGGTATGCGTATGTTAAACGGAGCCAGCTTTCAGGCTCGCAGACTGCCTATGCAGAGGTCTTTTTACTGGATACCCTGGGTGAGCTCGCGTCTTTCTATCCGGCCGCGGCACTGACTTTCGTCGGTGGTAGCCTTAGCAAAGGGCCGGGTGGGCATAGTGTGATGGAGCCGGCGCTCGCGCAGGTGCCAGTGTACGTTGGCCCCTATACCAGGAACTTCGCAACAGTGGTAGAAGAACTGATCCGTGCAGGAGGAGGATTCAAAGTGCATGATGAAAAAAGCTTCTGCGAAAAGGCACTGCCCTTGCTCACCAATGTCCAAGCACGTCAGGAGGCTGGCCGCCGAGCGTTAACGGTGATCCGACGTAGCCAGGGTGCAGTTGAACGAACACTTGTCCAAGTGTTGAGAGTCCTGGAGCAGTCAGATGCGGGGTATCGTCATTCACTGCCTTCGTGACACCTGACAACGTCCGTCTAGATTAGATTATCTTTTCCTTGTGGTCTTCATCTTATGATGTTATCGAGGCGACTCATCCAAGACCTCTGGCAACGCCGGAACTTTTGGCATCAACTCGGCTGGTTGGCCTTGACGCCGTTCTCCCTGGCATTCTCTGCGGTGATCCGGGGACGGAATTTGTTGTATGATCTCCACTTCTTCCCGATTGAGCAGTTGACCCTGAATGTCATTAGTGTGGGGAATCTCACTGTCGGTGGGACGGGAAAGACGCCATTAGTCCTGTGGCTCGCTCGAGCCTTACAAAATCGTGGGTATCGCGTGGGCATTCTGACCCGTGGATATAAGGGCGTCACCACGGATACTGAGGTTACTATCGTCGGTACGGAAGGAAAACCATTAGCCACCCCGACGGAAGTCGGTGATGAAGCAGTCATGATGGCACGCCTTTTTGCAGGGGTGGTGGTCGCCGGTCGCGATCGTATTGCAGCGTCAACACTTGCCCGGCTCAACTTTGGCCTCGATGTCATGATTCTTGATGATGGCTTCCAATATCGTCGCCTGCAACGCGATGTCGATATCCTCCTCATTGGCGGGCACCGACCAGATAACCACTGGCTCTTGCCTGCTGGTCCCTTGCGTGAACCACTCACAGCCGCGCAGCGGGCGAGTATGGTCATCATTACCAAGAGCGTGGAGGAAGCAAAAAATGGCCAGCATCACTTCTCTCACCAGCGATACGTCAATAGCTTTGCGCCCATCTTCTACGGTGACCTGGTTCCCACGGCTCTGGTGAACTCCGTGCACGGCGAATGGCAGGAGCAGCCCTTAACCCAATTGGCCGGGAAGCGGATCGTCGCAGTTACTGGCATCGCCACGCCAGCCCCTTTCTACCGCACCTTACGAGAATGGGAGGCAGATGTGGTTGAGGTGATGGAGTTTCCCGATCATTATGAGTATACGCTCGCCGACTGGCAAACAATTATCCATACGAGTCGCAGGTCCGATCTGATTGTCACCACAGAGAAAGACCTGGTGAAATTAGAGCGTTTTCCCTTTGCTTCTGGTCGGCTCGTCGCACTGCGGGCGCACATGCGGATTGAGCCTGCTGGACAGGTGCTGGCTGCAGTGGAACAGCAGTTTCGTTATAAAAGGATGAATATTATTGATCATGGCCGCTCCCTTCCTTATCAAGGCAGTTAATGACCAGCTCGCTGATATCCCACCCCAAGGGAAAATGTTACTGGACGTGAGCTGTAAAGAAGGGGACGTGCTTCGTTCTCTGGCAACCCAGGGGTTTATTCTGCGCGGCACCAACTTCGAGCCCTCAGGGCCATCACTCGAAGGCATTCCGATTGATTATGACGTGAGTCTCCTCAAACGACTTCCTTACGAGGATGCACGCTTCGACATTGTCCTGCTGATTGAAGTTCTCGAACATCTCGAAAACCATCGTGTTGCGCTGGGTGAACTAGCCCGCGTATTAAAATCTGAGGGAATCCTCATCCTTACTACCCCTAATATTATGCGGCTTAACTCTCGCTTTCATTTTTTTCTCAGTGGGTACCATAAGACCAAACGTCGCTTCATTCCGTTTACGACACCGCTCGATCAGGCCCATCGATTTCACAACTATCCGATTGACCTGCCGATCTTGTATTACCTCTGTAAGCAGAACGGCCTGCTACTCGAACGTCTAGGCAGGAGCAAGCGGAAAGGCTTTTCTCGTCTCTTGTTCGCATTCTTTGGGCTGCCAGTGCAGGTATACACCTGGTACACTCTCCAAGTGCGGGAAAAAGACCCGGCCCAGAAACAGGAGAATCAGCGGTTATGCAAATGGTTGCTCGACCCGCGAACGCTGATGGAAGATAATCTGGTGCTCCGTTTCCGGAAAGTAGAAAGCCCAGCTAACCTGCCTCGTTCATAAGGAGCGAACCATGGCGGTCAATTCAGAGTTACTCAAAATTTTGGTCTGTCCACAGTGCAAAGGCGATCTGACGTTGACCGACAAGCAGGATGGCTTAATCTGTCCAGTCTGCAAGCTGTGCTATCCCATCAAAGATAATATTCCAGTCATGCTCATCGATGAAGCGACGAAACTCGATTGAGGATCTGATCATCGCGTGAAGCAGCATGTCTTTCTTTACACGCTCCGCTCTCCAGATCCCCAGGGCTCCACGATTGCTGGTTGCGCAAACCGGCTTTCTCGGAGATGTGGTCTTGACCACTCCTCTACTGACGACGTTGCAACGCGTCCTCTCCCCTGAGTTTTTCGCGGTGCTGACAACCCCACAAGCAAAACCGCTCTTGGAGCAGCATTCGGCTGTGCATCGCGTCTTGGTTGACGCCAAGCACACTGAGGGACGTGGCCTTGCCGGTCTCTGGCGGATGGCACAGCGCCTTCGCCAAGAGCATTTTACTCTCGCGGTAGGGGCGCATAAATCTTTGCGTACCGCCTTTTTGCTCGCGCTGGCGGGGATTCCTCAGCGGATCGGCTTTCGCCAGAGTCCAGGCTGGGTTCTCTACCACCGCACTGCCATCCGTGACACCCAACGTCATGAGGTCGAGCGGATTTTGTGTCTCATGCGAGCCTTTGGACTTGAGCCTGAGCAATGCGAACGCCGACCCTGGATTGAGTACGGCAATAGGGCAAAGGAGCAAGCCTACGCCTTGTTGGATGAGGTTGGGATTGCCAATAAGGATCCACTCTTTATCGTGTGTCCAGGTTCGGTATGGCCCACCAAACGCTGGACGATAGAGGGATTTGCTGCTCTGGTTCGCTGTCTCGAACGCGATTACGGTCGCGTCCTGATCTGTGGCGGCCCAGGCGATACGGCTGTGGCGCAGGCGGTGGACGAACAATCGGCAAAGCAAGGAGTGAATCTTGTCGGTCGCGCGGATTTATCAATGTTCATGGCGCTTGTCGACCGGGCTCAGGTGGTCATCAGTAATGACAGCGCGCCGATGCACGTGGCCGTGGCGCGCGGTGTTCCGGTGGTAGCGATTTTCTGCGCGACTACGCCGAGTCTTGGCTATGGACCATACAGCGAACGCGCGGTCGTGGTCGAGAAAAAAGACTTATTTTGTCGGCCTTGCAGTCGGCACGGTGGGCCAACCTGTCCTCGTGGCACGGCGGACTGCATGCGGATGATTACCGTGGATGAGGTCTTGACAGGGGTAGAGCAAATGTTGGCTCTCTCCTCAAACTCTAAACTGCACTCTTTTTTGTAATGTCTCCTCTCAAGCCTCAATTGCCGGTCTCCGGTTCTGGCGAGCCGCCGCTGCGAGAGCGTTTTCAGACACTCAACACGATCTCCTCGCAGGATGCCACCGCGCTCGCCGCGCGGAACCAACGGGCGCGGCTGAGGAACCTGGTCTTCGCCCCGTTCTTTACGTTCCTGCGGGTCTATGGGAGGGAAAAACAATGGCGACGCGGTATCGCGGGTGTCGTCGTGTCGCTATTTTCTGCCTATGAGGTGTTCGTACGCCATGCAAAACTGTGGGAGCACCAGCATGTGAAAACGACGACCCCGCCACCTCCTCAAGCCTGATATGGCTTCTCTCATTGTCCCTCCAGGGTTCTTCGAACGTCGCTCTCACAACGTCACCTGGTGGCTAAGCATGGCCTGGGAGAAAGAGGCCGACCTCCTTCAATCTACTATCCGCCATCTGTCATCTGCCGTCGCTCTTCCTGTGGGCCGAGGCGGAGTACGACAGGTTTCGTTGGGAGAGCGCGGCAACGTGATCGTCCGGCCTTATCGTCGCGGGGGCTTTGTTCGTCATTTCGTACGCGATCTGTATTGGGATCGACCGCCACGCCCCTTCGCCGAGCTACTCTGTATAGAAACCGCACGGCAACGCGGAGTTGCCACCGTCGAGCCGATTGGTGCTCGCGTCGAATGGGTGAAAGGAGGGCTGTACCGTGGCCTCTTAGTGACCAGGAAAGCCGAAGGTTTTCACAATTTGTGGGAGTGGTTACAGACCAAACCGATAGGAACAACACGCGAAGCAACTATGACGGTAGTTGCACAGGCGATCGCGAAAATGCATGAGGTTGGCATTGTTCATGCCGACCTTAACCTGATGAATATCCTTGTCCAAACTGTGACCGGCTCACTCCAGGCCCTCCTCATTGATTTCGACCGTGCGCGTCTCTTCTCCAGTCCGATCCCACGGCATCTGCGCGAGCAGAATCTTCGTCGGCTACGCCGCTCACTCGACAAGCTCGATCCAGAAGGCGTGTTTTTCTCATCAACTGATCTGGCCATTTTCTGTCAAGCATACTGCGCTTTGGCTCTAGAGAACGCTTTCATTTGAATGCTATCCTAGCTGGCGCGCTCGACGGAGCTAAAAAAAGCGAAACATGGTACCATCGAAAAACGCGGTTTGCCCGCTTGCATGACCAAGACCAACTTCAGACTGCGATCACTGTGTCGGCTCTCCTTTCTCTCACCCCTCAACGTATTTTGATCGTGCTGCTCGGCGCGATCGGAGATGTCACGCGGGCGTTACCGCTACTGACCGGGCTGCGGCGCGCCTATCCACACGCCTCTATTACCTGGGCAATCGAACCCGTAGCCGCACCGTTGCTCGATTATCATCCCGCGTTAAATGAAATTTTGCTCTATCCTCGTACCCAAGGTCCACGAGCGTTTTTGCCATTTTTACACGAGATCCGGCGGCGGCACTTTGACCTCGTCCTCGATCTTCAACGGCATTTCAAAAGTGGCCTGATTAGTTTCTGGTCTGGAGCGGCAGTTCGCCTGGGCTTTCATCGCTCCAATACCAAAGAAGGCAACTGGCTGTTCAACTCCCATACTATCGAAGCAGTGCCAGACTTCTCGTTAAAGCTGAATCAGTACCTCAAATTTGCCGAGGCATTGGGATTACCTGATGATGGAGTTTCTTTTGACCTGCGTCTCCGTGCCGAAGAAGAACAGCGAGTGGAAATCCTACTGAGCGGCACGCCCCGCCCTTTCGCCGTTTTTTTCCTTGGATCGCGGTGGCCAAGCCGTTTTTGGTTCCCTGAAGCTACAGCCGAGGTGGCAAGGACACTGCACCAAGAATATGGTATGGGAATTGTCCTTGTAGGTGGGCCGAGTGAAACCATCTTTGCCCAGCAAGTGAGTAAGGCAACGGCAGGAGTGGTCACAAATCTCAGCGGACAAACTACCTTACGTGATTTGATTGGAATTTTTTCCCGCGCACGGCTGGCCATGGGACCGGATTCGGGCCCCATGCATATTGCTGCCGCAACCGGAGTCCCGGTCATCTCACTCTGGGGCGCCACCAGTCCCGTGCGGTCAGCTCCCTGGGGTTCTGAAGCTTTTGTCCTGCGCGGCGAGGCGGCGTGTAGTCCCTGTTACACACGGCACTGTCCCATCGGGCGCCTCTGTATGCAACGGATCACACCGGGACAAGTCATTGCGATGGTGCGAAAAATATTCGAACGACCAGAAGAGGTGTCAGGGATTGGGGGTTAGGGGTTGGTAGGAATGACACCGAACATTCTCTTTTTATTGATTGATTGCCTGCGGGCCGATGCGATCCTCGGTTCACGGCGCGGAGCTCAAATCCCGGCGCTCGATAAACTGGTACGCTCGGGGATAGCCTGCTCGCAAGCGGTCTCTTCTGCCTCCTCAACCACGCCTTGTGTCGCTAGTTTACTCACTGGTACGTATTCATTCGTGCACGGGATCCGTTCAATCTTTGGCCTCAAAATGAACGCGTCAGTTCCTTCACTGGTTGAGATGCTGCGCACGCACGGCTATCAGACCATTGCCGAGGTCAGTGGCCCGCTCTTTCCTGAAACTGGATTGGGCCGGGGATTTGACGTGTATCACTTTCGTGAGGGATCAGCCTATCTCTCAACCGCGTGGGGTGCGGATTTCCGGCGTCGCCTGCAAAGCTCAGCGTTTCGGCCTCCCTGGTTTCTTTTTTTGCACCTCTGGGAATTACACCACCACCGCCATATTTTGCCGGCTTTTAGTAGCCGCACCTATGGCAAAAATCGCTATGCGCGTGCCTTATCGTCGCTTGATTCAGAGTTAGCCACGCTCCTCGCTGCTCTTCCTCCCGATACCCTGATTGTGATTCATGGAGATCACGGCGAACGAGTCGTCAAGACAGATTTTCAATACCGTCTTTACCGCCTCTCGCGTGACTTGTTCGGTCGCACCACGATGAAACGTGAGGGCCATGAGATGGATATCTCAGAAGACCTCATTCGCGTGCCATTGGTCTTTACCTCTCTTGCGGGGCAAGCTCATCCTGCCCTACGCTCAGGCGCACGAGTTTCCCAGTTGGTTCGGCAAGTTGATGCACTACCAACGATCCTCGATCTCGTCGGTGCATCAGTTCCTTCAACGATCCATGGTCGGAGTCTCGTCCCGGCGCTCCAAAATGACACCCCATTGTCCTTGGAAGCCTATCTTGAAGCCTTCTTGCGTATCCGTTCGGATCCACGCAATCGCCGGGTCGGATGGCGTACGGAAGAATGGAAATACATTTACGCGCCACAGAATCCACGTTTGCCCGAGGAATTATATCATCTTGCTTGCGACCCCCGGGAACGTCAGAATGTGGCTTCTCGCCACCCTGATCTTGTGGCAATACTCCGTCAACGGATCGAGTCGATCCAACAAGGACCAATTGCCCCGAATCCCGGCCAGATCATGAGTCAGGAAGAACAAGCACAGATTGAAAAGCGCCTTATTGATCTCGGATATATGTAGAGAGTCTTTTGGCATATGACGTATGGCCTATGGCTGACAACCGATAACTGCTAACGTTCAATTCCATGCCGATCTCGCATCTTTCCACTGTCTTCTGTGCTCCGGATCGACAGGAGCTGTTCGATCTTTTGTCGCACGCGCCGGACTATGGCCCGGCATCTCAGATTCTCAAGCAAGACCGTGGCACGACGGTTACCTTAGTGTCCCTACCAACTGGCGCAGTCGTCGTCAAACATCACCGGATGTACACGTGGCGTCGTTGGGGAGATGGACTGGTGCACGGTTCGCCTGCTCGCCGCGCCTGGCACGGAGCCCAACTGCTTCAGGCCGCGGGAGTGCCTATCCCACGCCCATTGGCAGTGGCCGAGAAGCGGGCAGCAGGAACAGTGCGGGAGAGTTTTTACGTCAGCGAGGCCCTCGTTATACAAATCCCACTCAATATTTACTGGCGGGAACGACACTATCAATGGTCGCGGCGACGCCGGCAAGTATTTTTGCGTGCGTTGGCGGAATTTTTACGCGCTTTTCATACTGCTGGCCTGTACGTTGGTGACATGAAAGATGAAAACCTCCTAATTGAGGAACAAGGAGAAACAGCGTGGAAGTTCTATTTGGTTGATCTTGATCGTGTTACTCGTCACGCTTCGCTGGGCCAGCATCGCCGTTTCAAAAACCTCGTACAACTTGAGCGCACCTTAGGGCGGAATGTTCGCGCCAGTGAGCGTCTCTTATTTTTTTATCATTACTTAGGGGTAGCACTGCCCCCACGAGCGCAACGACGTGAATTACTAGGTCGACTCTTACGTTTACGTGAACAGAAGGACCACGAGTATGCCCGGCGTCGCAGCCGCCACACGCGTACGCTCACCAATCCCATCGTTCCTTCTTCTTTTGTCAGCGTAAAAATTCAGCCTGGTACGATTTCTGACCGTCCGCCTATTTCCTGCTGCATCATCTGCTTCAACGAAGAAGTCAATATCCGCCGCTGCCTCGAAAGTGTGAAATGGTGCGATGAGATTGTCATTGTTGACTCGTTCTCGACCGATCGGACGGTCGACATCTGTCGGGAGTACACGAGTCGGATCGTGCAAAGGGCCTGGCCCGGGTACGTTGAACAAAAGCGGTTCGCGCTTTCCCAGGCGACCCATGAGTGGGTCCTCAACGTTGACGCTGATGAAGAAGTCTCGCCTGAGTTGCGTCATGAGATTCTCTCGGTGCTCCAGCGCAATCACCCTGCCGTTGACGGCTTTTACGTGCCGCGTTTAGTGTATTATCTAGGCCGCTGGTGGTGGCGCGGCTGGTACCCAAGCTATCGTCTGCGGTTGTTCCGCAAAGCAAAAGTCCGCTGGGGTGGCGTAGACCCCCATGAGAAGGTGTTGCTCCGCGGTCAAGCCGACCGGCTGCAGGGGGATTTGTACCATTATACGTATGATGACATTAGCGACCATCTCCGCGCACTCAACGGGCTCACCGAAGTCGCTTCTCATGAATTGGCCCTGCGCGGCAAGCACACCCGGATGTCAGACTTACTCCTCCGTCCATTCTGGCGGTTCTTTCGTTTCTACGTTCTGAGTGGCGGTTTCCGTGATGGTGTCCCTGGCTTTTTTGTTGCCGTCACCTCGGCCTTTTATGTTTTTTTGAAATACGCCAAACTCTGGGAACGGACGCTTACGGCTCATACCGATGCAAAAGCTCAAGATCCTGCACGTAGATCCGGAGAAGAATTGGGGCGGCGGAGAGGTGCAAGTGCTCGGGTTGACGAGCTACCTTCAGCACAACGGCCATCGCTCAGTAGTCGCCACTGACCCGCGGGGTGCTCTCTATGCCCGCCTTACTCAGGCCGAGCTACCCACGTATCCGCTGAAGGTGAGGAACCATCTCGATTTTTCTGCCGGGCTCAGTTTGCGTCACATGGCCAACACAGGCAGTTACGATGTGATACATTTTCATACCGCCCGAGCCCATGCGCTGAGTCCGTGGTTGTCGGGATTGCCGGTCAAACGTATTGTTACCCGACGTATGGATTACGCGATTAAACCAGGAAAGGTAACTCGCCTCCTGTATGAGCGCAGCGTCGATGCGGTCGTTGCTATCTCCGACGGTGTCCGGGCTGCACTGCAAGCCGGCGGGGTTCCTCTTCGACATATCCGCGTCATCCCCAGTGGGATCGACACGGCTCGCTTCATGCAATCCTCTCATCTGCGCAATCAAGTACGCGCAGCCCACGAGATCAGGTCAGATGAGGATGTCGTGCTCATGGTCGGCGCTTTAAGTGAACGGAAAGGCCACTCCACTCTCCTGCACGCTGCCCATCATTTACAGGAAAGAGGGATACGACTCCGTTATCTGGTGTGTGGCGATGGCCCTCTTCGGACCACCTTAGAGACCGAAGCGCGTCAGCTTGGCCTCACAGAAAACTTACAGTTCCTGGGCTTTTGTCCAGATGTCTTAGGATATCTCGCCGCGGCAGATATCTTCGTGCATGTCCCGCTCTGGGAGGGCTTAGGTGTTGCTGTGATTGAAGCCCTCGCTGCCGGTCTGCCCGTCATTGCCAGTCGTGTCGGCGGTCTTCCTGAATTGATCGACGGGCACACGACTGGAGTTCTTGTCCCTCCACAAGATGCGGTTGCGTTAGCAATCGCGTTGGAACGCGTGATACAAAACCGGCCTTGGGCCAAAACCTTAGCCCAGGCTGGGCAAACTTTAGTACGGACCCGCTTTGATGTGACCGTCATGGCACAGGCTAATGAGGCGTTGTATTACCAGCTTCTTGCGGGAACGAGGTGATCTCTATCGTGGGTCATAGGTCGATAATGCACACTTCGCATTCTGCAATGAAGCACCTGGCCTCCCTGCTCGGGCGTTTTTCCCGTATCCGGGTGTTAGTCATCGGTGATTTCATGCTAGACCGGTACATCTGGGGTCAGGTGGAGCGGATTTCCCCTGAAGCTCCAGTGCCGGTCGTGCGAGTAACCCGGGAAAGCTTACACGCCGGAGGTGCAGGCAATGTGGCAGCAAATATCCGCGCTCTCGGCGGCATGGTGGTAGCTTGTGGGTTCATTGGTCAAGAACAAGTTGGCCAACGCCTCAAGCAGGAACTCTCGTCGATAGGAGCGGATACCGCAGGAATCATTACCAGTAGGGCCATGATCACAACTAGCAAGACGAGAATCATTGCCCATAGTCAGCAGGTTGTCCGACTTGATCAAGAAGAAAGTGAGGTTGCGCATGACCGGATTCGACCGCAACTCCACCGATTTGTCCAACGCCATATCGATGATTTTGATGTGCTGGTCGTTTCCGATTATGGCAAAGGGGTGATCGACGCTGAACTCCTCTCTCTTCTCGCCGAACTGCGCGAGCGCCAGCAGTTTATCTATCTGATCGATCCTAAACGGCGGAATTTCATCCACTATCGCAACGCCACGCTGGTCAAACCGAACACTGAAGAGGCTGGTCAAGCTTCTGGTATAGAAATTCGCAATGAGTCCGGCTTACAGCAGGCTGGCACTCGGTTGTTAGAGCTATGGCAAACAGAGGCCGTACTGGTTTCTCGCGGAGAGGAGGGGATGAGTTTGTTCAAACGGGAGGGCGGTACTGAGCATTTTCCCACTGCAGCTCGGGAGGTATTTGATGTGACAGGGGCAGGTGACACTGTCCTGGCCACGTGCGCCCTCGCGTTGGGCGCGGGGGCAACCCTGGAAGAAGCCACGATCTTGGCTAATCACGCCGCCGGAGTTGTAGTGGGAAAGGTAGGAACCGCAACTATAAGTCCAACCGAACTCAGAGCAACATTACAAGAGGGACCTCATGCGAAGCATGACCGGGTACGGTAGCAGCGCGACCTCCTTCCCTGGAGGTCGTGTCAGCGTCGAACTACGAACGGTGAATCACCGTTTTCTCGAAATCAAAATGCCCTTGCCGCGCGAATTCCTCCCTTACGAACAAGAATTTAGAGAAATGATCGAAGCCCGTATACAACGGGGCAAACTCGATATGCTGCTGACGTACTCAAGCAAGCCTTCGCGTACTTATACCGTACAACCCGACCTTAGTCTTGCACGCGCGTATCGCCATGCCGTGTCACAGTTACAGCGCGAGGTAGGAGTGAAAGGCGACCTCGATCTCTCGTTTCTTACGGCTCATCCGGAGTTATTCCAGGTCCAAGAACAGCAATCTCCGGTAGAAGAACAAGCGCAAGCAGTGAGAAAAGCCTTAGCGAAGGCCCTCGTCGCGCTAGAGCGGCAACGGTCGCAGGAAGGGAAGTTTCTCCAAAAAGAACTCCGCAAGCGGGTCGCTATGCTGGAAGAACTCCGTCGGAAAGTAAAAGATCGCAGTGGCATCGTGCAAGAGAACACCCGTGAACGGTTGAAAGAGCGCACCACGGGCTTGCTCCAGGACCTGCTTCAGGGTGTCGAGATTGATCAGAGCCGCCTTATTCAAGAAGCGACCGCATTGGCACAACGAGGCGATATCACTGAAGAATTGGTACGTTTACAGGGTCATCTCGAAGCACTTATTGACCTCTTATGCTCCACTACCCCCGTCGGCAAGCGGATGGATTTTCTGTTGCAGGAGGTGCAACGAGAGGTGAACACGGTTGGCTCAAAAGCCGAAGATGTCAAGATTCGCCATCTCGTCGTGGCGGCCAAAGAAGAGGTAGAAAAGTTGCGGGAACAGGTGCAAAATGTAGAGTGATCTATGCTTGATGAACCCGATAAACCTTTTGCCTGGCTTCGTCAGGGTATCCTTTTCCTTCTTTCTGCTCCCTCAGGGGCGGGAAAAACCACCCTGTCTGGTCGACTGTTCGATCGGGTGCCCGATTTGCACCCTTCTATCTCCTATACCACGCGTCCCCCAAGACCAGGCGAAGTCGATGGGCAAGATTATCATTTCATTAGCGAAGAGCAATTTATGCGGCTGCGCGGAGCAGGAGCTTTCGCTGAATGGGCTCGGGTGCACGATTTTCTTTACGGCACCGCCCGTGCTCCTCTGGACGAAGTGCTGAGTAGTGGTCATGATTTATTATTAGATATTGATGTTCAGGGAGTTAAACAACTGAAGGCCACTTACGCAGCCACATCGGTCTCTATTTTCGTTTTACCCCCTTCCTGGGAAGAGTTGGAATGTCGCTTACGGGGCCGTGGCACGGATGACGACGAAGTTATTGCCCGCCGTCTCCAACGTGCTCGGGAAGAGGCACACGAGCTGATCAATTATGATTATTGGGTCGTCAACGACCAGGTCGAACGAGCTGTGGCAATCCTGCAAGGGATTATTACCGCTGAACGGGCCCGGGTACTACGACTACGAGAAAGGACGGTCGTATGACTCTGGGCGAGTTAGTTGAGAGGGTGCGTTCATATCATCCCGAGGCCGACACCGATCTTATCGCTCGCGCCTACGACTTCTCTGAGCGTATGCATCAAGGACAAGTCCGTCGCTCTGGGGAACCGTATTTTATCCACCCGCTTGGAGTCGCCGACATCATCACCGAAATGAAGCTCGATGTTCCAAGCGTGGTCACCGGGCTCTTGCATGATACGGTTGAAGATACCCTGACCACCCTCGATCAGGTCGATAAAGATTTCGGCTCAGAAATCGCTTCACTGGTGGATGGGGTGACAAAGATCGGCCAGATGAATTTCACCACTCGGGAAGAGCGTCAAGCGGAGAATTTCCGCAAGATGATTATCGCCATGGCTCGCGATATCCGCGTGATTCTCATCAAGCTGGCAGATCGGGCGCATAACATGCGGACGCTGTCCTATCTGTCCGAATCTAAGCAACGAGAAATTGCCCAGGAAACCCTCGATATTTATGCCCCCCTAGCCCATCGGTTGGGGATTAATTGGCTGAAGAGCGACCTCGAAGATAATGCGTTACGGTATCTGCATCCAGGGGTGTATGCGCAACTGAAACAGGACGTGGCGAAAAAGAAAACTGAACGTGAGCGCTACATAGCCGAGGTCATCACTATTCTCCAACAACGGCTTACCGAAGCTGGTATCACCGCAGAGGTGTATGGCCGTCCAAAACATTTCCACTCTATCTATCAGAAGATGCAGGCGCAGAATCTCCTGTTTAGCGAAATCTATGACCTGGTTGGGTTTCGCATCATCGTTAATGAAGTGCGCGAGTGCTACGAAGCGCTGGGGATTGTCCATAGCCATTGGAAACCGGTTCCTGGTCGCTTCAAGGATTATATTGCGCTCCCGAAGGAGAACCTCTACCAGTCACTGCATACGACGGTGATTGGCCCTTATGGGGAACGTATCGAGGTGCAAATTCGCACCCATGAGATGCACCGTGTCGCTGAGCAAGGCATTGCCGCCCATTGGACCTATAAAGAAGGCCGGCGGGGCTTAGAAGAAGCGCAACGTTTTGCCTGGTTACGTCAACTGGTCGAGTGGCAGCAACAGCTCAAAGACCCACAAGAGTTCTTGCAGACGGTCAAAGGAGATCTCTTTACCGAAGAGGTCTATGTTTTCACGCCCAAGGGGGATTTATTTAATTTTCCTCAAGGTGCTTCGGTCATCGATTTTGCCTATCGGATTCACTCCGAGGTTGGCAATCACTGCGCTGGTGCTCGCGCCAACGGACGGATTGTCCCGTTACGTTATCAGATGCAAAACGGGGACACGATCGAGATTATTACGGCCACTCAGCAAACGCCGAACAAGGACTGGCTAAAGTTCGTCAAAACGGCGAAGGCTCAGGCGCGGATTCGCCAGTGGCTCAAAGCCCAGCAACACGAACGCAGTGTTGCCGTAGGGCGCGAGTTGCTGGAACGCGAACTGTCTCGCCATCACCTGGACCTGGCAACCTTACGCAAGCAGAACAAGGTGGAGGCTATTCTCAAAGCCTTAAGCGTTAAAGATGAGGAAACCCTGCTCGCTGCTGTTGGGTACGGCCAGATAACCCTCGGTCAAGTGATTCCCCACTTTGTTCCTCAACCAGAACCAACTAATGGGCAAGTCGCCGATGCGATCGAGCTAGAAAAGATCCGGCAGAAGACACCGGCCCGCGAGGACCGGGGTGGGGTTCGGGTTGGGGGCCTTGGCGACATTTTGGTCCGATTCGGTCGCTGTTGTAATCCTTTACCTGGCGAGCGCATTCTCGGCGTGATCACCCGAGGCAAAGGGGTCACGGTTCATGCGGTCGATTGCCAGCGGTTGTTGGCAATCGATCCTCAACGTCATATTGTGGTGAGTTGGGATAACAGCGTCGAATCGGTGCGGCCGATCAAGGTCGAAGTGCTGTCGGAAGATCGACAGGGATTGTTGGCCGCCTTGAGTAAGGCCATTAGTGAAACCGGGGTCAACATTGCTAATGCGGATGTGCGTACGCTGCCTGACAAACGTGCGCTCAATGTCTTTGAAGTGATGGTCTCGAGTGCCGAGGCACTAGATCAGGTGATACGCAATTTGAGCCGGGTCCGTGGGGTGGTTAAAGCTGCACGGGTCAGGAAATGAGAAGGCCGTTAGCAATTAGCAATCAGTTCTTGACGAAAGATGGAAGGAAATTTTTGAGCTACTCGCTAAAAGCGAGTAGCTAAAGGCTCTTCTTACGCTGCTTTCTGTATCCGTCCTGAGCGAATACAACTCGTACAAACGCGGATCCGCTTCACCCGCCCTTCCACTTTCGCTTTGACCCGTTGCAGGTTCGGCATCCAACGACGTTTCGTCTTGTTATTAGCGTGGCTCACGTTATTGCCCACAGATGGGCGTTTGCCACAAATGGTACATATCCAGGCCATATCGTCGTCCTCCTCAGGGAGCCTTTGTGTTAACACACGTATGCTCTTGCCGCAAGGCGATGAGCCTTATGGTGCAGTGCGCTCTCCTCAGATCTGAGAGTTGAATTCGATTTTTTCCTACTTTAACGTCTACCTCATCAACCAGAGGAGGTACGTATATGTCTAATATCGCCAACTACACGCCCGAAGAGGTTAATCTCCTGCGAGAAGTGGTCCCGCTCGCCGGATTTGCCGTTGCCGTCGCTGGTAATAGCGGAATTATCGGAACCTTCAAGGAAGCTTCTGCCGCCGTGCACGGACTCATTGAAGGTGCAGCTCAATATCCGCAGAACGAACTGATTCAATCGCTCGTCAAAAATCTCCGCGAAAACCGGCTGCCAATGCCGAGTTACAGCCCAATGGAAGCTGGGGTGCAAGGAAGAATTAAGAAGGACGCCTTGGAGAAGTGTCGCCAGGCAATAGCTCTGTTGTCGCAGAAGGCGACACCGCAGGAGGCTAGTGAGTTCAAGCAGTGGATCGTCGCAGTAAGTGAAAAGGTTGCGAACGCGGCGAAAGAAGGCGGATTCCTCGGTTTTGGCGGGCAGCGCGTAAGCGAAGCCGAGACGGCGATGCTCAAAGAACTCTCTACCGTGCTTGCATAACTTTTCCATCTTACGGGGCGTGTGGCCACACGCCCCTACACGAGAACCCACTTCCATCCTGAGCGGTATAGGCGCGTACCGCGCGCCGTTTCGCAACCATTCAGTGAAACACGCTCGTCACGAAACGGAAGACGTGCCCGACTTCACTACCGTATTGTCCCAGTGAAAAATGTATGTCAGAGTCGGGCGTGTAGGCCGCAGCATGAGCACGTTATGAAAACACGTAAACGCGTGGAGCTTGGGCAATACGTTGTCGCCGATCCAGAGATTTGCCATGGTCAACTGACCTTTAAGGGCACCCGCATCATGGTCAAAAGTGTGCTGTACTACGTCGCTCAAGGCAAAGATTGGGACTGGATTTCTCAGGCGTACCTTGGCAAAGTGAGCCGTGAAGCGATTGCGGAAGCCGTCAGTCTAGCTAGTGAAGCATTACTGGAGAAAATGGGAAGCCGGCGGCGGGCGGCGTGAATATTCTGGATGAAGACATCAGCGCCCCCGAGTGTGAGCAGCTACGCGCGTCCAAGATTCACTTCCTGCAGATCGGCGTTGACATTGGCCGCTCAGGCATGAAGGATCGCGAGGGAATTATTCCGCTGTTGCACCGCTTGAAACGTCCAACCTTTTTCACACAGGATCACGGCTTTTACCATCCCACATTACGGCATCAGGAGTATTGCTTAGTCTTTCTTGATATCTGGGAAGACGAAGCTGCCGAATATATTCGTCGCTTCCTACGCCATCCTGAGCTTCGCACGCAATCTCAGCGCATGGGTAAAGTCGCACGTGTCCGCCATAGTGGTGTAAGTTATTGGCAGATAAACCAGAGAGGAGAGCAGGCTCTCAGTTGGTGACTAGGTGCAGTCTGCATGAAGTGATACGCTCCTGGAAAAAGTCCCGTAGCCCGGATGAAATCCGGGAACAGCTCATGCAAAGCATCCCGGATTGCACTTCGTTTCATCCAGGCTACGCTACTATGCCACTTTCTCGCAGCCGAACTGGAATCGCTTTAATGCAGAAGGGTATTGATGATGGGCTGATACAGAGTCGCGAGCTTGGGATTACCGCCGGTGATTGCCCTGTGATACCAACGGACCGCGCCGTAGGGCGCAAAGACGTCTGGTTGCCACCCGCCGTTCCTAATGCCTTCGGTGATCCGATTAACGAGAATAGAATTGTCGGTAATGGGACCGTACTTTGAGCAATAAGTTTCCAAGTACGATCCGAAGCTAGCATCCCGTGTTGCATAGGTTAGGATTGCTCCTCTGCTAATTAGCGTCTGAAGGCGCAAGCGTGCCATCAATAGCATGACAATATCATTGAGATCATCACCGACATCGTCGCGATCCCTGGAAGCCTTCAAGTTGCGAATACCGATCTCAGCCTTCAAGTTGGCCTCGCCAAGCTCGAAGCCGACAGGTGATACCGCAAGAGCAGTTGCCGGGAAAAAAGTAATTGGGAACACACCGGCCCGAAGAAACAAATTGTACGTCATTGGGAATAGGATATCTCCAGTGAAGATGATTACTCCCGCTTCTTTTTGAGCTACTAAGAAGGCTTTATCCACCACCTTATCTGTTTCGCACTTCGCCTTCGCAGCAACATAAATTGCATTCTGCGTGGCCTTTGCCACTTCACATGCATCTTTAGCCGCCACATAAATCGCGTTCTGCGCAGCCTTTGCCGCCTCGCAGGCTGCCTTATTTCCCGCATAGATGGCATTCTGGGTCGCCTTGGCTGCTTCGCAGAAGGGGTCATTGAAATGAGCACAACCGAAAAAGCTACAAACATCGAAACCACAACTACGCGTATCTACCTGAAGCGGGCAGTCCCTCGTGTCCACCTGAAGTGTGCAGTCGCGCTTATCGACATCGCGGACGGGATCAGAAGGCCATGTTTGGCCCGTGATTAGATTCTTCCAGTGGCCCTGGAAATCATGCTTCCCCAAAATGTCCTCAGGTAGCGCTTCCCACAGTCGTTGCAGTGCGTCTGTACGGCCCCAGACACCCATTGCCGCGACCAGCGGTATCATCTGGTCGCGCGTAAATCCGTGGTGCTCATTGTTTCTCTCACCGGTTGGATCAAATTCCGGAGCACGGACAAAGATGCCGTCGCCGTTAGGCTCTAGCTTTTGGAGCACTTCATCAAAACTCAATCGGCGGGTAGGGTTATCTATCCAAGGATCATTCAATACGTATTGACGGATCCAGACGCCAAACCAGTACCACCCCTCTCGTTGGGCTGTGTCTCCGGCATCTCCGTTCGGTTGCACGATAAGTCCATCGCTCGGCCTAAAATGAATCTCCTGATCCTCATGAAGACATCGTGCGATCGTAAAGGAGCTAATAGAGAAAGGCGCAGCGTCAGAAACAGTACGTCGTAAGGCCCCACGGTTAGCGGCTAACACTCTGAAGTAGAGGATTTGAGGACTATTTTCTGTGATCGTCACGACTGTGGTAAATACATGATCTCCGCTGGTTATATCTCCATGCGTGCCGTCGTCGTACATACGACCAAGATTCGCCACTAACTTTCCAGCTGAGTCATAACGAAGCAGTGTCACACTATCAGGCAATAATATGCTCGTAGCTCCAACACGAGCAGTCACAATGACCGAAGTTGATTGGTTGACAAAGGTCGAGTCTGGATAGGTGAGGACCTGGTTAATCGTCTGCACTTCCTGAGCAACGAGAACTGAACCTTCGCCTCATGCAGGGAGCGCTCCTTATCGCCGCACGAGGCTATGCTGCTCCCGAAGTGGGGCAGGCTTATACACGGGCGCGCGAGCTGTGTCAGCAAGTCAGCCAGACTCCCCAGCTCTTCCAGGCCCTGTGGGGACTCTACGCCTTTCACTGCATGCGGGCGGAGCTAGAAACCGCGAGAGCGCTAGACGGGCAGCTCTCGACCTTAGTGCCGTCTCTCTCTGATCCTATGCTGCTCACTGAAGCTTACCTCGCGATCGGATCGACGGCGTTCTATACTGGAGAGTTCGAGCGGGCCTACGAACAGATGTCGCGGGGAGTTTCGCTCCTGCCCTCGCCCCAGGCTTATTCGCTCACCCAGTCTGCACAGGATCCTTGGGTGTTTTGTCTCGGCTTCGAGGCGTGGACACTGCCGCTGCTCGGCTATCCGGAGCAGGCCAGGGAGCGACTCGACCCGTGATACGCGCCCTACCCTTTAGAGCTTTGGTAAACCGCTAAGATGCGCTCGATGATGTCAGTCGTCGAGAATCCTTCCTGATACGGGATCACCACTACCTTTCCGCCCTTTCTCTCAACCACTTCTTTGCCAACCACCGCTTCTGGACTCCAGTCTCCGCCCTTCACGAGAATGTCCGGCTGAAGCAGTTCGATTACCTCTAGTGGCATGTCTTCAGCGAAGACCGTTATGTAATCTACGACCTCTAGGGCAGCGAGGATCACCGCTCGTTCAGTTTCACTCAAGATCGGCCGCCCCTCGCCTTTGAGGCGTTTCACCGAGGCGTCGCTGTTGATGCCGACGACCAGCACGTCTCCAAGGGTTTTCGCCTGAGTGAGAGTATAGACATGCCCAGGGTGAAGGAGGTCGAAGCAACCGTTGGTGAAGACAATACATTTGCCTTGGCGGCGAAGGTCGATGAGAATCTCAGCTAGTACCAGCGCGGGATAAGACTTGGCCGTGTTTATCAGAACATCTGATGTGAAGTCACTCTTCATATCGGCTAGTGCCCATAGCGTTTTTCACCCTTCGACTTCCCCTTCGGCAGGCTCAGGGTACGCTCAGGGCGAACGGGATAGGAGAAGCAGGACTAGAAGAGCCGTTCGTACTGAGCGTGTCGAAGTACGAACGGGAGGAGGATCAGGGCACGGCAGCGCCGTGCCCCTACCCAATTGGTCTGCATTCCGCATTCATCATTAGTTTATGGGTGCATTCCTAACATTGTCAGCCCGGTTTCTTCCGGCAGCCCGCACATCACATTCATGTTCTGCACCGCCGCTCCGGCCGCTCCTTTCACAAGATTGTCGATTGCCGAGAAAACCAGCACGCGGCCGCGCTTGCTATCAACGTCGATACCGATCTGACAAAAGTTTGAACCCGCTACCGTCGCTACACTGGGATACGGGAGATACTGCCACGACACTTTTGGCTCTTTGTCCATGTCAATGATTTGAATAAAGTACTCATCCTGATAGAAATCCTTAAACAGATCGAGCACCTGTCCACGATCGAGATGCTCGGTGAGAAACCCATGACAGGCCGCAAGGATGCCGCGGGAAAACGGGGCATAGAACGGCGTGAAGTTGATCTGGATTCTCTCATCAGCCAAAGCCGAGAGTTCTTGCTCGGCTTCATAGGTGTGGCGATGATCGGTCACATTGTACGCAAAAATAGAGTTGCCGATCTCCGCATGCTGACTCTGGGTCTCCGGCTGCGCCCCTGCTCCAGAGGTTCCCGACATCCCATCAACCACAATATGTTCGACATCGATGAGCTTTTCTTTGACCAGCGGAGCAAGCCCTAAGATAGCGGCGGTCGCGAAACAGCCAGGATTGGCAATGAGACGCGCCTGGCGAATTTCCTCACGGCGTAGCTCGGTGAGACCATACGGCGCTTCGGCCACGAGATCCCAGCAGGTATGTTTCGCTTTATACACAGTTTCAAAAATTTCTCGGTTCTTGAGGCGGAAATCGGAGCCTAAATCGACGACTTTCATTCCTTGGTCAAGGAACTGCCCTACATGCAACATCGATTCACGTGAAGGGGTGCACAGGAAAGCCACGTCGCCACCTTGCGCTTCTTCAAGCGTGACAAACTCGATCCCCATGCCGTAGAAATTGCGGTGAATGTGTTCGAGTTTCTTGTCACTGCGCGAAGTGATCCATCTGACACGCACCGACGGATGTTGCAGCAGGATGCGTAACAACTCTCCTCCGGCGTATCCCGAGCCGCCAACGATACCGGCTTCGATCATCGCTCCGTCCTCCTGAGGAGCCAATGTTGCTGACAAAGAGGGGAAAAGCAACCCATCGCTTAAAATCGCGCACGTTCATTCGTCGAGCTGAGCCCCACTAGAGTGAAGAAAACTCGGAACTCGAATTCGTGCGGATTGACTTTGTCGATCATGGCCAGATCAATATACCAACATTTCTGCGGCGAAATATAACGCAAATAATATCGATCGCCGACAAATGCACCGGTATTGAAATCATAGCGCGCCATATAGGCCCCAGTAATTGCCTCATTAAAGCGCAAGAGGACGTAAGTATTGATCTCTTTTAGGGTACGGTTACTAATATTCCGGTAAGAAGCACCAACGGTCGTGCGCCGTTGTAAATTCTCCAACAAAGGTGTCGTAGGGGGGAGTGGGCGGGGATCGGTGATGAACATCCCGATTCCGGTCTCAGACGCGTTTCCCTTCTCGATCGCATAGGTTGAATCGAAGGTAAACGTCGTATACGACAGCGGCGCCAGACGAGCGTTGATGTCGACGTTAGAAAAATGATTGTCCGGGCCGCTAATGTTCTGGGCAGGATTATAAGCGTGCACGACCGAGAGACTGGCTAGCTCACGAACCTCAGTCGGCGCGGAAGCCGCCGTGGGGGTTGTGTTGGTACTCACAGGGGTGAACTTCCCTAACACTCTATTCTCTACGCCATAGACAAAGAGGTTCCGCTTGTTGATACGATCCAGTGAGTTATACAACGGCAAATCTTGCTGTCCTACGAACGGAGTATACAGATAGGACACATGCGGTTCGATGATATGCTGGAGTTGTTGCAGTCGGCCCCAGTGCGGTTCAAAGACCCGCGCGAGTCGGGTTCCCAGGTCTGCCTGCAACTGAATGATCTCGCGGGTGTCACCTTTTTGCAGTCGCCCGGACTCTGGCAGGGGCGGATCGCCAACGGCTTGCGAGGTCAAATTGTACACGGTCTCGCGACCTATAGCCTTCACCGAACCGAAGGCATACTCACCGAGATGAAACGGTAAAGCCAGGGAAGGAGCGAGATCAAGGCGTTGCCCATAGTACCCCTGATTGCGATAGAAGTTCGCCCCGTCAACCGAGAGGCCGGCCTCCAAGCGATTCTGCCAAAGAAAGCGCTGCCCCTGGAATTGCAGGTGAGGAAGTATCTGAAAAGCCGAGTCTTGCGGGTCTATCAAATCTTGAAAATAGGCGGCCTCCCCTCGCAAGAGCGCACGGCTCCAGGTCTTGACTCCCCCCATTCGAGAATCGGTATAGCGTCGGGTACGAAGCTCGTAGTCAGTGGTATCGAGGGCGGAGGTAATAGCGAGCGCACGATGAGAGATTTCACGCAGAAACGCATCATCACTGACGAAGAAGAGGTCGCTATAGAAGCGAGACATATCAGGCAGTAACTGGCGGTGAACTCCGGTTACACTCCAACGATTGATCGGTGAGTTCGTCGTGGCCGGACCGCCGATTTGCTGATTGAAGTATGACGCGGCAAGGAGCCCTTCAGTCCGTTCGCTCGGGGCATAGCGAAACTCCCCCCACACACCGAGACGAGCGCTGGTCTCTATGTCCGCGGTGATAGTAGCATCGTAGCTCCGGTTGATCGCCCAATAGAAAGGCTGTTGCCAGACGAACCCACGGGCATTGGAGAAGGCATAATGAGGGAAGAGGAAGCCACTCTGTCGCTCCCTGCGCACCGGGACTGTGGCATAGGGAAAGTAGAGCAGCGGGATGCCGCGCACGCGAAAGATTCCGCCATGGACCACACCGCTCCCTCCGCGGGTCACATCGATCGTTTTTCCACCGATACTCCAATCCGCCTTAGCGAAATTGTCACAATAACAGGTAGTGAAAGCACCGTCTTCGATGTGATAGGTCTGGCCGTAAGATTTCTGGAAGGTTTTGCCCGTGAGAACATACTGCTCGCGCGGGAGCGTAATGGTTCCGTTGGTGATGTCCCCGGTTTCATTCTCCATTTCCAGACGTAAAGCGTCGCTTTTGATCACCCCGCGCAGATCTTTGACTTCGACATTGCCGGAGGCCGACATTTCATTCGTGGTCTGATTCACGCTGATACGGTCAGCCGTTATTGTTGTGTCTCCTTTGGTCACTACGGCATTGCCAGTTGCTGTGACGACCTTATTCTCTTGCTCATACGTGAGCGTATCGCTCTTCACGCGGATCTCGTCTCCCTGCTCAGAGTCTTGCGCCCAGGCCTGAGAAAGGGCAACGACAAAAATGATTAAGAGAGCCGCGCCAATCCCCCGCATCATGTCCTCTTTCCTTCATCGATTTCCCGCGGATCAATTGTCCGTGTCTGCACGGTTGGGGCAAAGAGCGGATATACTTCACCGACAAGGAACAGCGAACCGGTCACCACCACGGCCTCGTCAGGGCCAGCAGTCTCTAGCAATTGTCGGCACGCCGTCCGAGCATCCTCAACCACGCGCACCGGACAGAATGGGGCAAAAGCTGCCTGCAGAACGGTAGGGTCTTCGGCTCGGGCCTGCTGCACTCGGGTCACAACCACTTCGTCCGCTAGCGTCGCCAGCAGCGGAATCATCGTGCGCCAGTCCTTATCCCGCATGACAGCAAAGAGCAGTTTCATCCGTTTGCCCTGGATCACCGCCGGCAGTTCGGCAATAAGCGTTTCCAGTGCTTGGGGATTATGCGCGCCGTCGAGGATCACGAGCGGTCGCTCTGACACGAGGTCGAGCCGTCCAGGCCATCGTGTGGTCCGCAGTCCCTGCCGTATTTGCTCCTCCGAGAGCAAATACGAAGGTTGGATCAATTCTAGTGCCGCCAGAGCCAAGGCCGCGTTGTGAGACTGAAAGCGCCCACGGAGACCGAGGCGCAAATTCGTGATCTGTTTGTGTATCCCGCGATAGTCGACTTTCTCGTCATCGTCTACTTGGACAAAGAAATCCTGACCGAGCGTATAGGAGGCACTGCTGCGGTCTTGGGCGAGAGTGGATAAAATTGACTCGCTCTCTGGATCACTCTGACCAATGACTACTGGCACGCCAGGTTTGATAATTCCCCCTTTTTCACGGGCAATGTCGGCAACGGTAGCTCCCAGATATGCCTGATGGTCCAACCCAATACTGGTAATCACCGAGACCAAAGGCAGGAGGACATTCGTGGCATCAAGTCGACCACCGAGACCAACCTCAACCACGGCAATGTCAACGCCCGCGCGAGCAAAGGCGCAGAAGGCGAGGACCGTCATCATCTCGAACGGCGTCAATCGGATTCCCGCAGGCTCTACTTGAGCACGAATGGTGGCAACCCCATCAATCACTTCCTGTTCGGTTATCCAGACCGAACCGAGCCGAATACGCTCACAGAAGTCGACCAGGTGAGGAGAAGTAAACAAGCCAACCTGATAACCCGCCGTACTCAGGAGGGAATGCAGGAACGCGGCGGTAGACCCCTTGCCATTGGTCCCGGCAATATGGATAGACGGAAAGCGACGCTCGGGCGCGCCACACAACCGCAGCGCCTCAGCGACCCGCTCGAGCTTGAGATCCATTCGCTCAATTTCGAGACGGTAAAGAAAGTCCAGGGTCTGTTGATAGGTCAACATACGCTACCGCCATGACGCATACAGTGGAGCAAGGACAAGCGGGGATGCGCCGTCCATTATTCATCTCTTCCTTCAATCACACAGCAGCCCCAGTAATTGGCCGAGGACTCGGCGCAAGTCCTTGCGCTCGACCACCATATCCACCATGCCATGTTCGAGAAGAAACTCCGCGCGTTGAAACCCTGGAGGCAACTTCTCACGAATGGTCTGCTCAATAACGCGTGGACCAGCAAAACCAATCAGCGCCTGAGGTTCGGCAATGTTGATATCGCCCACCATACCGAGCGAAGCGGCAACGCCACCAGTAGTCGGGTCAGTCATGACGGACAGATACGGCAACCCCTGGCTTCGCAGTCGTCCAAGCGCCATGTTGACTTTTGCCATTTGCATGAGGGAAAGCACTCCTTCCTGCATCCGTGCCCCACCAGAAGCGGAAAAGAAAATCACCGGCAAACGCTCCGCGATGGCGTGCTCAACCAGACGAGTCAGTTTCTCTCCGACCACCGCTCCCATGCTTCCGCCGAGAAACGAGAAGTCAAAGATCCCCAGCGCGACGGAATGGTTATGAATCGTCGCCACCCCACATACTACCGCTTCTTCTCGCCCAGTTTTTTCCCGAGTCGCGGTGAGCCGCTCCTCGTAAGGCTTGCGGTCAGTAAACTGCAAAGGATCACCAGACCGTAAGTGCACATCGTGCTCCATAAAAGAGCCACGATCGACAATCGTGAGCAGCCGTTGTTCAACGGTCAAGCGAAGGTGCGTCTCACATTTTGGACAGACGAATAAGCGGCGTTCGATTTCTTTGCGAAAGAGAATCTCCTGGCAAGCCGTACACTTGATCCAAATCGCCTCGGCCTCGTCTGGTAGCGGTTTTTGCTCGGGTGCGGCCATAATCCTCTTTTCCTCTATCCAATATTCTTCCGCTCATCGCGTCACTGGCGCTGGCTCGCCGGGAAGTACGTTGAACTGGTATAGGAACTCTATCCCGAAGGCAACTGCCTGCGTGCCACCCCACGGGGATTTTCTCATTGAACCGTGATGCAGTTCTGAACGAGCAAGCAACTACCAGGAATGGGGCTGAGCGATCAAGATAGGTAGACAGAGAGGTCGGCTGCGCCAAGGTACGTATGCGAGAGAATAAAAAAGGAGAAGGCGAGATCTCGGATAAACATATTGTGACACACAGAAGAAAGATTGACGGTTATCCTGTCGTGCCTAATCCACTCGCGATAGCGTTGACCGTCAGCAATAGATGGGGCAGTAGCGGTGTCGCTTCTTCGAGATCGCCTTGCTGCTGCATTCCGCGCCAGCGGCGTAATAAAGTGATCTGCTGACGGTGCAGTGTACGAAGTGCCTCCCTGCGCATCTGCAACATGCCGTGGATGTTCGGGCGCTGTTCAGCCAGTGTACCGCCATACACCTGTTCCAACATCAAGCGCGAGCGTTCGAACTCCGCAATGATTTTCTCCAATATACGATCGCGCAGACCGACGTCTTCGACCAGCGTAGCATACTCACACATGACCTCAACATCGGCAGCCGCGACGCTGGTGGCGGCGTTGCTGATAGCAGATGACACTTGGCTTGAGTACAAGGATGAGCTAGGAAGTGGGCGAGGAGAGACCCGTAATGGGACCATACTCAACCGACTTCCGACGTAAGGTGGTGCGCGCTTATGAAGCAAGGCGCGGGTCACAGCGGCAATGAGCACAGATGTTCGGGGTGAGCCTGGGGTTCGTGCAGAACCTGTGGCAGCGTTACCGTCAGACGGGCAGCGTCGAGCCCAAAGCACACGGGGGTGGAAATCCCGGGAAGCTGGTCGGGCACGACGCGCTCGTCGAGCAACTGCACCAGCGCCAGCCCGATGCCTCGCTAGCCGAGCGCTGTGAGCAGGTGGCAGCACGTGAAATCTCAATCAGCCAAATCTCTCCCACGGAGAAGCTGAGCATTGCGCAAGACATGGAGAGGAAGAACTTTGGCGGCATGGGTGGCGTACGGCTCGCGTCGGACGATACGCAGCGTTTGACCTTCACGCCAACGATCAGCCATCATCCTTTCCGCTTTGGAATCGATGCGTAACTCATGGAGCACTGCCGTAGTCAGCTGCGCCTCGTCGATAGGTCCTACCCGAGGGCTGACGAATAGACTAACCTTCGGCAATCCTCCTTCTTCTTCTTCGACAAATTGATAATCAGTTGGACTTCCGCCGAATCGAGCCGGCAGGATTTCTTCAACTAAGGCGAGGAATTGGCTTCCCAAGAAGGTCATGCCTTCACTCGTCAACTTCTCATAGCTACGAATAGTGTGAAGATGTTGATGGAAACCTACCCGCTCGAAGGCGCAGCCACAGGTACGCTGATCAAGCACGGCATAATCACCGTTGTCGACGTTGAGCATCAGCTTGGGACAACTCGGTAAGAGAGTCGAGTAGAATAAGGCTCCAACACGCCGGCCATCTATGCCGATCGGTCTCTCCTGCTGAATAATTGCAAGTTTGTCGCTGAACACGTGGACTTCATCAAGCAGTGTGGTAGGAGTGGCACACGCCATACCAACAATGCCAATCTCGGCCATGCCATAAAACCCTTTCGCCCGACCTCCACTGGCAGTGATAACCTGCGCTTTGGCTGGCGTATACGGCTCTCCGGCTACATGAAAAAAGGTGCCGGCAATGTCGAATCCGAGCTCTTGTGCCGCTTGACACACGCGAACGGCAGAACTCGGATTGGTCACTAACAGAGCCGGAGTTCCTTGAGCCTTTTTCTTTACCAGCCACTCTACCACGCGACCGGCGTCGGCCAATGGCACGTGTTCTGGTGCGGCGAGAGGAGTGCCCCACCAGCGACTGCCGTAGACCGCTCCTTGGGTAAAAAGAAAAGATTTGTAACTCCCAGGTCCGATTGCCAATTTGCTCTGGGTAAACCACCGCTCAACTGGTTTGCCCAATTTGGCATAGCAGAGCATCAGCTTAGTCGCGATCACGCCAGGAAGCACGGGTAACCATACACCAATAGGACACCGGTCAAGGCTGAAGGCCGCCAGGAACAACGCATGATAGGCAGCCTCATGAGAGAGAAGGTCGAGATCGATCAGTACGCGCGTCCCCGCGCCTCGCGATCCACCAGTCTCTGCTTCATAGGCCGCTGCCAGCAGAGGATTGTCAAAGTCCTGCGGTTGCGCGAGGAATTGTAACCCTGAACGCTGGATTGGCTGTCGACCTTTAAATTCATCCAACGTCACGTACACCCCGGCACGATATAGTCGCGTTAGTGCCGCTTCGAGCCCTTCTTGCCGTACGAGGCGGGAAACATCCTCGAATTCAATTCCGGCATGGTGGAGGAGTCGTCGATAGGGGCTACGATCATGAGCAAAGATCCCGCGTTCCACAATCCGTAGAAAAGACACGGCACGTTGTTGAATCTGTCTGGTAATCTGCTGGTCACACTCTTTCGGAGATATGGGGTGCTGAAAGAAACGCTTCAAACTCCACCCATAGCTCAGCGGCATTCTGACCCAATCGAACATACTCTTCCCTGTGGTCAGCAATCCTCTCCCTTAAGATTCTGGGGGCTGAAATAAGTGCGATGAATTCTAGCGCCGAGTCTCGTGAGGCTCAATCCAATCTGCTACCCCGAGCAGCGAATTTGGTGCTAGGTAACACTGCGTTCCTATTCCGCCGCGGCAGCAATGAGCGCGGCACGCTCGCGCAGCGCTTGCTTCAGGCTACCAACGAAAGTCCCAACTTGAGAGACAAGATCGGGCTGTCCACAATGTGTTTCAATAATCCGCGAGATCGCGCTCCCGACAATCACGCCGTCCGCTAGTTCGGCCACTTGGGCGGCCTGAGCGGGAGAAGAAATGCCAAACCCAACGGCAACCGGCACCGGTGAGATCGCACGAATGCGGCGCACCATTTCGCCGAGGTCTGACGGAAGTGCATCACGCACGCCGGTAATTCCAGTCACCGAGACATAGTAGACAAATCCGCGCGTGCGCGTGAGCACCTTGCGTGCGCGCGACAGCGAACTCGTCGGTGCTAATAAGAAGATTAGGTCGAGATCTTGACGGTCAGTCTCTTGCTTCAACTCATCGGCTTCCTCAGGAGGAAGATCGACACAGAGCACGCCGTCCACTCCAGCTTGTTTTGCATCCCGGGCGAAGCGCTCACCCCCGTAGCGAAAGATCGGATTGTAGTAAGTAAAGAGAATGAGCGGGACAGTAACCGAACGGCGGACGGTCTGCACGAGATCTAAAATGCGGCTCAAAGAGGTTCCGCTACGCAACGCGCGTTCTGCTGCCCGCTGGTTGGCTGGACCATCAGCCATCGGGTCAGAAAATGGCACTCCGAGTTCGATCAGATCTGCACCTTGCTGCGCGGCCTCATAAATAAACTTCTCGGTCGTCGCCAGATTTGGATCACCAGCTGTGATATAAGGAATCAGAGCAACTTCACGGCGGCTGCGTAGGGCAGCAAAGGTATCAGAGATACGTGTCATATTTTTTAGTGTACACTTCCAAGGAAGCGTGCGACTCCCTGCAAGTCTTTATCCCCACGACCGGAGAGGTTAATTACTACAACCTGCTCGCGAGTTAAGCGTGGGACGAACTTGGCCGCATAGGCAATGGCGTGTGCGCTTTCCAGGGCCGGAATAATACCTTCAGTTTTCGCCAACAACTGCATTCCCTCGACCGCCTCAGCATCGGTGATCGTCACATAGGTAACGCGTCGCTGATCATGAAGGTAGCTCAGTTCTGGGCCGACTCCGGGATAATCGAGCCCAGGCGCTAACGAGTGGGTGTCACGAATCTGGCCGGTTTCGTCCTGGAGGAGGTAGCTCTTACTACCGTGGAGAACACCAACATGACCGTCGCTGATAGAAGCGGCGTTCTTTCCCTCTCCTAGCCCTCCGGCTTCAACCCCAATCATCCGCACCGCAGCGTCACGCACAAAAGGCGCAAACAGCCCCATCGCGTTACTGCCTCCGCCCACACAAGCAATCAAGTAGTCAGGAAGCCGTCCCTCGCGCTGGCGTATTTGTTTTTTGGTTTCACGCCCGATCACTGACTGGAAGTCACGCACCAGCATGGGATACGGGTGCGGTCCCGCGACGGTACCGATGACATAAAAAGTAGAGGCGACCTGTGAGATCCAGTCACGCAGGGCTTCATTCATGGCATCCTTGAGCGTTTGCGTCCCGCTCGTCACCTCACGCACCGTCGCTCCGAGCATGCGCATGCGGAACACGTTCGGCTCTTGCCGTGCCACATCTTCGCTGCCCATGAACACTTCACACGCAAGACCGAATAAGGCCGCTACCGTCGCAGTCGCCACACCATGCTGCCCGGCCCCGGTCTCAGCAATCAGACGTGCTTTGCCCATGCGCCGAGCCAACAGCGCTTGACCGATAGTGTTGTTGATCTTATGCGCGCCAGTGTGATTCAAATCTTCCCGTTTCAGGTAGGCTTTTGCCCCCCCCCAGAGTTCAGTCAAACGCGGCGCGAAAGTAAGCGGTGTCGGCCGACCAACGTACTCCCGTGATAGCGCTTGCAGCTCACGCCGGAATGTCGCGTCGCGCCGACAGCGACGATACACCTCTTCCAGTTCGATTAACGCGGGCATGAGCGTTTCAGCAACGTAGCGCCCGCCATAAGGGCCGAAGTGCCCGAAGGAATCAGGTAGTCTTGGCATTGGTAATAAATGCTCGCACTTTCTCTGGGTCTTTACGGCCAGGTGAAGACTCTACTCCGCTCGCGACATCAACCGCCCACGGATGAACGGTGCGGACAGCGCTCGAGACATTTTCGGGAGTGAGGCCACCCGCCAGAATTAAGCGATTCCGACACGCCGGTGGTAATGCGAGGAGATGGTCCCAGACAAAAATTTCGCCTGTCCCCCCGTACCGCCCAGGCCTGTGCGTGTCAAGCAGGAAGTAATCACTCGAAAATTGTTGCCAATCTGGCAGCGTTCCATCCTCAGGGACGCGCAATGCCTTAATCGTCGCCTTCGGCCATCCCTGTACATCTGACGCCGTCTCGTCACCATGAAATTGGATGGCGTTCAGTTGCAGCCGTTCAACGTGAGAAGCGATCAGTGCTCGTTCGGCGTTGACGAAGACGCCGACACACCAAACGCTGGCAGGAAGGGCCGCACGAATTGCGCGTGCCGTCGCCAGCGAAACAAAACGCGGGCTGGGTGGATAGAAATTGAGACCAATGAGATCGGCTCCACATTCCACCGCCAGCATCGCATCGGCCATGCTGGTCACACCGCAGATCTTAACCCGAACACTCACACTTCTCCCCGTATCAGTGCGAGAAGGGGGACACCCGGGTCAGGAGCGGCCATAAACGTTTCCCCAATAAGAAATGCCCGCACCCCAAGCGCCTCAAGGCGAGTAAGCTGCTCACTGCGAGAGAGACCGCTCTCCGAGACGGTGGTCACACTAGGTGGCACCAGACGCATTAACCGTTCGCTGATTTCGATCGTGGTGTGAAAGGTGCGGAGATCACGATTATTAATCCCGAGGAGTTCCACTCCGCAGGCAAGTGCGCGCTCGAGTTCCTCCTCATCATGGACCTCGACTAAACAATCGAGTCCTAACGAACGAGCAAGCGCACTTAACTCAGTTAACTGCCCATCAGAAAGGATTGCGACGATCAGGAGAATCGCACTGGCGCCGAAAGCGCGAGCTTCATAGACCTGATACGGATCGAAGAGAAAGTCTTTCCGTAACAGGGGGCGCGTCACATGCTCACGGATCAATTGGAGGTAGTCTAAACTTCCCTGAAAAAATCGCTTTTCCGTTAATACGGAGAGAGCTGCGGCTCCATTTGTCTCATACGTCTGCGCCAAAGACAGCGGCTCAAAATCGGCGCGGATGATGCCCTTAGAAGGAGAGGCTTTTTTGACTTCGGCGATGATCACGCGGCCAGGCCAGTCTCGCAAGGTCGGCAGGAACAACGGAGGGGTTGCTTGAAACAATGCCATCTCCTGAAGTTGGGAGAGAGGCACTTTTTGTTTCTGCGTCGCTAACTCGGCGCGCTTGTACGCAACAATCTCATCGAGGATCATACAGGTCCTATGTGAGTAAGAGCGACAAAACGCTCAAGGGTATGAGCTGCCGCTCCACTGTCAACAGCTGCGCCGGCACGCGCTACCCCAGCCGCGATCGATGGAACAGTATCTCCTGCATACAGCGCCGCGCCCGCATTCAGAAGCACGATATCACGGTGTGGCCCACGAGTTCCAGCAAACACTGAGCGAATAATCGCGGCCGATTCTTGGGCGCTACTCACTTGCAGTTCAGACAGGGCGCAACGCCCAAAGCCAAACTCCTCCGGAGCCAGTACGGTTGAATGGACCTTTCTCGAACGCCATTCAGCAACAAACGTTGGACCCGTCAACGAAATTTCATCGAGCCCGTCTTCTCCATGTACCACCAAGGCATGCAGACTACCGAGTCTTCCGAGCGCCTCAGCGAGAGGAACAATCCACTTCCGGTCAAAAACGCCGAGCAATTGATGACGAGCGCCAGCCGGGTTCGTCAGCGGCCCTAACAGGTTGAAGATCGTGCGAATACCGATCTCACGTCGCGGACCCACCGCGTGTCGCATTGCCCGATGAAACGCCGGAGCGAGGAGGAAACCAAACTTCACCTCGTGCAGGCAGTGTTCGACCTGGGCCGGAGACAGTTCAACCTGAGCCCCTAAGGTTTCGAGTACGTCTGCCCCACCTACCGCTCCCGACATGGCGCGATTTCCATGCTTCGCAACACACTGCCCGGCCGCGGCTGCGACAAAGGCAGCAGCGGTTGAAATGTTAAAGGTATGGCGACCGTCCCCACCGGTCCCACAGGTATCGAGCACAGCAGAGGCTGCTCGCACCCTCGTGGCCAGCTCGCGCATGACCCGCGCCGCTCCAGTAATCTCCGCGACGGTTTCTCCTTTGATCTGCAACGCGGTCAGCAGCGCCCCAATCTGCGCCGGGGTGGCTTGACCATCCATAATCTCCGTCATAACCGCTGCCATGTCAGCTTCGGCTAGATCACTGCCACCGGCTACCCGCGCAATTGCTTCTTTGACAGTCATACCGTCTATTCTGAAACTGGATAGGCTTGGGAGAATTTTCCTTCACGACGGAAGCGAGCGATCGCCATGTTTGCTTCTTCTTGACTAGTAAACTTTCCCACCCGCACTCGATACCAGACTTCTCCTTGTTTGACGACTTTGCTTATCGAAGGATTATATCCTTGCTCCCGTAATGTCTTGGCGATGTCCTGGGCAGCCGTTTCTTGGGTTGTCGCTTCGACTTGCACTTTCCAACGCTTTGCCCGTCCAGCGGGCTTTTGCATGGTTGACGTATCAAGTTTCGCCTCGGGTGGTTTCACATCTGGTGACGATTGCCCGTCAGGGTTCGCTGCAGCTGAAGCGGGCGGTGGCGAAGAGACGTCAGGTTTCTCGGCGCGAGCCGCAGGCGATGATTTCGCTGTGCCCTCACCATTAGACCGTAAAGAAGAAAGAGTACGGTTTCCCATAATCGTGGCATTCATCGGCGATGAAGAAGCACCAGGAGAGGGCGGTCGTGACGCGCTACTGTCTGGCTTCTCTTTCTTCCCGGTTGTCGCGGTTTCTACTTTCAGTGTCAGAGCAGATCCGGCTGAAGTTTCTTTCGGCAGCTGCCACGTCAATGGAGCGTTGGCGGTAGGCCGCGAGGCTACAGAAGGCTCTTCGGGAACATTGATTGGTACCCGCACCGCCTGAGCCTGCTGGGCTGCTTTGCTCGCCGCGACTTCCCTGCCCACATACACACCAGAAACAAAAATCGCGAAAGAAGCAAAGAGGGCACTGGCCAGGAGGACAACTCCTCCGAAAAAACCAAAGCGGATCCCATAGCGCCGTTCTGCCATCGTGCATTCCTACTCGGTGCTCCCTTTGAGAGCACGAAGGGGGAGGCTGTTTGCTGTCAGCTCTCCCCCTTCGCACTTAGCATGAGTTCTTGCGCTCGTCACTTACGACCGGGCTTTCCCCTCTTCCGCAGGACCAGTTTTCTTGCCGGTTTTCTCTCCTCGCACGGTAAATTCTACCAATGAGACTGGAGCGGCATCCCCTCGGCGCGGGCCGACTTTGAGAACGCGGGTGTAGCCCCCAGCACGACTGTGGAATCGTGGGGCCACGTCGTCAAACAGACGCTTTACCAGTCTACGGCTACCCAGATAGGCAAAGGCAAGGCGGCGGGCATGGAGGGTATTGCGCTTGCCAAGTGTCACAATACGATCAGCCCAGCGCCGCAACTCTTTGGCCTTGGCGTCAGTTGTTTGAAGCTGCTCACGCTGGAGAAGCGCCTTGACCAGGTTTCGCATCAACGCTTTGCGGTGAGCGGCAGTACGATTCAGTTTTCGTCCGTCTTTTAGGTGTCGCATGGTTCGAAATACTCTTCTCTCTCTCAGGGCCTAAGCTGGTCCCTTACTCGCCACTCACACGGCGGCGTTCGAGTTCTTCCCGTGGGGGGAAATTCTCGAGTCGCATGCCGAGTTCAAGTCCCATTCCCTGGAGGGTTTCCTTAATCTCATTGAGGGACTTGCGGCCAAAGTTTTTGGTCTTGAGGAGGTCATTTTCCGTTCTCTGGACCAGTTCTCCGATATAGCGAATATCCGCGCTTTGCAGACAATTGGCCGAGCGAACGGAAAAATTTAGCTCCTCAATTGGCCGATAGAGGTTCGCATTTAAGGTCGAAACTGGCTCTTCGCGGGTTTCTCCTCGCAGTTCCTTTTCCTCAGATGACCCGACAAAAATGACGAGCTGGTTCTGGAGCACCCGCGCCGCCTCAGAGACCGCTTCATCCGGTCGGATACTGCCATCGGTCCAGACTTCCAGCGCCAAGCGTTCGTAGTCGGTTCGTTGTCCGACTCTGGCATTGGTCACGGTAAAATTGACTTTTCGCACCGGAGAAAAGGCCGCATCGAGGAAGATAGTACCAACCGGACTTTCTTCAGAAGCTTTATGCCGCTCGGCTATCACATACCCGCGCCCCCGGTGGATGGTCGCCTCGATTTCCAGGCGGGCTCCCTTCCCGAGGGTTGCAATATGAATGTCAGGGTTCAGGATTTCGACATGCGGGCCGACGGTGAGTTCTCCAGCGGTGACTTTTCGCTCGCCGCGCGCATCTAACCGCGCAGTCTCAGTATCGCTCTCACGCATGCGGAAACGAATCTCTTTCAGGTTGAGGAGAATATCAGTGACGTCCTCGGTCACTCCAGGGACCGTAGAAAACTCATGTAGTACGTCTCTGATCCGCACCTTCGTGATCGCCGCTCCAGACAAGGAGGACAAGAGTACGCGTCTCAGCGAGGTGCCAAGAGTTGTCCCAAATCCACGCTCAAGCGGCTCGCAAAAAAAGCGACCATACTTCTGCTCTTCACGATCCCTTTCAAGGCCCTGGGGCTTAATCAGGTCACGCCAACTGTCCTGCATGCTGCTCCTTTTTCACGGTGTTTGCGTTCGCCTTGGCGAGCATCCGACCGGTGTTACACTTTGGAATACAATTCGACAATCAGCTGTTCATTCACTGGCAAGGTAAGCTGCGTACGGTTCGGAAGAGCACGGACCCGGCCGGTAAACGTATCCTTATTCACCTCTAACCATTCTGGAACCCCGCGCCGTTGAGCAAGTTCGACCGATTCTTGGATGCGGGCAATTTTCCGGCTTGCTTCTTTTACTTGAATTTCGTCTCCTGGACCCACAAGGTAGGAGGGGATGCTGACCCGGCGCTGATTGACGAGAAAATGACCATGACGGACCAGTTGCCGAGCTTCGGCCCGTGAAGTCGCGAATCCCATGCGATAGACCATATTATCCAGGCGGCGTTCGAGAAGCGATACGAGATTCTCACCGGTAATTCCTCGCCGTCGTTCCGCTAAAGCAAAAAAACGACGGAAGGGAATTTCCAGCATGCCGTAAATCCTCCGCAGCTTTTGCTTCTCACGTAACTGAACGCTATACTCTGTCGCCTTCTTGCCGCGGCCTTGCCCGTGTTGTCCGGGAGGGTAACTCCGGCGTTCAATCGCACATTTGTCGGTATAGCAACGTTCGCCTTTGAGAAAGAGTTTAATCCCTTCCCGTCGGCACATGCGGCACACGGGGCCGATATATCGTGCCACGTCAACCTCCTGATTCTGCAGTCAATCGTACGCTTTTATCGTTCTTTTGCCGAACGCTCAATGCTGCCGGCTGCCTTATACGCGTCGTCGTTTGGGAGGGCGGCACCCATTGTGTGGAATTGGGGTGACATCACGGATGACATTAATAGCAAATCCAGCAGCTTGCAGAGAGCGTAGAGCAGACTCCCGTCCAGCCCCCGGGCCTTTCACCTGCACCTGAACACTGCGCATTCCTGCATCCACCGCTTTCCGTGCTGCACTTTCTGCCGCCACTTGTGCGGCAAATGGTGTTCCTTTGCGAGATCCCTTGAAGCCGACGGTCCCAGCACTTGCCCATGCCACTACGTTTCCTTGCGGATCAGTAATAGTCACAATGGTGTTGTTAAAAGTGGAGTGAATGCAAACCACCCCTTCAGGCACGGCCTTGCGGATCTTCTTTTTCCGTGGCGCTGAGCGCTCCGCGGCTTTAGCCATGAATAATCTCCTTTATCAGAATCACCTTACTTTGGTGTCGGCGCTTGTTTTCTCCCAGCAACGGTGCGCCGCGGCCCTTTGCGGGTCCGCGAGTTCGTTCGGGTTCGTTGTCCGCGCGCAGGAAGATTCTTGCGATGGCGCAGTCCACGATAGGCACCGATGTCAATGTATCGCTTGATCGAGCTGGCAATATCACGGCGCAGGTCTCCTTCCACTCGATATGCTTGATCGATGACGCGGCGGATATTGACGACCTCTTCGTCAGTCAAATCGTCAGTCTTCTTCCCCAGTGGGACCCCAGCCTGCGATAAAATACGCAGTGCGGTTGCTCGTCCGATCCCGTAAATATAGGTGAGACCGATTTCTGTTCTTTTATTGCGTGGAAGCTCTATGCCTGCGATACGTGCCATGAGACTCCTCCGTTTTCCTGACGCTTCTGGAGCGACATTATCCTTGACGCTGTTTATGCCGAGGGTTTTCGCAGATCACGCGGATCACTCCAGCGCGTCGAATGATCTTGCATTTCCGACAAATAGGCTTTACCGAAGCACGTACTTTCATAACTTCTTCCTCTTGCTGCAAGCGCAGCGCTCAACTGTTTTAGACCCGACTTAATACCTCAGGCCCTCTCTCAGTAATCGCGATTGAGTGTTCGAAATGAGCCGAGAGACTGCCATCTCTCGTAACTGCGGTCCAACCGTCGCTCTTCAGCATCACCTCGGACTTGCCGACATTCACCATCGGCTCAATCGCCAGGACCATTCCCTCGCGCAAACGCACGCCGCGATCACGTACACCATAGTTAGGAATGGGCGGGTCTTCATGGAGGCGTCTGCCAACCCCATGCCCAACAAATTCACGGACAATAGAAAATCCTTCACGTTCGACTCGCTCTTGAATGGTGGCAGAGATATTTCCCAGTCGATTGCCGACGTGAGCTTGAGCAATCCCTTCTTGCAAAGCGGCTGCTGTCGTATCAATCAAACGCTGTGCGGTATCATCGATCGCACCCATTGCAAAAGTAATTGCCGCATCTCCATAAAAATCACGGTAAATCACCCCAAAATCGAGGCTGACCACATCGCCGTCCTTGAGGGTTCGTTGGGAAGAAGGAATTCCATGCACAACCTCATCGTTAAGAGAAATACAAATAGTCGCCGGAAATGGCACTGTGCCATTGCGCATCTGATATCCTTTGAACGCCGAACGTGCCCCCTTTTTGCGAATGAGTTCAGTTGCCATCCGATCAATTTCCCCTGTCGATATCCCAGGCCGAATATGTTCTCGCAGTTCCACCAGAATCTCGCCGACTATCCGGTTTGCCACGCGCATGGTTTCAATTTCCTGTGGGGACTTGAGGAAGATCATGAGGAAGATGGCGACTGCAGCGCTGGCAAGGTACGAGTAATACGTGCAGAAACAGCTTCTGGCGTTCCAGTACCGTCAATCTCGAGCAATAAAGATCGGTCCCGATAATAAGCGAGTAACGGTTCTGTGGAGCGCTCATAGACCTCTAGCCGAGCGTTAACGGTTTCGCTTTTATCATCGTTTCGCTGGTACAGTGTCCCCTGACAAGTATCACAGACTCCTGGTTTTTTAGGGGGATTAAAACGTTCATGATACATTGCTTGACACGACTGACATACCCATCTTCCACTCAGACGTTCGACAAGGGTGCTGCGTGGCACGACGATACTGATCACGGCATCAAGGCTCTTCTGTTGCCGTGCAAGTTCTTGAGCCAGGGCATTTGCTTGAGCGATCGTGCGCGGGAATCCATCTAACAGAAAGCCTCGCATACAGTCGGGACGCTGTATACGCTCTGCGACGAGATCAGTCACCAGCTGATCTGGTACTAGCTCTCCCTTATCCATATATTCTTGGGCTTTCTTGCCGAGAGGAGTCCCTAAACGCACCGCTTCTCTGAGAAGGTCGCCGGTTGAAATTTGTGGAATACCGAATAGGGATTGGAGCACCCGAGCTTGGGTCCCCTTACCGGCTCCAGGTGGCCCCACCAGTACGATACGCACCCGTGCTTCCTCTTTTTATCCACGACGACCACGTAGGCGTCCGCGTTTCATGAATCCTTCGTAATTCCGCATCAAGATTTGGGTTTCAATCTGGGAAACCGTATCAAGCGCTACCCCAACGACAATAAGGAGCGCGGTACCCCCAAAGTAAAACGGAACGTTGAAAGAGCTGACCAGGAGATTCGGTAAAACACAAACTATCGAGATATAGATTGCCCCACTCAAAGTAATCCGGCTTAAAATGCGGTCGATATATTCGGCAGTGCGCTGTCCAGGGCGAATACCAGGAATAAATCCCCCATACTTTTTCATGTTGTCGGCTACATCGACCGGATTGAAGACAACGGCAGTGTAAAAGTAACAAAAGAAGACAATCAATGCCACATAGCAAAGGTTATAGCTCAACGCTCCCGGAGCTAGTGCGTTGGCAACGGCTTGCGCCCAGGGATGATCGGCGAATCCGGCAATGGTCGCCGGGAAAACCAGGACCGATGACGCAAAGATAGGGGGGATGACGCCAGAAGTATTCAGTTTCAGCGGTAAGTGAGAACTCTGACCGCCATAGACTTTGCGTCCGACGACTCGTTTGGCGTACTGGACTGGAATACGTCGATGCCCGCGCTCCATGATGATCACAGCCGCCACTACCGCAACCATCAGGACGAGGATAAGGAGCAAGACCAGGATGCTGAGTTCTCCTTCGCGGATGAACTCGGCGGTCGTGGCAATCGCCGAGGGAATGCTAGCAACAATCCCGGCAAAGATAATGAGCGAGATGCCGTTGCCAATCCCTCGCTCAGTAATTTGTTCTCCCAGCCACATGATAAAAGCAGTTCCAGAACTGAGCGTGATCATCGCCATTAAGCGAAATTCCCAACCCGGATTGAAAACGACCGAGCCACCACTCGGAGTTTGAATCTGCTCTAAGCCAACGCTGATGAAGAACCCTTGTAAGAGGGAGAGCGCCACCGTCCCGTAACGGGTGTATTGGGTTATTTTGCGCCGTCCGAGTTCACCTTCTTTGGAGAGTCGCTCAAGAGGAGGAACGACTACAGTGAGCAATTGCAAAATAATTGACGCACTGATGTAGGGCATAATGCCGAGGGCGAAAATTGAGAACCGTTCGAGCGCTCCTCCCGAAAATAGATTGACGAGACCAAAAACCGTGCTCTGGGCTTGTTGGAAGAAAATGGCGAGCGCTTTCCCATCGATTCCTGGGGTAGGGATCGCTACACCGATGCGATAGACGGCCAGTAGCGCAAACGTGAACAGCAGGCGCTTGCGCAACTCCGTAATCTTTGCCGCGTTTTGGAATCCTTCGAGCATCGCTACACGGCCTCGGCTGCTCCTCCAAGGGCGACGATCTTTTCCCGGGCTTTATTACTGAACGCCTGCGCCTTCACGGTGAGAGCTTTGGTGAATTCTCCGTCAGCAAGGATCTTGATCCTTTTCTGATTACTACGAACAATTCCCGCTGCGGTAAGTGCAGCGTGATCAACAACCGATCCGACAGTAAAATCTTCTAAGGTCCCGAGGTTGACGATCCGGTACTCTTCGCGAAAGGGATTGCGAAAGCCGTGCTTTGGTAACCGGCGAGACAGGGGCATTTGCCCACCTTCGTATCCAGGAGGAGTATTGCCGCCAGAACGAGAGCCGCGTCCTTTATGACCGCGACCTGAGGTCTTCCCATGCCCCGATCCTGGCCCACGACCAATCCGTTTACGTTTTTTGACCGCTCCGGATGCCGGACGGAGATGACTAAGATCCATGTTCTCTCACCTCAATCAGATGACCTACAGCATGCAACATCCCTTGCAGAGAGGGAGAATCATGACGGAGGGTAGTCTTTCCTAAACGAGTTAATCCCAGACCGCGCAGCGTTTGGCGCTGACGGCGCGTACAGCCTATTTCGCTTCGTTTGAGGGTAATCTGCAGCACTTTTACTTGGGCCTTTTCCGCCATAAGTTTATCCCTGTAGTTCAGCCAGGCTCTTTCCTCTTCTTTCAGCAACTTGTTGAGGAATAGAAAGGCTACGGAGCGCTTCGAGAGTCGCCCTCACAGCATTATGGGGGTTGGTTGATCCCAGGCACTTGGTTAGGGCGTCCCGTACTCCGGCGAGCTCCATCACCGCCCGGACTCCCCCGCCAGCAATCAGACCGGTCCCTTGCGAGGCAGGCTTGAGAAACACACGGCCGGCACCATGTTTGCCAATCACCTCGTGAGGAAGTGTTCCCTCAGCTAAAGGCACGCGAATGAGCGATTTTTTTGCTTGTTCAATACCCTTGCGAATAGCTTCAGGGACTTCGTGTGCTTTTCCTAAACCATAGCCGACATGGCCTGCCTCGTCTCCGGCCACAACTACAGCGCTGAAGCTGAAGCGCCTTCCACCTTTCACGACCTTACTCACGCGGCTGATGTGGACAACTTTCTCTTTGATCTCAAGCCCCTCAGGGCTGATATGCTCTGTCATAGCTGCCACTCTCTGTGCTCCTTAGAATTCGAGGCCTGTCTCACGCGCAGCCTCAGCTAAAGCGCGAACCCGACCATGATACAAGAAACCATTTCTGTCAAATACAACTCGCACGATTCCTTGTTCCCGACACTTACGCGCGATGAGTGCTCCCACCTCTTTCGCGGCTGCGACCGTGGCAGACTTCTTCTGCAAAGTCGGGCGCAAATCCGTGGATAACGTAGACACCGTCGTCAGGGTCATTCCGCTTTCATCGGAAATAATTTGCGCGTACATATGACGCCCACTACGATAGATGCAGAGTCGAGGACGGGCATTCGTCCCACGGACGCGGGTACGAACTCGTCGTTGCCGTAGGGAGCGGGCGTGATTGCGAGGATTTGTTCGTGCCATACGTTTTCTGACTTACCGTGCTCCGGCGGTCTTGCCGGCCTTTCTGCGAATCTTCTCTTCGGCAAACTTGATACCCTTTGCCTTATATGGATCAGGCGGTCGCAGGCGGCGCATCGCTACCGCGACTTCGCCGAGGAGTTGTTTGTCAATGCCCTCAAGGGTGATCACTGTCTGTCTTTCGATCTTTGCCTGGATGCCAGGGGGGAGCTGGAATATGATCGGATGAGAATAGCCGAGACTGAATTGGACGGCAGACTTCCCCACTGCCTCTGCCCGATACCCAACTCCACTGATCTCAATCGTACGGGTAAACCCTTTGCTGACGCCTTCGATCATGTTCGCGATAAGTTTACGGGTGAGGCCGTGAACAGCTTTGGCTCGACGTGATTCTTCCAGGCGAGAGACGAGGATACTGCCGTTCGCCGTCTCGACGGACAGAGAAGAGTCGATGGCAAGGTCAAGTTGTCCTTTTGCTCCTTGCACTGTCATCTTCCCATCCTGACTGGAGACCTTGACTTTATCTGGTACTGGCACTGGCCAGCGCCCAACCCCTGCCATGTGCGATTCTCTCTTTCCGCTTAAGGATTACCACAAACTACAAAGGACTTCGCCACCAATATGAAGTTTTCTGGCTTCCCGGTCAGCGAGGATGCCACGCGAAGTAGACAGCACGTTCACCCCGAGGCCATTCTGTACGAGAGGGATTTTTTCCGCTCTCGTATAAGAGCGCAAGCTCGGCTTACTCACTCGTTTGAGTCCACGTAATACTGGCTTCCCTGCGGCATCATATTTGAGCCAAATGCGTAAAAGAGAACAACCATTTTCTTCTACGGTTGCATACTCTTTGAGGAATCCCTCTTGGATAAAAACTTTAATGACTGCCTCTTTGAGACGAGACCAGGGAACATCAACCCGTTCTTTGTGAGCATGGAGGCCATTACGGACACAGGTCAGTAAATCAGCGATCGGATCGGTTCTCATGCCGCCCCCTTACCAACTCGCTTTGGTGAGACCAGGAATCTGGCCCTTGAGGCCAAAGTTGCGCAAACAGATGCGGCACATGCGGAAGCGACGGTAGAAGGCTCGCGCTCGACCACAGAGAGGACAGCGATTGTGTCGCCGGACGGGAAATTTTGGCTTTCTTTCGGCTTTGATACGCAAACAAGTTCGTGCCATAGGTTAACTCCGGAAGGGCATGCCGAGGGCTCGCAACAATGCCCGTCCCTCGGCGTCAGTGCGAGCAGTGGTCACAAAAGAGATGGTGAAGCCTTTGACCTGCTCAACTTTATCGATGTTAATTTCAGGGAAAATGACATGCTCACGAATCCCCAACGAGTAATTCCCGCGGCCGTCAAAGGCATTTTCCGGAATACCGCGAAAGTCTCGCACTCGCGGGAGCGCCACACTGACCAAGCGATCGAGGAATTCATACATACGCTCCCCTCGCAGGGTCACAGCGCAGCCGATCGCCACTCCTTCGCGGAGTTTAAAATTGGCGATTGACTTGTGCGCCTTAGTCACAATCGGCTTCTGTCCAGTAATCTGAGAAAGCTCGCTGACCCCAGTCTCGAGAATCTTCGAGTTTTGTACTGCTTCTCCGAGTCCCATGTTGACAACGATCTTTGCTAGCCGTGGGACTTGCATCACGTTGGCATAGCCCAAATCCTGCTTCAGTGCAGGGACCACGTTTTGCCGATAGAACTCTTTCAGACGTGCCATGTTACTTGTCCAATAATTCATTACAACGCCGGCACACGCGAGATCGTGTCCCGTCCTGCAGACTCCGTATCCCTACTCGCACCGGAGCATTACAGCGATCACACATCAGCATCAGGTTTGACAGGTGAACAGGTGCTTCTTTTTCGAGGATTCCACCGGGATTCTGCGGGCCTCTCGGTTTGGTGTGCCGCTTGACTAAATTGAGCCGTTCGACAACCGCACGGTTTTCTTGCGGAAGAACCCGGAGCACTTTGCCAATTTTCCCGCGTTCTTTCCCGGCAATGACCATGACCGTGTCGTTTTTTTTCACTCTCGCTAGCATGGTCTTTCCTTACAGTACTTCAGGGGCGAGCGAAATGATCTTCATGAATCGTTTCGCTCGTAACTCGCGGGCGACCGGACCAAAGATCCGTGTGCCCACGGGCTCACGTTGGCTGTCCAACAGGACAGCCGAATTGTTATCAAAGCGAATGTACGAGCCGTCCGGGCGCCCGATCTCTTTGGCCGTGCGCACGATGACGGCCCGCATCACATCACCTTTTTTGACTTTCGCATTGGGGATCGCCTCTCGGACAGAAACGACAATTTCATCTCCGATTGAGGCGTATCTTCTGCGCGTGCCGCCGAGTACTCGAACGCAGCGTACCTTACGCGCGCCAGAGTTATCGGCGACATCAAGAATGGTTTCGACCTGGATCATCTCTTGCGTCCTTTTCTCATTCTGTCGCAGCCTGCTTGAGAATGGAGCGTACCAACCATCGTTTTTCCCGGCTCAGCGGTCGGGTCTCGACGATGGAGACCTGATCGCCGATCCGGCAGCGATTTTCTGGATCGTGAGCCTTATATTTTTTTCGCTGCCGTACATATTTTTTGTAGGCAGGGTGTTGAACGAGCCGTTCGACCAACACGACGACGGTCTTGTCCATTTTATCGCTGACAACGACGCCTTGCCGTTCTTTCCGTTGTCCTGGCACTGTTTTTACTCCCCGGCTCTGCGCAGAGCGCGTTCGTGCCGAATAGTTTTGAGCCGAGCAAGGTCACGACGAAGGCGGCGCACGAGCATCGAATTTTCCAACTGACCAGTACTCTTACGCAACCGCAGGCGAAAGAGTTCTTCGGCTACCTCGGCTTCTTTTTGCCGCGCTTCCTCGTTCGTGAGATCGCGGATCTCTTTAGCTCGCATACATTGCCCCTCGGCGTTCGCAAAATTGCGTATTGAGTGAGAGTTTATGAGAGGCCAGGCGAAGCGCTTCTTGCGCAACGTCACGTGGAATGCCTTCCATCTCGAACAGCATACGCCCTGGCTTGACCACCGCCACCCAAAATTCGGGCGGTCCTTTTCCTTTTCCCATCCGGGTCTCGGCCGGCTTTTTTGTCACCGGCTTATCGGGAAAAATGCGCACCCACACGCGGCCACCACGTTTGACATGACGGGTGAGCGCAACCCGGGCAGCTTCGATCTCACGGGCAGTGATCCATCCACGATCGAGCGTCTTCAGACCGTAATCACCGAAAGCGAGAGAGTTCCCTCTCTGAGCTTGTCCATAGACTCGACCGCGTTGTTGCTTTCTGTATTTGACTTTCTTCGGCGCAAGCATCGTTCCCGTTCCTTAAGCGCTGAGGGCCGTTCGTTGTTGTTGCTCTTCTTCTCGGGTCAGAATCTCACCGCGGAAGATCCACACCTTCACCCCAATCAGCCCGTAGGTCGTTTTGGCCTCAGCGACTCCATAACTGATGTCCGCACGCAAGGTGTGCAACGGGACTCGCCCTTCACGATACCATTCCGTACGGGCGATTTCCGCGCCGGCGAGGCGGCCAGAACAACGCACTTTAACACCTTGAGCGCCCATGCGAATCGCCCGCGCCACACTTTCTTTCATGGCCCGCCGAAAAGCGACGCGTCGCTCAAGCTGCAGGGCGACATTCTCGGCTACGAGCTGGGCATCCAGGTCGGGGCGGCGTACTTCATGAATGTTCAAATAGACTTCACGGTTGGAGAGCTTGGCCAGTTCGGCCTTGAGCTTTTCAATCTCCGCCCCCTTCTTCCCAATCACAATTCCCGGACGCGCCGTGTGGATGTTAATTTTTGCCTTGTTGGCTGCACGCTCAATCTCGATCTTGGCAATGCCGGCATGTTGAAGCCGCTTCTTGATGAAATTACGGACGTGAATATCGTCATGCAAAAATGCGGAGTATTCCTTCTCGGCAAACCAGCGCGATTCCCACCCCTCGATTACCCCTAAACGGAACCCTTTGGGATGTACTTTCTGTCCCATTTTCTGCTCCCTTACTACCGCTCCTCGACAATAATAGTGAAATGACTCGTTCGCTTGCGGATTGGCGTCGCGCGCCCATGCGCACGCGGTGTGAAGCGTTTCCACGTCGTTCCACCGTCGACATAGGTGGTTTTGACGTACAGCTTGTCCGGGTCAACGTTTTGCGTGTCCGTCGCATTGGCGATGGCTGAGCGCAGAGTTTTTATCAGAATCCGAGCGGCTTTCTTGGGCGTGAAGCGCAAAATTGATAACGCTTGCTCGACTTGCTTGCCACGAATGAGGTCAGCCACCAAGCGCCCCTTGCGAGGGGAAATCCGCACGTTTCGTAAGATTGCTTTCGCTTCCATCGTTCGGTTCCCTATGCTCTGACTGCTTTCTTGACCTCTCCTTTACGGTCTCCTGAGTGGCTGTAGAAGGTTCGGGTCGGAGAGAATTCACCCAGCTTATGGCCGACCATATTCTCCGTGACATACACAGGGACAAACTTCTTGCCGTTATGAACCGCAAAGGTAAGACCGATCATTTCAGGAGTGATAGTTGAACGCCGAGACCATGTCTTGATAACCCGCTTGTCACCGCTCTGACTCGCTGCATCAATTTTCCTCAGCAGATGGTCATCGACAAAGGGGCCTTTTTTCACTGAGCGCGGCATACAATCCTGCCTACTTCTTCTTTCTCTGTACGATATATTTGTCAGTCCGAGCGTTATTTCTCGTCTTATACCCTTTTGCCAGTACTCCCCATGGACTCTGCGGATGGTTGCCTTTGCCTCTGCCCTCTCCACCACCCATAGGATGATCGACGGGATTCATGGCCACGCCTCGGACATGCGGACGGCGTCCTAACCAACGCGACCGGCCTGCCTTCCCGAGAGAGATGTTCTCATGGTCTAAATTACCGACTTGCCCAACCGTTGCTCGGCAGCCTTGGTGAACAAGTCGCACTTCACCGGAGGGAAGTTTGACCGAGGCATAGGCACCTTCCTTTGCCATGAGTTGCGCCGCAGCACCAGCGCTGCGAACGAGTTGTCCTCCTTTGCCGCTCTTGAGTTCGACGTTGTGAATCATCGTTCCTAGGGGAATACCGCTCAAGGGCAATGTATTGCCCGGTTTGATATCAGCGCCCTCTCCGGACATTATGGTATCTCCTACCACCAATCCGATCGGAGCGAGGATATAGCGCTTTTCTCCATCGCGGTAGTGAAGCAGGGCAATGTGGGCAGAGCGGTTTGGGTCATATTCGATTGCAGCAACCTTGGCAGCAACACCATCTTTTTCTCGACGAAAATCAATCAAGCGGTAGCGACGCTTGTGTCCCCCACCACGTTGAAAACTCGTTACTCGACCACGATTGTTTCTTCCTCCGCTCTTATTCAGAGGGGCAAGAAGCGAGCGCTCAGGGGATTTTTTGCTGATCTCGCTAAAATCCGCAACACTCTGAAAACGCCTTGCAGCAGAGGTCGGTTTATACTGTCTGACAGCCATGAGTTAAGCCCCCTCAAAGAAGTCGATACGATTCCCCTCGGCTAGCGTAATGTACGCTTTTTTCCAGGCTGGTTTCCGTCCGACGGCTTTGCCTACTCGTCGCTCTTTTCCCAAATACTGAATCGTATGGACCCGTGTAACCTTGACTTTAAATAAAGTCTCTACCGCCTTCTTGATCGCAAACTTATTGGCATCCGGGCGAACGCGGAACACGACCTGGTTACCCAGCCCATTTACCAGGGTTGCTTTTTCCGTAATGAGGGGAGCAGCAAGAACCGAATAAATATCCTTACTCATGCTGCTAACCTTTCGTTCATTTTTTGGAAGGCTGCTTGGGTAAAGAGGACCTGGCGGTGACGTAGCACGTCGTAGACGTTGAGACCCTCACAACGTAAGACTTTCACCTCGGGGAGGTTGTGAGCGGCTTTCTCTACTCTCTCGTTCGCCTCAGCGATGACCACCAGGACGCTTTTCCCCAACTGCAAACGTGAGAGGAACTCAATCATCCGTTTTGTCTTTAACTCAGGAAGAGCAATCTCGTTGACAATAAACAACGCTCCTTCTCTATGCTTGTGGGCGAGTGCAGCACGGAGAGCCGTGCGGCGCGCGCTTTTCGGTAAGTGATAGGTATAAGAACGAGGTTGCGGTCCGAAGATGGTTCCTCCACCAACCCACAGAGGAGAACGCGTGCTGCCAGACCGGGCTCTTCCAGTCCCTTTCTGTCGCCACGGTTTCTTTCCACCACCACGGACAAATCCACGAGTTTTGGTCGCCGCAGTCCCCGCACGTCGGTTGGCAAGTTGCATCTTTACCATCTCGAAGAGCAAATGCTCGCGTGGAGGTTGCTGGGCAATGACGGCGGGCAATTCGATCTCACCGATAGATTCGCGTTCAGGCGAAAAGATAGGAATACGATGAATCTGCTCTTCCATTATTTTTTCCCTATCTCAGTTTTCCGCACCAGCACGACTCCGCCACGCGCTCCAGGGACAGCGCCACGAACGAACAGCAGGTTATCGTCGGCACGAACCTCAACCACGCGCAGATGTAAGGCGGTCATGCGATCGTTTCCGTATTGACCAGCCATCCGTTTTCCTTTGAAAATACGGCCGGGGAAAGAGCGGTTGCCGATTGATCCTCCATGACGGAAATACTCGTGGGTGCCGTGAGTTCCCGGAAAGCCACTCATGCCGTGCCGCTTGATGACTCCAGCGTACCCCCGCCCTTTGGTTCGTCCGATAATATCGACGATTTCCCCAGCCTGAAAAAGAGACGCGACGGTCAGCGCACTCCCAACTTCGTACTGGTCGACATCATCGAGACGAAATTCTCGCAGCACGGAGAATGGGGCGGCATTCGCCTTTTTACAATGTCCGACCAGCGGCTTTTTGGCTCGTTGCAACTTTCGTGTACCAAATCCCAATTGCAGTGCAGAGTAGCCATCATGTTGAGTGGTTTTTTTCTGCACGACAGTACAAGGTCCGGTTTGAATAACGGTTACCGGAATGAGGGTACCATCAGTGGCAAAGACTTGACTCATGCCAATTTTCTTCCCGATAAGACCGATCATATACCGTTCCTTACTGGAGTTTAATTTCCACATCGACTCCAGCAGCCAGTTCAAGCTTGCCTAGCGCATCGATGGTCTGCTGCGTTGGATCAAGAATGTCCAGAAGGCGTTTGTGGGTGCGAATCTCGAACTGCTCGCGAGATTTTTTATCGACATGAGGAGACCGATTCACCGTATATCGTTCGATACGCGTGGGAAGAGGAATGGGGCCAGCCACCCGCCCTCCCGTGCGTCTGACCGTCTCCACGATCTCTTTCACCGACTGGTCAAGAACCCTATGGTCATACGCCTTCAGGCGAATGCGAATTTTCTCGTTCATTTTACTCATGAGACATCACAGGAGGATTTTGGTGACGACGCCGGCCCCGACCGTGCGCCCCCCCTCGCGAATGGCAAACCGTAACCCCTCATCCATTGCGATCGGCGTCAATAACTCCACCACCATCTTCGTGTTGT
>Ga0187894_10000220_pt1 | contig 76569 bp, 65 predicted proteins | sample GBC1701081metaG_FD_136650 | JGI IMG/M metagenome (GOLD analysis project Ga0187894, IMG submission 136650) | White microbial mat communities from a lava cave in the Kipuka Kanohina Cave System on the Island of Hawaii, USA - GBC170108-1 metaG ... | reverse complement strand
GGCAGCTACACGCTGAGCGCCGCCGATCTGGAGGGTCTCACCCTCACGCCGCCTGCCAACAGCGATGCCGACATCACCCTGACCGTGACGGCGACCGCGACCGAAGGTTCGAACGGCGACATCGCCATCACCACGGACACCGTCCTGGTGACCGTCAATGCAGTAGCCGACGTGCCGAGCCTGACCTCACCCGATGCCTCCGGTAACGAGAATACGGAGATCGCGCTGAGTTTCTCCTCGGCCCTCACCGACACCGACGGCTCGGAGACCCTGTCGATCAACATTTCCGGCCTCGCCGGTGCCACCCTCAATCACGGCACGCTCAATCCCGATGGCAGCTACACGCTGAGCGCCGCCGATCTGGAGGGCCTCACCCTCACGCCGCCTCCCGACAGCGATGCCGACATCACCCTGACGGTGACGGCCACTGCCACCGAAGGCTCGAACGGCGACACCGCCACCACCACAGACACCGTCCTGGTGACCGTCAACGCAGAGAATGCCGGCCCGACCGCAGTCGATGACGGCCCAGTGGCGACGAATGAGGACACTCCGCTCGACAACATCGATGTCCTCGGCAACGACACCGACCCCGAGAACGATACATTGTCGATCTCGGGCGCACCGACCGCGCTGCACGGCACGGTGACGGTCAATCCGGACGGTACGCTCAAATACACACCGGACTTCAACTATTCCGGCGAGGACACGATCACCTATGAGGTGACGGACGGTGTTTCGACCGACACCGGCACGGTGGCGATCATCGTCAATGCCGTGGCCGATGCGCCGGAACTGAACACGATGGATGCTTCCGGCGCCGAGGACACCGAGATTGCGCTGGACCTCTTCTCGATCCTCACCGATACCGACGGCTCGGAGACCCTCTCGATCAACATTTCCGGCCTCGACGGCGCCACCCTCAATCACGGCACGCTCAACCCCGACGGCAGCTTCACGCTGAGTGCCACCGACCTGGTCGGCCTCACCCTCACGCCGCCTGCCAACAGCGATGCCGACATCACGCTTACGGTGACGGCGATCGCAACCGAAGGCTCGAACGGCGACATCGCCACCACCACGGACACCGTCCTCGTGAGCGTCAGCGCTGTGGCCGATGCGCCGAGCCTCACCTCGCCGGATGCCTCCGGCAACGAGGACACGGAGATTGCGCTGAGCTTCTCCTCTGCCCTCACCGACACCGATGATTCCGAGACCCTGTCGATCAACATTTCGGGCCTTGACGGCGCCACCCTCAATCACGGTACGCTCAACCCGGATGGCAGCTACACGCTGAGTGCCGCCGATCTGGAGGGACTCACCCTCACGCCGCCTGCCAATAGCGATGCCGACATCACGCTCACGGTGACGGCGACCGCGACCGAAGGTTCGAATGGTGACACAGCCATCATCACCGACACCGTCCTGGTGACCGTCGATGCGGTGGCCGATGCGCCGAGCCTGACCTCGCCCGATGCCTCCGGCAACGAGGACACCGAGATTGCGCTGAACTTCTCCTCGGCTCTCACTGACACCGACGACTCGGAGTCCCTGTCGATCAACATCTCGGGCCTCGCCGGCGCCACTCTCAATTTCGGCACGCTCAACCCCGATGGCAGCTACACGTTGACCGCCGCCGATCTGGTCGGCCTCACCCTCACGCCGCCGCCCAATAGCGATGCCGACATCACGCTCACGGTGACGGCGACCGTGACCGAGGGCGCGAACGGCGACACCGCCATCGCCACCGACACCGTCCTCGTGACCGTCAGCGCTGTGGCCGATGCGCCGAGCCTGACCGTGTCCGATGCCTCCGGCGGCGAGGACACCGAGATTGTACTCAACTTCTCCTCGGCCCTCACCGACACCGACGACTCGGAGACCCTGTCGATCAACATTTCCGGCCTCGACGGCGCCACCCTCAATCACGGCACGCTCAACCCCGACGGCAGCTACACGCTGAGTGCCGCCGATCTGGTGGGGCTCACCCTCACGCCGCCTCCCGACAGCGATGCCGACATCACGCTCACGGTGACGGCGACCGCGACCGAAGCCTCGAATGGTGATGTCGCCACGACCACAGAGACCGTCTTGGTAAGCGTCGATGCGGTGGCCGATGCGCCGAGCCTGACCGTGTCCGATGCGTCCGGCGACGAGGACACCGAAATTGCACTGAGCTTCTCCTCGGCCCTCACCGACACCGACGGCTCGGAGACCCTGTCGATCAACATTTCCGGCCTAGACGGCGCCACCCTCAATCACGGCACGCTCAACCCCGATGGCAGCTACACGCTGAGTGCCGCCGATCTGGAGGGCCTCACCCTCACGCCGCCTGCCGATAGCGATGCCGACATCACGCTCACGGTGATGGCGACCGCGACCGAAGCCTCGAATGGTGATGTCGCCACGACCACAGAAACCGTCCTGGTAAGCGTCGATGCGGTGGCCGATGCACCGGACCTGACTTCGCCCGATGCCTCCGGCAACGAGGACACCGAGATTCCGCTCAACTTCTCCTCGGCCCTCACCGACACCGACGGCTCGGAGACCTTGTCGATCAACATCTCGGGCCTCGCCGGCGCCACTCTCAATTTCGGCACGCTCAACCCCGATGGCAGCTACACGCTGAGCGCGGCCGAACTGAGCGGCCTCACCCTCACTCCACCCCCCGACAGCGACACCGATATCACACTCACGGTGACGGTGACCGCGACCGAAGCCTCGAACGGCGACATCGCTACCACCACCGACACCGTCCTGGTGACCGTCAACGCGGTAAACGACGCACCGGTGATCAATGACCTCGATGCGTCAACGACAAGCACCGAAGGCGTGGCGGCCATAATCGATTCCAATATGACCATCTCGGACGATGCCTTCAGCTATGACGGGTCGACTCTGACCGTGGCCCGAACCGGTGGCCCCGAAGCGGAAGATTCGTTCAGCTTCAGCTCGTCCGCGAATTTCACCGTCGACGGCTCTACTCTAAAGAATCAGAGTGGCGACATCATCGCCAACTTCACCACCGTCGGCAACAGCCTGGTCATCGCTTTTACCGCTTTTGCCACCGCGGCGCTGGTCGACGACGTCGCCCAGCACATCGCCTATGCCAATACCAGCGACACACCGCCCTCCTCCATCGTGCTCGACTACACCTACAGCGATGGCGAGCTGTCCGATACCGAAAGCATCACGCTCGACATCACGGCGGTGAATGATGGTCCGTTCGCGACACCCGACAACGTCATCACCAATATCGTCCCGGGCAATCTCATCGTCATTCCCGAGCAAGCCCTGCTCGCCAATGACACCGACCCGGATGGCGGCGGCATCCTCGACGTCAATGCCGCCGGCGGAGGTAGTGGCGGCACAGTCGTGCATGGGCCGGGAAGTGGTCCGACGGGAATAATCGAGGTCACCGACAGCATCCCGTCCGGCACGGTCTTCGTCTATAACGCCACGGATGGCAGCGCGGTGGGCGAATTCGGAACCGTCACTGTCTCGTTCGACTTGGATGGCGCGCTCGAAGGAACCGCCGACGGCGATATCCTGATCGGGGCCGATGGCGGCACGATGCTGGTCGGCCATGGCGGAGACGACCAGCTGGTCGGCGGCATCGGTAGGGATATCTATGTATGGTCGGCCAATGACGGCTATGACACGATCCTGCCCAACGGCACCGGCGCCAATGAAGACGTCATCAAGATCAGAGGCAGCTTCTATGACTACAATTGGGAAGTCAGTGGCGATGACCTGATCGTGGGCGTTGTCGCCGATGACGCCTATCAATGGGCCGGCGGCAATCTGCTGATCAAGGATTTCTTCACCGGCGGCGACAGCGTTGAATATCTGACGGCGGATCTCGGCGACAACAACGGCTTTTATAGCCCCGGTGGCGGCGATGCACGCATCTATCTGAGCGCTGTCACAGGCACCGATCAGGGAAACTATTTCGAGACGATCATCGGGACCGATGCCGACGACACGATGGAGGGCAATGGCGGCGCCATCGATTGGTTTAATGCCAGGGGTGGCAATGACACGATGAGCGTCAGCGACGGCACGCAGGGCTTCTTCCGCGCCGGCGATGGCGACGACACCATGACCGGTGCCGACCAGGACGACCAGTTCATCGGCGGCGACGGCGAAGACACGATCATTGGCAACGCGGGAACGGACGAGGTCCGTTATGATCGGGGCGCGGGCAGCCTGGAGCCGATGCCCGATGGAGTCGGGGTCACCGTCAATGTCGGCACCTCCATCACCTTGAGCACCGGCGGCTCCCAGATCGAAGGCGGTGAAGCCATCGACAATTGGGGAAAAACGGATGAACTGAGTGATATCGAGAATGTGCGCGGCTCCGATTTCGACGATGTCATTGTCGGCAGCGACGCCGGCAATCAACTCCGGGGCCTCCGCGGCAACGACATACTGGTCGGCCGCGACGGTGCGGATCTCTATCGGTGGTCGCTCAATGACGGCTATGACACGATCCTGGCCGATGGCGGCGCCCCGGATGAGGACGTCATCCGGCTCGATGGCGGCTTCTATGACTTCAATTGGAACCTCGACGGGAACGACCTGGTCGTCGGCGCCGCGGTTGATGAAAATGGCGAATGGTCTGACGTTGGCGGAAATCTGCGGCTCAAGGACTTCGTACTCCCCGGCGGCGACACCATCGCCTATCTGACAGCCGATCTCGGCACGGAGAACAATGAGTTCTACAGCCCTGGCGGCGGCGACAATGATGCGCGCCTCTATCTGAGCGCCGTGAATGGCGACAATCAGGGAAGCTTTACCGAGCTGATCGTCGGAACCGATGCCGGCGAGACGATGACGGGCGGCGGCGGCGCAGCCGATCGTCTGCTGGGTGGCGGCGGTAACGACATTATGAGTGTCGCTGCCAGCACGCGGGGCCATTTCACCGGCGGCGACGGCGATGATCAGATGACCGGCGGGAATGAGAACGACGTTTTCCGCGGCGGGGACGGCGCCGATCAGATCATCGGCGGCGGCGGAAGTGACGAGGTCCGCTACGACGTGCGCGCCGACAGTACAATACCGCCGTCCCAGGGAGTCACCGTCAATCTCGGCAGCACCATCACCATTCCGGGTGTCAATGGCGGGTTGCCGATCGCCGGGACGACCGCCATCGATAATTGGGGCAAAACCGACACGCTCACCAGTATCGAAAGAGTGCGCGGATCGATGATGTCCGATCTGCTTGTTGGCAGCAACGGCAGCAACCGTATCCAAGGCATGGCCGGCGACGACACGCTGATCGGCCGTGCCGGTGCTGATACCTATGTGTGGGCGGCCAATGACGGCTATGACACGATCCTGTCGACTGGCGGCGGTGCGAATGAGGATGTCATCCAGATCGCCGGCAGCTTCTACGACCTCAATTGGGAGAAGGACGGGAACGACCTGATCGTCGGCGCCGCGGTGGATGACAACTATGTGTGGGAGGATGCCGGCGGCAACCTGCGGATCAAGGATTTCTTCACCGGCACCGACACGATCGCCTATCTGACGGGGAATGTCGGCGCCAACAACGAATTCTACAGCCCCGGCGGCGGCGAGGACGCGCGCATCTATCTGAGCGCCGTGAATGGCACCGACCAAGGCAACTATTTCGAGGCGATTGTCGGAACCTCGATCGGCGAGACTATGACCGGCGGCGGCGGCGCCATCGACCATTTGTCCGGCGGCGGCGGTGACGACATCATGAGCGTCGATGCCAATACCTTCGGGATCTTCCGCGGCGGCGACGGCGAAGACGAAATGACCGGCGGCGACATGGAAGACAACTTTGTCGGCGGCGCCGGGGACGACACCATGGTGGGCGGCAACGGCGTCGACGAAGTCCGCTATGACCGGCCGGGTGGCAGCGATCCCGGAGGAATGACCCAGGGGGTCGTGGTCAATCTCGGCAGCACCATCACCGTGGATATCGACGGCGTGCCTACCCTCTTCCAGGGATTTACCGCCATCGACAATTGGGGAGACCAGGACACGCTCTCGAGCATCGAGAGCGTGCACGGATCGGCCCTGGCCGACCACCTCGTGGGCAGCGACCACGGTAACGAAATGCGCGGCATGGCCGGCGACGACGTGCTTGTCGGCCGCGAAGGCGGCGACACCTATGTCTGGTCGATGGGCGATGGCTATGACACGATCCTGGCCGATGACGGCGCCGCGAATGAAGACGTCATCCGGCTCAATGGCAATTTCTACGATTTCAATTGGGAAGGCGATCCGGACAACCCGAATGACCTGCTCATTGGCGGCGCGGTGAATGACGAATACCAGTGGGCCGATGTCGGCGGCAATCTGCGGATCAAGGATTTCTTCACGACGGGCGACACGATCGCCTATATCGAGGGAGATTTTGGACCGAACAACAGCTACTACAACCCCGACGGGAGCGGGGGTCCAACGCAGATATGGCTGAACGCCGTGGACGGCATCGATCAGGGGAACTACAGCGAACTGATCCTCGGCACGTACGGCGACGACACGATGGAGGGCAATGGCGGCGCCTTCGACATTATGTATGGCGACGCCGGAAATGACACGATGACCGTCTCCGCCGGCACGCGCGCCCATTTGCGCGGCGGCGACGGCAACGACACCATGACGGGCAATGATCAGGATGATGCGTTGCGCGGCGCGGCGGGCGACGACACTCTCGATGGAGGCGACGGCACCGACTGGGCGCAATATGAGCGGCGCAGCGGTAGTGCTCCCTTCACGCATGGCGCCTTCGTCAATCTCTCGGCCGCCGCCGTCACCATGGATTTCGACATTGATGGAACCTTGGTCTCAACTACGGTCGCTGGCGCCCACGCGTTCGACAATTGGGGGGATACGGATTCCCTGTCCAACATCGAGAATGTGCAAGGTTCCGATTTTGCCGATATCGTGATCGGCAGCGATGTGGATAACGAGTTTCTCGGCGGCGCCGGCGATGACAAGCTCTATGGCGAAGGCGGCGAGAACGATATTCTCCAAGGCTATGCCGGCGACGACCTTATCGACGGCGGCAGCGGCGCGGAAGACGCCACCGACTATTACAACGATCCCAATGGCGTCACTGTCAATCTGACGACCGGAAAGGCCACCGACGGCTATGGCGGCACCGACACGCTGGTGGCGATCGAACACATCTATGCGTCCTTCTACAACGACCTGCTGACCGGCAATGACCTGGACAATTGGATCGAGGCGCGCGACGGCGACGATATCGTCTTCGGCGGCGCGGGCAGGGACGAGCTTCGCGGCGGCAATGGCGATGACGACCTCTATGGCGGGGAAGACGACGACACGCTCGAAGGCGGCGCCGGCAACGATCTTCTCGACGGGGGCAACGGAGAGGATTGGATTTCCTATTTCAACGACCCCGACGGGGTGACGGTCGACCTCGCTGCCGGAACGGCGACCGACGGCTATGGCGATACCGACACGCTGGTGAATGTCGAGAGCATACATGGTTCGGCCCATAACGATACGCTCAGCGGCGACAACGGCGACAATTTCATCGAAGGCGGCGCCGGCGATGATACTCTCTATGCCGGCGATGACGGCTTCGACACGGTAAGCTATGTCGGCTCTCCTTCGGCCGTATCCATCAACCTCGCCGCCGGGAATGGGAATGACGGCCATGGCGGCTTCGATACGGGGCTGGGGAGCTTCGACAGTGTCCTGGGCTCACACCACAACGATACCCTGATCGGAAACAATTTTGGGAATGTGATCGAAGGCTTTGGCGGCGACGATGAGATCCGTGGTGACGATATCGGTCAGGAAGCGCCCGGAGACATGGCTTCTTATTACAGTGATCCGGCCGGTGTCACCGCCAATCTGATCTCGGGAATCGTCAGCGACGGCTATGGTGGCACCGATACCCTGGTCGATATCGAAGGGATCATCGGTTCGGCGTTCAACGACACGATTACCGGAGCCGGCGTCGGGAGTTGGATCGAAGCCCGGGACGGCGATGATACGATCTACTTCCCCGACATTGATGGCGCCCATATCGATGGCGGCAGCGGTCAGGACCTTCTGGCGTTCATGTTCTCCAGCGCCAATGCAACGCTCGGGAATTTTGAAATCCGTGGGATCGAAACCATTGACATGACCGGAACTGGCGGCAGCAACCATTTCCTGGAACTGTCAGGTGAGGATGTGGCCACTAATGGTGGATCGAACGCCGTCTTCACCTCCGCCGCCTTTGCCGATAACCTGGTGATCGAAGGCGGCAGCGGCGATCAGGTGACTTTGTTCGGAGAGGTCGGAGACCCGGAAGTTTTTTGGACTGAAGGCCCTATGGGCGTTGCGCTCGACGGCACCGGCCCGGGTAATTACAACATCTACAATTATAGCGATGGGAGCATCACCGCGAGCCTTGCCGTCGATCACGACGTCGCGGTGGTTATTGCGCCCGCCTAGGCGGCTCGCCCAGCAGATAGGTCGTCGAAGCCTCAGCAGAGCCGGGATCGACCAGATAGGGATTGCGACAGTTCAGGATCGCCACGTCATAGATCTCGTCGATGTCGTTCAATTGCAGGCTGTGGAGCACCGTGCCCTTCTTCAAATCGAAGAGCAGGACGGCGCAGACGGGCTCGAGGTTGCGCTCCTGGAGCAGCGCTGTCAGCGCCGCACCCCCGACATTGGTGAGCCCCCGCGGCTTCGACACGCCCATGCAGGCGATATCCTTGTGAAAGGCAAGGCCCCGCAGATATCCCGGGCAGCGCATCACTTCCACATGGCGCGCGCCGTCGACATAGCCGAAGGTGCCGGTGCTCGACTGATGCATCCACAGACGGCCGGCGTGAAAGCGTGGTGAGTGCGGCTGCGAGAGACCGGTCATCACCGGCTGGTTCGAGGCCACATCGATGAGGGCGCCGCCCGCGGGATCTTTCCGCCAGGCGCCGGGCTCGCTACTTCTCGCCAGGACGGTCACACACTGCGCCGCACCCTCCCTGAGCGCCAATCCATTCAAGTGGCAGGCATCGCCCGGCGCCCGGTCGTGGATGAATTCCGGATACCACACCGGCAGGAGGCTCGAATTCATCGTGGTCGTGGCAAGGCAATTGAACATCGCGGCGGCGAATATCGGCTGCTGCCGCGGCCCGATGGCGAGGTCATGGGTATTCGCAAAGCCGGTCACATAGGAGACTTGCGGCACCAGATAGACATCATGGGGCCGTTCGGTCTTCGGATCCTGTTTCATCAGGGCAAAGCGCCAGATGCGATTGAGGGTGGCCACCCAAAGACCGTTCCCATCGCGTGCCAGGCCCATGGAGCGATCGAAGCGGATGGACTTGGCGGCGAGCTTGCCCGGCGCGCTGGCGCCGACCGCCATCAACTGGCCCGATTGGTAGGCACTGATGACGAGGCTGACCTGTTCCGCCCAGAGCCAGTCGGCAAGCCCGGGAGAGACACGCAGCGATATTTGTGCGGGAGGCTTCGAGTCCAAGGTCGCGACCAGCTGTGACCACTCGACACTACGTCATATCGCAAATACACTCTACGCAAATTTCAAGCCCTCGGGTTGGGGTGCATGGTCATCGGGCGGCGTTTCACGATTCCCAGAGCGGCATTGGGGCGGGTGGCAGCGCTTGCCTTGATGGCGGGCTTCCTCTTCCTGCGCATCTGGGACCCCGTTCCGCTCGAAAACTTTCGGCTGCGGACCTTCGACTTCTATCAGATGATTGCGCCGCGCGTAGTGACAACACGGCCGGTCGTCATCGTCGATATCGACGAAGCGAGCCTCAGGAAGATAGGACAGTGGCCGTGGGCCAGAACCCGCTTGGCCGAGCTGCTGCTGCAGCTGCAGCGCAGCGGAGCGGTTGCCGTCGGCATCGACGTGATCTTCTCGGAGCCCGACCGGCTGTCACCTGGCGCGATCGCCGATGCGGTCCTGGAGATCGACGAGGCGACCCGCGACCGGCTGCGCAGCCTGCCGAGCAATGACGAGGTCCTCGCCCGCAGCTTCGGTTACCTGCGGACGGTCCTGGCGCAATCAGGACAGAACGATCCCACGATCGTTCCCGTCGACGATATCGCCCCTGCCATCGCCATAGCCGGACAGGACCCCAGCCGATACCTGGTGAACTTCCCGGGATTGCTGGCGAATATCCCCATGCTCGAGAAGGCTGCAGCCGGGCGTGGGCTTTTCAGTCTCAGGCCTGATCAGGATGGCATCGTGCGCCAAGTCCCGGTCGTCATGGTCGCGGCGGACAAGATCCGGCTTTCCCTGACGCTTGAACTGCTGCGGGTGGCGACCGGCTCGAACGCCCTCCTCATCCGCGCCGGCGATGCCGGTATGCGCAGCTTCGTCGTCGGCGGCGTCGAGGTGCCGACGGACGGAAATGGCCGGCTTTGGCTGCATTTCAGCCCGCATGATCCGGCCAGGTTCGTTTCCGCCGCCGATGTGATCGAGGGCAAGATCAGCGATGGCCAATTGGCCGGCAAGCTCGCTTTGATCGGCACTTCGGCAATAGGCCTTCTCGACAACAAAACGACGCCGCTCGATCCGGCCATGCCCGGCGTCGAAGTGCACGCCCAGCTCCTCGAGAACATCCTGACCGGGACGCAGCTCAAGCGACCCTCCTACATGGTCGGAGCCGAGGTCGTCCTGGCGCTCGGCATCGCAATCCTGATCATTGTCCTGGTGCCCTGGCTCGGCGCCCGCTCGGTGCTGATCATCGGTTTCCTGATCGCCGTCACCCTCTCGCTCGGCTCTTTCTATTTCTTCCGCAGCCGTGGCGTGCTTCTCGATGTGGTCTATCCGCTCATCTCGAGCTTCGGCGTATTCTGGACGCTGGTGTTCGTGAACTATTTCAACGAGCAGGCGCAACGGCGCCAGATCCGCAGCGCCTTTGCGCAATATCTCTCGCCGGCGCTGGTCGAGCGGCTGGCGCAGCATCCCGAGCAGCTGCAGCTCGGCGGCGAGACCAAGGAGCTCACCATCCTGTTCAGCGACATCAGGAACTTCACCAGCATCGCTGAAAGCTACAAGGCTAATCCGCAAGGCCTGACACAGCTGGTGAACCGGCTGCTGACCCCCTTGTCCAACATCGTCGTCGAGAATGGCGGCACGATCGACAAATACATGGGCGACAATGTCATGGCCTTCTGGAATGCCCCATTGGACGATGCCGCGCATGCCCAAAATGCCTGCCGCGCCGCCTGCAGCATGCTGGCGGCCGTCATCAGATTGAACGACGAGCTTCGCGACGCCGCCGTCAAGGATGGAAGCCCTGTCATGCCGATCGCCGTCGGTATCGGGATCAACACGGGAGAATGCGTCGTCGGGAACATGGGATCGGACATCCGATTCGACTACACCGTTCTGGGCGACAGCGTGAACCTCGCTTCGCGGCTCGAGGGCCAGACCAAGGCCTATGGCGCTCCCATCATCATCGGTGAACGCACCAATCTCCTGGTGGAAGAGCGGTTCTACACCGTGCCTATCGACATCGTGCGCGTGAAGGGCAAGGCGATGCCGGAACGGATCTATGCCCTGCTCGCACCGATCGGCGATGGTTTTCAGGATGACGGCCTGAAAACCCGCCTGGAGGAGCTTTTGAATGCCTACCGGAACAAGGAATGGAGCACTGTCACCCGGATGCTGAAACAGTCGAAGGCCGGACTGGCGAAATTCGGCCTATCCGGGATCGAAACGCTCTATGCACGGCGCGTGCGGCATTTCCGACGTTCGCCGCCGCCGCAAAACTGGGATGGCGTCTCCGATGCGACATCGAAATAAGTGCTGCGGAACTAGAAAACCGCCGCCATGAGAAAGACGGCCGCAAAAATCAGCCGGCCGATCAGAAGCCAACGGACTGCCAGGAAGGTGATCCCGTTTCTGTCGTCATTGTTCCTCTCCTAACTTAGAGTCAAGAGCATACCCCCCAAATGGGGGATGCCAGCTCTTGCCGTTTCTTCTATCGCCATCAAGTGGTCGACAGGAGCCGCGCGCCCGAATCGGGCCTCGCCGGCATTGCCCACGTGCCGACTATTCCCACGGGTATGGCATCGTGCGCAACTGCCCACCGAAGGAGGAAGCTCTTTCGGTGGGCGGCCCCCTCGCCTGCTCGTGAAATCATGCGAGATCCAGGAGAAGACCGCGATGGTCAGAGACTTCGGGCTCCTTGACGACGTCGAAGCGACGTGCCTTGACCTCGGGGCTCACCAGCATGTAGTCAGCGAAACGGTCGGCCTTTCGATAATAGGATGTCCGCGTATCGCGATACCCGTTGGCGCTGACAAGCTCGGTCAATCCAATCTCGGCGAGCGATCGCAAAGTGGCACTCGCCGGGAGCACGTTGAAGTCACCGCAAAGCACCAGTCTCTCGCCCTTTCGCCTGATCCGGCCGATCAAATTCAGGAGTGCATTCGCCTGGGCCAGCCGGTGCGGCGTGTCTTCCTTGCCGATGAGTTCCCGCAGGCCGTGCATGTGCATGACCGTGATGGCGCATGACCTTTCATAGTCGAAGAGACGCAGGCCATGGGCGTTCCTCGAACGTGGATGCTCGCCCCAGCCGGTCGCGGAGAAATCGCCATGAACGAAGTCCTGGATCTGGCCGATCATCGGATAGGCGCGCCGCACGAAAGTGGCCAAGCCCCATTCCGAGGGGACCTTGTGGTTGCCGTCCCAAAGCTCTCCCCGCGCCGCCGGGCAGAAAAAAGCTTGATGCGTCGCGAGCGCTTGACTCACATCGCGGAACAGATTGGCCCGCTGCGGCAATTCCATGCCGTGGTCACGATAGACGAGCCACTCCGACAAGGCGGCCGGCGTATGTGTCACTTCCTGCAGGCAAAGGACATCCGGATCGGTCTCTGCAAGATAGGCGATCAATCGATCCCAAAGCCTACCGCCCCAGGCATTCAGCGACAATATGCGCATTTTTCATTTCTCCGGCGATAAGCATGTGACTTTTGAGCAACGTTGCAGCTGATTGACGTTGCGAACAGCAGGCGATCAGGTGACAGCTCGCCTTTTGGGGGAATCGAATGATCAAGAAAATACTACTCGGCAGTGCTGCCATTTTTCTTATGGGCGCTCAAGCGCAAGCGGCGAACATCGTCGAGCCTGCGGTCTATGACTGGACCGGAGGCGCGGACGACGAGGCTGACTTGGCCTTCCACACCGTGCGAGCCGGCCTGAGCTGGCATTTCACGGGCCTTTAAGTATCGCCATCCGTCTCACCGCCAGAGCTTCGACCGGTCTGATCCGGAGTGGAAACTCCGGCGGCGATTTGCTGTCGGCTTCATCGGCTCTTGACCCGCTGCCCTGTTGAGCGGAACCTGGGTCCACAATCTAGGAGGGCCCCCCATGACGTCGAGTTTCAACGTCCATAAAGCCTCCGGCTATGAGCAGTTGATGGGCCGCTGGAGCCGCAAGCTTGCTCCCCCCTTCATCACCTTCGCCGGCGTGAAGGACGGTGAGCGCATTCTCGATGTGGGCTGTGGAACGGGCAGTCTCACCTTCACGCTTCCCGAAGCGGCGAATATCTCGGAAGTGGCCGCCATCGACTATTCCCCGGTCTTCGTCGAGGAGGCCCAGAGGCGGAACAAGGATCCGCGGATCAGCATCCGGCAGGCGGACGCCTGCGCGCTCCCCTTTCCGGACGGCCGCTTCGACCGGGCTCTGTCGCTCCTGGTGCTGCATTTCGTTCCGGAGACATCGAAGGCCGTCGCCGAGATGCGCCGGGTCGTCCGCTCGGGCGGCGTCGTCGCCGCGGCAGTATGGGATCACCTCGGCGGGATGCCGGCGATGCGCATGGTCCTCGACACCATGGCGCCGCTCGATGAGGCTGCCGCCCGGTTGCGCAGCCACTACTGTTTCCAGCCAATGATGCGGCCCGACGAGATGCGCCAGACCTTCATCGCGCAGGGGCTTCACGATGTGGAGGAGACGTCGATGCTCATCCGCATGGATTATGAATCCTTTGACGATTTCTGGGCGCCCATTGCCGCGGGCGAAGGACCGATCGGCAAGTATGTGGCGGGACTGGACAAATCGCGCCGCGCCACGGCGGATGAAGCGGTCAGGTCAGCCTACGAGGCCGGCCAGCCGGATGGCCCACGTTCCTTTGTGGCCGTCGCTTGGGCCTGTCGCGGCGCCGTGCCGTGAGAAGTTGCCTGCATGGTGCCGGTGCATTTTGGAATCGGACATACGCATGCCCGCAACATTAAATTTTATCCGTAGGGCCAGAAACACATTGCATATTTCCCTTAGGTCATAATAAGGGAGGTGTCGGCATCACGGGCGCCTCCCTGCTGTCCAGCGCCGGCGCATTTCGAATTTGCCAATGGAGATAGTTATGAGTCTAAAACATCTCGCATGCCTTTTAGTGATTAGCTGTTTCGCAAGCCTGGGCAGCCAGCAAGTGGTTGCCCAGAGCAACGAAGCGCCAGGCCAATTGAACAAGACGATTGGTCAGCCGTCAAATGCTTCGCCCACCCCCACTCTCGTGGTCGTGAATGCCGCCGGCGCCAAGCTCGACGGAAAGAAGCTTACTCTTACCGGCGTTCAAAAGAGCTCGATCATCTTTGCCGACAGGCCGGTGCGAGCGGCAGGCCATGTCCTGACCTCTGAATTCGTCAAGTCATGGGGTGAAGGCAATGACAGCTTCGCCAAGGATCCGCCCAATGCGACGGTATCGGTCCTCGGCAGCAGCGCGGATAAGAGCAAAGACGCGGTCGTGGAGCTGACATCAGCGAAGCTCGATGGCGACAATCTGGTCTTCGATGTCAATGTCCTTGAAGGTGATCTTGCAGGGTCGAGCGGCCCTGCGTCGTTGTTCATCGACCACTGGGGATACCATTGGTATCACCACGGCGGATTCTATGCCGGCATGGCCGTTGGCGCTGCGGCGGCATCAGGCTATCCGCCCTATCCCTATTACCCGCCTTATCGCTGCGGCTATTATCCCTATCCGCCCTGCTACTAAGGCACTCCACCTGGATCGACGGATCTCGTGTCACATCCGTGTGACACGAGGTTCGCCTTGCCAAGCATGGGGACCTCGCGCAATCGGGTGCTTGCGAAAAACTCGGTTGCTTTCATACCGATTTCAAAGCAACCTGACGTAATGTCTTAGGTCTGTTCACATATGGAGGAAGTGATGCGGCTGAAGGGAATTGTATGTTTTCTATTGATCACCTGTATCGCAGGCCTGGGCAGCCAGGCAGCGTGGGCCCAGAGCAAGACGATCGGCCAACCGTCCAACGCCTCGCCGACGCCGACCCTTGTGGTCGTGAATGCGGATGGAGCCAAGCTGGAAGGAAACACGCTTACTCTGACCGGCGTTCAGAAAAGCTCGATCATCTTCGCTGATCGGCCGGCGCGAGCGGCGGGGCATGTCCCGACATCGGAATTCATAAAGTCGTGGGATGAGGGAAAGGACAGCTTTGCCAAGGATCCGCCCAATGCCACGGTCTCGGTGCTCGGCGGCAGCGGGGCTGACATCAAGGACGCCGTGGTGGAACTGAAGTCACCCAAGCTCGACGGTGACAACCTGGTGTTCGAAGTTACGGTCCTCGAAGGCAATCTGGACAAGGCGAGCGGTCCTGCCTCGCTCTTCATCGACTGGTGGGGATACCATTGGCATGGGCATGGCGCCTTCTATGCCGGCATGGCTGTCGGCGCGGCGGCGGCCTCGACCTATCATCCCTATTATCCGCCGCCTTATTATCCGCCCCCCTATCATCGCTGCGGGTATTATCCTTATCCGCCCTGCTACTGAAGCGCTCGCGCCTGCATCGAAGATCTCGTGTCACCATCCGTGTGACACGAGATCGGGCTTGCGAGCCCCTATTCAGCCCGCAACGTTGACCAGGATCTTCAGGTGATCGTTGCCGGCCGCTGTCAAGGCCTCGAACCCCTTGCCGACAGCCTCATGGAGGCTCACGCGCCCGGTAATGATCCGCTCCACCGGAAATCTGCCGCTCGCGATCATGGCGACCAGGCGCGGCCCGAGCGTAATGTCGTTGCCCCAGCAGCCAACAAGCCTTAGCCCCTTCTCGCAAAGCTTGAACATGTCGACCTGAGGCCTTTCTACAAAGAGGCCGACTTGCGCGATCGTTCCGGTGCGCTTTGTCGCTCTGATGCACAGGTCGAGTGCCGCAGGATGGCCGGCGCATTCGATGGCGGCATCGACGCCAACGCCGGACTCTGTCTCGGCCTCAATCAGCCGGACCAGTTCGTCGGCCGATCCGCCGTGCAGCGACAATCCGTCGAAATCCGCGAGCCTTGCGCGCCGGCCGTCATTCGGCTCATAGACAAAGATCTTCGATGCTCCGGCCGCTCGTGCCGCGAGCGCGGTCAACGCGCCGATGGGACCGGCACCGGTGATCAGCACGGTGCTTCCCGCCGCAATGCCGGCATTGTCGATGGCATTCACCGCAACCGCCGAAGGCTCGAGCACGGCGCCCTGCTCGTCGCTCACATTGTCCGGAAGCCTGACGACATTCTGCTCCGGCACCAGGGCGTATTCACCCATGCCGCCCCAATGCCAGGTGAGGCCCACGAGGCCGGTAGCCGCGCTGAACTGGCCCAGATTGCGCCGCGCATAGTAGTCTCCGGCCTTCATCAGATGCGGGAGGATCGCGACACGGTCGCCGGGCCTGACCGTTGTTACCGTCTGTCCGACATCCGTAACCACGGCCGAGAATTCATGGCCCAGAATGATGGGGATCCTGGCGCCGGTCACAGGATGAGGCTCAGTTGGCAGGATGATCGGCCCGGCGACATATTCGTGCAGATCAGTGCCACAGATGCCGCAATGCGAGATCTTCAGGATCACTTCATCGCCGACCGGCTTGGGTGGCGGGGGAACATCTTCGAGCCTCAGGTCACGAGCCTTGTGGAAGCGCAGCGCCTTCATTACGGAAACCTCACCGTCATCCTTATCTGAACCCCCGATACCATAGCTTTCTGAGGCTTATGAAGGCTTCCGGTGATTGGGAAAGGCCGCCGGGCGATTGCTGGGATGGCACGGCATCGTGCGCGGGGCATAGGGAGCCTCCGCCCCCAACTCCTCCGCGGCGTGCCATATCCAGCGCGGATTCCACATGGCCCCGCGCGCGAGGCACACAAAATCGGCCTTGCCGCCGGCGAGAATATCCTCAGCCTGGCGCGCCGACGTGATGAGACCGACCGCGACGGTTGGAATCTGCGCCTCTTTGCGGATCGCCTCGGAAAACGGCACCTGATAGCCGAGCGCGAGCGGTATCTTCTGCGCCGGATGGAGCGCACCGCTCGAGGCGTCTATGTAATCGCAACCCAGCGCCTTCAGCGCCTTGGCGAGCACGATCGAGTCTGCGACCGTCCAGCCGTTCTCGAGCCAGTCCGACGCCGAGAGGCGCACGCCCATCGGCTTGTCCTCGGGCCAGGCCGCACGGGCCTCGGCGAACAGCTCGAGCCCAAAGCGCAAGCGGTTCTCGAGGCTGCCGCCATACCGGTCCTTACGCTTGTTCGACAGCGGCGACAGGAACTGATGCACCAGATAGCCGTGGCCGAAATGCAGCTCGACCAGGTCATAGCCGATGCGCTCGGCGCGCCGCACCGCGCTCACGAAATCGGCTTTCACCTGCTCGATATCCGCCTCCGTCATCGCGCGCGGCACATGCCAACCTTCATCAAAGGAAATGGCCGAGGGCGCCACCGTTCCCCACGCCCCCTGCTCGCCGGTCAGCGGCTTGCCGCCGAGGGCGGGCGGCAAGGTGGAGCCCTTGCGCCCGGCATGCCCGAGCTGAAGGCCGTGCTTGGCCACACCATATTGCCGGCAGAAGTCGATGACGCGCTTCATCGCCGCCTCATTGGCGTCGCTGCACATGGCGGCGCATTTGAGGGTGATACGGCCCTGCAGATTGACATGGGTCGATTCCGTCATGACCAGTGCCCCGGTTCCGCCGAGGGAGAACTGGCCGAGCTGCAGAATGTGCCAGTCATTCGCCGAGCCCTCATTCGAGTTATATTGGCACATGGGCGATACGATCGCCCGGTTCGCGAGAGTCAGGCCACGCAAGGTGATCGGGGTGAAAAGAGCGCTTGTCATCCAGTGCCTCCTGTCTGTCTGCGATCGGTGGAGGCTTGCCCGACAAGGTACTGACACAACAAGTCGTCCGCCTGCCGACGAAGCTGTGACAGGTCAGTCCTCCCAAGATTCGCAAAAATGACAGAAGGAAGCAGCGCAAACACGCATCAACATTCTCAAAATGGAAATTGAACCCGCAGCCTCGTCGGTGCCGATATATTCGAAATATGAATCATCTGACTTAAGAAAAGAAAGTCAGCCGTGCATGGCGACAAGGGCGCAGCACAAGGCCCAAAACACCGCGTATTCGTTTCCGCCGATATTCCACAACCATTTCCCGTGCGACACGCGATAGATGGCACCTGCCACAATGCACAAATGGACGGTGGCGACGACAGCGGCCCATGGGCTAAAAAGCCCGAAAACGAGAAGAACCGTCAGAGCCGCCTCAACGATACCGGCCGTATACATCCAGAATCTGGGCGGCTTGAATCCGGCCGCCTGAAAGAACCCAAACGCCGCGGGCTCAAAGAGCTTTCCTGCAACATGCGGGATGAAAAACAGCCCACACAGAATTCGCAGCAGGTCCATTGTATCATGAACGTTGAGCACTTCGCTGAGAATGCCCATTACTCGATCCCGGTCTGTTGACGCGCTTTGGCAAAGCCTCGCGTCCATTGGCATTCGAGTTCACGACTGCGTTCCATCAAGGAAGGATGCCCCATATTCCGGATATGACGGCGCGACGGTATTCTCAAAATGAATATACTCTCGCGTGACGGGCTCCATAATTTTGCATCAAGATAATCCGGCAAAGTGAAGAACATTGATAAGAGCCACCCCTTTTGTGGCTGAGAAGCATGCTGCGCCAAATTTGACGGACGTCGACAGGGCTGAGCGAGATCGAGCAATCCAAGAGTACGCAAGTACCAGATCAGCTGGTGACTGGAATCGAAAGGATTGCAGAAACCGTCGCCGAACCAATCAATGGGAGGAACCATATGAATATGAAATCACTTGTAAGCCTGGCTAGCGCAATCGCCATACTTGCTGGGGCGTCCTGGGCGCGAGCCGCCGAGGTGAGCGTCGCCGAATTCACCAGTCTCGACAATGAGTACTGGTCGAATTTCGACAAAGGCGCGCGCCAGGCTGCCGAGGCGCTTGGCCTCGAATACCGCGTCCTCACAAATGGCGGCGACGCTTCCAAGCAGATCGGCAACTACGAAGCACAGATTACGGCTGGTGCGAAGATGTTCTTCGGCAATGCCCAGGACGTCGGCAATGTCAAGCAGATGGCCGAGAAGGTAAAGGCTGCCAGCGGCACCTATGTCGGTATCTGGGATGCGCTGCCGTGGTTTCACCCCATAGACAATGGCGCCGACAACTATGCCTACGCCACTTTCTTTGCGCCCGATGGCGAGGACAACGCCTACGTCATCGCCAAGGCTCTGTTCGAGAAGATGGGCAAGAAAGGCAATCTCGTCCACATTACCGGCTATCCAGGTTCTTCGGCGGAGATTTCTCGCACGCTGGGCGTCGACAAGGCGCTGAAGGAATACCCGGAGATCAAATTGATTGCCCGACAGCCCGGGAATTGGAACCAGATCGACTCGCGAAAGGTCATGGAAGACCTGGTCGTCGCAAACCCGCAGATCGACGGCGTATTTGGCCAGAACGATTCGGTCGGAGTTGGCGCCATGCAGGCGCTCGAGGACGCCGGACTGAAGGGAATTCCGGTTGTCGGTCTCGACGGCAACGCCGAGACCATGGACCTGATCAAGGAGGGTCGCTTCTTCGCCACCATGAGCTTCACCCCAGCCTGGCAGGCGGGTTTCTCGCTGGTCCGCGCCTATGACGTTGCCCATGGATGGAAGCCGGGCGCTTGCGAGCGCATGATGTACATGGGCGCGACGCTGATAACTGCGGAGAATGTCGGGGCTTATACAAAATTTCTGGAAGGCGATAAGCTTCCGTTCGACTGGAAGAAGATGTCGCGAACGCTCAATCCGGACAGCTGGGATCCGCAGAACCACGTATGGCCGATCGATGCTGCCCAAATGTGGCGTACTGCTGAGAAGCCCGCCGGCTATGAGTTGCCCAAGGAATATACAGCGGAGTTCAGCGCAGGCTGCGTCGACAAGCTCAAAGCAGACTACGAGTCGCACTATAAGTCGCGGATCCCGGAGTGACGGTGGAGATGGCGGGCCGTTGGCTTGGCCTGCCATCCTTCGACCCTCGTGAAACGCTGTGAATTGTATCCCTTGACGGCAACCAGCCAAACCCGCGCCGGGCCAGGCATGACGCGACTGCGACACCTCGCTCCGTTGCTGGTGCTCGCGCTGCTCGCTGTTGTCTTCGGCGTGCTGAATCCGGTTTTTGTCACTCCTGAGAATGCCCGCAATATTCTCTTCCAAGCCTCGGTTCTGCTGATAGCCTCCTGCGGGGCCACCTTTGTGATCCTGATGGGGTCGATCGATTTGTCGGTAGGTGCGGTCGCTACGTTGGCAGGGGTTGTAGCGGCCTTGCTCGTGCCGAGCCTTGGTTATGGCTCAATCTTCGTCGCAACGCTCGTCGGGTTCGCCATAGGCACAATCAACGGCCTCCTTTATGTCTATTTGCGCATTCCCTCGATATTGGTGACACTTGGGGTGGGAACGTCGCTTACCGGCGTCATCCTCTTCCTCTCCGACGGCGGCTCAATCCCCATCCGCGATGCCGAATACATCGCTGTCACACAGTATGAATTCCTGGCTTATTTGCCCATGATCATCGTCTTTGCGATCCTTGTGTACAGCGTCTGCGTTCTGATCGGCGAGCGGACACGCTTCGGCCGCATGACACTAGCGATCGGCAGCGACGAGGAAACCGCCAAGCTCGTCGGTGTCTCCGTCGATTATGTGAAGATTCAGGCCTTCGCGCTCTCCGGGGCCCTCTGCGGCCTCTGCGGCGCGCTTCTGGCCTCACGGCTCGGCACGGCCACGGGGACGATGGGTGATTTCCTGATGCTGGAAACCATCACCGCGGTCGTCGTCGGTGGCACGGCGATCGCCGGTGGCATTGGTGGCGTAGCGCGTACACTGCTCGGGGTTCTGGTCGTTGCGATGCTTTCAAATGGTATGAACATTCTTGCAGTGCATCCCTATCTCCAGACCATTATCAAAGGTTGTGTCATCCTCCTGGCCGTCATCGCGACGAGCCGCTCCCTTTCGGCGAGGGACCTTTCGTGAGCGATGACCGCAAGCCAATCTTTCAAATGCGTGCCGCCGCCAAGAGGTTTGCCGGCGTCACGGTGATCGAGGACGTCGACCTCGACATCTTCGCGAATGAGATTGTCGGCATCGCCGGCGAGAATGGTGCCGGCAAGTCGACCACATTGAAGATGATTGCCGGTATCTACAGCCCGAGCGAGGGGTCGATGGCTCTCTTCGGACGCGCCTTTGCGCCCGAACGGTATACCGACGCGGTGCGCGCGGGCGTCTCCATGGTATTCCAGGAGCAGGCGCTTGTACCAAACCTGCGTGTTTATGAGAATTTTTTTCTCTCACATGAGAGCAAGTTTTCGCGTGCCGGTGGTTTCGTAGACGCAGGCCGCATGATTGATTTGTCGGAGCGACATTTGCGCAAGCTTGGGCTCGGCCACATCGACCCGCGCAAGGTGACTGCGAGCTACGAATTCCACGACCGGCAAATGATCGAAATCGCCAAGGCCTTCGTGCTGGCGGACTTTTTCGAGGTCGAGCATCCGATCTTACTGCTCGACGAACCTACGGCTGCTATCGGCGACAAGGAGGTGGCCGTCCTGTTCGAGAGCATCCGTCGTTTTCGCGATCGCGCGTCCTTCGTCCTCATCACGCATCGCCTTTCCGAATATATGACACTTTGCGACCGCCTCTATGTCATGAAGGACGGCCGCATGGTCGCCGAGATGGCCAGAGGAGAGTTCTCCACGCCGCGCATCCATCAGGCTATGGTCGGCCGCGAACGTGATGAGGAATACTATAAGGAAAAACGCCAGCGGACAGTCGCGGACTCCGACGAAATCGTACTCTCCGTCGATAAGCTGTCCGGCGGTCATGTCAAACGCGTCTCGTTTGCACTGAGACAGGGTGAAATTCTCGGCATCGGAGGGCTCGTCGGCTGCGGCAAGGAAGAAGTGGCGCGCGCGGTCGTGGGGTTCGAGCCTTTCCCGACTGGCGGCACCGTCACTATCAGAGGGAACAAACTGCCGGTCCGCAATCGCGGGAAATCCTGCGTCACTGCAAATGTCGGATTCGTGCCGAAGGAGCGCAAGATCGAAGGTATGATTCCCTACCTCTCGGTTGCGGCCAATATGTCCCTTGCTGCGCTCAATAAGGTAACTGTCTTGCCGGGCTTCATCTCCGCCGTCCGCGAATCACGACTGGCGCGGGACTACATCAAGCTCTTGCATATTCGGACCACCGGTCCCGGTCAGCTTTGCCAGTATCTTTCCGGAGGAAACCAACAGAAGGTCGTAATGGCCAAATGGCTGGCCAAGGGCGTTGATCTTCTGGTGCTTGATAATCCGACGCGCGGCGTGGATGTCGGCGCCAAGGAGGAGATCTATGCGTTAATGCGCGACCTCACGGCGAAAGGCGTCGCGATCCTGCTCATAACCGATGACTTGCTCGAGCTGATCGGCCTGTCAAACCGTATCCTCATAATGCGAGAGGGCGAGGCAGTCACTGAGCGGCCGGCGCCGCCGGAGGCAAAGCCGACCGAGCAGGAACTCGTCAGCTTCATGATCTGAGGAGGCCGTCGTGGGAGCAATCAGCACATTCTATCAAACTCACCGGACAACACTGGGAGTCCTGATACCGCTCGCCTTCCTCATTCTGCTCATAGCGGTCTTCACTTCGTTCAACGAGCGCTTCCTCTCCTGGGTGAACGTGTTCAATTTGATGCGCCAGTCCTCGATCCTGTTGCTCGTCGCCACAGGAACGACATTTGTCATTCTCATGGGCGCGATCGACCTTTCTGTCGGCTCGATTGTGACATTGGTGGCAATTACCGCAGCCCTTCTGTTGCGAGAAGCGGGTATGAGCGCGATCGAGATCGTAGCGATTGGCTCAGCCATCGGCGCGGCTTGTGGTGCCATCAATGGGGTACTTGTCGTTTACACACGGGTGCCCTCCTTCGTCGCGACCCTATCCACCATGATCGTGTTCGGCGGTATCTCGACCTGGGTCGCGGGTGGAGCGAACGTCACGTTCCGCAATGCCGAAATGACTTGGCTTGCTTCTGGTAAGCTGATTTGGCAGATCCCCAACTCCGGCCTTTGGGCGCTGGTCATCTTCGCGACTGCGGCTTTCGTCGGGGCCCGATCCACATTCGGCCGAGCGCTCTACGCCATTGGGGCCGGCGGGACCGCGGCCAAGCTGTCCGGAATCGATGTAGCGCGCATCCAGATGATTGCCTTCATCGTGTCGGGCATCCTCTGCGGCCTGGCCGGCTTGCTCCTTGTCGCCCGCACGTCGACGGGAACCGCACGCATGGGCGACGATCTGCTCTTGGAAGCGATCGCGGCGGTCGTGATGGGGGGAACTGCTCTGTCCGGCGGCGCCGGGGGTGTTCATCGAACGATTCTTGGCGTCCTCGTGATCAGCGTGTTGAAGAATGGAATGAACGTCGCCGGCGTCCATCCCTATGCACAGATCGGCATCACCGGCCTGATCGTCATCATCGCCGTAACGCTGACGCTGGATCGTTCGCGACTCGCGTCGGTAAAATAAATAGGTACCTCACCACAAGACTCCCATTCTGAACATAATGACAGCGGACGGCGACACTAAGGCTGTTACCTTGAACATCGCTACGTGACGGAAGGGGCGTTTTGCCGGCACGTAAACAGCCGAGAATTTGGGCATCCCGACAGGAGGTGGGAATGAGAACTGCAAAGACTCTCAAGGTTTTGGCATTGCTCTCGAGCATGTTGATGGCCGTATCGTACGCTTCGGCAGATGAAAGCAGAGACGGATACAAAGGAAAGCCCCGAACACTTCTATGGGCAAGCCGTGATCTCGAATATGTCGACACGTCAAAATACAAGAAGGACGGCCCTTTCGTCATTGGTTTTTCGAATGCCTCGATTTCCAATATCTGGCGCGTCGGCCTCCTGCATTCCATTGAGAAAGCTGCGGCTGACAATAAGGACAAGATCAAGCAGCTCATCATTACCGACGCCAATGACGATCCAGCCAAGCAGGTTTCCGACGTGCAGGACCTGTTGCAGCGCCAGGTGGATCTTCTAATCGTATCTCCAGCTACAGCGCAGGCTCTCGATCCCATCGTCTCGCAGGCGATGGACCAAGGCGTGCCTGTCGTCCTGGTAGACCGTCGTGTGTCCGGCGATAACTACGTCTCCTTCGTTACTGCTTCTGATCAGGCGCTGGGCCGCACCATGGCGCAATGGATGGCCGAGCGAATGGGTGGCAAAGGTAACATCATCATGATTGGAGGCATCGCCGGCGCCAGTCCCGCCGAGCTTCGCATCGCGGCAGCCAAGCAGGTCTTTGCCGAGTTCCCGGATATTAATATCCTGGACGTACAATATTCCGACTGGAGTCCGGCAAAGGGCAAGCAGGTCATGGCCGCGATGATCCAGAAATACGGTGATCAGATCAACGGGGTTTGGAACGACTCGGGGCTGCAGGGTTCGGGTGCTCTTGAGGCGTTTGTCGAGGCTGGTTGGGCCGACGGCAAGATTCCGCCGATCACATGTGCCGATCTGAATGGCTGCGTGAAACTCGCCGTTGAGCACAAGGTACCCGTCATGAGCTTCGACTATCCGCCGGCAATGGGTGGCGTGTCGGTAGCCGTCGCACTGAAGGTGCTCGCCGGAACACCGGTACCGAAGCAGTATGAGGTGAACGCGGATATCGCGATCTCCAAAGGTGATGAAACTGCTTCGGTGAAGGCTGACCGCTGGGTGGAGGACTACGCACGGCTTGACCGGCCGAACGACTTGATTCTCTCGACGGGTCTCGGGCCGGACTACGACCCGTCGACCTTCAGCGTGGACTATCCCAAGTGAAATGACAGGTGCGGGTCCGGCTTCGTCGGACCCGCACGCCGACAATTCCACAGCAACGATTTGACTTCTGACATTCGTCAGGACGGCAATTCGGCTTTCTCCGCTTCCGTTCCAGCACCACCCGGCGGCAGAAAGCTCGCGGCGAAAGCGAGGCAGCGCACCGGGCCGCCGCCGACCGGCGCGATCGAATGCACTTCGTTCGCGGGAATGTGGATGAGGTCGCCCAGCGTCACTTCGCGCTTGTCGGCGCCGATCTGCATGAGAGCCTTGCCTTTGAGCACATAGTAGAATTCATGCGTATCGTGACGGTGCGGCTCGAGATGCGAGCCTGCCGCGATCTCGAATTCCGCGACATATTCAAGGTAAGAACCCTCGGTTTGGGCGCGCATCGCCTCTTTCGAGATCATGAAATAAGTGTGGCACGTGCCGCCGTGCTCGATAGTCGGCTCAACCTTGGCATTCATGACATTCATGGTGCTACCCTCTCTGTGATCGTCACTGCGCGAGATAGCCGCCGTCGACAACCAGCTCGCTGCCGGTCACGAACGAGGAATCGTCGCTGGCGAGGAAAAGACAAACATTGGCGACCTCGCGCGGGGTGCCCATGCGCCCCATCGGCGTCGCCGCGATGATGCCGGCATTCATCTCGTCCGATTGGGCTTCGACCAACGGCGTTCGGATCAGCCCGGGATGGACCGAATTGACCCTGATGTTCTCTGCCGCATAGCTGACGGCGGCGTTTTTGGTGAGGTTGCGCACCCCACCTTTGCCGGCGCTGTAGGCGGCCGCACCGCCGACGCCGACATTGCCCCAGATCGAGGAGAAATTCACGATCGAGCCCTTGCCGGCCTTGCGCATGGCGGGGATGGCCGTTTTCATGCCGATGAACGTGCCGGTCAGGTTGACTGAAACCACGGTAGTGAAGTCGTCAAGCTCGGTGTCGAGCACCTGGCCATAGGCGCGCACGATGCCGGCATTGTTGATGAGGATATCGAGCTTGCCGTGCTTCGCCACGATCGCATCGATGGCGTTCGCCCAGTCCTTTGCGCTGGTCACGTCGAGCGCGATCGGCGTGATCCGCTGCTTGGCGGCGACGGTCTTGACGTCGCCCGCATAGACGGCGGCACCCTCCTCTGCAAAAAGTTCCGCCACCGCGCGGCCGATCCCTTGTGCGGCGCCCGTCACAAGCGCGATCTTACCGTCAAGTTTGCCCATCCTTCTCTCCTTCCTCCTCAAGCCGGTCGCCGGCCCTTCAAACACAGTTATGCCGGCGCCGAAAGATCAAATTTATCCAGAATGAACAATGGCGTGGGCCCACCCCACCCGCCGCAAATCGATGTCCAAATTGAGAATCTTTTGAGGCGATTTGACCATGCGACTTTGACATGGTCCGCGACAAGCGGGGAACGGACGTCACCAAATGGCATCAAAAGCAAAAGTTGTTTCAACCGAGCATTTGTCGAATGACGATATCGGGCAGGACGTCCGCCTGGAAATGTTCCGCCTGCAGGTCGAAATCCGCGACTGCGAAAAGCGCGCCAACGACCTCTTCTTCCAAAATCTGATCAAGGGCACCAGCCATCTCTCGCTCGGCCAGGAAGCGGTCGCGGCGGGCGTGGCGACGGCCATGCAGCCCGGCGACAAGTCGTTTTGCACCTATCGCGGGCATGCTCACACACTGGCGCGCGGCGTCTCCATGGAAAAGGTTCTCGGCGAGCTCATGCTGCGCGACAACGGGCTGATGCGCGGCAAGGGCGGCTCGATGCACCTGACGTCCGCCGAACATGGCGTGATGGGTTCCTATGCCATCATCGGCGCGCATCTGCCCATCGCCTGCGGCGCGGCCTGGCGCGCGCAATATCTCGGCGAGAAGGACGTGTCGGTCTGCTTCTTCGGCGACGGCACCACCAATATCGGCGCCTTCCATGAAGCGCTCAACTTCGCGGCGGTCTGGAAGCTGCCGGTTGTCTTCATCTGCGAAAACAACCTCTACATGGAATATACGCCGATCGGCGAGGTGACCGCCGTCGAACATCCGGCGGCCGATCGGGCCTCGGCCTATGGGCTCGAGCGTATCATCATCGACGGCAACGATGCCGATGCGGTCTATCGCACCGCGCTCCAGGCCTTTGCCAAGGCACGCTCCGGCGCCGGGCCATCGCTGATCGAGTGCCTCACCTACCGCCACTCCGGACATTCGCGCGCCGATCCGGCGAAGTACCGTCCGCCCGGCGAACTGGAGAGATGGCTGGAGAAGGACCCCATCAAGATCTACCGCAAGCGTCTCCTTGAGTTCGGCGCAAGCCAGGAGCAGATCGCCGCCATCGAGGCCGAGAGCAAACGCAAAGTGGACGCGGCGACCGAAGTCTGCAAGGCGGCTCCCCCGGCGCCGCTCGATCAGCTCACCGCCGATGTCTATGCCGATGGAGGCTGGTCGTGGCGGAACTGACCTATCGCGACGCCGTGACTCGCGCCATCGCGCAGGAAATGGAGCGCGACACGAAAGTCGTGTTCCTCGGCGAGGACGTGGCCAAGGCCGGCGGCGTGTTCAAGGCGACGGTCGGTCTCTACGAACGGTTCGGGGGCTTGCGTGTGCGCGATACGCCGATCTCCGAACAGGCGATCCTGGGCGCTGCGATGGGTGCGGCGATGACCGGGCTCCGGCCGATCGCCGAGATCATGTTCTCCGACTTCGCCGCCGTGTGCTTCGACTTCATTGCCAATGAATTCCCCAAGCTGCGCTACATGACCGCCGGCCAGCTCGGCTGCCCGCTCGTCGTGCGCACCGGCAATGGCGGGGGCGTCCGTTTCGGCGCGCAGCACTCGCAGTCGATCGAGAACTGGACGATGATGATCCCGGGCCTCAAGGTCGTGGCGCCCTCGTCACCGGTCGATGTCATCGGCTTGATGGCGGCCGCCGTGCGCGACGACAACCCGGTGATCTTTCACGAGCACAAGTCGCTCTATGCGGTGAAAGGCGAGGTTCCGGAGGGCGAGATCGTCGACACGCTGGGAACGGCGAAGATCCTGCGGCCGGGCAAGGACGCCACCATCGTGGCGCTGGCCCTCATGGTGCCGCGTGCGCTTGAGGCCGCGCAGACGCTTGCCACCGAGCATGGCATCGACTGCGAGGTCATCGATGTGCGCTCGCTCGTGCCGCTCGATACCAATACGATCCTGAGCTCGGTCGCCAAGACCGGCCGGCTGTTCACCGTCGAGGAGAATCCGCGTCTGTGCGGCTGGGGTGCCGAGATCGCCTCGATCGTCGCCGATGAAGCCTTCTGGGACCTCGACGGGCCGATCGTGCGCATCACCACGCCGCATATTCCGCTGCCGGCCGCCGACCACCTCGAGGACCTGGCGCTGCCCAACGCGCCGCGCATTGTCGAGCGCATCTCGCGCGTCATGAACGGATCGGCAAGATGAGCATCGACGTCCTGATGCCCCAGCTCGGCGAGACCGTTGCCGAAGGCAAGATCGTGGCCTGGCTCAAATCGGAGGGCGACGAGGTCAGGGAAGGCGACAATCTGTTCGAGATCGAAACCGACAAGGTCACCATGGAGGTGCAAGCGATCGCCGCCGGCAGACTGGGGGAAATCCGCGTCAAGGCCGGCGATGTCGCCAAAGTCGGCGCCATCGTGGCGGTGATCGGCGCCGACAGCGGAACGGCTGCCGGAAAGCCTGCCATCGAATCGCCGAAAGCCGCCCCTGCCCTTCCCCCTGCAAGGCATGAGCCTGTGGCGATGCGGTCCCCCTTCGAAGAGGTTTCGACCCCTCGGGAGATCTACGGGAGGGCAAAGGGGCCGCAAGGTGTGCGCATCACCCCCCTGGCCCGCCGGCTGATCGCCCAGAACGGACTTGATGTCGAAGCGATCGCCATGACCGTTTCCAATGCCGGACGCGGCAAGATTTCGCAAAGCGACGTGCGCACGGCATTGGCTGCGGCCCCTGTGGCGGCTTCGTCTACCTTGCCGCCGTCCGGCGGCGTCTTCCAGCTCAATATCATTCGCAAGCGCACGGGCGAGCGCCTTCAGAAGAACTGGCAGACCATCCCGCATGTCTTCCAGGCCATCGAGGTCGACTTCACCGGCGTCGAGGCCGCCCGGACCGGAACCAAGGAAAAGTTCAAGGCCGCGACCGGATTTTCCCTGACCTATCTGCCCTTCATCGCGCGCGCCGCCTGCATCGCATTGCGGAAATTCCCGCAGATCAATGCCCAGCTCACCGGCGACTCGCTGGCCCTGGCGTCGCAGATCAATCTCGGCATCGCCGTCGACCTCTCGCATAACGGGCTTGTCGTGCCCGTGGTGCGCAATGCCGATGACCTGACGCTCCCCGGTCTCGCCAAGGCCATCGGCCGGCAAGTCGACAAGGCCCGCGGCGGCAAATTGACGAGCGATGACTTCGCCGACGGCACCTATTCGCTGTCCAATAACGGCGCTTTCGGCACCACCTTCACGGCCCCGATCATCAATGCGCCGCAAGTCGCCATCCTGTCGACCGATGCGATCCGGTTGCGGCCCGCGATGGTGGAAACAGCGCAGGGCGCTTTCGTGGCGCCGCGGCTCACCGGCATGGTCGGCCAGAGCTTCGATCACCGTGCCTTCGACGGCGCCTATTCGGCGGCGTTCCTGTCACACCTCAAAACAATCATCGAGGAGCGCGATTGGGCGGCTGAGCTCGCCTGATCCGTTCGCAGCATATGAAACGAAGGCGGAGGAGCCCCAGTCTATGAAATACAACAGCCCTCATTCCACGGCGTCCTGGGGACAAATGGCGAAGGACTGGGAGCAAGGCGTCGATTACAGCCGGCTCTCCAAGGACCGCCTCGCGCGCGCCCAGAAGGCGATCAGGCATGCCGGCCTCGGCGCCGTGCTGTGCTTCAACTTCGACAATATCCGCTATGTGACCGCTACCCATATCGGCGAATGGGCGCGCGACAAGTTCATCCGCTATGCGCTGTGCCCGGTCGAAGGCTCGCCCTTCCTGTGGGATCCGGCACCGCCGGCCAAGCGCGTGTCTTCGCCTTGGATCGCCGACAATGTCGCGGCACCGCTCACCACCATGCAGGGCGCCATCCCGCCGCATATGAACGTGCAGCGCGATTTCGCCCGGCAGATCAAGAAGGCGCTGGTCCATTACGGCATCGAGAAAGAGCCGCTCGGCATCGACCTGATGGAGCTCGGCATGCTGCGTGCCCTCGAAAAGGAAGGCATCGAAGTCGTCGACGGGCAACAGGCGCTGCTCGATGCGCGCGAAATCAAGACCAAGGACGAGATCGAGCTCCTGAAGATGGCGGCGGCCATGGTCGATGCAACCTATGTCGACATCGCCCGCGCCATCCGCCCCGGCACCAAGGAAAACGAGCTGGTGGCGATCGCCAATGACCGCCTGTTCCGCATGGGCTCGGAGCGCGTCGAATGCGTGAACTCCGTGTCGGGCCAGCGCGGCCGGCCGCATTCACACACCTTCTCGGACCGCATGATCCAGCCGGGAGACATGATCTTCCTCGACATCATGCATTCCTACAATGGCTACCGCACCTGCTACTACCGCACCTTCATCTGCGGCGAGCCGAACAATGCGCAGATCGATGCCTATGAGACCGCCTCCAAATGGCTCAGTGCCTCGATCGACATGATCCGTCCGGGCATAACCCCCGACGAGGTCGCGGCGGTATGGCCCGATGCCCAGGAATTCGGCTACCGCGACGAGGCGGAAGCCTTTTTGCTGCAATACGGCCATGGCGTGGGCCTGTCGCTGTGGGAGCGCCCGATCTTCTCCAAGCGCTTCCGCGGGCAGAATACGCCTCTGCAGGAGGGCATGGTGTTCGCGCTCGAGACGTGGAAGGGCGCTGATGACGGAACCGGTGCGGCCCGCATCGAGGAGGAAGTCGTGGTGACCAAAAATGGCTGCGAGATCATCACCAACTTCCCTTCCGACCGCCTGCTGTCCTGCGGCCTGCCGGGCTGCGCGGTGTTCTAAGCCGTCAGGGCCTCGTACTGAAGCAGCGACCGGCGCGACAGGTCGGCGACCTCCTCCGCCGACTTGCTCGCCAGGTCGGCGGAGAACACCTCCGGCCCGATCTGCATGAGCCCGCCTGTCTCATCGAGCGTATCGAGGATGGCGGAGATCGCGAAGTCACCCTCCCCCGGCCACAACCGCTCGAAACATTCCAGTTCCAGCGTGACGCCTGGCCGCAGCGGGATATGGCCGTCGCAGAGCTGGACGCAGTGGATCAGGTTCCCCGGAACTTGCCGCAACGTCTCGAGCGAGGGATTGCTGCGGGTGAAATGGGTGCAATCGAAGACAAAGCCGCCGTTCTTCGCACCCGAACCCTTCAGGATCTTCCATCCCTGTTCGAGGCTGACAACGCCCCACATCGGGATACATTCGAGGTCGCAGGTCACGCCATGCTCCGCGGCCTGACGGCAGATTTCGGCATAGAAGCCGGTAATCTCTTCGGTCGTGTAGCGGCTCGCCGGGAAGGTCGCGTTCAAGCTCATATATGTGCAGCCGAGCTTGTCGCAGAGGTCGAAGAAAACCTCCGGCGAGATGTCATGGGCGCGGGCATAGTCCGCGCCGAAGTTGGTCGGACGCCAATCCGGCACCCATGGGCACAGCGGGTCGAGACGTCCGATCTCGATGCCGCCATCGGCGGCCATCGCTTTCATGACGGCGATCGTCAGGCCTTCGGCGACAAGCTTCAGCACCTCCTGGGGCTGGATCGTCATTTGCTGCAGGCCGGCGAGGCGCGTCGCCTTGACTTTGTCCGCAAAGGGCAGATGCAGCACGTTGGAGAACGGCATGGCAAAAACGAGGTCGGAACGAAGGTTGGGCATGTGAGGGCTCCGGTCTGGGTGAGATGTGCATGAGGAAATGGGGAGCTCAGCTGTCGCGGATGGGGAGGCGACCACCGAAGCCGATGAGGCCCAGAACGAGCGCCAGGATCAAAATGATGCCGGTCGCCAGATACTGGTAGTAAGAGCTCACGCCGAGCAGGATCAGCGCATTGTTGACCATCGCGAACAACAGCGCGGCCGCCGCCGTGCCGAGCAAAGTGCCGCGCCCGCCGGCAAGGGCGGTGCCGCCGACCACCACGGCGGCGATGGCGTTGAGATTGTAGTTCGTGGCCTGGGTGGCGATCGCCGAGGCGAGATAGCCGGTCAACAGGATGCCGGCGAGGCCGGTCAGGACGCCGGAGATCACGAATAACAGCAGATAAACGCGGCGGAGATCGATGCCGCTGACATGGGCGGCGCGGAGGTTGCTGCCCGCGGCGCGGATCCAGCGGCCCATATGCAGGTGGCGCAGGAACAGGTGGCAGAGCAGGAAAACCGCCAGCATGATGGCGAAACTGTAGGGAATGACGTCAAACAGGCGCCCGCCGGCGAGTTCCATCACAAATGCGTTGGACACATAGACGGACGTGCCGTTGGAGATGATGTAAGCGACGGAGGTGAAGGCGAAGAGCGTGCCGAGGGTTGCCACGAAAGGCACGACACGGCCACGCGTCACGATCAGCCCGTTGACGAGGCCACAGAGTGCGCCGGCGAGGATCGATACCAGCACCATCACCGGTCCGGGCATGTCGCCGAAATAGATTAGTGCCACCAAGGGGGCGAGCCCCATGATCGCCGTCACCGAGAGGTCGAAGGCGCCTGCCATGATGAGGATGGTCATCCCGGCGGCGCCTATTCCGAGGATCGCGGCGTCGTTCAGCACCGCGGCGATATTGCCGCGGCCGTAGAAATTCGGGTTGGCCCAGGCCATGTAAGCGAGGATCAAAGCGATCAGTATCCATACGCCGCGCCGCTCGCGCTCGAAGCGCGCCATGAGCCAGGCAGCGACGGCGCCTTGCGCCCGCTCGCCTTTGGGCTTGGCTACGGTATGCGTGCTCTCGGCTCCAGCCATGATCCTGTCCTCCCCTAAAGCGCCAGCATGCCCTTGCGGCCGGTCTCGCGGCGCAGACCATCGACGATAAGCGCCACGATCAGGATGCCGCCGAAAACCAGGTCCTCCCACAGGGGCGAGACATTGGTGATGTTCAGACCCGACTTGATCGCCGACAGCAGCAAGGCCGCACACAGGGTGCCGAACAGATTGCCGCGACCGCCCGAGAGGCTGGTGCCGCCCACGACCACGACGGCGATGGCGGTCAGCTCGGCGCCGACACCGATCGTGGAGTTGACGTTCTGAAGCTGTGCCGCGGTCATCAGCCCGGACAGCGCGGCGCATAGCCCAACCAGCACGAAGGCGCCGACCGTCACGAGGCGGACATTGATGCCGGCGCCGACGGCCGATTTGAGATCGCCCCCGATCGCCGCAACATGGCGGCCGAAGGGCGTGCGGTAGAAGATCAGCCATGTGGCGGCGAACACGATGAGCGCAATGACGACAGCGCCCGGAATGACGCCGAACACATTTCCGACGACGAGCCGGTTCAGCAAGGGCGTGTGGATGGATACGGTCTGGCCGTCCGTTATCAAAAGCTCCATGCCGAAGATCATCGACAGTGTCGCCAGTGTCGCCACGAATGACGGGATCTTCAACAGTGTTATCAACAGGCCGTTGAGCAATCCCAGAAGGCATCCTGCGGCAAGCCCGGCAAGCACCACCAGCGGCATGGCGACGCCGCGCACCAGGAGCTCCGCCGCAACGATCGCGGCGAACCCCATGACCGAGCCGACCGACAGATCGAGCGCCCGCATCGAGATGATCAGCGTCATGCCGAGGCCGGTGACGGCGAGGATGGCGGCGCGCACGACGATATTCTGGATGTTGATGAAGGTCAGGAAATGCGGGCTGATCAGTGAGAAGACGACCAGCACGGCAACCAGTGCGATCACCGCGGCGGCGGAATCGGCGCCAAGCCATTTCTTCAGCGTCGCCTGCATCAGCCTGCCATCATTTCGAGAATGGTCTGTTCCGCGGCTTGCGCGGCCGGGAGTTGCCCGACGATGCGGCCGCCGCGCAACACCTGGATGCGATCGCAGAGGCGGATGAGCTCGCCGATCTCGGACGAGCTGACGATGACGGCGATGCCCTGCGCGGCGAAGGCATCGATCGCGGCATATATCTCCTCCTTGGCGCCGACATCCACGCCGCGCGTCGGTTCCGAGAGGATCAGCACGGAGGGCTTCGACAGCACCGCACGGGCAAACAATGCCTTCTGCTGATTGCCGCCGCTCAGCGCGGTGATCGGCGCCGTGGCGCCGGGACAGCGAATGCCCAGGCGCTCGCGCATTGCCGAGAAGGCCGAACGCTCTATTCCGCCTCTGATCACGTTGAGGCCGGACGCCTTGCCCTTTGTGGGCTCAGCGACGAAGTTCAGGATGACATTCTCGCGCACGTCGAGATCGGCGAACACGCCGTCGAGCTTGCGGTCTTCCGGCAGCAGGAATGTGCCTTGCGAAAGGGAGCGCCTGGGCTCGGCGAGAACGGCCGGAGCTCCGCGCAACCTGATCTCGCCGGCATCGATGCTGCGCAGCCCGTAGATGGCCTCGCAGAGTTCCGCGCGGCCCGAGCCGATCACGCCGGCAAGCCCCACCACTTCGCCGGCAGCAACCGTCAGATCGATCTCCTTGAGCAGTCCGCCGGACGAGATGCCCCGGAGCTCGATGGCCGGCGCGGAGGCGGCATGGGACATGCGCGGCGCGCGGTCCCTTTCCGCTCCTTCCAGCAGCGAGCTTTTGGTGCCGAGCATGCCCCGGATCACAGCGCGAACATCGGTATTGCCGATCTCCTCGGTGAAGATCCGATTCCCATCCCGCACCACGGTGACGCGATCCGCTATGTCGAAAACCTCCCACAGGCGATGGGAAACATAGAGAATGGCGACGCCCGCCGCCTTCAGCCGGCGAACGATCTTGAACAGTCGTTCCGTGTCGGAAAGATTGAGCGCCGATGTCGGTTCGTCCATGATCAGCACACGGAAATCGCCGATGATTGCCTTGGCGATCTCGACGAGCTGCTGATCGGCAACACCGATCGTCGATACGATCCGATCCGGATCGATATCGAGACCCAATTCGCGCAGGACCGCGCGGACTTTGCGGCCGGCATCGCCCCAGCGGATCAAGCCATATGCCGTCGGCTCGGCGCCGAGGAAAACGTTCTCCACCACGCTCATGGTCGGGACGAGCTCGAGCTCCTGAGCGATGACCGACACGCCGGCCCGGCGCGCCGCCAGCGGGTTGCGAAAACTGACCGGGACGCCGTTGAGCGATATCTCTCCCGAATCCGGCCGCAGACGCCCGGAGAGCATGTTGATGATCGTGCTCTTGCCGGCGCCGTTCTCGCCGAGGAGCGCATGGACCTCACCGGGATGGAGCTCCAGATCGACCCCATGGAGCACCTCTACGCCGCCGAAGCTCTTGCGCAGCGCCGCGGCCGCGAGACTCGGCGGCGCCGGTTTGCGCCCACTAGATGGCGATGCGGCCGCTGCTTGAGCTTCGATTGCCAATCCGCGAATTCCTCAAATGCGGTTAAGCCCTGCCCGGCGCATCACCCTGATGCGCCGGGGCTTGTGCGCGGCATCATTTGAGGTTCTTCTTGAACTCCTCGAGGCTCTCCGGCGTCACGAGCTTCACCGGAACGTTCAGCGTCTTGGTGGCGGCGTCGGTGAACTTCGGCGCCTCGCCGTTGAGATAGGCCCAGGCCATGTCCACGGCGGAAACGCCTTGCTGGTAGGGATCCTGCGCCACGTCGGCGGCAAGCTTGCCCTTGGCCAGCAGCTCGAGCGCGATCGGGTCGCCGTTGAAGCCGACAAGCACCGGGTTGGTGAGCTGGTTCTTGTCGCCACCCGCCTGATCGATGGCCTGGGAAGCGCCGGCGGCCATCGAATCATTCAGGCAGTAGATCGCCGCGATATTCGGATTGGCGGCCAGGATCGCCTGCGCCGCAGCAAAACCGCCTTCCAGCGTCTGCTTGCCTGAAATGTCGGAAACGACCTTGATGTTCGGGTTCTTGCCGATCGTGTCGGTGAACCCCTTGGTGCGCGGCACATTCACCGACGTCGTGGGGTTGAGCGAGATGATCGCGACCTCCTGCACGCCTTCCTTGCCTTTGAGGGCGTTCTGGATGAATTCCGCCGCCAGCACGCCGCCGGCGTAGTTGTCGGAGAGAATAAAGCCGTCATAGTCGCCGGACGCGCCGACGTCCCCGACGATGACCGGTATCTTCTCGCGATGCGCGGCCGCGATGGTGGCGGCAAGAGCGCTTGGCTCATGCGGCGAAATGATGAGCGCGCTGATGCCATTGTTGATGAGCGCGATGCTTCCCGAAGTCTGCTTCTGGGCGGACGCCTGGCTGTCCTGCGTCAGCAGATCGGTGAAGCTGTATTTCTTCATCTGCTCCTTGATGCCGCGCAAATAGCCTTGCCAATAAGGATCCTGGGCGGACTGGATCGAATAGCCGATCGTCAGCGGATCCTTCTTGGCGAAGTCGGCGGCCTGGCCGGCGCCGATTGGCAATAGCGCAAAGCTCATCGCCAAGGCGGCGAGCGCCGACTTCGTCAAATTCGGACGCAATAATGCTGAAATCTGTTTCATTCCGGGGTTCCTCCTCAAGCCACTTGGTGGCGTTGTCGTTATGTGGAGCGTGCAGCCGCCCCTTGAGGAACCAGCCGCCTTTGCTCCTGGTGGCTCCGGCGACGGAGCATCTGATGCCGCCGCTCTCGCCTGTGCCTAGGCTTTCCATGCCGCTTAGAGCGGCTCAATATGGAAGACTCTCATTCTGGGAGGTTTGCGGGCGGACGGGATTGTCAGCCCGCCGTAGCACCGCCATCGACGAACAGGATCTGCCCCGTCATGAAGTCCGACGCCTTGGACGCCAGATAGATCGCCGTGCCGACGAATTCCTCCGCCTCAGCGGGGCGGCCGAAGGGCACGCGCGACATGAACAATTCACGCACATCGGGATTTTTCAGGATGAAGTCGGCAAGCGGTGTGTTGAGCACGGAAGGCGCGATGCAGTTGACATTGATGCGGTGCTTCGCCCATTCGGTGGCGAGTTGCCGCGTCAGCAGATGGACCGCGCCCTTGCTGGTGCCGTAGCTGACATAGCCCAAGGGATGGCCGACCAGGCCACGTACCGAGCCGATGGTGATGATCTTGCCACCGCTGCCGCGCGCAATCATGCCGCGCGCCACCACCTGCGCCGGCAGGAAAGTGCCCTTGACGTTGATGTCCATGATCCTGTCGAACTCGGCCGGGTCGAGATCGACGGCCGGCGTGCGGCGGGCAAAGCCGGCGGCCGTCACGAGGATGTCGATCGGCCCCAGCATGTCGCAGGCTTTGGCCACGGCATCCTGAACGTTTGCGGGATCGGTGACGTCGCAAGGCGCGCCGCAGACGGTTCCCTTGTCTTGCAGCCGATCGACCGCCGGAGCAACGCGTCCGGCATCTATGTCGGAAATCGCGACCTTGGCACCCGAAGCGAGATAGGCCTCGGCGATGGCGCCGCCCAGAACGCCGCCCGCGCCGGTGATGAAGGCCGTCTTTCCAGCGAGGGAGAATTGCGCTGCGATGTCCATGATATTCGGCTTTCTCCTATAGGCTGACCGCCCGGCCGCCCTCGGCCGAAGATCTGACGATCGCCTCGAAGATGCGGATATTGTCCACAAGCTCGGCATTGGAGAAACGATAGCGCTTCTCCCCGGCGACGGCGGCTGCCCAGGACTCGAAATTGGCCGCCACCGTATCGGTCGGATGATAGACGGTCACCTGCCGCGGCGCTTGCGTGCCGGTGCACTGTGTCACGACGGTCGGCTTGCCCTGATCGACATTGCCTTCCGTCATGACTTCCACCCAGCCCTTGTCGCCAAAGACGGTAACCCGGCCATAATAGGGCACGCATGACAGCAGGGTGATCGTGGCGCGCGCACCCGACTTGAACTTCAGCGCAGCGGTGACGAAGTCGCTGGCCGGTGGCGCGAAGGTGAGGCTCGCGGTCTCAGCCCGCACCTCGCACGGCTCGCCGAAAAGTGCCACACAGAGATCGGTCTGATGGATCCCGGTTGCGGTCATCATGCCGGCCGGCGCATGCTTGGGATCGAGGCGCCAGTTGCTACGATCGATGTTCTTGAACAGATCATGGCTGATATTGGCTTCGTAGAGCAGCGGCGTGCCGAGCGCGCCCTCGCCGACAAGCTCCTGCACCAGCTCGAAACACTCTTCATAGCGGCGCTCATGCCCGATGCCGAGGACCTTGCCTGCCCTTTCGCAGGCATCGACGATCCGCCGGGCGCCAGCCGCCGTCATGGCCAGCGGCTTCTCGCAGAACAGCTCCTTGCCGGCCGCCAGCACCGCGAGGCACTGCTCCTCATGCAGCTGGTGCGGCGTGGCGAGGATGACGCCGTCAATATCCGGATCAGCCAACACGGAGGCCAGGTCCGGGGCGTGGCGGATATTGAGCGAAGAGAGGAAATCCAGCGCGCTTTCCTGGGGCAAGGGATCGACACCGTAGCGAATATCGAAGCGTGGACTCTTCTCGAGACATGAAATGATCTGCTTGCCCCACCAGCCGAGGCCCGCGACGGCCACTCTCATGGCACGCTCCTTCCCTCTTGCGAATGACGGTCAGCCATTCTTCCTGATGAAGGCCGTGATGGTGACCTTGTCCCAGACGCCCTCTTTGCTGAAAGGATCGGCGCCGTTGAAGCGCTGCACGCCATCGCGCCCCTCAGTCTCGACGACAAGCAGGCTGCCCTTAGCCGTCACACCGTCATCCTCCACCAGCGGCCCGGACATGACGATCCGAACGCCATAATCAGGTGCTGTCTTGAGATGAGCGAGATGCGGCTCCTGATGGATCCTGCGCAATTCGAGGCCACGGGAACAATCAAGTGCGTGAATGGCGAACAGCATGACGGTCTCCTCCCCTGGCCCGGTGGAGGACGATAGGGTCAGCTCGGCTGCGGCATGGGCGAAACTTTTTTCATTATGAGAATAGGCCGGGGATCACAGGGGCAGAAAATATCGACATTATGCCGCAATGGCGGTTTCATGATGGATTGCGAGGGTGGTCGATGCGTTTCGCAATGTTCTCCGAAGGCGGCAAACGTCGTCTTGGCGTGGTTGATGACGGCGAGCGCATCGCATCGCTCGGCCCCATAGGCGCCGAACTCGATTCCCTGTTCGATCCGGCGGGACTGGCCAAGGCGCAGGAAGCTTTGGCCGGTCTGCGGGACTCCGATTGGCGAGCGCTCTCGGAAGTGACATTTGCGCTGCCCCTCGCCCGCCCCGGCAAGGTGGTGTGCCTCGGCCTCAACTATCGCGCACATGCGGCGGAAGGCGGCTTCACCGTCCCCGATTATCCAGCACTGTTCCTGCGCGTGCCGACATCGCTCGTCGCGGCTGGCGCGCCGATCCGTCTTCCCTCTGTCTCCGAGCAGCTCGATTACGAAGCGGAACTGCTCGTCATCATCGGCAAGGCCGGTCGCGCTATTCCCGAAGCGCGGGCGCTCGAGCATGTCTTCGGCTACACTTGCTTCAATGATGCCTCGGTGCGCGACTACCAGCGCAAGACACAGCAATGGACGCCGGGCAAGAACTTCGACGCGACTGGCGCGGTGGGTCCGGTGGTCGTGACCGCCGACGAGTTGCCCCCCGGTGCATCGGGCCTGCGCATTGCCTGCCGCCTCAACGGCCAGACGCTCCAGGACGCCAATACCAGCGACATGATCTTTCCCGTCGCCCAGGCAATCGCTACCATCTCCGAATTCACGACACTGGAACCGGGCGACATGATCGCCATGGGCACGCCGCAGGGCGTTGGCCATGCCCGCAAGCCGCCCTTGTGGATGAAGGCCGGCGACACGGTTGAAATCGAGATCGAGAAGATCGGCATCCTGCGCAACCCGATCGAAGCAAGGAGCGCACTATAGTCGATCAGACAAAGAGAAAGCGGCAGGGAGGATTGCACCATGCGCGACATCACCACGGAAAACATCACGCTGGCGGTGCAAGAGTCCTGGGCAAATGCGGATGATCCACGCCTGAAGGAAGTGCTGCAGCGGCTCGCGCATCACCTGCATGCCTTCATCCGCGACGTGCGCCCGAGCCATGACGAGTGGCTGGCCGCTGTCGACTTTCTGTGGCGCTGTGGGCAGATCAGCGACGACAAGCGCAACGAGTTCGCGCTTCTCTCCGATGTCATGGGGGCGACCTCGCTGGTCGATCTGATGAACGATACGCCCGAGGCGACCACGGGCAGCGTGCTTGGCCCCTTCTATACCGATGACAGCCCGACCATTCCACTCGGCGCTGACCTAGTCGGAGACAATGAGGGCGATGCCATCCTCCTCACCGGTGTCGTGCGCGATACCGCCGGACGGCCGATCCCCGGTGCCGTTGTCGATATGTGGCAGACCAACGGCAAGGGCGTCTATGCCACGCAGGATCCGGCGCAGGCCGACGACAATCTCCGCTGCAAGCAGGTGTGCGATGCCGAAGGACGTTATGCCTTTACTACCGTGGAGCCGGGCCCTTACACGATACCGATGGACGGCCCGGTCGGAGAACTGGTGACACGCATGCGGCGGTCGCCGTGGCGGCCCGCTCACTATCATTTCATCGTCAAAGCCCAGGGCCACCGGCCCATCGTGACGGAGATATTCTTCCCGCACGACCCCTATATCGGCAGCGATGCCGTGTTCGGCGTGCGCACGCCGCTCATCAGGGACATAAGCCCGGTCGAGGATAGTGGCGAACCGCCGGTAACCACGCAAAGACGGCCGCTTCATCGCATCGATTTCGATTTCACCCTCATGCCGGTCACTTCCTGACCGGCATCGCTTCGATCCAAGACTGGGACGCCATGACCGAACGCATACTCATCAAGAATGCCATCGTGCTGACGATGGACGCCAAGCTCGGGGCCTTCCAGGACGCCGACATCCTGGTGGAGGGTGAGAGGATCGCCGCCGTCGGGCCGAACATCACCGCCGAGGGCGCCGAGACAATTGCGGGGCGTGGCCGGATCGTCATCCCGGGCATCGTCAACGGCCATATGCACACCTGGCAGACAGGCCTGCGCGGCCTCTGCTCCAACATGACCCTGCTCGAATATTTCCGCTGGGTGCATCGGGGGCTCGCCACCGCCTTCCGGCCTCAAGACATATATATAGCCACTCTTGCCGGCGCTCTCGGCCAGATCAATGCGGGGGCCACGACGCTCGGCGACTGGTGCCACAACAACCCGACACCGGCCCATACCGACGCTGCCCTCGATGGACTTGAGGAGAGTGGCATTCGCGCCCTATTCCTGCACGGCTCCCCGAAACCCGATCCCAAGCCAGGCGAGCCGCATTTCTCGGAGGTCCCGCATCCGCGCCATGAGATCGAGCGCCTGCTCAAATCAAGCTTTGCCAGCCGCGATCAACTCGTCACGCTGGGCATGGCCATCCTCGGCCCGCATTACTCGACGATGGATGTGGCGCGCACCGACTTCAAGCTCGCCCGCGAATTCGGACTGATCGCCTCGATGCACCAGGGCGGCGGCGAGGCCAAGACGCCGGGCGGCTGGGAACGGCTGGAAGCGGAAGGCCTCGTCGGCGCAGGCATCAATATCGTGCACGGCAACAATCTGAGCGATGAGCAGATCAGGCGTTTCATCGATGCCGGTGTCTCCTTCACCGTGGCCCCGGAGAACGAGATGGTGCAAGGGCATGGCTGGCCGATCACCGGGCGCGTGCTCGCGGCCGGCGGGCAGCCGACCTTCGGGGTCGACATCGAGTCGCTGGTCTCGGCCGACATGTTCGCCGTCGCGCGCATGGCGCTCGCCTGCCAGCGCGCGCTGGACAATGCCAACCATCGGGCATCGCATGGCGGCATTCCCGACAGCTGCACGGTGAATACGAAGGACGCCTTGCGCTGGATCACCATCGAGGCGGCCCGCATGCTCGGCATGGACGGCAAGGTCGGTTCGCTGACGCCCGGAAAGCAGGCCGACATCACGGTCATCGACGCCACGGGCTGGAACATGTGGCCGGTGCACGACCCCTATTCCACCGTGATCATGCAGGCGGGCGTCGGCAATGTGGAGCATGTGCTCATCGCCGGGAAATTCCGTAAGCGCGCCGGCAAGCTGCTCTGGTCAGATGCCGAGCGCGTCAAGCGCGATCTCGAGGCCTCGGGCCGCCGCATCGTCACCGAGCTCGGCATCCCCACGCAGATGGTCGCCTAGCCTGCCATCACGGGATCAGCTTCTCCGCCCGCAATTGCGCGAACAGATTGGTGAACGACTTCTCGCTCGACTGGAAGACGTGGAAACCCGCCTCGCGGCTCTTCGTCATATCGGTCATGATCTCAAGCGGGCGGCCAAGGTCCAGATCGGTGTGCCAGGGCGAAGCGAGACGGTCGAGATCGGCTTCCTTGAGACCGTGCTTTTTCACAATCTTGGCCCAGATCTCCGGCGCATCGGCCATTTGAGCCTCGAGCGGATGGATTTCGCCATCCCAGCCCACCCACTCCACATCGAACCATTTTGCGATCCGCGGCCACAGCCAGCTCCAGCGGAAATAATCGCCATTGACGACGTTGAAAGCCTCGTTCTGCGCCGCCACCGTATTCGCAGCCCAAACCAGGTGCTTGGCGAGCACGCGCGCGTCGGTCACATCACAGATGCCGCTCCACTGTCCCTCGGAACCCGGCCAGCGGAACTTGCGCCCCGCTTCCTTGCAGATCGAGGCATAGACGGCGAGCGTCGAGCCCATGTTCATGGCATTGCCGATCGCCTTGCCGATAACGGTGTGCGGACGCTGGATCGTCCAGGTAAAGCCGTCGCGCTTGGCGGCCGCATAGACCTCGTCCTCCTGCGCATAGTAGAAATTCGGAAGGTCGAGACGCGACTGCTCCTCGCGCAACGGCGTCACCGGCCGGAAACCGCCGGTGACATAGGCGTCGAACGGCCCGAGATAATGCTTGAGACCGGTCACGAGGTCGACATGACGCACGCACTTCTTCGGCGACAAGGCGCTCAGCACGTTGCGCACCATGGCGCTGTTGACCTCTATGTTCTCCGCCTCTGTGGCGCGGCGTGTCCAGGTCGTGAAGAACACATGGGTCGGGGATACATCTTTGAGCGCCGCCTGCACACTCCCGGCGTCGAGCAGATTGGCGGCGACCGGGATGACACCGGCCACGGCGGTGTCATTGGTCGGATTGCGCGACAGGCCGTAGACCTTCCATCCATTCGCGAGCAGCTCGCGGGCGGTGTTGTTGCCGATTATGCCGCTGACGCCCACGACAAGCGCGATGCCCTGCATGATATTCTCCTCTTTTGCTTCTCTGCTTTCCTAATGGCACCCGGAGAATAGAACCAGCGGTGCCGCCAACAATGCCGATATTGCCCAGTTTGATAAGTTCTGGCCGGTGGGCGACGGTCGACATTCTGTTCAAATTGACAATTTTGCCAGTTGCGCCGCCGTGGGCAGCACCGAAATATGCAGCCGCAACGAAGGATAGCGGGGCATATCGCCGGTGCACGTCATGCGGACGGCATCATGATTCCTCTGATATCCACCCGAGCGAGCTGACCTGAGCCGGAGGAAAACGATCAAATGCCGAACACGCCGGAATTGCTGGCCGCCTATTGGACCATCTCCGGAGACCGAGAGCCGATGGCGCCCACCGAGGTAAGCCCCTACACGCTGCGCGAGCGTGTCGAGGTTGCCGCAGCGGCCGGCTATGTCGGCATCGGGCTCGTGGTGCAGGACATCATTGCCAACAAGGAGAAGTTGAGCCTCAAGGGCATGAAGCGGATTTTCGACGACAACGGCATCAAGCATGTCGAGGTCGAATTTCTGGGCGACTGGTTCGAGACCGGCGACAAGCGCGCAAAGTCGGACAGGATCCGCAAGGAGCTTCTGGAAGCAGCCGCCGAGCTCGGGGCGCGCGACATCAAGGGCTCAGGCCAGATGTATGGCCAGACGATCGATATTCCGCATTATGCCAGGGAACTGGCGCGGTGGTGCGACGAGGCGAAGGCCGTGGGCTCGGATGTGGCCATCGAGGTATTGCCTTTCACCAATATCAGTGATCTCAAGACGTCCCGCCAGATCCTCGATCTCGCCGGCAGGGCGAATGGGGGGCTGTGCATCGACATCTGGCACATGGCGCGCGGCGACATTCCTTACAGCGAGGTCGCCCAATTCCCGGCCAAATATATCAAGTCGGTCGAGCTCAACGATGCGCTTGCCGAGGTCAAGGAGTCGCTCTGGATCGACACGATCCGCGAGCGCGTCTATCCGGGCGAAGGCGTATTCGATGTGCCTGCCTTCATCCGCGCGATCAGGGCGACCGGCTGGGACGGGTTCTGGTCGGTCGAGATCCTGAGCGAGAAATACCGCGTCATGCCGCTGAAGGATCAGGCGAAGCGTTCCTTCGACACGACGATGGAAATGTTTGAAAGAGCCGGCTGAAGCCGCTGATCGGGAGGACGACATGAAAACCAATCTCGCCGGAAAGACCATTCTCATCACCGGAGCGGCGAGCGGCATAGGCCGCTCCATCGCGCTGGCCTTTGCCGATGAAGGCGCCCATGTCGGCCTGGTCGACATCGACAAAGCAGGGACCGAGAGCCTCGCAGGCGAAATCGAAGCCAAAGGCGTGAAGGCCGGTATCGGCCTTGGCGACCTGAGCACGGCTGATGGCGTCACGGGCTCGATCGGACAGGCGCTCAAGCCGTTCGGCGGCACGCTCGACGTTCTGGTCAACAATGTCGGCTCGGGTGCCGTGCGCAGCTTTGATCAGCTTACCGACGCGGAATGGGAGAAAACCCTGCAGCTCAACTTCATGAGCTATGTCCGGGCGACCCGGGTCGCCCTCCCGGTCTTGAGGCAGAAAGGCGGCGTCATCATCAACAACGCCTCCGATCTCGCCCGCCAGCCCGAGCCGGTCCCGGTCGATTATGGCGTCTCCAAATCGGCCGTGCTCGCGCTGACCAAGAGCCTGGCCCGCGCCGAGGCGCCAAAAATCCGCGTCAATGCCGTGGCGCCGGGTCCGATCTGGACGCCCTTCTGGTCCAAGCCCGGCGGCTTCGCCGAGACGATGGGCAAATTCCACAAGCGCCCGCCGAAGGAAGCGGTCGAATATGAGATGAGCTTGCGTCAACTTCCGCTGGCGCGCCTCGGCGAGCCCGAGGAAGTGGCCAATGTCGTGGTGTTTCTCGCTTCCGATCTCGCGTCTTTCGTGACCTCGGCCGTGTGGGGCGTCGACGGCGGCTCAATCCGCGGCATCGTCTGAGTAGCCGCACATTGCCTCCCTGGCACTTGCCGCCCCCGCTCGCCGGGGGCGGTTTTTATCTCACGCCTATGTGAAGCCGCCGGTCGAGAACCTGCCCGATCCGACGTCGCGCTTTCTCATTTTGATCATCTTGCGCGTTGAACCGATGGTGCATGCCATCAACACTCGCCCCAGGCCGACACTGAGAATGTTGTGGCCAACAATGGGAGGTTAGCATGATGAAACAATCGCAGGCGAAGTCCCGTCGTGTCGCGCTCACCGCGGCGATCTCGGCTGCCGCGCTGGCGCTCGCCGCCTCGGTTCTGCCCGCGGCCGCGCAGCAGAAGCTCGGCTATTCCGCACCTTTCCTGACCGATCCGTTCCAGGCCATCATGGCCAACCAGACGCTTGCCGCCGTCAAGGACGCCGGACTCGAGGCGCTGCCGCCCACCAATGCCAATGGCGATGCCGCCAAGCAATCTACCGACGTGCGCAATCTGATCTCGGCCGGCGCCAATGTCCTGATCATCAACCCGACCGACAGCCAGGCGATCGCGCCGGTGCTGGACTTCGCGGCGGAAAAAGGCGTGCCCGCGGTGCTGATCGATATCGCGCCGGCCAAGGGCAAGACGGCGATGATCGTGCGCGCCGACAACAAAGGCATCGGCGCCAAGGCTTGCGAGGCCGTGGGCAAGGCGATCGGCGGCGAAGGCAAGGTGCTGTCGCTGATGGGCGACCAAGCCACCACCAACGGCCGTGACCGCACGACCGGCTTCAACGACTGCATGAAGGAGAAGTTCCCGAAGGTCGAGATCATCGAACGGCCGACCAACTGGAAAGCCGACAAGGCAACCTCGGCGGCGCAGACCGTCGTGACCACGACGCCGGACCTCAAGGCCATCTACATGCAGAGCGATTCCGTGATGCTGGCCGGCGTGCTTAACGTGCTCAAGAGCGCCGACAAGCTGACCAAGGTCGGCGAGCCGAACCACATCTTCCTCGCCTCGGTCGACGGCACGCCCTATGCGATGGAACAGATCCGCGACGGTTACCTCGATGTCGCCGTCGCCCAGCCGCTCGATCTCTATGCCAAATACGGCGCCTTTTACGCCAAGGCGGCGCTTGAGGGAAAAAGCTTCAAGGCCGGTCCGACCGACCACAATAGCGAGATCGTGCCGGTCGGCGACAATCTCATGGACTATCTCCCGGCCGCCGTGGTGACCAAGGAGAATGCCAGCGATCCCACGCTGTGGGGCAATCAGGCCGGCAAGTAAACGAACCGTGGCTGGGGCGCCTTGTGGCGGCGCCCCGGTCTGTCATATCCTGCAACAGGGGTGAGCATGGCTGCCGTCGACACCGCATCCGTGCACGATCAAGCGACCGGTTTCGCCGCCGAAGCCCACGGCATCGTCAAGCGCTTTGGTCCCATTGAAGTGCTGCGCGATGTCGCCATCGAGATTCCCGTCGGTGACGCGCGTGCCCTGGTTGGGCGCAACGGCGCGGGCAAGTCGACGCTGGTCAGCCTCCTCACCGGCATCTATGGGGCAAATGCCGGCGAGATCAGGCTTGCCGGACAGCCCTCGCCCTCGCTGGGAGACCGGCGGGCCTGGCGCGAGCGCGTCGCTTGCGTCTACCAGCGCTGGATGATGATCCCCCATCTCACCGTCGGCGAGAACCTGTTCCTCAACAACCAGCCGCGTGGAGCGCTGGGCCTCGTCGACTGGCGGCGCCTGCGCGAAAGGTCGATGGCGGCGCTGAAGGAGTGGGACCTCGACGTCTCCCCGGATCTGGACGCCTGGCGGCTCACGGTCGAGCAGCGGCAGATCGTCGAGATCGCCCGTGCCCTCTTGCAAGGCAGCCGCTTCATCATTCTCGACGAGCCGACGGCCGAGTTGGAGCGCAAGGAGGTCAACCGGCTCTTCGACCGCATTCGCGGCCTGCAGGCAAACGGCGTGACCTTCCTCTATATCTCGCATCATCTCGAGGAGATCTACGAGATCTGCCGGACCGTGACGGTGATGCGCGACGGACGCGTGGTGGCCGACGCTCGGCTCAAGGAATTCCCGAAAGACCGATTGGTCGCCGCCATGGTGGGTGACGCAGTGATGATGAAACGGGAGAGCCGGCCCGCCGCCGTCTCGGCGGACGCAGTACCGGGCCTCGCCCTGAAAGCGCTTACCCTCGCCAATGGCTTCGACGCGGTCGATCTCGAGGTCGCCGCGGGCGAATGCGTCGGTCTTGCCGGTCTCGCGGGGTCCGGCAAAGACAAGGTCGCCGAGGCGGTTGCCGGCCTCATCAAGCCCGATGCCGGGACGATCTCGATTGGCGGCCGGCCGGCGCCGGCGGGAGACGTCGAGGCGATGCGCGCCGCGGGCATCGGCTATGTCGCGCGCGACCGGCATGTGCGCGGCCTTTTCCCGCTGCTGTCGGTCGGCGACAACCTGACGGCCACCGTCATGCACCAGTTCGGCAAGGCCGGTTTCGTCTCCCCGGCCCGGCAGGAAGCGATGGTGCGGCGTCAGATCGCCACCATGGGCATCATCGCCGCCTCAGGCGAGCAGCCGATCCGCGAACTCAGCGGCGGCAATCAGCAGAAGGCGATGGTCGGCCGTGCGCTCGCATCGAACCCCAAGGTCCTGGTGCTGATGGCACCGACGCAAGGCGTCGACATCGCGTCCAAGGCGGCGCTCTACGACATCATCGAGAAGGCGAAGGCGGGCGGCATGGCGGTGCTGGTCGTTTCCGACGATCTCGATGAACTGGTCGTCTGCGACCGGGTCGAGGTGATTTTCCGCGGCCGCATCACGCGATCCTTCCCGCGCGGCTGGAAGGATCATGACATGGTTGCCGCAATCGAAGGGCTTTACTGAAATGACCAGCACCGCATCCCGGACCTCATCGGTGGCACCGGCCGGCCCTAATCTCTTCGCCCGGATGAAAATGCGCGACCTGGTGCTGGTTCCCGTCATTGTCCTGGTGCTGATCGCGGGCAGCTTCGTCTCGCCGTCCTTCCTGATGCCGGAGAACCTGCTCAATGTCTTGCAGCAATCATCCGAGCTGTCGATCCTGGTAATCGCGCAGTCGCTGATCCTGATCTGCGGCAAGTTCGACCTGTCGCTGGAATCGACCGTCGGCATCGCACCGATGTTCGCGGCCTGGCTGATGATCTCGGACACCTATATCGGCGGCTCCGGCATCGGCATCAGCGGCTATGCCGGCATAGCAGTGCTGTTCGCCGTCGGCCTTGTCATCGGCACGATCAATGGCCTCCTGGTGGTGAAGCTGAGGCTCAATGCCTTCATCACCACGCTCGCCATGCTGATCCTGTTGCGCGGCATCACGCTCGGCATCACCAATGGCCAGACGCTGTTCGATCTGCCGGAGGAGTTCCTTTATCTAGGCAATGCCAAGTGGTTCGGTGTTCCGGTCTCGATCTGGATCGCCGGCCTGCTCTTTCTCTTTTTCGGCCTGATGATGCGTTATCACCGCATCGGCCGCGCCATCTATGCGATCGGCGGAAATCCAGTGGCCGCCCGCGTGGCAGGCATCCCGGTCGAGCGCATCACCATCGGCGTCTTCATCGTCGGAAGCCTGCTGGCCGCCCTCGCCGGCCTGCTGCTCACCGGCCGCATCGCCTCGGTCATGTCCGGCCAGGGGCAGAACATGATCTTCTATGTGTTCGCCGCGGCGGTGATCGGCGGCATCAGCCTGAATGGCGGCCAGGGCCGCATGATCGGCGCGCTGACGGGCGTGTTGCTGCTGGGGCTGCTGCAGAACGTGCTGACGCTCTCCTCGGTCGCCGCTTTCTGGATCGACGCCTGCTACGGCGCCATCATCCTTCTGGCGCTGATCGTCACCCGGTTGAGCGGCGAAGCGCCGCGCGAATGACCAGGCAGGCGGCCAGTTAGTTACCCCGATACAGCAAGAGGATCAGACATGTCCCGGAAACCGACTTTCACCCTTACCCTGCCCTCGACCGTCGTGGTCACCGGCGCTTCCTCGGGCCTCGGCGGCGAACTGTGCAAGCTGCTGCTCGAAGCGGGTGTCGAGACTTTGGGCGTCGACCGCGCCCCGGCGTCGGAGGATCTGCGGAAGGACAATCGCTATATGCATGTCACCGGCGGTGTTTCCGATGATTCGACCTGGACGCAGGTGAACGCGCTGCTCGACAAGTCCGGCACGAAATCGGTCGGCCTCGTCACCGCCGCCGCAATCCTGGACACGGTCGGATCGATCCTGGAGACGAGCAAAGACGTGCTGGTGCGCACCCTCGATGTCAATGTCGTGGGCACGGCCATGGCGATCAAGGCGCTCTTACCGCGCATGATTGCCAATGGCGGCGGACAGATCGTGGCGGTCGGCTCGGTGTCCGGCTCCTTCGGCGAGCAGCAACTCGCCGCCTATACCGCTTCGAAGGCGGCGGTGCGTGGTCTGGCCAGGACTATCGCCATGGACCATGCCCGTCAGGGCATCCGCGTCAATGTGCTCTCTCCCGGGCCGATGATGGTGGGCCTGTTCAAGCGGCACATGGAATCGGCGGTCGACAGCCGGAAGTTCGAGGCCACCCGGGCCAATCGCCAGCCGGCCGGCAGGATCCTCGATCCGAAGCATGTTGCGCAGGCGGCGATGTTCCTCCTGTCCGAGGAATCGGCCGCCTTCATCGGCGAGGACCTGATGGCCGACGGCGGCCTGAGCACCAGCTTCGATTTCCGCACCGGCGCCGAAGGGGCATCGATCTGAAACAGGAGAGCCGGCTCCGGGTCAGCTCGCCTCCTCCACTCCCGCCAGTTCGGCAATCTCCTTGACGAGCACGAAGATGTCGCGCTCGCCCTTGCCATGCAGATAGGCTGTCTCATATTGCTGGCGCACCTGCGAGGCGAGCGGCAGCGGCACATGCAGCTGGCGTCCCACCGAGAGCGCTATATCGAGATCCTTCATCATCTGTGACACTTCGAAAGCGGGATCATACTTGCCTTCGAGGATTGTCGCTCTCTTATATTCGAGCAGCGGTGTCGCGACGGCGCTCTTGGAATAGACCTCGAGCGCATCCGCCAGGGAAACGCCACCCTTGCGCGTGAAGGCGAGCGCTTCGGCCAGCAGCGGCGACATGGCGGCAAGGGTCGAATTGACCGCCAGCTTCATGAAGCGGGCCTGCTCGCTCTCCCCCAACCAGATCCGAACTTTGGCGTAGGTCTCGAACAGCGGGACCATCCGCTCGAACGCATCGCGAGGTCCCGAAACCATCGTGGTGAGAGCGCCGGCAGCCGCCGTCGCGGTCGAGCCGGAGACCGGGGCACGCAGATAGACGACGCCCCTGGCCGCCAGCAGCCTTGCCACCTCGGCAGATGCCTCCGGCGAGACGGTGCTCGTATCGATATAGGTCTGGCCGCGGCTCAGATGTGACGCCAGCGCGCCCTCGGCGGCAACCGCCTCGTGCAAGGCGGCATCGTCGGGAATGGACGAGATCACGATCTCGGACGCACCGGCGAGCTCCGCCATCGACATGGCGGCCGCATAGCCTGCCGCCTTCGCCTTCCCGGCGCTCGCGCCATTGCGGGCAAAGGCGATGATCGCGTGTCCGCCCCCTTCCACCCGCTTGGACATCGGCATGCCCATCTTGCCCAAACCGATCCAACCGATCTTCATCTCATACTCCTTGACTTGAGCTTGCCGGCGCGCGTCACTTGGTGAGCCGGCGCGAGGCTTCCTCCAGCATCCTGGCCGCCTCCCGCGCCTTGAAGGTGCGCTGGCCGACCCGATCCAGCAATTCGACGATTTCGCGAAGTTCCGCTCCGGTTATGCCCTGCGTGATGAAGACGATGCGCGTGCGGTGGTCCTTGTCGGGCCATCGTTCCAGCCAGGTCATGGTATGCAACAGATGCTGCGCGCCCTGGATGACGGCCGGCCTGCCGGTCTCGTCGGCGATATTGACCAGCCCTTTCACGCGCAGCAAGCCCGCACCGAGATTTTGCGTGATGCCGTCCAGGAGAAACTGCAGTTCCTCGCGCGACAGCGGTTTCTCGCGCAGCAGCACGAAGCTCTCGATGCCTTTCCCGCGCAAGTGATAATGCGCCGTGTGACCATCGTGGTCGTGGTCATGGTCATGATGATCATGCCCGTGGTGTTCTTCGGCTTCCTGGCGGGCAAGATGCTGCGTGAGCCTGAGCCAGGGCCTTGGATCCGCTTTCGGATCCGCCGCGTCGAAGCCGGGCGTGGTCAAGAGGCTCGCCACGATCTGTGGCGACAGATCGATCGACATGACCTCGGCCACCGGATTGAGGTCGGCGATATCGGCGCGCACCGCCGCCTCCAGGCCCACTTCGCCAGGCAGGTCGAGCTTGGTGAGCACGACCTTGTCGGCGAAGGCTACCTGGCGCAGCGCCTCGTCGTGGCGCTCGGCGGTTTCCTTCCAGTTCACCGCATCAACCAGCGTGATCACCGTCGCGACGCGATAGAGGCCGTCCAGGGTCGGTTCCGACAGGAACGCCTGGAGGACTGGGCCTGGCTCGGCGAGGCCTGAGCTCTCGATGACGACATGATCGAAGGACGGTATCCGGCCGGCAGCGCGGTCATGATAGAGACCGTTCAGCGTGCCGATGAGATCGCCGCGCACCGTGCAGCACAGGCAGCCATTCTCCAGCACCATGACTTGGTCGCTGCTGGCGGTGACGAGCTGATGATCGAGTCCGACCTCGCCGAACTCGTTGACGACCACAACTGTCCTTGCCATTTCCGGCGCGCGCAAAGCCGCGTTGATCATGGTGGTCTTGCCGCTGCCGAGAAACCCCGTGACCAGCGTCACGGGAATGCGGATCGGCGCGCGGCCTGAGGACTTTGCTGGTGCAGCCGTCATCGTCGGCTTCCTTCTCTGAACCGTTTCCGGCGGGTGCCGGTCTCTCGGGCCGAGCGCCCGGTCACATAATCAGAACGGGACGGCGGATCAATCGCCGGTCAACCCGTCTCACACGGAAGCCAAAACCCTCGCCGCCCGGCAGTCCGTTGTCGTACAGCATCGGTCCTCCGAGCCCCCAGAGGAATGCCAAAGACACATGCGGATTGCATGGGCCAATTTTTTCAAAATGAACAACAAAACCGGCCCCATAGGCCACCCGGTCCCCAGGTGGAGGCTGCTTCCCAAGGATTCTCAAAATGAGAATTCCTGGTGGCGCGCGGCGGACCGACTTTGGTAGCATACCGTCAGAAAATGGGAGGAACCGGCGCCAAAGATCCCCGCCGCCGACGTCGACGTCCCGATCGCCAAAGGCGACGAGACATGTCGATGCAAGTGGACCGCTGACGCTTCGTTATGTGGACGTCATCGGCTGCACGGTTGGCGAGTGGAGCGCGGCGCACATCTTGGCGTGCATTCGCGTGCGCCTATCGTACGTCAAGCGTGCTGAATGCCGCTACGGTCCCCTCCCCGCGAGATTGTCGAGCATGAACCACGGGGTCAGCGCACCGTGCTTCCGAGGAACTGCGACCATCACGGTCACCACCTTACGACTGGCGTGACCGAAACAGACAGGGCTGCCGCCCGCGGCGCGGCGCATGGCATTGCTTTGTTCGCCAAGCTCTCCGGCTTTTGCTTTTCGGCGCCCCGGAAACCGCAACCGGAACTGGTACCCCACTCTTGGCAACCCGCGCCACCGGCGGGGCGATTCTTTGATCGATGGAGGCGAGGATGATAGTTTTTCCTGCGGAGGTCGATGCCTTGGACCGCATGACGGACTATGAACTGCTCCGGATCATCAACTTCCTCGAACGGATTCGCACGCCCTATGACGAAAAGATCGGCGGCGCCGATCCGGATCCGGTCTGGAACATCGTCCTCTATCTGATGAAAAGCCATCTGCGCGGCGACGTCGTCACGATGTCGTCGCTCGCCTCGGTCTCGCAGATCCCCTTCGCGAGTGCCATGCGCCGCATCCATCGCCTCATCGAGGACGGCGAGATCGAGCAGCACTGCCGCAATCCCAACGGCAAATCCTTCTATCTGGTCCCGAGCCGGAAGCTGAAGTCGACCTTCATCTCCTATGCGATGAAGGTGAAGGTGCTGCTGGCCGAAACCTTCGGGCTCGGCAAGGGCAGTGCCAATGCCGGCGAATACTATTTCGGCGGCTCCTACATGACCGATCAGATCATTCCGCCGCTCAAGATCATCGAGAGCCGGCTGACGCCGGCGCAGGACCTGCGCTTCCTGCTCCATGATGACAACTACTTCGACTCCATGCGGAATATGTGGTCGGATTTCCGTTCAAAACTGTCCTCGCGCAAGAATTTCACGCTGCTTGCGCTGCCGCAGCTCTACGAGGAGCTGTTCAGCAACGCCCGGCGCAAGGAAAGCGAATACGACGTCATCTGCATCAATATCCCCTGGCTCGGGGAAGCGGTGAAGAACCGCATGGTCCAGCCGTTGAACAGCTATCTTGCCGAAAGCAACATGAATCCCCTCGACTTCCATCCCAATATCTGGTCGACGGGAGGGTGGGACAGCAAGCAGTATGGCGTGCCGATCTACAGCACTATCGAGACGCTCGCGATCCGCAAGGACCTTTTCGAAGCCCACGAGCTGCACGCGCCCACCACCTTCGACAAGGTGCTCGAAGCGGCGCGCCAGCTGCACCAGCCCAAGCACGGCATGCAGGGCATCGTCTGGAACGCGGCCAAGGGCATGCCGATGGCGCATTCCTTCATGTTCTTCATGGGCTGCTGCGGCCAACCCGTTCTCAACGTGCCGATGTCGCGCGTCGCCTTCGACTACAGCCATATGGCCGGTGATATGTACCGCCCGAAGGTCTTGAGCGAAGCCGGGTTCAAGACGCTCGATTATATGCGCAGGCTGCTCGCCTTTTCGCCTCCGGATATCCTGATCATGGACTGGAACAGGGCGTTGGACTGCTTCCTGCTCGGTCATGCGGCGATGATCTATTGTTGGACCATGCGCGCCGCGCGTTTCGAATATGACATCCGCTCGGTCGTGAAGCGCAAGACCGACTACCTGCCCTACCCGCACGGGCCCGGCGGCCAGATGGTCAGCCCCATCGGCGGCTTCCTGCTGGCGATCCCGGCCGGCCTGCCGCCTGAACGCTCCAAGCTCGCCTTCGAGGCGATCTCCTGGATGGCATCGCCGGCCGCCATGAAGGAGCATGTCAAGAACGGCATTCCCGTAGCCCCCCGCTTCAGCGTCACTGCCGATCCCGAAGCCAACGCCACGACCGCCATCGTGCGCTTCGTCGATCGCCTCGCCAAGCAGAACAAGCTGCATACCTGGCAGCGGCCGCCAATTCCCGAATATGCCCAGATCGAGCATATCATCGGTGAGGAGATCTTCGCCGCGCTCAATGGCGAGCTGACCGATCGCGAAGCGCTGGAGCGCTGCCAGAACCACATCGACAGCATCATGCGAGCGGCCGGCCATTATTGACAATGGCCGGCATGCATGACGCGTCCTCCCGCGTGTCCCGCAAACTCTCATTCTGAAAAATTTTGCGATTTGATCCGGACCTTCATGCTGCGACTGTCTGACGGGCGCCGGTAAGGGCGCTCCAGTCAAAGTCGACCGGATAGAAGTATCGACGCCTGCAGATCAGGTACTGCACTTGGCTATGCAGAGGCCGTTCGCCGATCAGTCTCATAGGGAGGAAAAGCATGAAATCCGTAACCCGTCGCCTCGCACTCGCTCTCGCCGGCGCTGCAGGATTTGCCGCGCTGGCGATGCCGGTCTTGGCGCAGAGCAAGTTCTATGAAGGCGCCCCGCGCACCTATCTCTACAATCCCGACACCGAGGTCTGCTTCAAGGACACATCGCAATACAAAAAGGACGGTCCCTACGTCATCGGATTCTCCAATGCCGGCCTCGGCGACTCCTGGCGCGTGGTGATGCTCCATTCGCTGCAGAAGGCCGCTGCCGAGCACAAGGACAAGATCAGCAAGCTGATCATCACGGATGCCGGACATGACGACGCCAAGCAGGTCGCGGACATCCAGGACCTGATCTCGCGTGGCGTCGACCTGCTCATCGTCAGCGCCAACACGCAGCAGGCGCTCGACCCGGCGGTTCAGCAGGCGATGGCCCAGGGCATACCGGTCGTGATGATGGATCGTCGCGTCGCCTCCGACGACTTCGTCACCTTCGTGACCGCCTCCGATGCCATGATGGGCCGCCTCTTCGCCCAGTGGATCGCCGAGAAGCTCAACGGTAAAGGCAATGTCATCATGCTGGCCGGCCAGGCGGGCTCGAGCCCGTCGGAGAACCGCGAGAAGCCGGCGCGTGAAGTATTCGCCCAGTATCCCGGCATCAAGGTGCTCGAGACCGTCTATTCCGACTGGTCGCCGGTCAAGGGCAAGCAGGTCATGCAGGCGATGATCGCCAAATACGGCAAAGAGATCAACGCGGTCTGGTCGGCGCATGGATTGCAGGCCCCCGGTTCCATCGAGGCTTTCATCGAGGCCGGCTACAAGGACGGTGAAATCCCGCCGCATACGACAGCGGACGTCAACGGCCCCCTCCAGATGGCCATCCAGCACAAGGTGCCGATGCTCGAAGTCGGCTACCCGCCGGCAATGGGCGGCGTCTCGGTCAATGTCGCCCTGCAGGTCCTTGCCGGTGCGCCGGTACCCTGCATCTACACGATCAACTCGCAGATCGCCGTCTCGGAAGGCGATGAGACGCCCTCGATCCAGACTTCGCTGCGTCTGACCGACATGGTGGTTCCAAACGGTCCCGCGGACATGTTGATCACCGGCGGCATGGGCCCGGATTACGATCCGAAGACCTTCAAGGTCGACTATCCGCAATAGGCCGGCCAGCCCTTGCGACCAGGGTGCCGAGAGCACAAGTCCCGGCACCCGCCATTACAGGATCACGGCATGCTGAAGCTGACGGGTATTTCCAAAGGCTTTACCGGCGTCCAGGCGTTGTCATCGATCAATTTCGACGTGCGCGCCGGGGAAATCCACGCGCTCATCGGCGAGAATGGCGCCGGCAAGTCGACGACGATCAAGATCATCGCCGGCGCCTTCAAGCCGGATGCCGGCCAGGTCGAGTTCGACGGCAAGGAAGTCCACTGGTCGCGCCCGGCCGATGCCAAGGCCGCCGGCATTCACGTCGTCTATCAGGAATTCGTCCTGTTTCCGCATCTGACCGTCGCTGAGAACATCTTTCTCGGCCATGAGCGGCGCGGCGCGTTTGGCCTGATCGATCATGCCAGGACCCGCAAGGATGCTGCTGCATTGCTGCAGAAGCTCGGCGTCGACATCGATCCGGACAAGCTCGTTTCCGAGCTCACGGTCGCCGACCAGCAGATGGTCGAGATATCGAAGGCCCTGGTCCACAAGGTCAAGCTGCTCATCCTCGACGAGCCGACGGCGGTGATCTCCGGCCGCGAGGCCGATCTCCTGTTCGCGCGGCTTTCCGCGCTGAAGGCCCAGGGCGTCGCCATCGTCTATGTCTCGCACCGCCTCGAGGAGATCTTCCAGATCGCCGACCGGGTGACTGTTTTCAAGGACGGCCAGCATGTGATCACCGCCGATATCGGCGGCGTCAAACGCAACCGCCTGATCTCCTATATGGTGGGTCGCGACTTGCGCGACATCTTCCCGGCCAAGCGCAAGGCTCCCCCATCCGACAAGATTGTCCTCAAGGCCGAGAATATCAGCGTGAATGGCCGGGTCCGCAACGCCGGCATCGAGCTTCGGGCCGGCGAGATCACCGCCCTTTCCGGCATGGTCGGCGCCGGACGCACCGAGCTTGCCATGGGAATCTTCGGCGGCCTGCCGATCTCGTCGGGAAGCATCATGATCGACGGCGAGCGCATGGACCGCATGACGCCTGCCCTCGCCATCAAGAAAGGCGTTGGCTTCGTCACCGAGGATCGCAAGAGACAGGGCCTCGCGATGCAGCTCGACGTGGCCGCCAACATTTCCGCGGCCGATCTGTCGTCGGTGACCAGCCGCGGCCTGATCGACCGGCAGCGCGAGAACGGCATCGCGCGCCAGGAGATCGACACCTATCGCATCGCCTGCCGCGGTCCCGCGACGCCGGTGGCAACCATGTCGGGCGGCAACCAACAGAAGGTCGTCGTCGCGCGCTGGGCCCGCACCGGCGGCAAGGTGCTGATCCTGGACGAGCCGACCCGCGGCGTCGATGTCGGCGCCAAGACCGAGATCTACCGCATCATGCGGGGCCTCGCCGACAAGGGCATCGCCATCCTGATGATCAGCTCGGAACTGCCTGAAGTCGTCGGCATGGCCGACAAGGTCGTCGTGATGCGTGAAGGCCTGATCAGCGGCGAACTGGAAGGCGCAGGCATAACCGAGGAAACGATCCTGAGCCTGGCGACCCAGCATCCGACGCAGGAGGTGAAATGAGCACGCTCGTCTCGGCGGGCATGGCCCGCAGCATCCGCAAGAATCAGGGCGTCATCATCGTCTTCGCGCTACTCGTCGCGCTGCTGGTGTTCGGCGCCGTCATATCGGACCGGTTCCGCACGACCAACAACGTGCTCAACATTCTCGAGCAGTCGACCGGGCTGGCGCTGGTCAGCCTCGGCCAGACGCTGACCATACTGACCGGCGGCATCGATCTGTCGGTCGGCTCGACGATCAGCCTGCTCAGCACCCTGACCTCGGGCCTCATCAACGGTGATGCTTCGATGATCGCACCCGTGATCGTCGGCATCCTGCTGCTTGGACTCGTCATCGGCCTCATCAATGGCTTGCTCATCATCTGGCTCAAGGTCCATCCGCTGATCGTCACGCTCGGCACCGGCACGGTGCTGCAGGGCCTGGTGCTGCTCTATTCTCTCGGACCGGCCGGCAAGGTGCCGAAGGGCTTCACATTCCTCGCCTATGGCAAATTCCTCGGGATCCCGCTCGGTGCGATCTTCGTCGTGGTCATTTTCGCGCTGGTCGGACTCTTCATCACCTACTTCCGGCTCGGACGCTACATTTACGCGGTCGGCGACGACGATGCGGGTGCCCGGCTGATGGGGCTTCCGCGGGCGAAGGTGATCCTCACCGTCTACGGGTTTTGCGGGTTCTGCTGCGCCCTGACGGCGATCTATCTCACCGCCCGTTTCGGGGTCGGCCAGCCCTATACCGGGCTCAATTACACCCTCACCTCGATCACACCGGTCGTCGTCGGCGGCACGCTGCTCTCCGGCGGCAAGGGCGGCGTGCTCGGCACGCTGCTCGGCGTCTATCTGATCTCGCTGCTCAATAATGTGCTCAACTTCATGGACATATCGACCCATTACCAGCTGATCGCCCAGGGCCTCATCGTGATCGCCGCGGTGTCGATCTATGTCGAAAAGAGGAAGCGGATCTGATGGTCGACCTGTCGCACGCCAAGAGCGCGGAATTGACTGGCCCGACGGCGGGAATCGCCGGCCGGCTGGCGCCTTATGCGCTGCCGATCTTCCTCGTCCTGATGATCATCGTGGCCGGCATCATCTCGCCGGCCTTCCTGTCGGCGAACAACATTTCCAACATGCTGCTGCAGGCCGCACCCCTCGGCATCGTCGTCATCGGCCAGGCTTTCGTCATCATCCTGCGCGGCCTCGACCTCTCGGTTTCCTCGGTGATGGCGACGGCCGCGGTCATCGCCACCGGCTTCTCGGGCCAGAATGCCGATGTCGTGCCGATCCTGCTGATCGCGGTCGGAATCGGCGTCGCGACCGGGCTCGTCAACGGCCTCCTGGTGACCAAGCGCAGCGTGTCGCCGTTCCTGGCGACGCTGGCGACGATGATCGTGTTGCAGGGCATCCGCTTCGCCTACACGCAAGGCGCACCGTCAGGTAATGTTCCCCCGTTCTTCCGCACGCTGGGCTCGGCAACCTGGTACGGCATCCCCTATAATCTGATGCTGCTCGTCGTTCTGGGCGTGATCTTCTGGATACTTCTGGCGAAGTCGCGGTTCGGCCGGGAGGTCTATATCACCGGCGGCAATCCGACGACCGCGCGGCTGCTCGGCATCAATGCCGACCGGGTGACGATCATCGGCTACATCATCTCGGGCGGGCTGGCGGCCATCGCAGGCCTTGTGCTCTCGGGCTATGTCGGCATTGTCGACAACTGGGTCGGGCGCGGCTTCGAGCTCGACTCGATCGTCGCGGCGGTGATGGGTGGCATTTCGCTGGCCGGCGGGCGCGGCGGCATCGTCGGCGGGCTGTTCGGCGCGGCAGTGCTCATCGTCGTGTTCAATGCGGTGCTGCTTTTCGGCCTTCCGGTGCAATTCCAGATCATCATCAAGGGCATCGTCATCGTGGCGGCCGCAGCCTTCTATGTCCGGCGCACGCAGTAACAAGCATAAGGGAAAGTGAGCGACTCATGGGCAGGCTAGAGGACAAGGTTACGATCGTCACCGGCGGCTCGCGCGGCATCGGCGGCGCGACCGCGCGCCGCTTCATCGAGGAAGGCGCCAGGGTCGCCATTTTCGACGTGCTGGTCGCTGATGGTGAAAAGCTCGCCAGGGAACTCTCTGGCGACGGCTCCAGGGCGATCTTCCTCAAGGTCGACATCACCAGCGAGGCCGAGGTCGAAGCCGCGGTCGCCAAGGTCGTCAAGAAATGGGGCACCGTCGACGTGCTGGTGAACAATGCCGCCATTCCCGGCGCCAACAAATTCGCACATGAATGCAGCGCCGATGACTGGGACAAGGTCTTCGCCATCAATGTCAAGGGCTCGTTCCTGTGCACCAAATATGCGGTGCGCCCGATGATGGCGCAAAAGTCGGGGGCGATCGTCAATTTCTCGTCGATCTATGCGCTGATCGGCAATGACGACATCCCGCCCTATCACGCCACCAAGGGCGCCGTCCTGGCAATGACCAAGACGGATGCCCTGTGCTATGCGCCGCATGGCATCCGGGTGAATGCGGTGCATCCGGGCTCGACCATGACCGAATTGTTCCTGAAGGCGGCTGATACCTATCCGAAAGGCCGGCAGGCCTATCTCGACATGATGAAGGAGAAACACCCGCTGCGTCTCGGCGAGCCGGTGGACGTAGCGAATTGCGTGCTCTTTCTCGCCTCGGAGGAAGCGCGCTTCGTCACCGGCGCCAGCCTGGTGATGGACGGCGGCTACACGGCGCAGTGAGGGAGCGAGAAGATGAAGGCGGTCAGGTTTCACGGCAAGAAGGACATAAGGGTCGAGGACGTGGCGGCGCCGACGGCGCGCCTCGGACCCAATGATGTCCTCATCCGGCCGAAAGTGAGCGGCATCTGCGGCACCGACCTGCATGAATATCTCGCCGGACCGATCGTTACGCCGGCAACGCCGCATGCCTATACCGGAGCCATCAATCCGCAGATCCTCGGTCACGAGTTCAGTGCCGTGGTGGAGGACACGGGCTCCGCGGTCACCAATGTCAGGCCGGGCGATCGCGTGTCGATCCAGCCGCTGATCTCGCCGCGCAACGATTATTACGGCCGTCGCGGCCTCTACCATCTCAGCCCGCAAATGGCTTGCGTCGGACTCTCCTGGCAATGGGGCGGCATGGGAGAGAAGGCGATCGTCAATGATTATAATGTCGTAAAGGTCCCGGATGGCGTGTCCGACATGCAGGCGGCGATGATCGAGCCGGCGGCAGTCGCCCTCTATGGCACCGACCGCGGCGGCGTGACTTCGGGGTCGACCGTGCTCATCTCCGGCGCCGGTCCGATCGGGGCGCTGACCCTGCTCGCCGCCAAGGCAGCGGGTGCCGCGACGATCTTCGTCAGCGAGCCCAATCCGAACCGGCTTGCCAAGGCGGCCGAAATCGTTCCCGGCATCGTACCGATCGATCCGGCCAAAGACGATCTCGAGGCCATCATCAGGGACAATACGGAGGAAGGCGTCGGTGTCGACGTCGCGCTCGAATGCGTCGGGCTCGAGGCCAGCCTGAACGCCTGCGCCAAGGCGGTGCGCCGGCAGGGCAAGGTTGTCCAGACGGGCCTTCACATGAGACCTGCGAGCATCGACGCTATGTTGTGGGCGCTGAAGGACATCACCGTTGAGGCGACATGGTGCTATCCGGTGCAGATCTGGCCGCGCATCATCCGCATGGTCGAGGCCGGCCTCCTGCCGCTTGAAAAGGTTATCACCGCCGAGATCGCCGCCGAGGATGTCGTCAGCAAGGGCTTCGAGGCGCTGCTCGACAAGGCCGGCAAGCATCTGAAGATTCTGGTGGCCGTCTGAACAGCGCCATCCAGCTTCCCTAATTGCACCCGTGAAGGAGACATGATGACGAAGGACGCATTCTCGAATTACTCCCTTGCCGGAAAGACGGCGGTCATCACCGGTGCCGCTGGGGGCATCGGCGCCGCTATCACCGAGCGGCTCGGCAGCCTCGGCGCCACCATTGTGCTCGCCGACGCCGTGGACCGGGTTGCCGACGCGGCCAAGGAATGGGCCGACAAGGGCTTGAAGACCAAGGGGGTCAAGCTCGATGTCACCGATTCCCAGGCGGTCGAGAAAGCGGCGCAAAGCCTCAATGAGGAGTTCGGCGCCATCGACATCCTCGTCGCCAATGCCGGCATCGCCTATGAGAGCAATACCCAGGATCATTCCGATGACGACTGGCACCGGGTCATGAAGATCAATCTCGACGGGGTCTTTTTCTGCCTGCGCTCCTTCGGCAAGCGCATGGTGGAGCGCAAGCGCGGCGCGATCGTCGCCATCTCCTCGATCGCCGGCGTCAAGGCGGTGCGCCCGGAGCTTCACGCGGGGTATGACGTGTCGAAAGCCGGCGTGGCCCATCTCTGCCGGGTGGTGGGCGTGGAATGGGCGCCGTTCAACGTTCGCGTCAATGCCGTCGGCCCCGGCTATACCGAGACCGAGATGCTGAGGAAGGTCGGCATGGCGCAGCCTGCCGTAATGAAGGCGTGGCTGGACGACATCCCGACCCGGCGGCTGCTGCAGCCCTCGGAGATCGCCGCCACCATCGGCTTCCTGGTCTCCGACGCGGCGAGCGGCATCACCGGCCAGATCGTGATGACCGATCACGGCTATTCGACCGCCTGACCCAACCAACCGTGGAGAATGCGTAAGTGAGTACTGGATCTGGACCCGTCAGGGTCGCGATGGTGGGCCTCGGCTGGTGGGGACGCAAGATGGTCACCGTGCTGAAGGCGGCGGGGGCGCATCTCGACGTGGTGGTGGCGGTGGAGCCGGATCCGTCGGCGCGGGCATTCTGTGCCGAACACGGTATTGCGCTCGCCACCAGCTACGCGGAGGCGCTTGCGCGCGCCGATGTCGAGGCGGTGGTACTGGCCACACCCCATTCACTGCATGAGGAGCAGATCGAGAAGGCGGTCGCCGCGGGCAAGCATGTGTTCTGCGAGAAGCCGCTCGCCATGACCAGGGCCGGCGCCGAAAAGGCCGTCGCATCATGCAAGAAGGCCGGGCTCACCCTCGGCATGGGCCACGAGCGCCGGTTCGAGCCGCCGGTCGCTCAAATGCTCGAAGCCGCCGCCGGCGGCAAGCTTGGCCGCATCCTTCAGGTCGAGGCGAATTTCAGCCACGACAAGTTCCTCGCTCTCGACAAATCGAACTGGCGTCTCAACGCCAAGCAGGCGCCGGCTGCCGGCATGACCGCCACCGGCATCCACCTCACCGATCTGTCGGTGAAGCTGCTCGGCCCGGCGCAGGACGTGCGGGTGGCTTGCGAGAACCTCGCTTCGGAATTTCCACAGGGCGATACCTTGTCGGCCCATATCCGCTTCAGGGACGGCGGCACGGCCTATGTGTCCGCGACCCTGGTGACACCGTTCGTGTCGCGCTTCGCGGCCTTCGGCACCAAGGGCTGGATCGAGATCCGCGACAAGGCCCATGTCGAGGCGCCGGACGGCTGGGTGGTCACCAGTGCGTGGACCGGCACGCCGATCACTGTGCGCGAGGTGCCCCCGGCCGAGCCCGTGCGCGACAATCTCGTGGCCTTCGCCAAGGCCGTGCGCGGGGGCGACAGCTATCCGATATCCGGCGACGACATGATCAACAATATCGCCCTCCTGGAAGCTATTGTGGCCTCGGCCAGGACGGGCCAGGTGGTGTCCGTCGCCTGAATGAACGCAAGGAAAGGATGTGAGGATGCGCGCGCTCGTTTTCGAAACCCCCGACAAGCCCATCATCGTCGACAAGCCCATGCCGGAGATCGCCGATACCGAGGTCCTGGTGAAGACCAGGGCGGTGGGCATATGCCATTCGGATTATGAGCTGCTCGCCGGGCGCTACATCATCCCCATCTCCTATCCGGTGACCCCTGGTCATGAATGGGCGGGCGAGATCGTCGAGGTTGGCCGGCAGGTACGGGACTACAGGGTCGGCGACCGCGTGGTCGGCGAATGCGTGGTCCGCACACCCGAGCGCCTTCATCATTTCGGCTTCTCGATGGACGGCGCCGACCGCGAATATTTCGGGGTCAATCCGGAATGGCTGCACAAGCTGCCGGAAGGCATCGATGACAAGCGCGCCTCCCTCATCGAGCCTTTCACCTGCGGCTTCTATGCGGTGCTGCGGTCGGGCGGCACCAATGCCAGCGAGACCGTGGTGGTCTCGGGTGGCGGCACGATCGGTCTCGTTTCGGCGGCCGCGGCCATCGGCATGGGCGCCCGTGTCATCGTCGTCGATCCGTTGAAGTCACGCCGCGACGTCGCGCTGAAGCTCGGCGCGGCCGAGGTGGTCGACGCTTCCGAGGACCCAATCGCAAGGGTCAAGGAGCTTACCCAAGGCAATGGCGCCGACCTCGTCATCGAGGCCTCGGGGCATGACGCCTCGCTCGCCAATGTCTTCGAATTTGCGCGGCAGGACGGGCGCGTCTCCATGGTCGGCATCAATATCGGCAGGAAGATCCCGGTCGAGCTCGGCAAGATCCAGATCAGGAACCTGGTGGTGAAGGGATGCATCGGCTCGCCCGGCGTATGGCCGGCGGCCATCCGGTTCCTCGAACGCACCGGAATCGATCTGTCGCCGATCCAGACCCACAGTTTCGCGCTCGAGAATGCGGTCGAGGCCTTCGAGCTCGGCAAGGATGCGAAAAAGGCGATCAAGATCACCCTCACCAGCGGCGGCAACTGATATAAACCAACCATCAAGGAGAATGCCGATGGCCAAGCAACTGACCGTTATCGCCCATCTGGTGGCGAAGCCGGACAAGATCGAAGACACCAGGGCGTTCCTGCTGTCGATGATCGACAAGACGCGTACCGAACCGGGCTGTGTCGACTATGACCTGCACCAGGACGATGCCAATCCGGCCGAGTTCACCTTCTATGAGAACTGGACGAGCCGGGCGGAGTGGGACAAGCATATGGAAATGCCCTATCTCAAGGAGTTTGCGGCCCGGAAGAACGAGCTCTTCGCGGTGGACCCGCATATCCGCCTGATGACGATGATCTCCAAGCGGGCCTGATCCGCGCCGCTGTTTCTCTCAAAATGACAATAGTCGGTTTTGCATCGATCGTCCGAGGATGTCGAAATGTCGGCTCGATGTTGAATGGGAGATGATCATGGAGCTTGCAGGAAAGACAGCCGTCGTAACAGGTGCCGGGCGCGGCATCGGGACGGGTATTGCCACCGTTCTCGCCATGCATGGCGCCGATCTGGTGCTCACCGATCGCGAGACCACGGGTGCGGAGGAAGCGGCGGAGAAGATCCGCAAGTCCGGCCGCAAGGTGTTGGTCCTTCAGCACGATGTCACCTCGTGGCCGTCAACCCAGGCCGTCGCCGAGACGGCGCTGAAGCAATTCGGCAAGGTCGATATCCTCGTCACCAATGCCGGCGTGTCGAAGAGCGTGCCTTTCGCCGAGCTGACCGCCGAGGAATGGGACCGCGTCAACGATGTCAACGCCAAGGGGGTCTTCCTGTCCTGTCGCGCCTTCGTGCCGCATATGATCGAGCGCAAATACGGCAAGATCGTCAATATCTCCTCGATGGTCGGCAAGGAGGCCATTCCCTACTTCGCCCATTATTGCGCGTCGAAATTCGCGGTGATCGGCCTGACGGAATCGATGGCCAAGGAGCTCGCGCCGCATAATATCAACGTCAATGCCGTCTGCCCGGGCGTGGTGCGCACACCTTTATGGGACCCACTGCTGCAGCAGCTCTCGGCCAACAAGAATATTTCGCAGGACCAGGCCTGGGCGGAATTCGTCGACGGCATTCCGTTCAAGCGCCCGCAATCGCCCGAGGACATCGGCGAGGCGGTGGCGTTCCTCGCCTCCGACCGGGCGCGCAACATCACGGCCAGCGCGGCCAATGTCTCTGGCGGCCAAATGATCTGGTGATGATGGCATCGCGCTGCCGGGAGACCTGAATTGACGTAAGGTTAAAATTGTGGATAATTGATTTTGGCGCGCCAAAAGCCCGATCCCCCAAGATCGAAACGGCGCCCATGAGAGCCCTGGGACCAGTGTTCCGGGGCTTTCGTGTCTTTCGAGGCCGTGAGACCGGCAACTAGGTTATGCGGTGTCGGATTTGGCGGCTCGGGACTGGGCAGTGGATCGTGCGGAGGTGCGGGCCGTGGCAATGGACCGGGTGGTGTCGGCCCCGGTGGCAATGGGGTAACTGGTTCGGGAGTCGGAACGGTAGCCATGTTCTCAAGCATGGCCACGCAAGTGCGCGGCCCGTTCCGGTTTTAGATCGAGCAATGCCTTTTCGCTCCCATCCATCGCAAATGGCACCGAATTGTGCATATGGGCAATGCGCCACCGGCCGCCCTCGCGCCGGAAACAGGCCGTCGCACGAAACCAGAGATCTGTATCCTGACCATCTTTCTTGGTCCCGGTCATGTGCTGCAGCCCGTGAGCGTAGGCCACGTCGCCGCCAACGGCGATTTTGAGGTCGAGCGAATCCGAATTGATCGGCCCTTTCCATGTCCCGAACCATTCATCCAAGAGCGCCGGATTGTGGGTAGCGTCCGGTCCCTGCTCCAGCGGAGGAGCGAGGTCGAATGTAACTGCGTCCTCGGCCAGCAGAGCTATGGCGCCTGCTGCATCCTTGTCATGGAGGGCACTAGTGAATTTATCCAGCAGGGAACGGATTTGGCTTTCGTCATTGGTCATTGGACATCACCGAGAAATTCCAACCATCCAGAATTGAGGCGATCCGGCCGAAGGCAAGGTTTCGGCGGGGACTTGAAATTTCAACGTGGAGCGACGCGATCGAGTTCCCGGCGCCCGCTTTGCGGAAGAAAGTTTCTGCAACCAAACCGAGCCACCAGCGTTTGGGATTACTTACTCATGAGGTTCCGGTGAAAAGGCTTCTCGGCGCCCTTCTCGTGCTAGCTGTCATCTGCATTGCCGCCGGAGGTGCGTTATTCCTCTTCTCCCGAGAACAGGCGACAGTTCCGATTGAACAAGGCTACGGACCCGATCCCACCCTGCCGGAACCCAATCCGACGCTGATCCCGACAGTCAATATTGCCACAGCTGCTCCATGGCCCGAGAGGAGCATGCCGATCGCTGCCTCAGGCTTTGCCGTCAATGAGTTTGCCGGCGGGCTCGATCATCCACGCTGGCTGCTCGTGCTGCCCAATGGCGACGTCCTGGTCGCGGAAAGCGATGCCCCTCCCAAGCCGGATCAAAGCTTCAGCCTTCGGGGCTGGGTCATGGACCTGTTCGAGCGCCAAGCCGGGGCGAAAGTCCCCAGCGCCAATAGAATATCGCTATTGCGTGACCAGGATGGCGATGGCGTCGCCGAATTAACGCGGCCGTTCCTCACTGGGCTCAATTCGCCCTTTGGCATGACGCTGCTGGACGACAAGCTCTATGTCGCGAATGCCGATGCCATCGTCGCCTTTCCTTACCAAGAGGGTGCGACGGAGATAACCGCGGCGGCGGAAAAAATCGTCGATCTCCCCGCGGGACGCAATCATCACTGGACCAAGGATGTCATCGCCAGCCGTGACGGCGCCAAGCTTTATGCGACCGTCGGCTCCAACTCAAATGTCGGCGAGAACGGTATGGATGAGGAAGTCGATCGCGCCGCCGTGCACGAGATCGATCTGGCGACCCGCCAAATGCGCCTCTTCGCCTCCGGCCTGCGTAATCCCAACGGCCTTTCCTGGAACCCCGAAACCGGCGAGCTCTGGGTCGTCGTCAACGAGCGCGACGAGATCGGCAGCGACCTTGTCCCCGACTACATGACCTCGGTGCGAGACGGAGGTTTCTATGGCTGGCCCTATAGCTATTTCGGTCAGCATGTCGATGAGCGCGTCGAGCCCCAGAAGCCCGAACTGGTCGCCAAGGCCGTCAAGCCGGACTATGCCCTGGGACCGCACACCGCCTCGCTCGGTCTTGCATTCAACCAGGGCGATCTGTTTGGAGCCGCCTTCAAGAATGGAGCCTTTGTCGGCCAGCATGGATCCTGGAACCGCAAGCCACGCAGCGGCTACAAGGTGATTTTCATTCCATTCACAGGAGGCAAGCCTTCCGGACCACCGCAGGATGTCCTGACGGGATTTCTCAGTCCCGACGACAAGGCCTATGGCAGGCCGGTTGGGGTGGCGGTCGACCGCAAGGGCGCCCTCCTCGTGGCCGACGATGTCGGCAATAAAATCTGGCGCGTGGTGCCGGCCAGATAGAAGCGCCACGGCACTTTTTTCAGGCCAATCCACGCCACCAAGAAGAAACCGAACCTAAGCGGAGCGCTGGCTGGAAGGTTCCTTTAGAAACAATCACTGGCATTGCCGGCCTGGAACCCCATATGCCGGAACGTCAGCGGATTTTCAGTGCCCACTTTCGCCGCTGGCTAGAAGCCTCGCCGGTCCAACGGCGGGGCTTCTTACTTCGCGCGCTTGGACCCAATTAAGAGGACTATGCATCCTAGTTCATGCTAAGGATCGGGATGGACAAATCCGCGCTTTTATCGAATCTCGCCAAGATCCGAGATAATGCCGTGCATGCTAATTTGGACGTCATCAGTCAAACCCATCGCGTCGGCAGCCTCCGAAGTAAGGGATTAGACGCGACTGGAGCCAGCATCATCCTCAGGGGCTTCGTCAACGCCGAGCAAAAGTTGCTTAAGGAAATGGACTGGCTATTGGACCAACTGGAAGAACTGGAAGCGAAAGCAACCTAGGCTTCTGGCTTCAGCCGCTCGGAAGCCCCATACTGCGAAACGTCAGCGGTTCTGGTTTAACCTGGCGACACTCGAGCTCCACCAACGGCGGTAGTGCGGAAAATTGGCAAGCGCTGGATGAATACATTTCTGCAAATGCTTTTTGCTCGGACGATCAAGAAAGGTCGCCTGGAGGTTACTGACGATGCCGGCGCCACCCATCGGTTCGGCGATGGTGGCGGCAGTCTAGTGCGCGTTCGATTCACCTCTGCTGCGGCCCAGCGTGGCGTGCTTCTCGATCCCGAGATGCAGCTCGGCGAGCAATACATGAACGGGGGCTATGACATCGAAGTCGGCACCGTCGCCGATTTCCTGACGCTTCTCCTTGTCAATTTCGGCAATAGGAGGCGGACGTGGTGGATAAGCGCGCTCGCAGCCGTTCGATCACGCATCCGCCGTTTGGTTGAAAACAACAATCACCGACGTGCTCGCGACAACGTTCGAGGACACTATGATCTCGACGGGCGCCTCTACTCGCTCTTCCTCGACGCCGACTGGCAATATTCGTGCGCGTATTTCGAGGACGGCGTCACCAATCTCGATGACGCGCAGGCCGCCAAGAAGCGGCATATCGCGGCGAAGCTCGCGTTACGCGCGGGCCAGCGCGTGCTTGACATCGGCTCCGGCTGGGGCGGTCTCGGCATCTATCTCGCCGAGACTTTCAAGGTCGACGTCACCGGCGTCACACTCTCCGCGGAACAGTTCGCCGTCTCCAATCGGCACGCAAATGAGCGCGGCCTGTCAGATCGCGTCCGTTTCCTCCTGCAAGACTATCGCACCTTGCAAGAACGGTACGACCGTATCGTCTCGGTCGGGATGTTCGAGCATGTGGGGCTGTCGCACTACAGCGAGTTCTTCAAGCAACTTTACGCGCTTCTTGCCGATGACGGCGTGGCCGTGCTCCATACCATCGGCCAGAAGAACGATCCCGGCCCGTTCAATCCCTGGATGCAGCGCTACATTTTTCCCGGCGCATACCTGCCGACCTTGTCGGAACTTGCTCCAGTCATCGAGAAGCAAGATTTCTGGATGACCGATCTCGAGAACTGGCGTCTGCACTACGCCATGACGCTGGCTGCCTGGAACGAACGCTTCCAGGCCCGCCGCGCGGAGGTTGCCGCCATGTACGATGAACGCTTCTGCCGGATGTGGGAGTTCTACCTGCAGCTCTCTGAGGTCGGGTTCCGTATGTCCGGCCTCTGCGTTTTCCAGATGCAATTCTCCAAGCAGATCGACGCTGTCCCAATCACCCGCAATTATATCTACAAGCGGAACGAAAATAGCGCGCAGTGGCACCGGACCGGTTAGCCCACGCTGAGGAAAAGGCCGCTATGTTCGAAGATACTTCATCTGGTTTGTAGGAATTGTTCATAGGCACATCCCTTGCCGACTAGGCGGGAGCGCACTCATCTCTCAACCGTCAGCGCGCTTTTTTGCCCCTCAGCAAAATGGCCGCCATGAGCGCATGCACCTGACCTTAAAACAGGGGGCGACCCGCCCAGTGGGCTCAAATAGCCTCCAGCAGCAAGATCGGTTCGATGCGTTCCTCAGCGAGTTCAATAAAGAACGCCCTCATGAAGCCTCGCCATGAAGTGCCCGGCCGAGCTCTACATCCCCTCTTCAAGAGCCTATGACGGCCTGCCTGAGGTGGATTACCCCTTCCACGATCGCGATGTCCTGGTCACCGCCTGCGGGCGCATTTGCATGCATCGCAAGAAGGTCAACATCTCAACCGTGCTTGCCGGCCAGAAACTCGGCATCAAGGAGGTCGACGAGGGCATTTGGCTCGTCTCCTTCATGAGCTATGATCTCGGATACATCGATTTGGAACAGAGAACCTAGCAAACCATCGACAACCCGTTCGGCTCGAGGTTGTCACCCATGTCTTAGGTACGCTCTGTTACCTATGTGTCCGGGTCGGACAGGTCGGACACAAAAGTAATTGGCGGAGACGGAGGGATTCGAACCCTCGATACGCCTTTAAGGGCGTATAACGGTTTAGCAAACCGCCGCCTTCAGCCTCTCGGCCACGTCTCCGGCGCGGGTCACCTCATGCCCGGATTTGCTCCGGCTGTGAAGGAAAATCTTGTAAGGAATGGAATCATATTTGGCGCATGGCACCTCAGGCCAATTGCCTCGCCGCGGGAACCGTGCGACAGTCGCCGGAGTTGAGTGAATCTTGGCGGGCCTACATCTTCGTCGGCCCCGCGAAACAAGTCCGCAGGAGAGTGAAATGCGCCGGATCATCTTGAGTGTCGCCTTCCTCGGTGCGCTGGCGTTCCCTGCTCTGGCAGCCGAGAACTTCATCCCCGGCGGCCACACCTATTCGCCCGACAACGATCCCCTGCCCGATCTCAATAGCGAGCAGGACAACATCAATCTCAACGCCGATCTCATCCAGTCCGAGATCAACCGGCAGCAGCGCGAGCGCAAGCTGCTCGACAGCCAGTTCCAGCGCTTCATCAGCGAGCAGGAGCTGAAGGGCGGCGACTATTCGCCGGAATATTGAGACCGATCGATAATCAGTGGATGCTGATCCAGGCGCGCGCCTGACGTTGCGCCTCGGCGATCTGGTTCGCCGTCATCTCGCGCGAGATCTCGCAGCGATAGTGCCGCGCCTCGGCGCTGCCCCGCAAGGCCGCGATGTTGAACCATTTATGCGCCGCGACGTAATCCAGCTCGACCTCGCGGCCGAGGCAATACATCATGCCGAGATGGAAAAGCATCTCCGCCGACGTGCCCTCAGGCCGCGACGGCATCTCAGAGCGAGCCATGCTCCTGTCCTTCTCTGTTCGACTTCCCGCCGGTCTTTTCTGTGTGACCGTGCGAAGGTGAGAATGACTCGCCAACCGCCAAGGCCGGGTTAAGGGAGAGCCTTAACGACAGTTGAAGGGCTGCTGCTCGATTTTCAGAAATATCGAGTCATTCCAGGCGATTAGACGCGCGAGCCAAGGGCGCGCATTTACAGCGCGCTAACCAGGAGATCAGCGCGCGACCGGAACGGCGATGCGGACGACGAGCGGAAAATGATCCGAGCCGGCATTGCCGGCAATGCGCACCTTCTCCATGCTCTTCACTTCCTCGCTGGCGAAGATGTGATCGATGGCGAGCTGCGGCAGCTGCCAGCGGGCGGGCCATGTCGGCAGGAAGCCGTCCAGCCGGCGCAACAGCGAACGCTGCTCGAAGACGCTCAGCATGCGCGATGTCGGCGTGGCGTTGAAATCGCCCGCCACGATGCGCGGGCCCGACAGCTTGCGCACCAGGTCACCGAGCTCGCCCAATTGCGTCAGTTGCGCCCTGAGATAGGGAAAGCGGATAGTGTGGGTGCCGATGACGGTGAGATCGCCCAGTTCCTTGCCGAAAGTGACGCGGATCATCGGCGGCCCCACCCAGCTGGCATGGCTCTCCGAATCGGCGATCGGATATTTGGAGAACACCGCCATATAGCAGTGCTCGAGGTGGACGCAGTCCTCCTGATAGCCGTAGCGGCCGCGCAAGCGGTCCTTCAGGGCGCGCTTCTCCGGTCCGAATTCGAACATCAGCAGGATATCGGGATCGCTGCGCTCGATCTCCTGTGCCAGGGCTTCGACATTGCCGTTCCCGATCCAGCTGTTGAACGACATGAGGCGGATGACGCGATGCCCGGCGGGCGCCTCGATCTGGGCCTCTGACGGTGAAGCAGCCTCCAGATGCGGCAGGCTGCCGATGACCAGGACGCCGATGACGAGGACGATGATGGCGGTGAGCACGCGGGCGAAGGGCATGATGAAGCCCAGGCCAAAGGCCGCGGCGATCAACCAGAAATGCAGGGAGAACTGCGCGAAGACGTCGAAGGCGATCCACAGATTGCCGAGCCAGCCGGCGAGCGCGCCCGCAAGGCCGAAGACAAGTCCGAGGAAACAGGCGAAACGTCCGGCACGGCGCGGCTTCTTCTGCGAGACAGAGTCATCCGTCTCCAATTCCGGCCCGGTCGGGCCGGTTTCAGTCTCGACTGTCAAATCTGGCCTCGGAATCCTTAGAGCAGCCTGCTTTCGAGCGGCAGGAGCTGCTCGGGTGTAGCAAAACCCGGCAGTGCTTCAAAGCGCTTCTTCCATTCGGCGATCTTCGGATAGGCCGAGAGATCGAGTCCGGCCTCGGCAGCAAATCGGATGACGCCATAGGTGTCGATATCGGCAATCGTGGGCCTGCGGCCGGTGAGCCATTCCGACTTGCCGAGCTCGTGGTCGAGCACGGCGAGCGCGGCGCGGGCCTCGCTGTCATACATGACCTTCACCTCATCGCCGAACTGGCGCAGGCCGCGGGCACGCTGGCGCAGCCGAAAGACCTGGGTGGCGAGCTTGTCCCACAGCCAGAACATCCATTCGCGCACGCGCTGCTGCTCGAACTCCGTCTTGCCGTCGAACCTGCCGAGCTTGCCGGCGAGATATTCGAGGATCGCCGCCGACTGGCTGAGGAAAACCTGGCCGTCGCGCAGGCAGGGCACTTGGCCATAGCGGTTCTTCACCAGGTAATCCGGCTGCTTCTGGGCGCCCTCGCGCAAATTGACGTGGATGTAGGAGAAAGGGTGGCGGCACAGAGAGAGCATCAGCGCCACGGTGTAAGTGGGGCCTGACAGCGCAAAACCATGGAGGGTGAAACGCTCCTTGTTGCCCGAGACCGACGCGGCCGGTTTCATACGATGCAACGCCTTCACCGGCCGGCGCGCAGACGGCTTGGATACAGGCTTCCTTATGGCCGTTTTCTTAACGACCTTCTTCGCTGCCTTGGCCATTCATAAACCTCCGATGGCGCGGCCTCCCGAAAGGCGCGCGCCCCCCATCATCATTCCGGGTACGGAGTATAGCGCCAATCCCTCAGAATCGAAACTGCGGCGTAAGTTATTGGTAAATCTAAGAAAATTCTTAACGGTTAGGCTAAATGCCGAGTTTTTGGCGCAGAATTTCGTTAACGGACTGGGGATTCGCCTTGCCGCCCGTGGTCTTCATGACCTGGCCGACGAACCAGCCCAGCATGGTGGGCTTGGCCTTGACCTGGGCTACCTTGTCGGGATTGGCGGCGATGATCTCATCCACCACCTTCTCGATGGCGCCCGTGTCGGTGACCTGCTTCAGGCCGCGCTTCTCGACGATCTCGGCCGGATCGCCGCCCTCCGTCCAGACGATCTCGAAGATGTCCTTGGCGATCTTGCCGGAGATCGTGCTCTTTGCGATGAGGTCGATGATGGCCCCGAGCTGGCCGGCTGAAACCGGTGTCTCATCAATGGCTTTGCCTTCCTTGTTCAACCTTCCGAAGAGCTCGTTGATGACCCAGTTCGCCGCCGCCTTGCCGTCGCGTTCCTTGGCCACCGTCTCGAAATAGTCGGCAGAAGCGTGCTCGGCGACGAGCACGTCGGCGTCATAGGCCGAAAGCCCGAAATCCTTGATGAAGCGGGCGCGCTTCTCGTCCGGGAGCTCCGGCAGGGCCTTCTCGATGCGTCCGATCCAGTCCGCTTCGAGCTCGAGCGGCAGCAGATCGGGGTCGGGGAAATAGCGATAGTCATGCGCCTCTTCCTTCGAGCGCATCGAGCGGGTCTCGCCCTTCTTGGCATCGAAGAGCCGGGTCTCCTGCTCGATCTTGCCGCCGTCCTCCAGGATGCCGATCTGGCGGCGCGCCTCATAGGCGATGGCCTGGCCCATGAAGCGGATGGAGTTGACGTTCTTGATCTCGCAGCGCGTGCCGAAGGTCTCGCCCGGGCGGCGCACCGAGACATTGATGTCGGCGCGCAAGCTCCCCTCCTCCATATTGCCGTCGCAGGTGCCCAGATAGCGCATGATCTGCCGGAGCTTCGTGACATAGGCCTTGGCCTCGTCGGCTGAGCGCATGTCGGGCTTGGAGACGATCTCCATCAGCGCCACGCCTGACCGGTTGAGGTCGACGAAGCTCATATTAGGGTGCTGATCATGCAGGCTCTTGCCGGCATCCTGCTCGAGATGGAGGCGCTCGATGCCGACATCGATGGCGCGGCCGTCCTCGACATCGATCCTGACGACGCCCTCGCCGACCACCGGCTGCTTGTACTGCGAGATCTGATAACCCTGCGGCAGATCGGGATAGAAATAGTTCTTGCGGTCGAAGACCGAGCGGTGATTGATCTTCGCTTTGAGGCCGAGCCCCGTCTTCACCGCCTGCTCGACGCAGAATTCGTTGATCACCGGCAGCATGCCGGGCATCGCCGCATCGACGAGCGAGACATGATCGTTGGGCTCGCCGCCATATTCGGCCGAAGCGCCGGAAAACAGCTTGGATTTGGAGGTGACCTGGGCGTGCACCTCCATGCCGATGATGATCTCCCAGTCGCCCGTGACGCCCTTGAGCCAGTCCTTCTTCTCGGCCACCCGCAATTCTGAGTTCATCGGCATATTTTCTCCATTCCGGGGTGCTAGGTACTGGGTTAACGTGTCTAATTGAAGGGAGGCCCCCCGAGAGGGCAAAGGTGCGATGAGCCCTCCTTCGCTAAAGCTTCGGAGGGCATCCTGCTTCGCGCAGGATAGTCTATTAATCCTGCGAAGCGCCGCAAGGCGCGAAGCAGGATGGGTGCTCAGCCGCGACGCCAATCTCCTGACCGAGAAGAACTAACTAGGCCGCCGATCTCAGATTGATCCGGCTTTCGGCGAGATTGGTCAGCACCTGGTCGGCCGCCCTTTCCTCGGCCAGCGTCTCCTCGAGGATCTCGGCGCAATCGTTGCGGCCGAGCTCGCGCGCCCAGGCGATCAGCGTGCCATAGCGGGTCATCTCATAATGCTCGACGGCCTGGGCGGCGGCGATGAGGGCCGCATCCATCACCTTGTCGTCGTCGATGTCGCCCGAAACCTCGTCCGCCTCCTCGATGATGCCCTCGATGGCCGGACAACCGACGGTCCTGGCTTCGGCGCCATACATTTCGAAAACCTTCTCCAGCCGCTCGATATGGAGGCCGGTCTGGTCCCGATGGCGATCGAAACTGTCCTTGAGACTCACATCGCTGGCCCGGTCCGCCATGTTCGGCAGCGCCTTCTCGATCTTCTTCTCGGCGTAATAGATGTCGCGCAAAGTGTGGACGAAAAGGTCGTCCAATGTCTTGATATCCTTCGAAAAGAAACCCATGGGAGAACTCCATTGTCGGCAATCGGGATCGGCTCCCTTGCCTTCCCATCCAGTCAATGATCGGCCCGGAGCGCGGTTCCCGGCAATCTGTTCTCCATTCAGCTGAAACCGGTTATGCCTTGGAGATGACGTCACGTATCATCATCCTCAATGGTGTCGGCAGCGCCGGCAAGAGCTCGATCGCGCGCGCTTTGCGGGACATGACGGCCGAGCCTTTCCTCCATGTCGCCATGGATGCCTTTCTCGACATGCTGCCGGCGTCCTATGAGAACCATCCCGACGGCTTCACTTTCGAAACCATTGCGCAAAACGGCGAGCCCATGGTTGCCATCAAGTCGGGCAAGGTCGTGCACCGCGCGCTCCGCGGCATGCGGCAGGCCATTGCCGCCCTCGCGGCCGAAGGCAACAATCTCATCGTCGATGACGTCATGCTCGGCGCCGAGATGGACGAATACAAGTCGCTGCTCGCCGGCTTCCATGTTTCTTTCGTCGGCGTCTTCGCGCCCCTCGCCATCCTCGAAGAACGGGAACGTCAGCGCCAAGACCGTATGATCGGGCTCGCCCGCTGGCAATATGACCGCGTCCATGCGGGCAAGACCTATGATCTCGAAATCGACACCAGCACCGCCACGCCGAAGGCTTGCGCGCTGCGGATCAAGGAGGCTCTTGGGCTCTAATCCGCCACAAAGGACCGGCAACCCCCTTTTCCGCTTGCTGCCTCCCACCCTTCTTGCGCTTGCCACACTCGCCGCACATGCGGTGTTTTGTGCGCCTCTCGCGGCTCCTGGCGGAGCGCCTTGCGCGGCCGGACAGGCGGGCGAAAGGTTGATTGTTCCGATTAGTTCCTTCTAATAAGACGTTTAAGAGCAACGGCTTTCCCGGAACCAGATTTGAAGTTAACCTCAGAGGCTGACCGAAAAATCAGTTGAGTGATCCCAGCCGACCGCGATTCCATCGGATTGTCTGATTCGCTGGAGGTCGCAGATGGTTTGGACTGAGATCACCCGGGCGAAGTATCGCCGGG